>Ga0209275_10000092_pt1 | contig 27098 bp, 22 predicted proteins | sample HubBroMetageREF2_FD_188344 | JGI IMG/M metagenome (GOLD analysis project Ga0209275, IMG submission 188344) | Reference soil microbial communities from the Hubbard Brook experimental Forest, New Hampshire, USA - Hubbard Brook CCASE Soil... | ecosystem: Environmental > Terrestrial > Soil >... | reverse complement strand
TCCACCTGAGGTAAAGCATGCAAGGAGCACTATGGCGGAAATCACACACTACGATGCGATCATTCTTGGCTCGGGACAGGCTGGGAATCCCCTGGCGGTCGCGCTGTCAGCGAAAGGCAAACGCACTGCGATGATCGAGCGGGTGGCAGTGGGTGGGACGTGCGTCAACTACGGCTGCACTCCGACCAAGACGATGGTTGCCAGCGCCGAGGTTGCCTACCTGGCTCGCCGCGCATCCGATTATGGCATCACGGTCGGTCAAGTCTCCGTGGATATGCTCGCGGTCCGCGAAAGAAAGCGCGGCATAGTGAAGACCTGGCGTGAAGGAAGCGAGAAGCGCCTGAAGTCTGCGCAACTGGTAGATCTGATTTATGGTGAAGGTTCGTTCGTCGGGCCGAAGCAGCTGCGAATCCGTTTGAATGGCGGTGGAGAACGTACGCTGACGGCCCCTCTGATCGTCATTGACACCGGACTGAGGGCGAGCGCCCCACCGATCGAGGGACTTGAGAGAGTGCCCTATCTGGACAACATAACCATCATGGAGATCGGAGAATTACCTGAGCATCTGCTGGTGCTCGGAGGTGGCTACGTTGGACTTGAATTTGCGCAGATGTTCCGGCGCTTTGGCAGTAGAGTGACGGTGATCCAAGACGGAGAGCAGTTGCTGTCGATGGAGGACCGCGATATTGCAGACGAGATTGCTGCGATCCTCAGAGAAGACGGAATTGAGATCCTGCTGGAAGCCAAAACTGAGTCGGCCGCATCCCTCAAGCAAGGCGTACGCCTGGCCGTGAAGGTCAAAGGTGTGAGCAAGAGCCTGGAAGGAACGCACTTGCTGGTCGCGACCGGTCGCCGGCCAAATACCGAGATGCTGAGGCTTGAAGCGGCCGGCATTGGCACCGACGCTCACGGGTATATTCGAGCGAACGAAAAACTGGAGACGACCACTCCCGGCGTCTATGCAGTAGGAGATGTGAAAGGTGGCCCGGCGTTTACTCACATTTCATACGACGATTATCGCGTCTTGAAAACCAATCTTCTGGAAGGCGGCGATCGCAGCATTGCCGGACGGCCAATTCCTTCCTGTGTGTTTATTGATCCGCAACTGGGGCGTATTGGCCTCAGTGAAAGAGAAGCAAGAGAACAGGGGAGAAAAGTACGCGTAGCAAAGCTACCAATGACCTCGGTTGCGCGGGCAATGGAGACCGGAAGATCGCGCGGCTTCATGAAAGCGCTAGTCGATCCGCAGACTGAAGAGATTCTCGGGGCTGCGATCCTGGGCGAGGACGGCGGTGAAGTAATGTCGATGATCCAGCTAGCGATGATGGGCAAGCTGAAATACACCGTACTGCACGATGCCATTCTGGCTCACCCAACGCTGGCCGAGTCTTTGAACAACCTGTTTAACAACTTTCAGAACGAGTAGTCACGGATGGCCTCTGTGAACCTGGTGGCCGGAAAGGACGAGCTGAGGTGAAGCTGGTATCACTAAACATCGGACTTCCCCGCGAAGTTGTGTGGCGAGGGATCAGCGTGACGACGGGCATTTGCAAGCAGCCGGTCGAAGATCGTGTGACTTTACGTAAGCTCAATTTGGATGGCGATCGTCAGGCGGACCTCACCGTTCATGGCGGCGAATATAAGGCCGTTTACTGCTACCCACTCGCTCACTACGATTACTGGAAAAGAGAGTTGCCAGGGCAGCAGCTGCCTCTGGGTGTATTTGGAGAAAATTTCACAGTTGATGGTCCGCTGGAAGACTCAGTCCACCTTGGCGATCAGTTCTCTGTCGGCACTGCGGAGCTGGTTGTAACCCAGCCGCGCCTCCCCTGCTACAAGCTCGGTGTGAGATTTCAATCGGACGACATGGTGAAGCGATTCCTCGCGAGCCGACGAACCGGATTTTATTTCGCGGTCGCCCGCGAAGGAGAAGTTGGCGCTGGGGATGAGATCAAGGCGATTGCCCGGGACCCAAACGCAGTTCTGGTCTCGGAAATCACTCGACTGTATATCGCAAAAACGTACGGTGATGCTGACGTAGTCTCCATCCGCCGCGCCTTGCAAGTTGCAGCATTGCCTGAGAGTTGGAAGAGCCATCTCCGAGAGCGGCTGGCGCATCTGCATAACTGAAACCGTGCGTAAGTTGGGGATACTCAAAGCGCGGGAAAAGCGGTGCGGATTTACGCTTCATGCGCGGCGCGTGAACCTCTCGACCGTTTCGGCTCGTGACGCACGCTGCGGCCTTCCACCAGATGAACCAACTCTTCTCCCAGGTTCTTTGTGTGATCTCCGGCACGCTCGAAGGCTTGCGCCATCAGCAGCAGATTTGTGCTGTAGTCACGGGGCCGGTCTTTGCTTTTGCTTTCGAGGTGGCGCTGAAAGACTGCCCGGCAAACTTGGTCAATCTGAGTGTCCGTTTTCAATATCCAATTTGCCGACTCCAGATCGCGGCTTACAAATCCCTTGTGTACGACCACCAGCATTCTTTCCAGGATGTCGGCCATCGCGATTAGGTCCCTGCGGTCGTCGCGCAGGATCTTGGGAGTCAGGCGTTGCAGGCGTTGGGTCACCGACCAGGTCAGATCTCCGATGCGTTCGAGATCAATGATGAATTTCAGGCAGGCGAGCAGTTCGCGTGCCTCCACTTCGGTGACTTGCGTGATCGCATGCGTAATGCCATCGTCGATTTTGCGTTCGGCGCGATCCAGTTCTTTCTCGCAGTCCTGCACGGCGATGAAAGCCATGTTGGACGAATTCTCAAGAAAGTCTCGCAGATTAAACGCCGCATCCTTGGCGACGAGACAGGCCTGCTCCACCAATCCGGTCATTTCCTTTGTGGACTCGAGCTCTTGAACGGTTTTTCGTCTCATGGCCGTTTCATGGATCAGGGGAACGGTTAATGATATAGCTGGAATGTGAAAGTTGTTCGTCTGAGGAACATTAAAAGTTTGTGACAGGGCCGACGTGGGCTGGACCCACATCCCTGCGCGCATCGCCGGACGACGAAATCCCTCCTAAGTTGCACCAGCTACGATGCAAGTTGCCGCTTCAGATTCCCTTAGAGACTTATTTCCACTTGCCAACACAACCCCAACTTCGGATAATGAAAGCTGAACGTTCCCTATCACCGTGTACCGATACAGTCGAGCAGATCTGCTCCGGATTCTTCGGCTTACGGCGCGTCAGTTGGCAGCTTGGGAAAAAGCCGAACTGGTAGCCGCCGCCGAGAGCTACTCCTTTTTTGACCTCCTGCAAATCAAGAAAATCCGCGACTTGTGCGCTCACAAAGTGCGCCCCGCGGTAATCCGGCGGTCGCTCGATGCCATGCAGAAACAGGCTGCGGGAATGGAGAATCCGTTGGTCGAGGCAAGCGTCTTCAGCGCGGGGCATCGCATTGCTTTCCGCCACCAGGGCAGGTTGGTCGAACCGATCGCCGGCCAGTTCATGTTCGATTTCTCCGCCCGGGACAATGTTGTTACCAGCACCACGACTCCACTGGTTAAGCCCGAGCCGATTCCCGCCGATGTCGCTGGGCTTTTCGCCCAAGGCATTGCACTCGAAGAAGATGCCAACACCCAGGCTCAGGCGATTGCGGCTTACCAACGGGTGCTGGAACTGGATCCCGAGCACGCGGCCGCGCACATCAACCTGGGCACGCTACACTACAACCGACAGGATTACACACTGTCAGAGAAGCATTACCGTGCCGCCATTGAAATTGATCCACGCTATGCCTTGGCTTATTTCGACCTGGGCAACGTGTTGGATGAAACCGGACGCGTCGCCGCCGCGATCCAGGCCTACACCACCGCGCTGCAACTCGCGCCCACCTACGGCGACGCTCATTACAATTTGGCGCTCGCCTATGAGAAGGTCAGGGAACCCCGCAAAGCTTTAAAGCACTGGCGGGCTTATGTGAAGTTGGATACCAGCGGCCCCTGGGCAGTCCACGCCCGGAATCAAATCCAGCGCATTCTGCAGGCCGATGGCCTCAAGTTGGTCTACGGCAGCCACCGGAGCTAATTCCCCGCCCCGATCACCATATTCTACCTGTAAGTGCTAGAATTTCCAGTTCGCTATCCTACTTTCTGAAGGTGCTTGCATGCCCGATGTTCTGCAGATCCCCTCGCCGACGCCTCTGACCAGCTTCACGGAGGAGGAGATTCTCTTCCGCGACAACATCCGGCAGTTCGCCGAAGAGAAAGTTCGCCCTTTGGTGAAGGAGATGGATGAAAAGGGCGTGTTCGACAAAGAGCTTATTCACCAGTTCTTTCAGCTCGGACTCATGGGAATCGAGGTGCCCGAGCAATACGGTGGCGCCGGGGGCAAGTTCTTTGAAGCGATTCTCGCAGTTGAGGAGCTTTCCCGTGTCGACGCCTCGGCGGGAGTAATCGTGGACGTACAAAATACCCTGGTCAACAACGCTTTGCTGCGCTGGACCACTGAGGAGCAGAAGAAGCGTTATCTGCCGCGAATGGTTGCGGATTTGTGTGGCGCGTACGCGTTGAGCGAGGCCGGTTCGGGCTCAGACGCGTTTGCACTGCAGACTAAAGCGGAGCTTAAGGGAAGCGATTACGTTCTGAATGGACGCAAGTTGTGGATCACCAATGGCAAAGAGGCCGGCGTCTTTATTCTGTTTGCCACCGTCGATCCCGCGGCGGGATACAAAGGCATCACCGCCTTCATCATCGAGAAAGAGTTTCCCGGATTCACCGTCGGCAAGAAAGAAGACAAGCTCGGCATCCGCGCTTCCTCGACTTGCGAGTTGATTCTGGAGGATTGCCGTGTCCCCAAGTCGAACGTTCTCGGCGAAGTCGGCAAGGGATACAAAATCGCCATTGAAACCCTGAACGAAGGCCGCATAGGGATCGGCGCGCAGATGGCAGGCGTGGCTCGCGGTGCCTGGGAGTACGCTGCGAAATACGCCCAAGAACGCAAGCAGTTCGGCAAATCCATTGCCGACTTTCAGGGCATCCAATTCCAGATCGCGCAAATGGCTACTGAAATCGAAGCCGCCCGGCTCATGGTCTACAACGCCGCTCGCATGAAAGATGCCGGCATTCCATTTGTCAAAGAGGCCGCCATGACGAAGCTGTTCTGCTCGCAGGTGGCCGAGCGCGTGACCTCGCTCGCCATCGAGATCTACGGCGGGTACGGATTTACGAAGGACTATCCTGTCGAGAAATACTGGCGTGATTCGAAAATCGGCAAAATCTACGAAGGCACGTCGAACATGCAGTTGGCCACGATTGCCAAGCTGGTGATGAGCGGGAAGTAGAACTTAGTTCGGCGAACATAGTCCTCGCCCCCTCTATTTTCGCCGCGGTGGACCGAGGCGCACGGCCCTTCCATCTGAAGTTTTGCCAACCAACCTATCCTCCTGTCATTCCGAGAAGCGCAGCGACAAGAAATCTTAGTCTTCGTGGGCCATGGAAAACCCAGATCCCTCGTTTCGCTCGGAGTGACAAAAGAATTCTAGAGACCGCATGACGGTTTTTCCCCTCCATTTGGGTAATCCGTAAGTAGAGCCTTGATACGAAGGATTGAGAAAAAAAACAAGACGGGAAATGCAAAGGACGGTTCAATGAACCGTCCTTGTATCTGCGAAGCGGACAACCGACGTGCGGCACCTCCTACTCGACCGTGATGCTCACGGCCTTGGACGGAATGCCATTTGCCACTACCACCAGCGAACTTGCTCCGGTCTCCATCCCCGCAGGCGCATCGAAGTTAGTCGAAACCGTGGCCTTGCCGGTCGCGACCCCCATGGTGCTGTGGTCGTGCGTCTTGGCGTAAAAGACGTGACCGGTGGATTGATTCGTGATCCGTACCAAGGGATAGTTGGTCGCGGTTCCAAACTCATCTCCGAACGCAGCCGCTTGCGATAAGCCGTTGAACTGCTGGCCGGAGATTCTGTACGTCGAGCCGCGCGTGACGGTAGCTGGGAAAGCGGTGATCTTCGGTGCCCATGAGCTCTTATATGTTCCCGTGGAAGTATAGGCCGCGCTGCCACCGACGAGCACTTCGCCGGTAGGCATCACGATCAAACTACCGAAACCGACCGTTGTCGGGCCCAGTTTCGATCCATCGAACTCATACATAGTCCCGGAATTACCTAGCACCAGCACGCGGCCGTTGGGTAGAAGCGCAGCAAACGAATCGCCCGCAGCATCGCCGTTCGGGAAGTCGGGGCCGGCCGTCCATTTGGCTGTTGCCGGGTTATAGATCGCCGTGTGTCCAGTGGATGCGTTCAGGTGCAGGGCTCCCGTGGCGAAAACGGTGCCATCAGGTCGCAGGATACCCGGTCCCACTTCTCCGGGAGGACAATACACATGGTTGTGTCCATAGTTGATGCAGCCCTCCGCTGGTGGTCCCTGCAAATTCGCCACCGTGCTACCCGCGCTTTTCCATGTCTGTGAAGACGGATCGTAAATCTCCGAGTTTGGATTGTTTTTTACGTCGTAGGTCAAGATGGTGCCGTCGGGCATGAGAGTCCAGCCCTCCTCGGCGTCGAAGTCGCTCTTGCCCGCCGATCCCACCTCCGTCCACTTGAGCGTAGCGGGATCCAACACTGCCATATTCTTATTCGTTTTTCGGCCCAACAAGAACTTGCCATTCGGCAGCACAGCCGCGGGCGAATCTCCGATGTCATACCATCCCTTCGGTGGCGCTACCATCGTCCACTTATTCGTCTTGGGATCGTAAATCGCGCTTTGATTGGTAAGCGTAAAACTGCCGCCGCAGCTGCTGTATTCTCCCCCAACTAATAGAAACCGACCGTCGGCCAGTACCGCCCCGGAAGTGGCATAGGGATCGTATCCAGACGGCAGGCTCGCCGTCTGCTTCCAGGTCCCTTTCACGTAGCTCCCGGATATGTCGGGCGTAAGCCTCCACCAATCGGTGCAGCCATGGCCTTGAACCATCACCGTACCATCGGTTAAAAGATATTCCACGAAGGCGCCGTCGGGCGCTGGGTTAACGAGTTGTGTCAGCTTCTGCGCCAGCGAGACGCCCGAGAGCACAAACAGAAGTGTGGTTATTGCGAGAACAAGTTTCTTTGCCAAGATAGGTCCCCTTATTTGAAAGCCAAGGCCGAGTGCTGAAGCGTAGGCCCGCCATGCTAGCACAGTCGCGTCCACTGCTGGCGGGAAAAATGCCGCGCAGGCCCAACAAAAACCAAAACTAGACGCCGCGCAGTTGTTTTGGTGAACATTGCTGCCGAGGAAGTTTGCAGCGCAACAGGAGACGAGGAAGCTGTGCTGTAATTTTCCGCCGTGCCGCAAACTTTTTCACGTGCGGCGCTGGTCGAAGCATCAGATATGAAGGCTTAACCGCGCTCCAGCGCGGCCTCAAAGGCGTCCAGCGAGAGTGAGCGCAAAAGGTTGCGCCGCATCCCGCGCTCGACCTCAGCCAGGCGGTCCGAGGCCAGCACAATCCAGGCGAAGTCCGCAGACTCCGCCAGGCTTTTCAACTCCGGCTGAATGTCGGTATTGCGAATAAGCTCCGGAGTCCCCGAGTTCAGGAAGGTCAAATCCTGCAGCACTGAATAGATTGCCCGCAGCAGCCGTTCCGTCTTATCGCGACCCTCCGCTCCAGCTCGATAGGTTTCCGTAATCTTGAATAGCTCACTATGATCGCTGGCGCGCAAGGCGGAACTGAGGATCGCAAGCGCATGGGCGCGGGCCGCTGTATAAGCAGCGAGATCGAAGCTACGGGCGCGGCCCACAGCACCTTCTGACAGCCGTGCTAGCAACGCTCGCTGTTTCGCATTCCAGTCAGGACGATGTACTGCCAGATATTGTTCGATTTCGGCAGCTGGTAACGCACCCAGTGTGACCACCATCGAACGCGATCGGATCGTCGACAACAACTCGCCCGCATTCTCCGTTAACAAAAAGATGGTGGCGAAGTCGGGAGGTTCTTCGAGCACTTTCAGCAAAGAGTTGGCCGCCTCTTTCATGAAAGCCGAGTCAGTAAAAATGTAAACCCGCTCCTTGGCTTCGCCCGGCCGGTAGTAAATGGTTTCAATCACGCGCCGCACCTGATCGACTTTGATCATCATCTGCGGCGGATCAGGCGGAATCACCAGCACGTCGGGATGAGTTTGGACGAAAAGCCGCGTCTCTTTCTTGTCGGTTTCGCGCAGACCCTCGCGTGCTTCAACCGCCTCGGCAAAGCGAGCCTCGAGATCCTCCGCCTGCGCAATGCGAACGCAATTGGAACACTCGCCGCAAAAGTCGGGCAGGCCATTCGTGACAGCCGGAGCCAGGCAATTCATGGCTTTGGCGAGCATCAAAGCCAAAGTGTATTTGCCGGAGCCAGCCGGGCCAGCCAGGATCACAGCCTGGGGAAACCGTGCGCGCGCCAACATGTCGCGCATTTGGTGCACAGCTTCCGAATTGCCGTAAAAGTCAGAAAAAGGCATAAAGGCCTATTCGCCACCGAGTCGCAGAGAGAATCGGAATCCAATCAATCGAGAATACTACGGACTTCAGATGGCCAGGCCCTTGTGGGCTGTCTCTGTAACTCTGTGTCTCAGTGGTGAATTCAAGTTTTCTTCTGCGCCAGTTTCAACTGTTGCCGCACAACTTCCACGATTTGTCGATGCGTCTGGGCGGGAGTCCCGCGAGCGTCCACTACGACCATGCGTTGCGGCTCACGCGCCGCGATGGCGAGATATGCACCTCGCACTCGTCCAAAAAACGCACGGCTCTCCTGCTCGAAGCGGTTCTCGTCGCGCTTTCCTCGGCTATTCTTGCCGGCTTGAGTCTTGTTGCGGCGCCGGGCACGATCCACACTCATGGCCACGTCGGAATCCATCAGGATTGTGAGTTCAGGCTGCAGACTGCCGCACAGGATTCGATGCAGCGCCAGCACAACTTCGCTGCCCAGCTTGCGACCGCCGCCCTGATAAGCCTCAGTCGAATCAGTAAAGCGATCGCAAACCACGATTCGACCCTCGGCAACCGCGGGCTGGATGACTTGTGCGATGTGCTGCGTCCGCGCCGCAAACATCAGCGCCAACTCAGCGAGCGGAGCAAGTGAGGAGGTATTCGTATCCAGCAACAGCTGACGAATTTTTTCTCCCGTGGGCGTGCCGCCCGGTTCCCGCGTCACCACAACCGGCAACCCCTGCGCGGTCAACACCGCAGCCAACTTCGCCAATTGAGTGCTTTTGCCACATCCGTCGAGCCCTTCGAAGGTAATGAATCTGCCGCGCTGAGAATGGGAGGGCACGCAGAGCATCATAGCAAAGCAGCTTGGCTGTGACCCGAGGACGCGGCTGTGGACTCAGGATATTCGACAAGTGACGACACTCACTCTCCACTGTTATAGTCATTGGTTCTTTGGCTGTTTCGTTAACCTTTCTGGGTTCAAGGAGCCACATGACTTCTCGCCATTTGTGGTTGTGGGTGATTGTGATTTGCGCGGCCGTAATGCCAGTTGGGGCACAAAAAATTAAAGCAGCACCAAAACTGTCGGCGCCCACGATCACCCTCGCCGTCGATGCCAGCGACGCTCCCCGCAAAATCTTTCACGCCCAACTGACGATCCCAGCCGTTCCGGGAACGCTCACGCTCTACTATCCCAAGTGGATTCCTGGCGAGCACGGACCGACCGGACCGATCCAGGACTTGGCCGGGCTGAAGTTCACTGCCAATGGACAAACGTTGAAGTGGCGGCGCGACCTGCTCGACGGATGGACGTTCCACGTCGAAGTCCCGGCGGGAGTTTCCGCGGTGAATGCATCTTTGGACTTCATTTCGCCGGCATCCCAGGAGGAGGGTATCTTCACCGCGGGCCAATCTGCGACGGACAAGATGACCGTCTTGAGTTGGAACACGGTGCTGCTGTATCCAGCGGGATGGACCACCGATGATCTCACCTACCAGGTCAGTCTGCGTTTGCCCGAGGCGTGGAAGTTTGGCACACCGCTGCCCATAGGTACACAGTCAGGAACGGAGATTAAATTCAATCCCTCATCCCTGACCACGCTGGTGGATTCTCCCGTGATCGCCGGCGAATACTTGCGCGTGGTGCCGTTGAGCGAGAACCCGCGTCAGGAGATGGACATCGCCGCCGATAGCCCCGGGGATTTGGCAGCGCCGCAAGACGTGCTCGACCACTACAAAGTTTTGACTGATCAGGCGCTGAAGCTTTTCGGCGCGCAGCACTTTCGCGACTACCACTTTCTTTATAGCTTGAGCAATCATGTCGCGCACTTCGGGCTGGAGCACCATGAATCAAACGACAGCCGGAGCACGGAACGTTCTCTGGTTGACGCCGATCCGCGCCTGCTGGCGTCTGGATTGCTTTCTCACGAATATGTTCACTCCTGGAACGGAAAGTATCGCCGTCCCGCGGACTTAACCACGCCCGATTACGAAAAACCAATGCAGGACGATCTGCTCTGGGTGTATGAAGGGCTGACTTCGTATCTGGGCGACAACCTGGGCGCTCGCAGCGGCATCCGCACCCCGGATCAGTTTCGCGACAATCTGGCATTGTTGGCGGCTCGACTGGATCACGTTCCGGGCCGCACCTGGCGCAATCTGCAGGATACGGCGGACGGAGTGCCCTCCATGCAGGGTGCCCCACCTCAGTGGGAGTCCTGGCGAAGGACGGTAGATTACTACGACGAAGATGTTCTGAACTGGCTCTGGGTGGACACGATTATTCGCGAGCAGACCCACGGCCAGAAGTCGATGGACGATTTCTGTCATCTCTTCCATGGCGGACAGAGCGGACCCCCGGAAGTAAAAACCTATACATTTGATGACGTAGTCGCGACCCTGAATCAGGTGACTCCCTACGACTGGCGAGGGTTCTGGACGGAACGGCTGACCAACCACGGGCCCGGCGCGCCGCTTACGGGTATCGAGCGGAGCGGCTGGAAATTGGTTTACGACGAGACCCCGTCCGAACTGGTAAAGGCGCGCAAGCGCGAGCTGAATGAGGTCAACGCGGAATACTCCATTGGCCTGCTGCTGGACGAGAGCGGGAATATTGTCGACACCGTCGAAGGCATGCTCGCCGCCAAGGCCGGTATCGGGCCCGGGATGAAAATTGTGGCAGTAAATGGACAACGCTTCACTGCAGACCGGTTGAGCGACGCGCTCAAAGCCGGAAAAAACAGCTCCGACCCGCTCGATTTGCTGGTCGAGAACACGGATTATTACAAGGTTTACAAACTCGACTACCATGGCGGAGAAAAATATCCGCATTTAGTGCGAGAGGAATCCAAGCCAGACGTGCTGACCGAGATAATTACGGCGCGTTAACTTGAAAACGGTCCGCGCCATATCCGATCTCTGGACCGCCTGTATAATTAGAGGTAGTTCTCCATCCCAGCATCCATCTGGAAGGTGATTCCTTGAATACTCCGATGTCTCCTCGTCCTGGACAACCGCCGCAAGGCCCACAGCCCCTGCCCGGCGTCGAAACGATTATCGCTGTAGGTTCCGGAAAGGGCGGAGTGGGAAAGACTACCTTGGCCGTGAACCTCGCGCTTGCCCTGGCCAAACTGGGGCACAAGGTCGGCCTGCTCGATGCGGACGTTTACGGCCCCAACGTTCCGCTCATGCTCGGCACCAGTGTGCAACCGAAGGTGCTCGGAGACAATCGCATCGAACCGATCGAGGTCCACGGACTCAAAGTGATCTCGGTAGGTCTCCTGAATCCCGGAGACAAGCCGTTGATCTGGCGCGGGCCGATGCTGCACTCTATCATCAAACAGTTTCTGGGCTCTGTAGTGTGGGGACAGCTCGACTATCTCGTGGTGGATCTCCCGCCCGGCACCGGTGACGTCTCGCTCTCGCTTATTCAAACCGTACCACTCACCGGGGCAATTGTGGTTTCCACTCCGTCGGACGTTTCTTTACAGGATGCTCGCAAAGCGATCGAAATGTTTCGCCAGATGAAAGTGGATCTCGTGGGCATGGTCGAAAACATGAGCTATTTTGTCTGCCCGCACTGCAATCACGAGATCGATATTTTTTCTCGCGGCGGTGCAGAGAAAACGGCCAAGCAGTTCGACGTTGCCTTCTTGGGAAACGTCCAACTCGATCCCGATATCCGCAAGTCCGGGGACAGTGGCAAGCCCACGGTTCTCGAGGGCGAGAATTCTCCGCATGCCAAATCGCTTTACGACTTTGCTCGCAAGGTCATTGCACGAGTGGATGAAATCAAGTCCAGCGCCGGCGAGAGCGTGATTCAGATTCAATAGCGAGAAACTCTAGAAACGCTGATCGGCCTGCCCAGTTGCCAACTCTCCCACTGTGTGATATCATGATATCATGATATCATAATGAGCGATGAGGTGAATCGTGGCGCAATTAGTAGTCCGCAACGTCGAGAATGGGGTCAAGGCACGGCTGCAGCGCCGCGCCAAGCGGAATGGCCGCAGCATGGAAGAAGAAGTCCGGGATATTTTACGGAACGCGGTCAATGAACCGGAGGTCCCTGCCGGGGGATTGGGCACGGAAATCTCGGCCCTGTTTGCCAAAGTCGGCATCGAATCCGACATCCCCGAATTACGGGGACATGAAATCAAACCCGCGTCGTTCGACGAATGATAATTCTTGATACAAACGTGCTTTCGGCGCTGATGCGCCAAGTGCCCGACAAGGGCGTTGTCGCCTGGCTTGATCGGCAGCCCCGAACGTCGATCTGGACAACTTCGGTCACGATCCTTGAAGTCCGATTCGGGTTGCAGATCATGCCGGGTGGAAAGCGGCGGTCCGCACTGGTACAGGCATTCGAGATAGTTCTAGATACGATCGGGCATCGAGTCGCGCCCTTTGACATGGCGGCCGCTCAACAAGCAGGCGCTGTGATGGCGTCGCGGCACAAAACAGGCCGTCCCGGCGAGCTGCGCGACACGATGATCGCCGGTATTGTGCTCGCTCAACATGCGACGCTCGCAACTCGCAACACGATACACTTCGACGATGTTCTAGTCCCGCTCGTAGATCCATGGACGGCGTGACGTGGCATTGCCCTTATTTCTCGAAACGTGCCAAGAGGAATAGCGGATCGGGGTCTTTGTGTTCCGTCACCCACTCCGCCAGCATCTCGCCCACTGCCGGCCCATGTTTGAAGCCGTGACCTGAGCCGCCTCCCACCAGCCAAAGGTTATTCGCTGCTGGATGCCGGTCGATGATCAGATGATTGTCGGGACTGTTCTCGTATTGGCAAACGCGGCTCTCAATCAACGGCGCGTCTTTCATGGCAGGAAACCGGAAGGCCACGTAATCGCGCGCTCGATTGAGTCCTTCCTGGCTTACGGTTCGTTCGCCCGAAGTCGGATCGAACTCTGGTCCTCGCGTATCGTCGGCAACCTTGAAACCGCGCCCATCTGCGGCGGGAATCCCATAGATGAAGCGATCGCGATGATCCGCCCAGACCGGCAGCTTTGTTTCTGAGAAACGATCATCTCCGGCGGGCGTGCCGAAGAAAAATACATCCTGCTTGGTGGGGCGAATACGATCGCCGATGGTTTCGGGAAAGAGTTTGCCGAGCCATGGACCACACGCGAAGAGATACTGGTCTGCCGACAACCTGGAGCCATCCGACAGTCTCAGGCCATCGCGAAGGCCGGTTTCGAGGTCATGGGGCAAGACGGCTACCTGTTTGTACTCGCCGCCTTCTGCCACAAAGCCTTCCAGCACCGCCTGGCACGCGACCCGCGCCATTAAGAAACCGCCTTCGGGCTCGTGGATCGCCCAGCGCACGTCTTCAACATTGATCTGCGGCCAGCGTTTTCCCACTTCCCTTCCGGACAGTTCTTCATAAGCGGTCCCGGCCCCGCGCAGCATCGGCAACGAAGAGCGTTCGAATTGATCATCGCTGATTGTCGCCATCCATAAAACGCCGGTGCGGTGCAGAAGTTGGCGGCGCCAGCGGATCTCGTGCTCGGTCCACAGGCGGAGGGCGCGAGCGGCCATTTTCGTGTACGGCTGGCTGGGTCCGTAGGTGCCGCGGATGATGCGGGTTTCGCCGCCGGAGGAGGATCGTGCGTTGCCCGGGCCCCAGGCGTCCAGCAGGGTCACGCGGGCACCGCGGCGCAGCAGATATAGAGCGGTCCATCCGCCGAAGGCGCCGGCTCCGATTACCGCGATGTGGGGTTTCGATTGCATGTCGGTTGTGACAAATCCCCCAATGGCAATCTCGGGATATTAAAGGAGTATGCAGGCCGCATGATATCTGATAGTTCGACTCGGCCTGCACTGCAAAAAACTGCATCTTGATTTTTCGAGGGCCAGCCAGCAGAATGAGGTCGGGCAACCGCGCTATATCCCGTCTCGGCGTTCGAAGCCGCTTTGTGCGTTGCCCGATTCGGCGTCACTTCGTGCCAGTTTCGTTCAGCCAGTCTGCTGGGCGTTCGCTGCTCTTACTGTTTTGTTCGATTCCTGGTCAAGAGGAGAAGTTTATGCGCGTCCCCATCATCAAGATTTACGCCGTGATGCTGCTTCTGGCCACGGCCTGCTGGGCAGCTCCTACGGAGAAAACGCTGTTCACTTTCACGGGCAACGCTACCGGGATTTATCCCTACGGCGGCGTCACACTCGACAAGGAGGGCCATGTGTACGGAACAGCCTTGTTGGGAGGAGCGACTGGCAATGGGGCAGTGTTTGAGCTGGTCAAGACCCACGGAGTGTGGACAGAAAATGTGATTTACAGCTTTGCCGGAGGCAATGACGGATCGCTTCCTGCCACGGCGCTGACCTTTGACGAGCAGGGCAATCTCTTCGGTACGACTTCGGGCGGCGGCACCCAAGCGGCGGGCACGGTTTTCGAGCTGAAGTGGTCCAAGGGAACGTGGACGGAAACCGTGATTCACAACTTCGTTCAAACCGACGGCGAAGCGCCGTTCGGGGACTTGATATTTGACGGCAAAGGCAACCTCTACGGCACGACTCAGGAAGGCGGCGGGCGCGGAACTTGCGGAAACGGCGGTTGCGGCACCGTATTTCGTCTGAGTCCGCAATCGGGCGGCAGATGGAAGCAAACTGTGCTGCACAGGTTCACCGGCGCCAAGGACGGCGCCAGTCCGGAAGCAGGCGTGATCTTCGATCAATCTGGCAATTTGTACGGAGCTACTTTTGCCGGCGGTATTTATGCGGGCGTTGTCTTTGAGCTCAGCCCCCGCTCTAAGGGACCATGGAAAGAGACCATCCTCCACGCCTTTAGCGCGAAGGGCAAGGACGGGGCCTATTCCACCTCTCGGCTGGCGTTCGACAAAACAGGCAACTTGTACGGCACAACCCAAGTGGCCGGCGTCGGCGGGGCGGGCATCGTTTTCAAGCTGACGCACTCGAAGAACAAGTGGACGGAGAGTGTCCCCTATAGCTTCACGGGAGGCGGAGATGGAGCAAATCCCTTGTCGGGTGTGACCGTCAGTCCGGCGGGCGACTTGTATGGAACCACGAACGGCGGTGGCCTTGGCGTTGGCGTCGTGTACGAACTGAAGCATTCAAAGAGCGGTTGGGTTGAAAATGTTCTCTTCAGCTTTGATGCGCGTTCCGACGGAGCTTATCCCATCGCAGGAGTGACTCTCGACAAAGCGGGGAATATCTTCGGGACGACGGACGGTGGAGGTGAAACGCAGAGCTTGGGTTCCGTCTTTGAAATCCTGCCTTAAAAACACGGGAATGGAGCTATGTATCAGATAATATTTTCGTGGACTTAGAACAGCGGCCGGGAACACTCAGGTTCCGAGAAATGCGCAATAGAACCGCACAACTCACCGGAGGCTTATGGCAAATGCATTTGGTACGGATGTTCTGATTCAGTCTGAAGACCCGATGAAGGCGGCTGACTTCTATGTGAAGGAACTCGGCTTTGAGATCACGGACAAGAAGTCAAATATGGTCAGCCTCCACGGAAAGAACATCAATTTCTTTATTGAGCGGGGTCCTGCTCTTGGACCAGTTCTGGAAGTTACCGTCAAGAGCGTTAAGGAAGCCAAAGCGAGACTCACGAAAAAGGGGTGCCAGGTAGTTAAGGACGAGCCTGATTTTCCACGATGTTACGTCAAAGATCCGAACGGGCTAATCTACAATCTGACGGAGTGAATTCGTAACGTTCGTGCTTTTGCGTTTTCGCCTCCCACCCTTCCGCTACGAACGCGAAAGAATGGGGCACCCCCCTTTTATTTGTGATTTAGAACCACCAGCTGGCTCAGTTTCAAGTACTCCGCGCGAGATCCCTCGCCCCGCTGGAGAAGACGCCGGCCTTCGGGATGACGCACTCAAATTGGGGGAGAGCACTTTTATTAAGATGATGCATCTTAATTACCACGAACCAAAGGCGGCCTGCGAGTGCTAACGCTTGACAGAGGCTCGCTGTGCTTCCTAGAATTCAAGCCGGCCATTTGCATCCTGCGGTGTAACTGTTGCATCTACATAACTTAGCTACAAGCAGCGCAGAAGCCGGCTGGCCCCGTCGGCTCAATGTGATACAAGGGAGTGTATGCCTCCGGGACCGCCGATAGGCGAGCGCGAACGCGAAATCCTTACCGCTATTGTGGAAACCTTTATTGCCACGGGCGAGCCGGTGGGGTCACGCACGCTTGCGCGCGCCAACCGGGAAGGTTTGAGCCCAGCCACAATCCGCAATGTGATGTCGGATTTGGCGGATTCAGGTTACCTGGAGCAGCCTCACACTTCGGCGGGCCGTGTGCCCAGCACCGATGCGTATCGCTATTACGTCGAGCAGCTTACCGGGAAGGCGCGGCTGTCGAATGACGACGAGAACATCATTCAGGAGTCGTTTCACGGCGTCTCGGACGTGCAGGAGTTCATGGAACGCACTTCGCATGTGCTCTCGCTCATTTCGCGGAATGTTGGGGTCGCGGTAGCGATTGGCGGACCGAAGAACGCGCTGGAACACGTTTATTTTTCCCGGCTGGGCGATCAGAAAGTGCTGGCCGTGGTGGTGACGCGCTCGGGGGTAGTGCGTGACCGAGTTTTGCGTCTCGACATTTCACAGGCTGATTTGGACGCTGCGGCTCGCTTCATCAACGAGAGCTTTCGTGGCTGGACCATGGAAGCGATGCGGAGCGAGTTGGCTCGGCTCCTGGAGCAAGAGCGCAGCGAATACGACCGCCTGATGACTTCGGTCGAGCAACTCTATAAACAAGGTGCGCTGACGGCGGACGATAGCGCACAGACGGTTTACGTTGAAGGCGCAGCTAATCTGGTTGCAGGAGAGCAGGATCGACAGCGCTTGCAGGAATTGTTGAAAACTCTGGAGGAGAAACAGAAAATTGTCGGGCTGCTGGGCGCGTATTTGGACGCTAAGCAGGAAGCAGTCCGGGTGGTTATAGGACTCGACCAGACGCTGCCCTCGATGCGCAACTTTGTGCTGATTGGTGCTCCCGCCCGCGTAGGCGGTGAAGTGATGGGATCGCTTGCGGTGATTGGACCGACGCGCATTGATTATGAGCACACCATGACCGCGGTCTCTTATATTGCCCGTCTTTTTGACACGATCCTCAACGAATCTGAGTAAGCGAATCCGAGCAGAGATTTTTATGGCGAGAACAAACGGAAAGTCGGAAGTAGATCCCCAGGAGCTTGACGCGACGCGCGAATTGCCCGCGTCAGACGGTGCCGAAGGCGAAGAATCAACTGAGTCTTCGTCCTCCCGCACATCGACGGAAGGCGGCGAATTACAGAAGCTTAGAGTGGAACGCGACACTCTGATCGATCGGTTGGCGCGCCTTCAGGCTGAATTCGAGAATGCCCGCAAACGCACGGCCCGCGAGCAGCAGGACTTTCGCGAATACGCCGTATCGGATGCGGTCAAGGCCTTGCTGCCCACGCTCGACAGCTTTGAACGAGCGCTGCAGACTGGTGCAGGGGAGAAGTCTGAGTTCCGGGGTGGAATTGAACTCATCTACAAACAATTGCAGGACGCGCTGCAGAAATTGGGCTTGCGCGCCATCCCCGCGAAAGGCGAGCCCTTCGATCCCCACCTTCACGAGGCTATCGAGATGGTGGATACCACCGATGCCGCGGATCATCAGATATTGGAAGAACTGCAGCGGGGCTACAAGTTGAAGGAACGTCTGCTGCGTCCCGCAATGGTCAAAGTTGCGCGCAATCCGAAACACTAACCATCAGGAAAATCGAAAGGACTTGGAACCATTCTGGCCAGCAACGTAAAACGCGACTACTACGAAGTGCTCGGGATCGCCCGCGAAGCCAACGAGCAGGAAATCAAGAGCGCCTATCGCAAGCTGGCGCTGCAGTTTCATCCTGATCGCAATCCGAATAATCCCGACGCCGAAGAGAAATTCAAGGAATGCAGCGAAGCTTATGCGATCCTGGCGGACGCGGATAAGCGAGCCGCATACGACCGCTTCGGGCATGCCGCCGTGAGCGGAGGAGGGTCGGGCGGGTTCGATCCGACGGTCTTTCAGGATGTCAGCGAAATCTTCGGAGACTTTTTCGGCTTCGGAGATCTTTTTGGCGGCGGATCGCGCCGGGGCAGCCGTGCCCAGCGTGGCCCCGATCTGCGTGAAGACGTCACGATGGAATTTGAAGAGGCAGTTTTCGGGACGGAAACCAACGTTACCGTGCGGCGCCATGAGACTTGTGAGGACTGCCGTGGATCTGGTGCGGCTCCGGGCAAAACTCCGGTTTCCTGTCGATCCTGCGGAGGGCGTGGCCAGGTTCGTTATCAACAAGGATTCTTCAGCATGGCTCGCACTTGTCCCACTTGTCAGGGTGCCGGCAGCGTGATTACCGATCCGTGCTTGAAGTGCAAGGGCCAAGGTCGTGTGTTGCGGCAGAAGACGGTGGACGCCAAGGTTCCGGCGGGTGTGGAGGACGGAACGCGTATCCGCTTTTCCGGATTGGGTGAGGCTGGCGCTCATGGTGGACCAGCGGGCGACCTCTATGTTGTCTTGCATGTCAAGGAGCATCCTTTTTTCGAGCGGGAGGGCAATGATCTGCACTGCGTGATTCCGATTTCATTTGGGCAAGCGGCATTAGGGACTGAGATTCGAGTGCCGACACTTGAAGGTGAACACACGCTGAAAGTACCGGACGGGACGCAGTCAGGCACGACGATGCGCATCCGGGGCAAAGGCGTGCCAGTGCTGAATGGCCATGGGAAAGGCGATCTGTTCGTCGAGGTTCGCGTACAGACTCCGGGCAAGCTCAACAAGCGTCAACGCGAGTTGTTGCAGGAGTTGGAAGGTACGACGCGCGTGGAAAATAAACCCCAGCGTCGAACCTTGTTCGGGAAAGTGAAAGACATCTTCGGGTAGTCTGATCGGAGTTCCCTGCCTGCGATTTCCTTTGTGTACCTTCGTGACCTCTGTGGTTTAAGCTCTTGATCCATGACCCGCCGACGCTGGATCGCCGATGAACTCTCGGGCACCCGCGCGTTTCTGATCGGCGCCCACGCTGAGCATTTGTCTCGCGTGCTTCGCGCTCGTGTGGGCCAGGAATTCGACATCACCACAGGAAACATCGTTCGCCGCGGACGTATTACCTCTATCGCGCAGGACCGAGTTGAATTTGAACTGGGAGATGAGATCCCCGCTCCGGTTGCGGGTCGGGTGACGGTTGCGCTCTCCATTTTCAAGTTCGACCGCATGGAGTGGGCAATCGAGAAATGTACGGAACTCGGGGCGAAGCGCATTGTTCCAGTAATTGCCCGGCGAACCGAACCTCATCTTGCGGCTGCCGCGGCCAAACGAGTCGAGCGCTGGCGACGCATTGCCTTACAGGCTGCGGAACAGTCTCGTCGAGTCTCACCACCCGAGATCTCGGAACCGCTGAAGGTGAAAGAGGCCGTGGCGATATCAGGAAGCCTGCGGATTGTACTTTCCGAAGTGGAAACGGACGCCATTTTGAAAGACATCCTCCAGACTCATCCTGACCACCGCGACGTTGTTCTTGCCCTCGGCCCCGAGGGGGGGTGGACGGATGACGAATTGAAATTGTTTCAGGAAGCAGACTGGATTTCAGCATCACTGGGCAATACGATCCTCCGGGCTGAGACTGCGGCGATTGCCAGCTTGGCCGTGGTTCTTGCAGAGTTGCGGGCCTAGCGAGTGTGGCCCGCGCAACAGAATCTGTCACAAAATATCCTCAACCATCTCTGATATGCTCCTGCCCAGTGGCTGTTGCAAAACCCATCCCGGCGCCGCGAGCTTTTGAACCTGACGAGCGCCAGCGCGAAGCCATCGAACATGTACGCGGACCGCTGCTCGTAGTAGCGGGCGCGGGCACAGGGAAAACCACCGTCCTCACGCGGCGCATCGCGCGGTTGATCCGCGAAGGTCACGCCCGCTCGGACGAAATTCTAGCTGTCACTTACACCAAGAATGCAGTTCAGGAGATGCGCGAACGGGTGCGCGACGAACTACGCGGCACAAATGTATCCGGTTTGCAGATCGCTACCTTCCATGAATATTGCAACGACCTCTTAGGTCGATGCGGCAAACATTTCGGGGTGCTCGATGATCAGGATCTGTGGATCTATCTGCGGAAACGCATCCGCGAGTTGCACCTGAACTACTTCGTGCGCGCGGCCAATGTCAGCCAGTTTCTTCATGATCTCCTCAGTTTCATGCGGCGCTGCCAGGACGATCTGGTCGACCCCGAGAAATACGCTGCCTATGTCCATCAACTGGAGCGGGGCGAAGTCGCGATTCCGCGGGTGAGCAAATCGAAAGATGCCGATGCTTTGTCGGATGAAGAGGTCATTGGGCGCTGCCAGGAAATCGCCAGCGTATTCGCGACGGTCGAGCGCATGCTGCACGAAGACAACCTTGGCACATTTGGCCATATGATCACCCACGCGCACGCATTGCTAGATGGAAATGCCGATCTGCTGGCTGGCGAACGCCGGCGCACCCGGTTCATCCTGGCGGACGAATTTCAGGATGTGAACTTTGCTCAAGTCAAGATCCTCGACAAACTAGCCGGAGAAGAACGCAATGTCTTCGCCGTGGGTGATCCGGACCAGGCCATTTATCGCTTTCGCGGTGCATCGAGTGCCGCATTCGGGCTTTTTCAGGAACATTTTCCAGAGGCGAAGATGGTCGTTCTGGAGAAGAACCGCCGCTCTACGACCACGATCTTAAAATCCGCCTTTGCGCTGGTTTCCAAGAACCCAGACGTCTTTCCTCCCAGCCACGGCCCAGCATCGAGATACCACCGTTCCCCGCTGACCTCTGCCCGCGAAGAAGAAGCCTCTCGCGATGGCAGATTCTTACCCAGTCCCCCTGTGGACGCAGTTGTGCTCGCTGCAAAGGAATTCGAATGCTCGGATCTGGTAGCCGCGATTCGCGATCGGCAACGCAAATCACGCGGCAAGTGGAGCGACTTCGCCATCCTGTACCGCCAACATTTTCATCGCGAACAGATTGTGGCGGAACTGGCCGAGCAGGGCATCCCGTTCGCCATCGAAAACATGGATGTCACGGATACGCCCGAGGCTCGCGACCTGTTCGCCTGCCTGGGAGCGGTCGTCTCGGCGAACGACAGCGCCTCCGTCTTTCGAGTTGCGTCCTTCCCGCAGTTCGCCATCGATCCGGAGAAACTGCGGGCCGGGATCAAGGCAATTACAAGAGATGCAAGAAGATCTGGAGTGGCCTCGGTCTTAGCCAAGATCGAAAATGGCGCCGCCGTGCTGAATGCCTTGCAGCAGGTCCGGGACGAGGTTTCCCGGGCGGACGCCACCAGCAGTGGAGTTTTGAACATCATCATTCGTCACTTCGTCTTGAACCGCAACTCTCCCGCGATCACCGCCGTTCTTGAGTTCGTCAAGCGATGGGAGGAAAAACCGGAGGCAATCACAAAGACCGGTAACATCGGCGAATTCATTGACTACCTGCAGTATTTCCGGACCGCCGGCGGTGTGATTCCGATTTCCACGGGCGCCGAGAACGCCGTACGGCTGATGACCGCCCACGTCGCCAAAGGCCTTGAGTTCAATCACGTCTTCATCATTCGGGCAAATTCCAATTCGTTCCCGTCGTCTTACAAGGAACCCCTCGTCGACTTTCCTCGGGAACTCCAGGGCAGCAGCTCGATAGCTTACTTCGACGACAAGGAAATATGCCGGCAAGAGGAGCGACGGCTTTTCTATGTTGCCATGACGCGAGCACGGGATTCCCTCACCATCTACGCTCGACAAGGGCGAGGCAAAGATCTGACCCCAGATGGCTTTCTACGCGATCTGCTCAAGGATCCCAGCCTGCGGCCATGGCTCCGCCAACGTCACGCTCTCGAGTTCCAAACCGACCTGTTTGCGGAGGCCGCTCCCGCACTTCCCGGATCACCAGTGACCGAGTGGCTCAAGTTGCCGCCAGCGCTTGATCTCGGTTCCAGGCTTAGCGCCAGTGCCTTGCAAACCTACGAAATCTGTCCGCTGCAATTCAAGCTGGAGCGTGAGTGGAGAATTCCCGGCGAAGTTCCGGCAGCCATGGAGTATGGCGCTACGATTCACCGTGTCCTGCTGGCTTATTACGCCTCGATTCGCCTCGGACGAACCATCGCGGACGACCAACTTATCGAACTTTTCCAGACCGACCTCAGGGCGGCGGGAATTGAAGAGAAGTATCAGCAGGAACTCTACGAGCAGAAGGGGATTGAGCAGCTGCGCGAGTTCCTGGCCATCTGCAAACGTGCTCCCGTGCCACAGGTGCTGCATACCGAGGAGTGGTTCGAAATGCAGATCGGACGGGCCAAGGTCGTCGGCCGCATCGACCGGATCGATCAACTGAAGAATGGTCGCGTCGTTATAACCGATTACAAGACCGGCAGACCCAAATCGCAGGAGGATGCCGACAAGAGCCTCCAACTTTCCATCTACGCTCTGGCCACACGCGAAAAGTGGGGCTACAACGCCGATCAGATAGTCTTCTACAACCTCGAGGAAAACAGTTCGGTCGTCACACGCCGCAGCGAAGCCCAACTGCAGGACTGTAAGCGTGAAGTGGAAGAGGTCGCGCGAAAGATCGCTGCAGAGGAGTTTGAGGCTAAACCCGGATTCTATTGCACGTTCTGCGCCTACCGCAGTCTCTGCCCCGCCACCGAGAAACGCCTTTACACAATTTCCGTCGACAAGAAATCAAGCAGCAGGAACTAGCGCGCAAAAACTTAGGGGACGCTTCTCAGCGTCCCCTAAGTTTTACTTTGGTTGAAGGCTCTTAGTGTTTCTTCTTTGCGGCCTTCTTTGCTTTCTTTTTGGTTGCCATTTGATCTATTCTCCCTTTCCATTTTTCATGGACTTGAAATGCAACGGTCGTTTGTTGCAACTCATTGATGTATAGAGTCTATAAAAAGTGAAGTCAAGAAAAAAATGATGTTGGAGGAGCATGCGACCCATGCCCAAAGTCACTCAAGCTCGACTCAAGTAGAAAATTTCCTTGCGGGAAGGGTGGGGATCGCGTCTGTCGGCGAAAATTCTTACGTTATCTTCGACGGAATTCTGTTCATACCTGGCTCTGGTCGACGGTCCCTTTTCAAAAAACAATCGTCTGAGCGATCAAGGTGCGCTCCAACTACAATCATCCTTTTCTGCCGCGACACATCTATAATTGATAGGCACGAAATAATCGCAGGAGCATATAAATGGCTGCTTTCGACGATGTCGTCATCATTTCCGGATGTCGCACTCCGGTAGGAAAATTTCAGGGAAGTCTCTCAGATTTGAGCGCCACCCAGTTAGGAGCGATCGTGGTTCGTGAAGCGGTGAAGCGCGCAAACCTCGATCCCAAGCAGGTCGACGAATGCATCATGGGAAACGTGGTCTCTGCCGGACTCGGTCAGAACCCTGCGCGGCAGGCGGCAATCTTCGGTGGTCTCGCTCCCGAGGTAGGTGCCATGACCGTAAACAAAGTCTGCGGTTCCGGACTCAAAGCCGTCGCACTCGCGACGCAAGCGATACTGACCGAGAACAGTTCTGTGGTAGTCGCCGGCGGAATGGAATCGATGACCAACGCTCCCTATCTGCTGCCGCAGGCGCGAAAAGGATATCGCCTGGGAAACGCCCAGATCGTTGACTCAATGGTGAACGACGGCCTCTGGGACATTTATAACAACTACCACATGGGCATCACCGGAGAGAACGTCGCGGAAAAATATGGCATCACCCGCGAGGAGCAGGACGAGTTCGCAGTGAACTCTCACCGTAAGGCCGTCGCCGCTATCAAGGAGTGCCGTTTCAAATCGCAGATTGTTCCGGTCGAGTTGCCGCCGAGGAAGAAGGGCGAAGCGCCGGTCATATTCGATAAGGACGAATCCCCCCGCGAAGATACGACAATCGAAGTGTTGCGCTCTCTAAAACCAGCGTTCAAGAAAGACGGCACGGTCACCGCTGGTAACGCTCCCGGGGTGAACGATGGCGCTGCCGCTGTCGTGGTCACCAGCGCCAAGCAAGCGAAAGAGCTCGGCGCCAAGCCCATGGTCCGGGTCGTGGCACAAGCCACCAGCGGAGTCGAACCCAAGTGGGTCATGATGGCTCCGGTGGGCGCAGTCCTCACGATTTGGGAAAAGACCGGGTGGAAGAATGAAGACGTGGACCTGTACGAACTGAACGAGGCATTCTCAGTTCAAGCTCTCGGCGTGATGCGTGAACTTGGGCTCGATCCCAACAAAGTGAACGTGAACGGGGGTGCCGTCGCCATCGGACATCCCATCGGCGCCAGCGGAGCGCGCGTTCTGGTCACGCTTATCTATGAAATGATCCGCCGCGACGTGCACCGCGGCATCGCGGCACTTTGCCTGGGCGGTGGTAACGCAGTGGCCATGGCCGTCGAACGATAAGTTGCAGCGTTCTCACAGTCGTATTCTCTATCCGGGGTCGAATTTGGGGAAAGCTATGGCCGCATCGAAGAGGAACGAAACTAACGCCAACGTGGATCTGTACGACAAGCTTATCGCTACCAATCCGAAGATCGAACGCAAGGGCGCGGCTAATCCTTACACGTCTCTGAATGGCAACATGTTTACTCTTCTTCATCAATCCTCGTTGGCGATCCGGCTTCCGGAGGATAAGCGTGAGGAGTTTCTGAGGAAGTACAACACTACGCTGTTTACGGCGTATGGCACGGTGATGAAAGAATATGTGGCAGTCCCGGACGCGCTGTTGAAGAAAACGAAAGAGCTCCAGAAGTATCTCGAATTCAGCTATGAATATGCGAAGACGTTAAAACCCAAGCCTACAAAGAAGAACCCTTGACCAACCCGAAAGAATCAGGTCACCCGCTCCCGCTGATTTGCAATGAGTTCTCTAACCACTCGGCGCCGAGCCTGCGGCCACCGGCAGCGTAACCGTGAACACCGCACCGCCGCCCGGCCCGGAAGTAGCCTCGACGTTTCCGTTGTGTTCTCGCAGAATGGCTTTGGAGATGCTCAGGCCAAGGCCGGTCCCACGGCCTGGACGCTTGGTGGTATAGAAGGGATCGAAGATATTGGGCAGGATCTCCGGCGAGATACCGGGCCCGTCGTCCTGAAAAATGACGGACACCGACTTTTCCTGGTTCTCTATGCGAATGCGCAAGGTGCCGCGATCGCGAACCTCCCGCATCGCCTGCTCCGAGTTCAAGATCAAATTCAGAAACACCTGCATCAACTGGTGCGCGTCTCCGCTCACCGCCGGAACTGATGACTCCTTCAGGAAATCTACTGTGATGTTGTTCTTGCGCAAAGAGTAGGCGTGCAAATGCAAAGTCCGCTGTACCAGTTCACCCAAGTCGATCGGAGTCTTGCCAGGGGCGGGAGGACGGGAGAAATACATCAGGTTTTGAACAATTTCCGCGGCACGGCGCGCCTGTTGCTGCAAGACCACCATTTGTTTCCGGACGGATTCTGGTGCTTCGCCCTCCTGCAATAATTCGGACATCCCCAGAATGCTGGTAAGGGGATTATTCAGTTCGTGAGCAAACCCGCCGATCATCTGACCCATGGCTGCGAGCCGTTCGCTCTGAATAATCTGCTGCTCAAGTTTCTTCTCCACAGTAATGTCGCGAACAGAGACGATCGCGCCGCTCAGCTTGTTCTCGGCATCGAACAGCGGACTAGCCGAAGCTCGCATGGTACGCCAGCTTCCGTCCCGGTGACGCGCACTATAGTCACATGACCCGAAATTCTTTCGGCCGGTAATCAGGTCCCGATACAACGCGAACAGTTCAGGGGAATAATCCTGTTCTTCTTCGACTTTTTTCCCCAGAAGGTCCTCTGGCTTGTAGCCGCGCAGATCGTGAATCCGTGAACTCACGAAACTGTAGTGTCCACTCAAATCGATTACTAGGATTAGATCCGGAAAGCTTTCCAGAAGGTAGCGCTGGAACTCTTCCTGACCGCGCAACGCCTTCTCCATCTCCCGCCGCTCGGTTACGTCCACGAGCGTGCCCTGGTAGCGTACAATCTTGCCCCCGGCGTCCCATACCGCGCGCGAGGTGTCAAGAAAGACGCCGAGGGTTCCGTTTTTACGACGCAACATGATTTCCCGGGTGCGCACTCCGCCCTGATCGTCTGCGGTCCGCCCGAGCACCGGATTTTGATTGGGATCGGAATTCAATGCTCTGGGATCGAGCGAGAGGAGGTCCTCCTTGCTTTCGTACCCGAGAACCTGCACCAGAGCGGCGTTGCCATCGAGTAACTTGCCTTCCGGCGTGCTGAAATATACTCCTTCCTGAAGAGTTTCAAACAGCTCAGTAAATCGCCGTTCCTTTTCGCGTTCTTCCGTGACGTCACGGGCAAGAGCGCTCACACCCACAACTTCGTCGCCTTTCACAATTGCATTGAGGGCGCAATCAAAATAGAGGGTCCGGGCGTTCGCTTTCAGCCGAGCACAAACCACCCCTGACCAGCGACGTTTTTCGAGAAAGCGGGCCACACCCCGCTCCACATCTTCACGCTTCGGTTCGTCCAAGAACTCTTCTACTCGATGACCCACCACGTCGGAGTAGGGAATCCCGAGCAACTCGGTCACGCGCCGATTCACCGTCTTTATTTTCCCCTCGAGAGAAGCGGCGAAGGCAATGTCGTCGAAGGAATCGATGAGGTCTTTGAAACTTCGTTGCGAGCGCGCAATCAGCTCTCCGAGTTGATCGAGTTGCTCATCCG
>Ga0209275_10000091_pt1 | contig 27185 bp, 15 predicted proteins | sample HubBroMetageREF2_FD_188344 | JGI IMG/M metagenome (GOLD analysis project Ga0209275, IMG submission 188344) | Reference soil microbial communities from the Hubbard Brook experimental Forest, New Hampshire, USA - Hubbard Brook CCASE Soil... | ecosystem: Environmental > Terrestrial > Soil >... | reverse complement strand
AGGGACGCCCGGAAGAAACTTCAACCAGTGGCGCCAAGGTGAAGTTGCTCAGGAAACTTTGGAAGAAGCCCATGCCCGACGTGTGCGGAGAGCTTTGCAGCACGCCGCTGGTCACCCAGCGATGCCGCTGATCATTGTCGGAGTTGGCTTTTTCGTAGAAGGGGAAACGACTGTCGGCCGGCTCCAACGTGGATTGCAGGTCGGTGGAGTCGTCGATGGAGTGCGACCAGGTGTAGCTGGAAAGCATCTGGAAGTGTTTTGAAAATTGTTTGGTCACGTTGATGGTCAACGCGTTGTACGAAGAACTGCCGCTGGATTGTTGTGTATCGACGCTGTTGAAGGGCACCGGCGCGCCAAAGCCAACGGGATAACCCGCTGCGTGTGCCAAGGCGACTTGCGTGCCGTAGCCGCCGGGGACGAGGCCGGCGAAGGATGGGTTAGGACCGGATGGCCGAAAATAGTTGAAGAAGGCCGGAGTGCCTACGAATTTTCCGTTCAGGGCGGCGAGCGGTCCAGGACAGCCGAACAATGCGCCGAGCGCACCGGGAGCGAGGCCGGTGCTCGTGACATTAAGACCGCAGGTCGATGCTGTCGGAGCGACGTTGGAAGTTGGAACCGCAACGGTCAGCGGACTGGTGAAGCCGAGTCCAGCGGCATCGGCATATTGCAGGTTGTTGGTCAGCAAGACTGGATCCGTGGAGTTAATGTCGACGGGACGGTTCAAGTGCAAGCCGCGCGTCCACTGGTAGCCGGCGCTGATTTTCCAGGTGCCGCCAAGAACACGCTCCACTGTAAGGTTAGCCTGATTTGCGTAGCCAAAGACGAAATTGCTGGCCACCGGCAGGGTGAAGGGAAGAATCGGCAGCGGGAAACCTGCCGTCAGATAATTCTGATTGGCAAAGAGCGAGGTGGGCTGCAAAGGATCGAAGCGTTGCTGATTGGGCAAGTAAAACATACTGGGAAGTGAACTGGGCAGCGACGAGGCGTTCAGCACGCCCTGAAAAATCGAGGAGCCGTTCAGGTTATTCGGCGTATCGAGATTACCGCCGCATATGGGCGTGACCAGTCCACAAGCCGAGGGCGCCCCACCAGGAGAGAGCAGTTGCACCGAGCGGCCGCCATCCGCGGTGACGGAGTTAAACGCAATCGCCAGCAACGGATGATCGTAGAACAAGCCGTAGCCCGCGCGGACCACGGTCTTGCCGTCGCCTGTGGGATCCCACGCGATGCCGATACGAGGAGCGACGTTGTTGTAGTCGCGCGGAATGCCTTCCGTTACGCCCAGGGCCTTTTCGGCAGCGGCGTTTATGGAAGTAGCGGGCGCGAACAGCGGCGTAATTTCTACGTCGTAACGAACACCGTAGTTCAGCGTCAACTTGTGGGTGATGCGCCAGGTATCTTGCGCGAAGAAGCCGACGGGAATGTTGTCGAAGGGCTGGTTTGAGGTGCCGATGCCCTGAATGTAAGTCTGGGGAATTCCCAGGCCGTAAGACTGCAAGCCGGTGGTGCCGGGAATGGCCAGCGTAGCGCCGCTGAGCAGCGTAACGGAATTGGGAAGACCGAAGGCCGAGACCGGGAGCCCGCCGAAATTTACGTCGCCACCAAAATCCAGTTGGAAGATCTGCTGCTTGGCGGAACGCAACTGGATGAGGTTGAAGTCGCCGCCGAACTTGAAAGTGTGACGGCCCAACGTCCAGGAAATATTGTCTGTGAATTCGTAACGACGTTCGATGCGATCGACAGTCGAGTAAGGTTCGCGACCAAAGTACGCGTAGCCAGGGATGTTGACGCCAATATCGCTGCCGCCGGGTAGTGGCGAATAGCCAAAGTGCAGGCCGCGCCGGGCAAATTGGAAACGGAACTCGTTAAAAGTGGTGTCGCTCAAAATGGAATCGTGTTGGAAAGTGGTGTTGAAGTCGCGGTAATGCTGCTCGCCAGTGCGTGACCCGGCGTTCTGGCCGAAGACCTGGTTCTGCGAAGTAGACTCGATGCCCGTGACTTCGGAAGGCGAAACTCCCACGCGCAAGAAGGAAGTGTTGTGATTATTCCAACGCTGATCCAGGCGCGCTGACCACAAGCTAGTCTTTTCCATCACTGGAAAGTTACCGCGAATGGCATTGAGGCCGACGTAGGAAGCCGGAAGTGGTGCTACACCTTCACCAATCGGCGAGCAAGTCAGTAAATTCACGGTTTGCCCCGGTGGGCAAGCAACCGGGACTGGGAATTGTGCTCCCGGGCCAGGATTCACGAGGCCACCGGTTAAGCCTGCGGTCACAGCACCGTAATCCAAGCGGTTCAGTGCGACGCTGGATGCGGAACCGAGCAGCAATCCGTATTGCACGCCGAGGTTTTGATAGGCAGGCACGCCAGAGGTCAGCAGGCTATTGAAGGTGCTGGCTTGCGATGGGGTCATCTGCACGGTCAACGGCCCAGTGGGCAGCGGAACCGGAACCGGGATCATGCCGAAATTATCTTCGCCAATGCTGGAGAAACCGGTTTCTTCGCGCTGGGTGTATTCGTAAGAGAAAAAGTAGAAGGTCTTATCTTTCTTGAGCGCGCCACCGAAGGCAGCGCCGGTTTGCACGCGGGTGTAGGCCTGTTTGGTGTCGACAAGATTGCCCGTGGTTGGATCGACTTCGCCGGAGAAGGGATTGCGCGCTTGAAAGGCCTTGTTGCGCAGATAGCCAAACACATCGCCGTGGAAATCGTTGGTGCCGCCTTTGGTGACGATGTTCACAACGCCGCCGGTGGCGCGGCCATATTCCGCATTGTAATTGCTCAAGATCATCTGGAATTCCTGCACCGCTTCTTGCGAAACGGTGGAGCGAATGCCATTCACGGAATTATCGACAGCGTCAGCGCCATCGACGGTCACCATGTTGGAGCGCGCGCGTGCGCCGCTGATGTTCAAGCCGCTGTTGGGTGCGGGGCCGATGGTGGGCGAGACGTCGCGGGTGGTCTGCGAATTGATGAGTGTGAAATTGATGTAGTTGCGGCCATTGATCGGCAAGTTTTCGATCTGTCGCTGGTCGACGGTCTGAGAACTTTCCGAGCGAGTGGTTTCGATCGGCGCGCTTTCTGTGGTTACCGTGACGGTTTGGGTCTGCGTGCCCAGTTCCAGTCTCACGTTGACGGTGGCTTCCTCGCCCACCCTGACTTGTACGGACGGATTCTCATAGGGCGCGAAGCTGGTGCCGCCTTCGACGCGCATTTTATAGGTGCCGGGGACCAGGCCCACCAATGTGAAATGCCCGGAGTCATCGGCGAGCGCGGTGCGTTCGGCGCTGGTAGTGGTGCTGCTGAGCGTAACCTTCGCGCCTCGGACCGCCAAGCCTTGTGGATCGGTAACAAATCCTGAAAGTGTAGCGGTGTTTTGTGCGTGTGCCAAACCTGCCGACGCGAGAATCACTGCGCATACCATGACAAACGCAAACAACGATTGCCTGCGTTGCATACCCTGCCTCCTATGAATCTTGGAGCTTGCCGCTACCCCTAGCGGTGGCGGTTGTTGCCGCCCGTCCCGAAACACACCCACAACGAATTAATTAATTGGCTTTTACTGTAATGCACGAGCCTTTGCAACTGTATTCTTCTCAGCAAACAAGTGTTTGGTTGTTGACGCGGCGAGTGCCCAACCGGTAATGACTAGCCGATGCTCCGGCGTTCCCGGCTAGCGAGTCTTGTTAGTCGGCGATGCGGAAATATTGCCGCCAGGCCACACCATCTCCAACCACGATATCCACGCGGTAGATTCCAGCAGGCAACTGGGCAACCGGAACGTCCCAGTTCTGTTCGGCGCCGGAACCTTTCTTCACGGAAATTTTTTCGACTTCACCGGCGGCTACCGGATGATTCTCGAAGTCGTAAAGTTTGATTTGTGCCGTGGTTTTGACGGCTTCGGACTTGTCGAAGGAGAGAACGACAACGGCGGAGTCGTCGCTTTTCTTGAAATCAACCTTGGCTACGTGTTCGCCTGCTTTTTTTTTCGAATCTTTTGAACCGACGGACATCATGCCGGAGGCAACGTATTTGGAGTTGGTGCGGGGCACGGTCATATCGCCGTTATCCCACAACACTTTCAGCTCGCGTGGAGCGGCTAGCAGGGTCTGAGGAATCAGATTTCCCGCGACCGCAGTGCCCGGGGCGCCTTCGTAGACATCGTCTGGGTCAGTGGCCGGGGTAAAGGCATCGACCGTGCGAACGAAAGCGTCCGGCAGCGCACCGCCGAGCACGCCGATTACATGTCCCTGCGCGTCGAGGAGCGGGCCACCCAAGGCGGCATAACTGAACTTGCCAGAGAGAGTGATGCGATCACCCCAGGGACTTGTGCTCTGTAAACTGGCGATCTCGCCTTCCGTAAGAGCGCGGGTGCCGTCGGGCTTCACGTCAAGCCATGAGCAGTGATCACCGGCTTTCCAAGTCTTACTGGAGAGCACCTGAAGCGCGGGATAGGACTGGTCGTCGATGGGAATCAGGGCCCAGTCCTGGTAACGGTTGAAACCGGCGACCTTGCTGGTGCGGAATTCCTTGCCATCGGCAAAACTAAGTTTCAGGGAAGTAGCGCCATCGATGGATCGAAACGAAGTCGCCACTCGCCCACCTTTCACTACAAATCCGGAAGAGCGCTTCAGCGTATTTCCAGCGGCATCCAATTTTTCAACCCAGACGGCTGCGGCCATCGCGGGTTTTGCCGCGTCGCCATTGTCCTGAGCCGGCAAAGGAGAGGCGAGAAACGCGAAACTGCAAACCAGACAGGCGAGTACAAAGAAACTGCGGGAAAATCTCCTTGGAGAGGAATCAGGGCACGTCGGCGTCATGTGAGATCAGTCCTTATGAAAGAAATGAATGATGAAGCGGGAACAGTTTACGTGGAACGCGACGCAAATGTGTAGCGTTTCTCACGGGTGTAGATGTTGAAAGGAGGTGGGATGTTGTGTACGGAGCGGTGCTTACGAAGAATTAAAGCTGCAGATACTTCTGTACGAGACGGCGCAGACGGTCGCGATCTTCATCCTTCATGTGGACGAATTCCACGCCGCCGCCATCCTTGCCGATATTGCGCACTACGGCAGTGAAGTGAATCTTGCGCAGGCCTGCGCGCATTTCCACTTGAATGGAGTCGCCGATATTCAAGCGATTTGAGGACTCGAGATAGGCTCCGCCCAGGCTGATAGTCTTTACGCGCACGGAACTCATGTGTTGCTGCTGACTTCCGATTTGCGCGCGCAACGGCGATTCCAGGGGAATGCGAGCATAGCGACGCGGTATCACGAAATTGCCGAGTGGAGCAGGTGCAGATTCGAATGCGGCCCGCGCACGCGCGGAGGAAGGGCCTTCTTCCATCATGGCCAAAGCGTCTTCCGCAGCAGCGCGCATGCCCGCGGGCTCGACAAAGGTTAAGCCTTCGCGTCTTCCGGCCAATTGGCGAAGCAGGTCGACCGTCTCGACGGCGCGCATGCGTCCCAAGGCCTCGATGGCTTTGATACGCACAAACTGATCGCGGAGAATTTCGTGTTCCCCGGCGGCAATTTCCATCAACATCGGCACGGCGGTAGTTTCCTGGCCGATTCCGATCTGGTCGATCATCATCGGCACCACTAGCGGATGCGCATCGGAGAGAATCGCGGAAAAAACGAACGCGGTGCTTTGCGCGGAGGGCGAATTCGCGGGACGCGCCAGTTCGCTAACCGCCAGATCTTGCAAATTCCATTCCCAACTGGCCATGGCCCGGGTCAGTCCACGCAACAGCCGGTCTGGATCGGCGGCAGCCAGCAATTTGATGGCGGCGCTGACGCGCTGGCGACGCGCTTCGAACAGGCGCGTTTCGAGCAAAGTTAACGCAGGCACGCCAATCGCGCGGAGAATACGCGCCATGGCGGGCAGCATTTCGGGGCCGCGCGGGTCAGTCAGCAAAAGGGTTAGGCGATCAAGCAGTCGGTCCGGATCACGCTGAAGAAGCCGTGGCAAAGCTGGGTCCAACGCGCGATTAGCGAGTGCCGCATCGACCAGCAGCATCCAGCGATCATTGGCTACCAGGCGATGGCTCAACGCGATCATGTGTTCGTGTTCGGCATCGCGGGGAAGCTTTTCCAGGCCAATCAAAATGTTTTCGAAACCAGTGAAGTCTCCACGGCTCACTGAGACTCGTCCCACTGTTTCGAGGAATCCCGCCAGCATCGCGCTAGTTTCGGGAGCCGGCTCTTTCTCCAGGACAGCGAGCGTGCCACGGCTCAGTTCTTCGGGCAGCTGATTGGGCCAGAGCGATTCCAGTAGCGGGGTTAGCTCGCTGAGTCCGGCAGCAACGGTGCGGCGTGCTACAGGGTCGACATGCTCCATGCGCCGGGCGTAGTTCAAAACGATGTTGCGCGCTTCGCGGCGAGGGGCATCGGCACCAGCGTCCACCAGGCGCGCCAAGGTTTGGCGTATCGCGGTAATCGGCACGCACCAGATGTCCGGACTTCGCAGCACGGTAGACTTTTCGCGCGGCGGCAACTCCAACCAGAATCGTTCAATCAGTTGTTCGCGGTAGCTTTCATTGACCCATGCGGAAGCCAGGGAAGAAAAATGCTGCGAAGAATGCGGGCCGTAATAGCCGCCGGCGGCCACCAATACGTCGGCAAGCTGCTTGAGCGTCGGCCGCACACCTACTGGCGGCAGGGAACCTGCGGCAAACTCCGAGCTCATAAATTCTAGAACCAGGCTTTGCGACAACCGTTTGAGATAGACCTGGGGAGCTTCACCCTCTTGCGGGCTGTAATGATTCATGGAGCCGAGCAGCATACGCACCGTGAACCGACTGGCTTGTTCCATGGAGTGATGAATGGCGCGAGCAGCTTCTTCGGGCGAGAGTCCACGCGCGGATTCCATCGGCAGGGTGAGATTCCCGATCAGCCGCAGCGTGTCGGTCAGTTCCTGAATCTGTGGGGCATGAATAGGCGTGTCACCTTCATGCGGAGCGTTGCCGCCATACGCTACCAGCGCGGCAATCAAGCTGGCCAAGACGGTGTCTACTTTTCGGTCCGTCAGGGTATTAACCTGAATGCCTTCCACGCGGTGCTCCCGGAGTTGTGCCGGCCAGAGATCTTTCTTCACGCGATGAGCCGGTTCTTCCGATCTTAGCAAGGTCGCTTGGATCAGGCGTGCCAGCGTGTCTAATTCGCCCACATGAAATTTCGTGGCGAAATACAGGGTGTGAATGCTGGCGCGTTGCAAATCGGTTGCTAAGGCGTGGAATTCTCCGCGAGTGTCGGGAAGATGGCCTTCGCTGACTTTGGCTACGACGATGCCGCCGCGTTCTACACGAATTTCCAGACCATCGAGATCGATCGCAGCGCGCCGCAGAGAGTCGTACGCGGCATCGAGGCTATCGACGACGCGAGGATGCGCGGGATCATACAGGCGATGCGAGCGCAGAAGCAGCAGCAAGTCGCGAAGACTTAGCGTGACATTGAACAGGCGAGGATCCGCAGCCGATGCGTGCTCGCGCGGCACGCCGGTACTCTGCAGCGCAGGAGCCTTCTTCGAGGAAGGCTTCGCTGGCTGCTTTTGGTCCAATAGTAGTGTGGCGCGCTGTCCCAAAAAGTACTTCTCCCTAACCGCGTTTGCCGCAATTCACCGCCCAGCGGGAAAATGATCGAAGGCAGCTCCGATACACGGAGTGCGATGCTGCTGGGCTATCCCGGCACTTCTATCATTGGGTGCGAGTAGGCGGTTGGCTATAGTACTTCTAGGTCTGTCTGTGTACCGACTGGAGACAATTCGGCTGCTTTTTGAAGGGAAACCTCGTTCCGCTTCTCTCGCTCTTCGCTGTACCAAAGGGCAGAATTTATCGCGTTTTCAGCGATTCGGTGACAATCACAGTTCCACCTTCGCTGACTTGAACGCCGCGCCGTGCTAGCTGAAATCCATTTAGCTTCATCATGATGGTGTGGCCACCGGTTGGCATCTGCACGCGCGCCGGAGAAAACTGGCCGGTGGATTTTCCGTCGATAAAAATTTCCGCGCCGGAAGGAGTGGTGGTCACTTGCGCCCAAGCTACATGATCAAGAGATTTTTCTTTAAGCTCGGCGGCCAATGAAGTCTGGACATTGTCTTTCACTTGAACATGACCCGCGTAGGCTTCATATCCAGGCAGTCGCAGCACGAGATCGTATTGTCCCGCCGCCAGCGGCAAGGTTACGGGCGTTTCTCCGGATTGCTTGGCGCCATTGATGAAGACGTCGGCGCCTGCGGGATGGCTGGTGATCAGCAAGCCTTTGGAGAGCGACTCCAGGTGAAGTTTCTGATCCTGAGATTCACCGGCTTTTAGTTCCAGCGCGGTTTGCAGCGATTGGTAGCCGTCTTTTTGCACCTGCAGGCTGTAGCGTTTGGGATCGAGATCGTTGAAGCTGCACGGCGTGGTGCAGTTCGCCAAGTTGCGGCCTGCCGGACCGTACAACGTGGCCGTTGCGCCAATCACGTCGGTGATGACGTGCACTGCGCCTTTTCCTGCGGCGGGAACAGGATGCGAGCCGTTGTCGCCCTTTTCCGCGCCTGCCAGTGCGGTGTCGTCGTACAGAATGTCGTCAACCACATGCACGGCAGCTGGGCCGTTGCGCATGAATTTCAAAAGCGCAGCGTGCTCGGAAGGCCGCAATTTACCGGCGAGGATTAGCGTGTTGTTCGTTCCGCGCACTTGTACGCGTTTGGCTAAACCTTGTTCCGAGAGGGCTTCTTCGATCCGGCCTTTGTATTCCGCGGCGGCGAGTGTGAGGCTGGCTTCCGGCTTTTTGGCTGGCGCGGGTTGGGCCGCAACGGCTACTGGAGGCGGAGTCGAAGTCGGAGCGGAATCAACACTTTTTGGTGTCGAATCGACAGGCGTAGCTTCGGCAGTCTTACTCGAATCGTCGGCGAGAGTCGGGACTGCTTTCGTTGCCAGAGCCGGGTCTGTCGCGCTTACTTGGGGCAAAGCAGTAGTTGCTGGCGGTGCCACAATATTCGAAGCCTCGGGTCGCGCTACGTTGTTTCGTCCCCGCACCGCCTGGAATTCAGGGCGCAGGCGATAGGCACCAAAGGCGATGACGGCGATCAGAAAGAACGCTGCGAACACGGTGGGAAGCGCGCTTTTCTCTTTTGGCTCTTCGTAGGTTTGTACAGGACCGGTTCTGCGAACGGCGGGTGTCTGCGTGGGACTGGCAACGCGATGTTGCAACGAGCGAACTGTCGCCACCGTCATGGGATCTTCGGTGTGTGTTCCGCGAAGGCCTGGGCTCATGCTGCCGTGCGGAAGTGTGCTGTTGGCGCGCGGCGACATCACTGTGGCATCGGGGCCGCGGTCATTGCCTCCCAGAGCGCGGTAGCTGCGCAAATCTTCCAGCATTTCGCGGCAGCTCTGATAACGGGTTTCCGGTTCCTTGGACAGCGCGCGCATTACGATTTCGCTTAAGCCCGGATGAACGGCGGGATTAAGCTGGCGCGGCGGAATCGGCTCTTCGTTCACGATTTTATAAATGACGGTGGTGATGCTTTGCCCCGGGAAAGGCTTCTCGTTGGTCAGCAGTTCGTAGAGCACCACGCCGAGCGAGAAAATATCGCTGCGGCCATCTACTGGCCGGCCTTTCACTTGTTCCGGCGACATGTAGCTGGGCGTGCCCATCACGTGGGTGGTTTGCTGCACAGTGCCGAACTGCAAAATTTTTGCGGTGCCGAAGTCGGTGACTTTCACGGTATCGTCCCGCGTGAGCATCAGGTTGGCAGGCTTGATGTCGCGATGCACGATGTTGCGTTCGTGGGCAAATTGCAGCGCGTTGCAGGTCTGCTCCATGATGCGCAGAATGCGGGAGGCAGGGAACGCATGGCCGAAGTCCATCAAGTTCTGCAGGCTCTTGCCTTCCACCAACTCCATGGTGATGTAGTACAAGCCGTTTTCTTCGCCAGCGTCGTACACCACAACGATGTTGGGGTGGGTCAGCAGTCCGGCGGCGCGTGCTTCGGTCTGAAATCTGGAGAGCAACTCTGGGCGCGACAGGCCGGTGCCTTCTTCGCTCAGGCGAATGGTTTTCACGGCGACCGGGCGGCCGATGACCGGATCGGTAGCGCGGTAGACAACGCCCATGGCGCCGCGGCCCAATTCACTCAGGATTTCGTAGCGGCCCGCTTTGACGATCGTTTCCATGCCGATGAAGTCACCTCAGTGACCGTTGAGCGTTGCTTTGTGAACACCCGCCATGCATCGGGTTGCACAAATATATTTCGAGGCTGTTTCTGAAGGTATGAGACGCTGGCTTGCACGGAACCTTATTAATCCCGCAGCGGCCACGACCTGGAATCAGACACACCCTCGCCATTTCTGACAGTACCGAGGGGGTTTTCAGAGGGTCAACGCTACGGGAGTACTATTGTGCTTCACTCGCCATGTCCATTCGGACAGGCCCATTTTATTGTGGCGACTGGATGCGTTCCGGCATGGGCACGTTGGTCTCGCGAATTGGGCGATCCACTTCGCTGGCGCGGGCGGGCGCTTCCAAGCCATCGGTGAGCAGGAAACCTTGCAGCGCGATACCGGTGGTCCACACACTTTCGAGCGCAGAAATATATTCGGATTGCAATTGGTAGAGCTTGCGCTGGGACTCCAGCACGCGCGGCGGCGCGGCCAGCATCAATCCATATTTTTCTACCATCAAGCCATAGGCTTTTTTGGCGCGCGGCAGAATTTCGTCGCGATATTCCAGGGCCATTAGCTTGGCGTTGGCGTACTGGTCGACGATGGTTGCGGCACGCTCACGCAGGGTTAGTGCGATGCGCTGCTTTTCCAGTTCGGCGCGATCGCGATCTGCCGTGGCTGCGGAGACGTTGCCCTGATTGCGATTGAAAATTGGTAGCTGCACGTCCACTTCCGCGATGCCTTCCCAGCCCGTGATAGAGTTTTCGATGTGCAGTGGCTCGCGGTTGTAAATCAATCCACCGCGCAGCAACAGGTCTGGAATGGACTCGCGTTTGGCGCGCAGGATTTGCGCGGTGGCACGCTCGCTGGAGGCTTCTGCGATGCGGGTGGCGGGGCTCTGCGTGGCGATGCTATCCACGATTTGCTGTTCGTTCAGTTCCGGCCAGCCGTGTTCCAGATCGCCTGAGACGATAGTGGAGAGCATATCTGGTTTGCCCATCACTGCTGCCAGCGATCTCCATTCTTCGCGTAAAGTGTTTTCCTGCATGCGCGCCGCCACGTGCTGGCGTTGCGCATCGACCTCTGCTTCGAGCAATTCGGTCTCATCGGTTTGGCCAGTGTTGAAGAGCCCGCGCTGCGTGTCTGCGTAGTTCGACTCGATCGTCGCCAGATCTTTTTTGACGTCGAGCAGTTCCTGTGCCGCTAACACTCGCAGGAATGCAGTTTTCACGGCGCTTTCGACTCGTAGCTTTTGTTCCTGCGCTTCGGTTTCCGCGATACGTGTTTCGTGGGAAAAGACGTCGCGGCTCTTGGACAACTTTCCGCCGGTGACAATGTTTTGTTGCACGAAGAATCCTTGTTTGCCGCCGTTCACCGAGCCGCCACGAATTTCATCGCCGACGTAGCCGACGGTTGGATTGGGGTAGAGGCCAGCTTGCAATTGGCGCGCTTTCGACGCGCGGATTTCCGCTTCGGCCTGTCGGAGCGTGGGATTCGATTCGGTCGCCAGCCGCTGCGCTTCGTCCAAAGTAAACAGTGCGCCTTTTGCCGATTCCTGCGCGCGGCCCATACGCGGATACATGGCCTGCACGGGTTGCATTTTCCCGTGAGCGTGCTGCGACTGTCCCGGCGGCATCTGCTGCATTCCGGGCATTTCTTGTGCAGTGGCGGAGCGGGGAAGCACAAGGGCTCCAAAAATAAATACCATGCCCGCAAATCGTGCAACTCGCATTAGCATTCTCCCTTGCTGGCAATTTCCTGGCTTCTCTAAAGTGGGCGCACTCATGATTTGTCGGGGTGCTCGTTCGGGTTGTTGTTGTTCTGGTTTCCGCGGTCGCGAATGCGCGACTGGATTTCGTCGTATTCCTTGTCGGGCAACACGCGGACCATGGTCATCATGCCCATCATTCCGGCGCTCCAGTTTTTTGGCAGGCCATAGGTTTCGGCCCGGTCCACCAGCGCGTCCATGCCCATTTCCATGAACGCATCCTGCGGAAAGCCGGGCACGGAGTTGGCGTTTTCAGCCACCGGAGAATGTGGTGCGTGCTCCACTCCCAGAGTGCGTGAGAGTGTGGCCATCTGGCTCATCGCTTTCATTTCGGTGGTGTCGGCGGTCTCAATCTGCCGGTCGCGCAACAGGTCCATCATGCTGTTCATCATGTGGTGAGGCAGGTGGCAGTGAATCATCCATGCGCCCGGATATTTCGCGTCGAACTCCACCACTTTGGCTTGCGCTACGCCGACCAACACCGTGTTGGTGGGATACCAGGTGGATTCCGGCGCGCGTCCGCCTTCCGTTCCGGTGATGACAAACTGATTGCCGTGCAGATGGATCGGATGATGGTCCATGCCGAGATTCACGAAGCGCATACGCACGCGGCTTCCCAAGCGCGCAATCAGCGGCGTGGTAGCCGGCGCGGAAACGCCATTGAATGTCAGCCAGTTGAATTCCATGGATGCGGTGTTGGGCACAGTGTTGCTGGGCAACACTGCCCATTCTTGCAGCACCACGGCATAGTCGTGATCGGCATGTGGCGCGTACGGTATTGCCGGGTGCGCGATGAAAACGCCAAGCAGGCCAATCATTTCCTGCATGGCGCTGTGCGCGTGATAGAAGAACGTTCCTTCCTGATGGACGGTGAATTCATAGGTGTACGTGCCGCCCGGCGGAATTGGTTTTTGGCTGATCCAGGGGACGCCGTCTTGTTCGATGGGTACTTCCAAGCCATGCCAATGCATGGAAGTGCTTTCTGGCAGGGCATTTTCGACAATAATGCGCACCCGATCGCCTTGCGTGACTTGGATCGTTGGGCCCGGGCTGCTGCCGTTGTATCCCCAGACATCCAGGGTTTTGAATGGTGCGATTTTTTGCTTTAAGGGTTCAGCCTTGAGGCGGAAGACTTTTACGCTGCCATCCATCTCGAAGGACAAGTCGCGCAAATCGGGCGTGATGACCGGAACGTGAGGGCGCGGCGTGCTCGCCGACGCGTTCGTCGCGTGATGGTGCGACCTTTGGTCTGTGTTCTGCGGCTTCTCGTAGCTTGGCGCGCCTTTGAGGCGGGCGCTTAAACCCAACAATCCCGCGCCGAATAGAGTGGCGTCTTGAAAAAATTTTCTTCGCGTGCCATCCATACTGTCCTCCAGGAATTTGTGTTGAATGCAAATAGGGCGCACGCGTGAATTCGCAGTGCGCTAGTGCTTGTGTGGCAAGAGATGAAGATTCGGACGTGGATCAGATGCGAAGCCGAATATTCAGGTCAGAAAACATACTTGAAGGAGTTTTTGATCTTCGCTGATCGCGAGGAAAGTCGTCGCTAGTCGCCTGGCGCACAGTGGTTAAAGCGGAAACGGACCCAGCGTAATGTGGCGTCTTGTAATCGAAACTAGAACTCGAGCTTTGTGTGCCCAGTTCGCGCGAGGCAACGAGATATTCTCCGGCAGGGCAAGCAATTTTCTTTGCCATGGCTTTTGATCCGGAATCGTCGTGCTTATTTTCCGCGTGCCTGATACCGCTATGCTGGCAAGCTTCAGAACTGCTGGATGATGATAGGGACGGGTGACAAGGCGCGGCGGCACACCACGAGGCGCACAAAGGCGTTACTACCAGGCACAGCACAAGCAGCATCGTGCTGGATCGCGTCGCGAACCTACGAAAAGTCGGACACTTCTCTACCGTTTGCACAATTCCTACGCTACGCTGGACGCGCGGCAGGGTCAAATTAATTGCCGCAGACTCCGCGAAAGAAAAACTAGTCGCCGTGACTCTCCACGTTTGCGGTAACTTTCCCGGCGAACGAGCGATACACGAACACAAAATAAACGGTAGCCAGGATCATGCCAATCACCCACCAAATGAGCCCGATCTTTAATCCGTAAGCGCCCGCTTTGGCGTTGCTTACGGTCAGCGAGAAGGCTGGGTTGCGCGCCGGCAACACCATGGGATAGACGCCAAACACCACGCTGGTCAGCATTCCCAAGAAATAGGCGCACGACGCCAGAAACGCCTTGAGTTCCTTGCCGCGCCGCAATTCCAATTGCACGCCGGCCAGCCCGGCCACGGCCAGCACTGGCAACACATAACCCAGTGGCCAGGTTTTGAAATTCGCAGTGACCTGCGGCTGCACGGCAAAGGTTAAGGCAGTCACGATGCCGGTCATAACCAACACGGCCCACCAGCAAAGGCCCGCGAGTTTTCCGGCGCGTCTGCCGACTTCACCGGAAGTTTTGTATTGCACCCAGAGCCCGCCATGCATCATCAATGCAAGCAATGCCTGCACGCCGACGAGGACCGTAAACCAATCTAAAATGCCGGTCTGTTCACCGAGACGCCAATTGGTCCACAGCGGTTCGAAGAAATATCCGCTGGCATCGAGGGGCACGCCGCGCACCACATTGCCGAGCGCCGCTCCCAAGAAGATTGCCAACAGTAAACTGGCACCAGAAAATACAAAATCCCAGAAGGGAATCCAGATGGGACTATGAATGTGGTTTCGAAATTCCACCGCGGTGCCGCGCAGGATCAGTAGCCACAGAACCATCATCAACGGCAGATAAAATCCGCTGAAGCTGCTCGCATACAGAGCAGGGAACGCAAAATACAGTGCGCCGCCTGCCGCCAGCAACCACACTTCGTTGCCATCCCAGACCGGACCGATGCTGGCAATCACTTGCCGTCGCTCTTCTTGCGTTTTCGCCACCAGAAAGTGAATCGCACCGGCGCCCAGATCGAATCCGTCCAGAAGGACGTACATGGCCACCATCAACGCCACCAGCACAAACCATATCGTTTCCATCGTGTCCTCCTTAATAACGCGTCGGTACTACCGGTTCGGTTTCTACTGGTGAGGTTAGATCGGTCAGAGGTTCGCCTTCCGATTCCGGGCCGCGTTCAATTTCGCGGTAAATCAGGAAGAGCCAAAGCATCGAGAGCAGCGTGTACATGCCCATGAAGCCAATCAGCGTGAACCAGGTATTCCCCGCTGCGACGCGTGGAGAAAAACCGTGGATGGTGCGCATGACGCCGTAGATCAGCCACGGTTGGCGACCCAATTCCGCGGTCATCCACCCGGCAGTATTGGCGATGTAAGGGAGCGGGACGCTGAGCATCAGCACCCACAGCATCCAGCGCGCGTCATACAATTTCCCGTGCCACAGCAGGAACGCCGAAAATGCCATCACCGCGATGAAGATGGTTCCCAGTCCCACCATCACGTGATAACTGAAATAAAGCAGCTCAATTTTGTCCGGCCACTGATCTTCCGGGAAATCGTCGAGCCCGCGGACGTGCGCGCTCCAATTGCGATAGGTGAGGAAGCTCAACATGCGCGGGATGACCAACGGATTATCGAGTTGACGCTTCGGCACGTCCGGCTGGCCAAGTATCGCCACCGGCGCGCCATCCTGGGACGTGAACAATCCCTCCATCGCAGCGAGCGTAACTGGCTGATTGGCCGCAATCAATTTTCCCTGGAGGTCTCCGCTGGGGGCCAACTGCAAGATCGCCGCAATCACGCCGACGGTGATACCCATTTTCAAGAAGGTGCGACCATACGCTTCTTCTCGCTTTGACAGCAGGTAGAACGCGCCAATCGCCGCCATCACGAAGCAGCCAGTCTGCACCGCGCCGATCATATTGTGCGCGTACTGCCACAGCGCCCACTTGTTCAGCAGCAATCCCCAGAAGCTCGACAATTCAATTTCGCCGCTCGCCAATTGCCGGTATCCGGTCGGATGTTGCATCCAGGCATCGGTGGCCACGATAAAGTAGCCGGAAAGCCACGAGCCCAAGAACACAAAGAAGGCGGCAAACCAGTGGCCGATCCTGCCCAATTTCTTTTCACCAAACAAAAACAATCCGAGAAATGTGGATTCCAGGAAAAACGAGAAGACGCCTTCCATCGCCAGGGTTTGCCCAATCACGCCGCCGGCAGCTTTCGAGAATTCCGACCAGTTGGTGCCAAACTGAAATTCCATGGGAATTCCAGTGACCACACCGATGGCAAAATTTATGCCGAAGATTTTTGCCCAGAAGCGTGCTGCGCGCGCGTAGTGCTCGCTGCCCGTTCGTAGATGGAAAGTCTTCAGAATGACGATTAACAGCGCCAGTCCCATCGTTAGTTGCGGAAACAAATAGTGATAGGTGATGGTAAACGCGAAGTGAAGACGATGAACGTCCAGAGCTGAGCCCATAGAAACACCTCCCCGAATGATTGCGGTGCTTTGGCCTATTAGGCCGCGGTGGCTCGAAGGACGCGAGTAACGCGGAAACTACCTACGTATTCTGACATTTTTACAGGGCTGTGCAAGTGCATTCAATTTTTTATGAGCAGCAGCAAAGACTCAATACGTCGCGCTAGTTCGTCGCCGATATCATGGAGATATGGAAAATGTGGCTGCAAATACATCCGAGATACCCGGAGGTGCTCCCTCTTCGCGAATTGCATTCTCTGTACCAGAAGGTTTCGAGTACGCCGTGCGTATTCTGCTGGGCTGTAGTTTAGTCTGGTACACCTTACATCACACGCACTTGCACAGCCCACTGTGGGCGTTAATTTCTGTCATCACGGTGACGGAACCCAAGCTGCACGCGGCGTGGCGTGCGTTTCTTTCGCGCATCCTGAATACTGTGGTGGGCGCGGCCACGGGTATGCTGGTCCTTTATATGGTTGGTCCCGGCTTCGGCGAAATTTTATTCGCGATCATGGTGTCGATTCTAATTTGCACGCACCTGATTAAGGTTCCGGGCAGTTGGCGGTTGGCGCCAGTCACGGTCGCGATTGTGATGACGACTAGTGTGCTGGTGGCGTCTCGCGCTGCCGGAAACAGCACGGCGATCGATCGCACTGAGGAAGTTCTGATTGGGAGCTTGGCGGCGCTACTCATTACCCTCGTAGCGACAGTGGTCGAGCGTTACCTGGCTCGTCTTATGAACCAAGGCCCGCGCGGTAATTTTAGCTCTGAGGTTGTCGAAGACTAGTATTTCTGGTGGAAGATCGATTTGTTGATGTCTGGCCAGAACTCTTTGGCAATGTTGAACACGCCATCGAGCGCGATTTGCGTTCCCCAACGTTGATACGTCTTCACCCAGGTATTGGACTGCGCCGGATAGTAAGCGTTGCCGATACCAGCCGCCGCGCCGTTGCCCACAATTTCCGAAATGTTGAAGGTATTGTGCCCTGCATCCGTTCGCGTGATGAACAAACGTGAGACCGCGTATCCCGTACGCTTGAAAAATCCGCCGGACCCTAGGGTGTAGTAGCGCGGATCTTCTCTGGTGAGCGTGGGCACGATGGCTTCCGTCATGTAATTGCCAATGCCAGTGTCCGCAAAAATGTGCCAGTAGTATCTCCCATACCCGGCGCCCCCATGTCCAAAGGTAGGTTGGGAGTTTTCGGCGAGCGCGATACCCGAAAGCATTCCCACAAAAATGAAGTTCGAATAATCAAAACTATCCTGCGTGGCGAGCCAGAACTTTGTTTTCAATGTATCCGGCGGCAACTTGCTGTTGACGCTGACCGCGCGGTAATTCGGAATAATATAAAGGATGCGCTTGGGCTGCTTGCCCGCCATGGTGTCGTTGGGATTTACGGTTTGAATCTTGGGAGCGGGAGGCTCGGGACGCGATGAGCCATCTGCAGGAAGTGCTGGTTTCTGAGGAGTTTGTTCGGCGGGGGAAGCCGGTTCTTGAGCGCGTACCTGACTGACTGTGAAGGCGCCCCCTAGTACGAAGACTATGCAAAAAGATCGAATCGCTCTCAAGTCGTCCCTTCCTCAATAAGGTTTTGTGCCAAGCTGCACGTGCGCAGCCGCTCAAGAATACTGCTCAAGCGTAAATGTTTGATTCGCCAGCCCGTTCATTGGATGCACCCGACGTTGTTGCGCTTTGGTATTGTACTTTGCTTGGTTTTCCAAGCACGAAATATTCGAAAACTGCCCCATTTTCCGTTGACTCAACTCTGCTTCGGACCTACCATCGCTGCATCTAGAGGGTATCCGCCAACTGCTCTGCTGTTCGGTATTACTTCCACTGGCCGAAACCTTCATTCTGCGTTCGCTACCCTCGGAGCCCCCATGAGCTTGCAGATTGCAAAGAGTCAACCCTTTCGAGAAATGACCATTCTCACGCTGACCGGAAAATTGCTTTTAGGGGCTGATTGCCAGAAACTCGAGCACGCCATCGACGACGTGATTGCCGAGGGCACCAAGCGAGTGGTGATCGACATGACCAGCGTGGACGGAATTGACAGCACCGGCGCGGGAATTTTAGTGGTGTTGCACGGCAAGCTTCACAAAGTGGGCGGAAGTTTGCGCATTGCTGGAGCCCAGGGCATTGTGCATGAAGCACTGTCGATGATTCACATCGATCGACTGGTACCTTTCTACGCCACGGCGCAGGAAGCCTCGCAGAGCTTGGTGACGCCATAGCTGGTGTTCTTCGTTAGCATCGCGCTCTCGCCTGATTCTCAATCCCAATTCTAGTGCTGCGATTTGTCGAGAAGCTCCTTCAAATATTGTTGCCAGACGGCGGCCCAGGTATGGGTGCCATGGCCATGCGTTTGTTCCGACGCGGGCAGCAGCACAAACTTGCCATTTTTCACTCTTTTGATGTCCTTCTCGGCAATGCCGAGCTCCGGCGGATTGATGAAGTCGTCGCCCGAATTGATGTACATCACCGGCGCTTGGATGGTTTCCAATTTTCCTGATGGATCGTAATCTCGCGAGGCGCTCACCGCGTAGAGGAAATCGTTGGCGTCGAGAGTTGCAGTGGTGCGCTTCATGAAGTCGTCCAAAAATCTATCGGCCGCGTCGCGCGTTGGCAGATCTTCCTGCATGTGCAGTGGCGCACTGCCGGCGATCAGCAGAGAGTCTGCAGAGATTTGCATTGCGGCGCGCGGTTCTGTGGTGTAATCGCCATTCTGCCAATCGGGATCCTGGCGAATGCCATCGATTACCATTTTTCTCCAGATGCGGTTGCGACCGGCGATCTGCACCGGCTGGCAGGCCAGCGGCATTAGGGCATCCATGGCATCTGGATAAGTTTCGCCCCACATCCAGGAGTGCATGCAGCCCATGGAAGTTCCCAGGATCAGCCGCAGATGATTTATCCCCAGGCCCTTGAAAACCAATTCGTGTTGCAGTGCGATCATGTCGGCATAGGCATACTGCGGAAAGTGCGCATGCATGCCATCGCTGGGCTTGCTGGATTTACCGTGGCCGATGTTGTCGGGCAGGATGATGAAATATTTGGTGTCGTCCAGAAGTTGGCCGGGACCAAACAACACGCCGGCAAAAATGGGCCGAAGCAAGCCGGTGCCTGTGCCGCCAGTTCCGTGCAAGATCAGGACGGCATTGGTGGTGCGGCCATTGGCATCTTTCACGGGCTTGCCAAGCGTTGTGTAATGCAGACGAACCTCGGCGAGTGTCTCGCCCGACTGAAAATGGAAATCGTGAACGGTGTAGTCGCCGGCCTGTGTCGCTGGCCACGTTTGGGCTTCACCCGATTGCTGAGCGGATGTGGAAGCCGCGCCCACGGCTGCGAAGGCGGTCAACGCAATCAGTGCAAATCGCAGGAAGTGCCGAGTCATGGGGATCCCCTTTACGGCGGTCAGCGGAATATATCCGCTACCGGTGCAGGGAAGTTTACACTGACTTGATTCTTAGTTGAGTGGATTCGCGGAAGCTGGGAGCGAAGCGCGTCAGTCGAGTCCGTGAATCCTCATGCTCACCAATTGTTCGATGGACAGGTCCTTCATGCCCCGCGATTTCAAGTCGGAAATATATTCCGGCGAAACATTGTGGATTCGCATGGCCACCAACTCATCAGGACTTGGGTTTTGGTAGCCAAGCCCGCGCAGCCTTTCGACGAACTCCGGCGAGACGCCGTGAATGCGAAACGCCACAAGAGTATCCGGATCGAGACGCTTGTATCCAAGCGTTTCAAACTTCCCAATGAATTCCGGCGAGACGCCATGAATGCGAAAGGCGATCAGGTCGTCGATGCTCAGCTTGTCGTATCCTTTGCTGCGCAGATTTTCTATCCATTCTGGTGAGGCTCCGTGAATGCGCATGGTGACCAGTTGGTCTTCGTCCGGGTGGTAATTCATCTGATGAAGCGAGTGAACCATTTCTGGAGTCACTCCATGAATGCGAAAGGCAATCAGCCGGTCGCTATCCTTGGCGGCCAATCCTTCTTTACGCAGCGCCTCGATGAAAGAAGGCGTCACGCCATGAATGCGAAACGGAATCAGTTTTTCGGTATCCAGCCCTTGCAGATTTTCGGCTTTGATCTGGCGCGCAAATTCTAGCGAAACGTCCAGCACCGCCATGGAGTATTGCCGTTCTTCGTCGATGCCGCTATAGCCCAGTTCCTTCATTCGCTGCGCATACGCGGCATTTGCGCTGAAATGGAAAGTGCCGGCTCCCTCGCCATTTTCTAGGTAACCCTGGCAGTCGAAGCGTCCGGCGTCGCGCGTAATCGTGAATTTCACTTCCTGCTTGCCGGTCTTGCTGTAGTCGAGTCCTTGCAGCGCGCTTACCGGCCAATCCGACTGGTGGTGGGAATATCCGCCATGTTGCCGGGTGATCAAGGAGAATTCCACGGTGCCCGCCGTGTCGGAGCGGCTGATGGTCCAATCTCCGGTGCGAGTATCCGCGGCCTTGGCAAGTAGAACGATTACCAGCGAACACGCGATCAACACGTAACAAATCAAAGCCTGGCGGCGATTCATGGCGTCAATGTCCTTTCCCTGCACGGGATTTACTCCAGGATCCCCGAGACCTTCAGTTCGATCAGTTTTTCCAGCGTCAGATCCTTGAAGCCGTGGCTGCGCGCCTTCTCGATGAATTGCGGCGTGACACCTTGCACCTTGGCGCCGATCAAGTCGTCGGTGTCAAACTTCAGTCCCGCGGCTTGCAGCGACTTCACATATTCCGGCGTTACGCCTTGCACCTTCATGCCAATCAGGTCATCGGCATCAGCGTGCAATCCCAGCGCCTGAATTTCTTTTACATATGCCGGCGTAATTCCTTGAACTTTCATGCCGATGATGTCGTCGGAATCCACTTTGATTCCGGCCGCACGCATCTCGCGGATGTACTCCGGTGTAACGCCCTGCACTTTCATGCCAATCAAATCGTCGGCGTCGGTCTTCAGCCCCAGGTCCTTCATCTGGTGAATATATTCGGGCGTGACGCCTTGTACTTTCAGGCCGATCAGATCCGATGCGTCGGGGCTCAAACCTTCAGCGCGCATTTGATGAATGTATTCCGGAGTGATGCCTTGCACCTTCATGCCAATCAGGTCATCGGTATCGATTTTAATTCCTTCGGCTTGCATGCTGCGCACATACGCGGGTGTGATGCCCTGCACTTTCATCGCGATCAAATCGTCAACGGAAGAAATGTCTACGCCAGCGGCTTTCATGCCATCGATGTACGATTCGTGGACGTTCTGCTGCGCGTTTTGATTCGACGGCGATTGCGGCTCGGAAGGCTCGGCCCGCGGAGCAGCTTGCGCGGCGGCGAAAGGCGCTGGCGCTGGTTTGGGAAGCGTTGGAGCCACAGCCGGCGTTGCGGGATTCTGTGGCGCCCGAACGACAATAGCGGAGGCTACATCTTTTTCGCGTTGCTCTTGCTCGGTCGCTGGTTCCTGCGCGGTGGCCGCGTTGCGGGCCACGCCGAACATCGCATTACCAGCCACCGTTGCTACTGAGAGGCACAACACTGCGGCGGCAATTCCGGCAGTGCGCATTCCCGCGCCTAGCGATGGAATACCTAGCAGTCGGCGTACCCGCGACGCCAATGCTCCGTGATTAGCCGCCATTGCCAGAGATGGCGCGGCGCGCAGCTCCTCCATCAACGTAAGCGCCCGCGCATATTCCAGCGGGTTGCCGCACACCGCGATAGCGATGTCGTCGCAGCAGTGCTCGCGCTCGGTGCGAATTCGCTGGCTCATCCACCAGACTGCCGGGTGATAAAACAGAATAGATTCGGCAGCTACCTGGAAGAGATTCACAAATGCGTCGTAGCGACGGATGTGTGCGAGTTCGTGCGCAATGACGGCGAGCAATTGTGCTTCGCTCAGTCCGGTCAGTGTTGAGGCAGGAAGGAGAACCACCGGGCGTAACCAGCCGATCACCGCCGGTGCATCGAGGTGAACCGATTCGCAGTAGCGGACTACTCGGTGCAGACCAATGCGCCGCTGCAGCTTCAGGCAGCTTTCGAGGAGCGTATCGCCAATCGGCGTGGCTTCCCGTCGCCGCAATCGTTCTAGAGCCAACACTCCACCTGCGGTGCGCATGCTGAACAGCAACACACCCAGGAACCAGGCTTGCACTAGCCATAGATACGATTTGTCGGGCGCGGGTGTTGGTGCCGGGTGCATTCCGTTGCTCAACCTCATGGCGCTATGTGGGTCCGACAAGTTTCCGGTGTGGATAAGAACCAGTTGGCTTACCGGCTGGGGGGCCACCGCTTTTGCGGAAGAATCCTGCTGCAACGCGACGAACGTGACGATCGGCGCCGCGACCATCGCGAGTAAGGCGGCAATTCCCAATACGTAGCGAGCCGACGCGCTCTTAGTTAGCGCCATTGCTAGCGCTGCAAGCGCTGCCAGCGCCGCACCTTGCCAGATAAAATGCAGCAGCGTCAGTCCCAAGGGCCGAAGCAAGTCGGGCGAGAGGAATTCCGGCAAGTGAATCATCGCTGTTTCCTTTCGTATTCATCCAGCAGCCGCCGCAGTTCGGCAATTTCCTGTTTCGAACTTCGCCGCTCCGCCAGGGCGTGCAGCATCAGCTCACTGGCCGATCCATCAAACACGCGTTGCAGCATGTCCGCGGCAATTTGCCGCTTGGTCTTCTCGGCCGGCTGCCAAGCTTCATAGACGTGCGCGCGCTCCTGTTCGTCGCGCTTCACTAGGCCCTTAGTGGTCATAATTTGTAACAGCTTCAGAACGGTGGTGTAGCCCAGAGGCTTTTTCGCACTGATCGCGTCGTGTACCTCGCGCACTGTGGACGGTCCACGCTCCCATAGCACGTGCAAAATTTCCAGTTCCGAGGTGGTGGGCTTTTGAGGATTCGTCATGGGCGGGAGGTTACTACGAAGAATTTCGTAATGTCAACGAAAATCTTCGTACTTCATCGCACGAAAAAAAAGCGGCTCGTCGCGGGGTCTCGTTAGAAGCGCAGCTTGGAAAGGTATTCGTAGCTGGCAGTCAGGCTGGCGATGGGGTCTTGTGGCACGTCATGCTCCACAAAATAGTGCTCGATGCCGGCCTTCTCGGAATGGCTGAAAATGCGTTTCCAATCAATGGTGCCGGACCCTACGCTGGTCATGTCGGGCGTGATTTCTTCGAGCTTCAGGGTCTTCAGTTGATCAGGCGCAACGTGTGGCAGCTTCTTCATGTCTTTCACGTGCACCAACGGGAATCGTCCGGGATATTTGTTGAAATAGGAGACGGGATCCTGGCCGGCCACGCTGATCCAGCACAAATCCAATTCAAATTTCAGATTCTGCGGATCGCCGTTCTCCAGCATGTAATCGAGTGGAAATTTTCCCCCGAGGCTGGCTTCCGGTTCGAACTCCCAAAAATGATTGTGGTAGGCAAACTGGATGCCCGCTTTTTTGGTGGTCTCGCCAGCCTTGTTAAAAAGCTCAGTGGCGCGTTTGTAGCCATCGACGGTGCGATTCGCTTCATCGATCCAGGGGCAAACAATAAATTTGTGGCCGATTACGTGCGCCGCCTCAATCTGTTCGGGGAGATGATTCTCAACCACCGCGTAGGCGATGTGGCAGGAAGGCGCGGTGAGTCCGTTCTTATCGAGAATGGCGCGAATGTCTTTTGGCGAGTGATCGAAATAGCCTGCGAACTCGACTTCTTTGTAGCCGATGGCAGCGACCTTGGTGATGGTGCCTTCGAAGTCGGTCTTCATGGTGCTGCGCACGGTGTAAAGCTGCACACCAACCTCGTCAATTTTATGTGCCGCGGCCAGTGTGCGGATGGGAAGGGAAGTGACTACAGCGGTTGCTAATGATGTTTCGATGAAGAAGCGACGATTCATGGCGGGATTTTACAACGAAAATAAATGGCGAACGACTCATTTTTGCGCGGCCCAAAAAAAGACGCCCTACCGAAGCAGGGCGTCTCGTTGAGCTAAATTCCGGGACGCGGGCGGCTGCACCCCGGAGAATTACCTAGGACTTAGAACTGGAAGCGTAAACCGAACTGCATAATGCGTGGTGAGTGCGCTCCGTTGAGGACCAGGAATCCACTCGACGCGCAAGATGGATCACCTCCGTTATTGTTTGCTCCGCCCACACAGCCCATGGAGGCAGCCAGGCCAGCACCGTTCGCCGATTGGCTTCCAGCAATCTGGTTCAACTGAGTGTGGTTGAACACGTTGAAGTTTTCCCAGCGGAATTCAAACGCGTATTTTTCTTTGAAGGCGAAACGCTTGAAAAGGCCGAAGTCGTTATTGAATCGGCCAGGGAGTCGCAGCGTGTTACGGGTTCCATTGCCGTAAGTGAGGCCGACGGGCAGGGCGTATGCGGATGGATTGTAGTCCAAGACACCGAAGACCTGCGCTGCGGCGACCGCCTGTTTTTGCGCTTGGGTGACGGTGTTGGGATTGCCGATCAAATCCGGATAGGACCCGACGCCTCCGCCAATTCCGTTGGCGACGCCAGCGTTATCGCTATACGTCGTGCCGTTTGTCACAGTGAAAGGAGCTCCCGACTGAGCGGTCGAAATGCCCGATGCTTGCCAGCCGCCCAGCAGTGTATGCAGCATACCTGGTTGCTTGAAGAAGGGGAATGCATAGACGTAGCTCAGTGAGAAAAGGTGGCGGATATCAAAGTTCGAACTGGCGCGATTTCGCGCGGCATCGAAGGGATCGACAAACAGCGCATCGGACCGGTCAGAAGAATCGTCGATCGAGTGGCTGAAGGTGTAGCTGGCGCTGAGCGTCAGGTCGCCCATGCTGCGGCGAAGCGCAAGTTGCAGCGCGTTGTAGTTTGAGTTCGCCGTGTTCTCAAGCCGCGTAATTGTTCCCCAACCCTGGTAAGGCCGGAAGTAGTTGGCCGCGCCATAGCCGCAGGCCACGTACAGGTTCTGTGCGGCGTTCTGAGTAAGCACCGCGCCATTGCTGATCACGGCCGAGGTTGGAAGGCCTTGTGAATTCAAAGTGAAGTTTGCCGCGTTTGTTTGGCAATCATTCGAGGTGATCGGCAGATTCGCTGCGATATAGGGATTCTGCGATGCGGGTACGGCTTGGAGTTGATTGGCGTCGTACTCACGCGTGAGATGCGTGCCTTTGCTGCCAACATAAGCCACCGAAAGGAGGACGTGGCTAGGAAGTTCGTGCTCCACGCCAAGATTCCACTGTTGCATGTAAGGCCACTGCACCTGATCGGGAATGGAGATGGCACTGAAGGGACTCGGCGGACCAGCCGGTCCTGCGGAGCCAGCCACATTGCTATAGCCACTGATGGAACTCACGGCGCCATTCACGGACAACGGCGACGCGCTGAATTGCAAAGACTCGGCATTGGCTTCGTTGCCATTCATGTGTTCGAAGAATATGCCGTAACCGCCGCGAATGGCCCATTTCCCGTCTCCGAATGGATCATACGCAAAACCGAGCCGTGGCCCCGGATTCATCCATTTGTTTTTCATGCAACCCGTGGTGGTGGGAGAAATGCCAGGTATCGTCGGATTCGAAACTCCGCATTGCACCAGGCCGTTGAACACACTTTGACCAGCGCCTACGTTGAGAAGTTGCGAAGTTGAACTGCTTCCAGTCACATCAAAGGGGAAGAACGTGGGGGCCGCGGCAGGATTGAAGGCCTTTTCCGAGAATCCGAATTCCTTGTCGTCTTTTTCCTGATAACGCCCGAAGACGCTCCAGCGCAACCCCAGGTTCACGGTAAGCTTTCTGGTGATGCGCCAGTCGTCCTGAAAGAAGGGCTCAAAGATTTTGTACCGGTCGTAGTAGTACAGATTGTTGGCGTTCTGGAAATAGCTGCCCACCTGAGCATTGAGCAAATCAGCAAACGGATTGGCCGTGGTATTGGGCGCACTATTGAAAAACGAAAGTTGTCCTTGAACGTCGAGTGACGATTGCTGATTTTTCTGAGCCGCAACAAAATAGCCGCCGAACGACATGGTGTGGTTGGCGACTATCTTGGTCATGATGTCGCGGTAGGTGTAGGTCGGATTCGCGTTCTTCCAGGGGAAGTAACCAGTATCGACCGAGAAACCTCCCTGGCCATACGCTGTACCCGCAGTGTTTCCCACGCTAAAGGCCGGAATTTTGTTTCCCAAGCCATTGTTGAATAGTGGGGCCAGATCAACGCCCCCGGACGGCAGGTTCACCGCACTATTCACGTTAGTGAGAAAGATGTGATCGTCGGTATAGCTGGCGACAAATTCGTTCAGCAAGCTAGGCGTAAAGTTGGAAGTGAGTTTTGCCACGAAACTGGTGGTGGGCCCGGCGAAATTGGTGTTGGTGTTGTCGAAGGTGTTGTTGTACTGGCCCCAGAGCGGTCCCTGGTTTACCGTGCCCCAAGTGTCGTGGATGTAGCGGAAGGTGAGCCGCTCGTTCTCCGTTAAGTTGTGGTCCACGCGAATCAATTCTTCTCGCCAGTGCGTCGGATAGCTGGGGTTTGCGTTGTACGCTGGTAATGGTTGGCCCGCAGCTTGGCCGGTCGTATACGTACCAACGGTGCCATTCGCGTGCGGGATCAAGCCCAGCAATGCGTTTGCCGTGCTGGAAAATGGTGCGGGAAGCGTGTTGTTGGGGAACGCTGTGGCCGAAGCCGGAGTGGTTGCCGTCGCAGCGATTAAAGACCCCGGTTGATAAGGGCAGTCTTTATTAACGGTGGGATCAAACGAACCGGTGTACACAGGACAAACATCATTGAAATTACCCTGGCGTTCCGCGTCGGAAGGCACGTTTTGTGAAATTGTGGTTCCCGGCTGAATTTCCCGGCGCCATTCCTGCGACCAGAAGAAGAATGTCTTCTTCTTTTCGTTGTTATACAAATGCGG
>Ga0209275_10000089_pt1 | contig 27268 bp, 28 predicted proteins | sample HubBroMetageREF2_FD_188344 | JGI IMG/M metagenome (GOLD analysis project Ga0209275, IMG submission 188344) | Reference soil microbial communities from the Hubbard Brook experimental Forest, New Hampshire, USA - Hubbard Brook CCASE Soil... | ecosystem: Environmental > Terrestrial > Soil >... | reverse complement strand
GCGCTCAAGGTCGACGCTGATTATATGCACGCGTTGACGGTATAACGACGTTCGCGGAGTCGCGGCCCTGGCCAAGGCTCAGAAGATAAACTTCAAGCCGAACTCCCCGATCCGCGGCATATGGACGCCGCTGGGGTGCAGGAAGTTGGTGGCGGCTTCTCCATTTTCCGCGTTACCGTTCACGCAATCGTTCGAACCAGAGTTTCCTGAACCTGAATCCGTCACGTAAGAACAACTGGTGTTGTTCAGGCCGGTCCACTGCGGGTGGTTAAAAACGTTGAAAGCCTCGGCACGGAACTCCAGCCTCTTCGATTCTGTGAGTTTGAAGCGCTTGAACAGTCCCATATCGAAGTTGAGACGGCCCGGTTGCGTTAGAGAATTACGCCCCGAGTCGCCAAAAGTGAGCCCCGTCGGTTGCGAGTAGGCCCCGGGATTGTCGAGCAAGGGGCCATAGACGATTCCCGGCACCTGGTTGAAGGTAGGTTTGGGACCGTGGGGATCTCCCACAAGATCGGCATAGGATCCCGACCCTACGCTATTCCCTACCCCGGCGTTGTCGTAGTACCCCCCGTTAACAATGGTGGTCGGTTCTCCGGACTGAGCCGTCGTAATGCCCGATATTTGCCAACCTCCCAGCAACGATCCCATCAACCCTGGCGAATGCCGGAAAACCGGCAGATCATAAATGTAGCTAACGGTAAAAATGTGACGCTGATCGTAGCTGGAGCTGGCGCGATAGGAAGCCAAATTATAGGAATCGACGAACGAACTGTCATAGCGGTCGGAAGAATTGTCGATCGAGTGGCTGTAAGTGTAGGCAAGTGTGAGCTGAAGTCCGCCCGCATTGCGCCGACCCGAGACTTGAAGGGCATTGTAGTTTGAGTTCGCTCCTCCGATGATGCCATAGATCGAGTCGTAGCCCTGGTAGGGACGAAATAGATCCGTAATTACATTGCCGCAGGCGTTGTTGAGATTGATCAGAGCCTGACCCGTGACTAGAGTCCCGTTAGCCAGAGTGGGAGGTGTGTTTGTCACGGTGTTGCAGTCGGCGTTGGTAATGAATTGCCCCGGCAGGTACGGATTCTGGTTGGCGGGAGTGGAATGCATTTGATTGCGATCGAGTTGCTGCGACAGATGAGTCCCCTTGCTGCCGACGTAAGCTACGGTCACGATCGTATTGCGGGCCAATTCACGCTGAATATCAAAATGGAATTGCTGGATGTAAGGCCACTGCGTGAGGGTGGTAATCGAGGTCAACTGACTGACCCCGCCGCCCAGGGGATATATGAACGGTTGATTGTCCGCTGTTACGCCACCAATGTTTGTGTAGCCTGAAATGTACTGCTGCACTGGCGCGATGATGCCGGGAGGATTGCCTTCCAGCGATTCGGTATTTGCATCGTTGCCGTTTGCATGCTCGAAGAAGATACCGTAGCCTCCGCGGAGCGCGGTTTTCCCGTCCCCCTTCGGATCAAACGCGAAGCCCAACCTGGGTGCGGGGTTGAACAAGTGATCCGACTGGCAACTTCGGTGTACTCCGTTGTAGCCGCAGTGCACCATTCCTGTCATGTCGTAGACGCTTTGCCCGGGACCGAAGTCAAGCACTCCGGTATTCGAATCAACCACTGGCGCGTCGGCGGCTACGTAGGCGTTAGGATCGAAGTTATACGAATTTCCGTAGCGCTCATAATAGCTGCCGTATAAGCTCACCCTCAGACCAAGGTTCAGCGTGACCCGTCTGCTGACTCGCCAATCGTCCTGTACAAAAGGTTCCAGGACTTTGTAGCGGTTGTAATATTTCAGGTTTCGATTTGGTTGAGAGAAATTACTGATGTAGCCCACCAGCAAATCGGCGAAAGGGTTGCCCGTACTTGCGAAAGGCCCTCCAGAAGGGCTGAGTTCGCTGTAGGCTGTGTCGGCATTTCCGCCGAAACTCAGGCTTCCGTTGGGTTCCTCCTGGGCTGGCTCATTTTTCTGGATGGCCGCGAAGTAGGCTCCGAATTGCAGATTGTGCCGGCCTTTGATCCAGGTCAGATTGTCGTGGTAGGCATAAGTGGGGTTCGAGTTAGTCCATGGCAGATAGCCTGGGTCCACTTCGAAAGCGAAATTGCCGTTACCCCCGAGACTAATCTGTGGAACCGTTCCGTTGAAGCCGTTTTCAAAGATCCCCGTCATGGTCATGCTTGCCGGACGCTGCCATGCGGTTCCCGTGTTGAAAAGACGCAAGTGATTCGATCCGTAGCTGAAGACGAACTCATTCAGCAGCTTGGGAGACATTGTGGCAGTCAGGTTCGTCACCAGGCTGACTCCGGGACCCTGCAGCGTGCCGCCGATCGCCGGCACATTCGTCGTCTGATCGGTCCAAGGAGAAATGGGAAAACTCTGCGTCCACGAATCATGGATGAAGCGGACGTTCGCCCGGAACTTGGAGTTGACGTTATCGTCGATCTTGATCATTTCTTCATGCCAACTGATGGGCGCAGGAAACGTACCCACGAAAGTATGTCCATCGTTCGGAAAGGGAACATTTGCCATCAACGGGTTGGTGTTGGCAGGAGACATGAGACTGGAAGGGATTGTGTTGTTGGGAAAACCCAAATAGTAGTTGGCATTGTTAATGTCCTGACCCGGCGAAGTGTATGCCGGACAATTAGGGCTGACCACTTCCATGCCCTTTTCGGTGATTACAGGAACAACGCCTGTTCTGACAAACGGCGTGCCGACAGCCGGGCAATCCTCGTTGAAGTTTCCGGAGCGCTCCGCGGCATCAGGGAGATACAAGGTTTGGTTGTTGTACACGTACGGGACATTTTCCCGTCGAAATTCTTGCGACCAGAAGAAGAACAGTTTGTCCTTCTTGATCGGTCCGCCCAGGATGTATCCAAAATCGTTCTTGTTGTAGTAGGTTTTCGCTTGTCCGGGCAGGTCGAAGTAGTTGTGAGCATTGAAGGCGGCGTTACGGATGAACTCGAAGGCGTCGCCATGAAACTGATTGGTGCCTGATTTAGTGACGGCCTGAATGGTGCCGGAGCCGTTGCGTCCATACTGCGCGCCGTAGGTCGAAGTAAGCACGCGAACTTCCTCGAGCGCGTCGATATTGGGGTAAACGTTGATATTGGCATTGCTGCCCGTATCCAGCACCTCGCCACCGTCAATTTCCCAATTATTGAACTCAGTGCGGCCGCCGTTCACGGCATAAGACACACTGCCTTGCGGTCCAACGGTTCCTTCATCCTGTCCTGTCTGGTCGCTGACCCCTGGGACGAGTTTGATAAGCGTGGTGAAATCGCGCCCGTTCAACTCCAGTTGGCTGATTTGTTCTCCCGTAATCGTCCCGGCGAGTTCAGAGGATTGAGTCTCGACCTTGCCGACCGAGCTTCCTTCCACAACAATCTCGCTGGTTACTCCGCCGACGACGAGTTTCGTGTCGACCCTTACCTTCTCGCCGACCCGGAGAATGACCCGCTTCGCTTCAAACTTCTTGAAGCCGGGTGCTGTGATGGTGACGTTGTACGAGGCGGCGCCGAGACCAGCAACCAAATATTCGCCGTCGGAGTTGGAGGTAGTGTCTCGCTTGAAGCCCGTGGCCGGATCGCTTACCGAAATCACTGCCCCGGAGACCACCGCGCCGCTGTTATCGAGGACCGTCCCGGTGATGGACCCAGAAGACTGCGCGAAGAGAGGGAGCGCAGCGAGGAAAATGCACGACAAAGTGCATACCGTCCCGGATTTTAGAGTCATGCTCCGCCGCGAACGCAGGATCATAGAGAATCGATGTAAATTGACCGTCCATCGTGGGTTAAACGGGGCTTCGGTGTCAAGACAAAGTTCCCATGGGCCCGTTACGTGGTCGTAGACGCCCTTCGATGACTCAAGGCTGTCTGCTGGGAACGTGCTACTGCTTTGGAGGAATATGCTACGCTACTCGCTGATTCCCGGACGGAGAGGTGCCGGATCGAAAACCTGAGCCGCATCCCTGCTGGGATCCGCCGATGTGACACGGGGCGCCGCTCGACATCAACACCCATCCGAGGAGATTAGAGTCGTGCCCAGCCTGACCACCTTGTTCAACGATGCTGCCGAGAACCTCCGCGGCCGGATCGTTGTTATCTACGCAATCTTGTTCGCCTTCAATATCGGTGCGTGGATTTGGGCGAGCCTCGCCTTCCACCATTACCCAGTGCTGATGGGGACAGCTCTTCTCGCCTATAGCTTTGGCCTCCGTCATGCCGTCGATGCCGATCACATAGCGGCGATCGACAACGTCACCCGGAAGCTGATGCAGGAGGGGAAACGCCCCGTTGCAGTGGGTTTCATGTTCTCGTTGGGACATTCGACAATCGTCGTTATCGGTTCGGCGGCCATTGCAGGAGCGGCGCTGGCGCTTCAGCACCGTCTCGATGCAGTCAGGAACGTCGCGGGAGTTGTCGGCACGCTGATATCCGCATTTTTTCTATTTGCCATCGCTATCGTCAATATTATCGTTCTGCGATCCATCTACCGGACCTTTGTACAGGTCCGCCGGGGCGAGCCTTATGTGGAAGAAGATTTCAATATGCTTCTCAGCGGCCGCGGCATCCTTGCCCGCTTATTCCGCCCCATGTTCCGCATGATCACGCGAAGTTGGCACATGTATCCGCTTGGCGTTTTGTTTGGCCTCGGCTTTGACACTGCAACCGAGATCGGTCTATTGGGTATTTCCGCAGCCGAAGCCGCCAAGGGCATTCCGTTTTGGTCGATCCTGGTTTTCCCCATTCTTTTTGCCGCAGGCATGTCGCTCATCGATACCACCGACAACATCCTGATGTTAGGCGCCTACGGATGGGCTTTCGTAAAGCCTGTTCGCAAGCTTTATTACAACATCACGATCACTTTTGTCTCGGTCGTCGTCGCGCTGGTCGTAGGAGGCATCGAAGCCCTTGGTTTGTGGGGCCAGCACTTCCATCTCGCAGGCTGGTTCTGGGAATCAGTGGCCAAGCTCAACGACAATTTCGGTACCCTCGGGTACTTCATCGTGGGTCTGTTCGGTTTCAGCTGGATCGCGTCCATTGCTTTCTACAAATGGCGTCGATTCGACGATCTTGAACTTCAGGCCGAAAAGGAGTTGGTCACCCCCTGAGAAGCGCAGCGAAGTTAACGGGACTCGCGGGTTCGGTGGCGATGGCCTGGCCAGCTCGGAGATCAAGAGCATTAATAAATCCATGTATCTCGTTGACAATAAACATGTTGCTCGGATTCATAAATCAGAGACCGCAGTTGCAAGGCAATGCTTTCGAGAGTCTAACCCTGCAAAAGTAGCCTCGGGGCGACTCGTTCTTAGCGTCTTGACAGCTGAGTCGGAGGGTGGCAAACTAGTACCCATCGCCCTTCCTCCCCCGAGAGAGCATCCGTCAGCTTTAATTTAGACTCCCTTCCACCTAACTCTAGGTTCGGCAACATTAGTGAAATCCAGACGTCAATCACCGGTCGAGCACGGAATCTCCGCAGTAGGGCCTTATGCCTTGCCGGCAGACGCCGGCGAGCGATTTTCTCCGCCCTCGGCGGTCCCACGCTGGCTCAAGTCAGGTGGACGGGAAAGCCAACCCATTGATCAGGTAGTACGGGCAAACGCTGCGCTCGATCTGGCGCTGGAGGAAATCGCCCGCCAGGCGCGCGTTTCCACGAGTGCGACGGGCGCCTTCATCGGTTTGTTACGCGGTGGCGGGCTGGTTTACTCTGCGTTAAGGGGAGCGAACTGTGGTCAGTTTGTCGCTTATTTGCAGCGCGATCCGCGAATGGTGGATAGTTGCATACGAACGGCTTCGACGCAGCTTTGTCGTAATTCAGATAACTGCAGTGAGCTCGATGCATCGCTTTGCCGCAGCCTGGGTGCTGTCTCTATTCTGCTTGTCCCCGTGCTGCAGGAAACGGGAGAGCAACTGGGCGTCCTCGGCATTTTCGCTCCTCAAGCCGATGCTTTCACGGCTGCCAATCTTGAGGCGATCCAGTCGCTCTCACGTCGAGTCTCTGACACGGTCGCGCAGATAGATCGACATGCATACGACACTGTAGCGTCCGTAGCCCCTGTCCCTGTTCCGGCGCAAGAGCCGAGTAAGAAACCGCGCCGCAGCCGCGTCGAGTACGTAAAAGCCAAAGTAGTCACGCTCACAGCCGGAGCACGAGGCTCGCTCGGAGCCGCTCTGATGCTAGGCGCTTTGCTTCTCGTCGGTTGGGCACTCATGAGAAGCGACGCTCGCGAGAGACGACACCCGGCTGTCCGGAATTCCGCCCCAGCCATGCCACAAGCGTCAGCTACAGCAGAAGCTTCCGCCATTCCCGCTCCTCCACTTGTTAGTCCTGTGGACACCAAAGTCGTCGTTCCCGTCCCGGCCGAGACCTCGAATCCGGCGGCAGTTCGCGGAAAGCATCGTCTGCCTGATTTGCAGGTCGAAGAGACACATGGCGGGGAGGCGCCGGGAATCGTGGTATTTGGCACAGAAACCAAGCCCATATCAACGAGGTCAATGATTTCGGATGTCACCGGTGCCTCTGCGCGCGCCTCTTCGCTATCGCCTCCCGTCACGATTCAAGAGCGAGCCGCCCTTGAGCAGGTTGTGGACCGGGTTGAGCCCAAATATCCCGAGGAAGCCAAGGCTCATCACGTGCAAGGTTCGGTGGTACTCGACGTTCTTGTTGGTGGGGATGGACGGGTCCAGAAGCTCGGTCGGGTGCAGGGAGATGTCGGGCTGATAGCGGCCGCTAGCGATGCTGTCAGGCAATGGCGATTCAAACCGTTGATTCGGAATGGACATCCCGCCAGCTTCGAAACTCACATCACCTTAATTTTTGCATTGCCATGAGACTACTGCCACATCGGCGTCACATACGAGCGCGGGGTTGCGGTGTGGCTGTGTGTTCCCTTGCCGCGGCGGTCACGGCAATTTCGCTATTTGCGTCTTCTATTCTTTTACTGGCCCAGGTTCCGTCGAGGCAGGCTTCGCAGGAGGACCTCCCCCGTTTCCGCGTCTCTGCGACAGTGACTCACCTAAAACTCTTGCTGGACGATGGCCCGCCCGCGATAGAGATTATAACGACCGCTCCGGTGACTCCGGCGATCAGCAAGCTAGCTGACCCCATGCGCCTGGTTATCGATTTGCCGAACACGAATATGTCCGTTTCTCACAAACAGGTGCCGGTCCAGGGTGAGGACATTAGCTCGATCCGTCTCGAACTGAATGCCGCAAATCCGCCGACGGTCCACGTGGAAGTCGATTTACGCAAGCCCATGGATTACACCTGGGAGTCGGCTGGAAATCGTCTGCTGGTGCGCCTGCACGCGATCGATCTCAAGTTGAAGCCCGCCTCAGCTCCGATTGCCCCCGTAGACCTTGGCAACGTCGTACCTGTTGACCGGCTGGCGTCCGGCGCTTCTATCACCGCCTCGTCCGACACAACCGTGCTGCGCTTGCGCCACGGTGGAGATTTCTTTGTCTGCCCGCGCACGACGGTCGCGGTTACGCATTCTCGCAGTGGTCCTGACATGATGCTGGCGCTCAGCACCGGCGCCCTGGAGGCGCACGTCACTCTGGACAATTCTGCGGATGAAGTGATCACCCCGGATTTCCGGATTCTGCTTCGTGGTCCGGGGAAGTTCGACTACGCGATCCGCGCCGATTCGCAAGGCAATACGTGCGTTCGGACTCTTCCCGGCAACACTTCTTCGGCAATCATTTATGAGCTTCAGGGAGACGGAAAGTTTGAATTCCAGCCGCGGGATCAGATCATCTTTCATTCAGGACGCTTAAGCCCCGAGGATACTGCTCTGCACTCGGGGTCCGAACAAGGTAGCGATACGATCCTGCCCGTAGAATGCGGCTGCCCTCCACCTGCTGCCCCGCCTCCGGTGCTTTTGGCTTCCAACGCGGATGAGAGTGGACGACCAGACCCAGAAAGAACTTCTTCCCCTGTCCTTGCAGGGCCCGCCGCGCCCTCCGAAAGCGAAGCTCCACGGGAGGCGTCGGCAGCGACCAAATTCCCTGATCCGGGAGTGGAGATGCCAAAACTGCCGGTATATCTCAAGGATCAGCCTCACGCCTCGGCCGAGGCTACCCTAACCTTTACCCCCTCCCCCTCCCAAACCTTCACCGCACCTCTACCGTTATCAAGCCGGCTCACGCCGTCTCCAATCACGGCTCTGCCACCTCCAGATCCGACGCAGGATCGAGCACCTGCACATAAGAGGAGGTTCGAAGGGGTGCGGCATTTCTTTGCAAAGATTTTCGGATAACCGAGCTCCGGCCGGTACCTGGCACCTTCCTGAGGGCTCTACAAAGGGACTCGGAACCGCTCGGGGCAACACTTTTCGGCCAAATCTATTAAGATACTAGGCGCCCCCGCGCCAGGTGCGCCATGGAGATCCCCGCTTCACCAAAAAAACTCGCAGGCCGCTACGAGGTCAGGCAGGTCCTCGGCCAGGGCGGCATGGGCCTGGTCTACCGGGCCTACGACACGGTGGTGCGCCGGGAAGTGGCCGTCAAGACCATCCTCGACATTCCTGACCCGGCTTCGCTTCAGTTGTTCTACAAAGAATGCGATGTGCTCGCCTCCATGAGCCATCCCAACATCGTCGAGATATTCGACATCGGGGAGTTCGAAGAGGACGGCAAAAAGAAACCCTACTTCGTCATGCCGCTGCTGCCCGGCACCACGCTGGAATATTTTGTCCGTAAAGCCAGCCACCGCCTCACGGTCGAGCGCATCATTGACATCATTTCCCAGACTTGCCGCGGCCTGCAGGCAGCGCACGAACGCGGTCTGGTCCACCGCGATCTGAAGCCGAGCAACATCTTCGTGATGGAAGACGACTCGGTAAAGATTATCGACTTCGGTGTTGCCCACATGGCTGACGCGCACACTACCCGGGCGCAAAGAGGCACTTTGCTGTACATGTCTCCCGAGCAGATCGAGCTGAAAACGCTGACGCCTGCCTCCGATATTTTTTCTCTCAGCGTGGTCTGCTATGGAGCCATGACCGGCCGGAACCCGTTCCAGCGCGCGCGAGCCGACGAGGTGGTCGAGGCAATTCTCCATCACATCCCGCCTCTGGCGTCGGAACTGAATTCCTCGGTAAGTCAGCCGGTTAGCCGCGTGCTGCACAAAGCGATGGCCAAGCAGTCCTGGCATCGTTTCGCGAGCGCGCGCGATTTCGGCGACACGCTCAACAAGGCCCTGCACAACGACCCGATCGAGTTTTTCGACCCGGAGCGCACTCGGCCGCGGCTGCAACGCGCCACTAAAGCGCTGGAAGAAGGAGATTTTCAGTTTGCCGGGGAAATCCTCGGTGAACTCGAGGCCGAAGGCCACATGGATGAGTCCATACGCTCGCTGCGCCAGCGGCTCGACGGCGCAGTGCGGCGCAAAACTCTTTCCCAATTGCTAGATGCCGCCCGCGCGCGATTTGAAGAAGAGGAAGACCCTCTGGCTCTGCAGAAGTTGCAGGAGGCTCTGCAAATAGAACCTGACAACGCCACCGCATTGGCGCTGAAGAGCCGGATTGAAAACCGGCGCAGCGAACGCCAGATCGACAACTGGTATCGCTTGGCCCGGCAGCATATCGATAATCACGCCTATGCGCACGCCCGCGAGGCTTTGCAGAATGTTCTCCAACTCCGTCCCCAGGAAGCTCGCGCACTGCAGTTGCTGGCGGAGGTCGATCGCCAGGAACAGGAATACAAGAAGCTCCGCCAGGAAAAGGAGCACCTCCATCGCGCCGCCATGGAAGCCTGGCAAAAGGGCGATGTAAGCAACGCCCTCGCCAAGCTGGGAGTGGTACTCGATCTAGACCGGCGCGCCCCCGATTCTGTGAAGCGCGAGAGCGGCGCCAACTACCAGAGCTTCTACAACGAGGTGCGTTCCGAACACGACGCGATGAACACCACGTACGCCGAGGCGCGGAGAAGCCTCGCTGAGCAAAACTTCGGCAAGGCCATGGTTGCGTGTCAGGCGTATCTCACCAAATACCCGACCAATGCCATCTTCCAGGCCCTGAGGTATGACATCGAGGAGCAGCAGCGGCAGGAACTTTCTGCCTTCATCGCCTCCGTCGATCGCCGGGTAGAGGCTGAACTGGACCTGGATAAGCGCGTGAACATTCTGCGCGAGGCACTCGAGCAGCATCCCGGAGAGTCGCACTTTGAACGTGCCTTGCGCCTGGTGCAGGACAAGCGCGACTTGGTCAACTCCATCGTTGCCCGGGCACACCTTCATGAGGAACAAGCGTCGTACAGCGATGCGTTGAACGACTGGGAGATCCTTCGCACCATTTACAACCAGTATCCAGGCTTGACCTTCGAGGTTGAGCGCCTGCAGAAGCGGCGCGATCAGCAGGCCCGGATCGAATCGAAAGCCCGTCTCGTCGAACAGGTCGACACCTGTTTGCATTCCAGCGACTATGCCCGTGCTCTGGATCTGTTGCACGGGTCAGCCGACGAATTCCCTAACGATGCGGAATTGACGGAGCTGGAGAAACTAGCTCAGGACGGCGTAAGAAGAACGGCTGAGGCTCAGCGCCTTATGACAAAAGGCCAGGAGTTGTGCGCCCAGCAGGACTCGGCTGCCGGCATCCAACTGTTGCGCCAGGCCTTTGAGCTGGATGAGAACAATTCTCTGGCGCGCGCGGTTCTGGCCAACGCCCTGGTCGAACACGCGCATTCCATCGTAGAGAGCGATTGGCGGGAAGCCGAGGGCCTGGCACGGGAAGCTCTCGACTTGAACCCCGGGCATCCCATGGCGAAGACCATTCGACTTCTGATCCTTGATCGGAAAAGAGAAACCTTCGTCGAAGAATGTGTTTCACAAGCGCGCAAACAGCAGGCCACTGCAGATCTGACCGGAGCTTTGTCCCGGATCGAAGAGGGATTATCCACTTATCCGCGCGAGCCTCGGTTGATTCAGATTCAGGAGGCCGTCCAGCGGGACCTTCAGACCCAGCGCCGCCACGCGCGCCGCCGCGAACTGGAAGAGCTGCGACGGATGGAGAGTGAAATCGATGTTGCCGCGGATGCTGCGTCAAAGCAGGCTTTAGGGGAGCGAGTGCGGGCGGTGGCCGAGAAACATTCGAAGGACGGGGAAATCCTGTCGATAGCGAATGGCTTCTTGCATCGCCTGGACCTGCTCGAAGTGGCCCAACAAACTCCGCCCGAGTCCCCCGAAAGCAACAACGCAACCTTGACCTACAGTTCTCCGCCAGCCAGTGCACCTGAATCCGCATCGGCCGGGACCAACATCCCGGTATCGCCCGTTACGCCGCTTCAACCGCCGGTTACAGCTTCCGCACACAAGCAGCCTGCGCGCCCGCTCGAGCCCGCCTCTCCGTCCTTGTCCGTATCAGAGCGTCTCCACCAGTTCGGTAGTTCACTGCAGCCTTACACAACCCCCGTGTTTGGCGCAGTGCGGGTTTACAGAAAGCCTATCCTCCTTTCGGCCGCTGCAGTAATTCTGGTCGGGGTGATCTTTCTCGGGGCAATCTTCCTTTTCCGACGACATCACGAACCAGTGGTCGCCCAGCCACCCGAAACGCCGCCCGCGGTTTCTGCCCCGATAACGCCGCCACCGGAACCGGCTCTCCCCGTGGTGAAATTGTCTTCCGACGCCAGCACGGGAAAAGTCACACTCGACGATCACTCGCCCGCGGAGTTTCAGGATGGGCAATGGGCTCTCGACAAGATCCCAACCGGACAACACAAACTGAAGATCGAGGAACCGCAGGGAGAAACATCGTTTACCTTTTCAACCGATGCCGGCGCAATTCCGGTGGTCAATGGACCCATCGTCTCCAAAGGGGTAATAGCGGTAGTTGTGAGCAGCGTGGCTGACCATCTTCGCGTGTACTGCAGCGATCCCGGAAGCAGGGTTAGTGTTGACGGCCACGCTCCTCTCGAGGTTGGGCGCGACGGTGTCGACCTTCCATCCCTGTCAGCCGGTGCTCACGAGCTGGCCGTAACCCGAGGCCCCGACGAATACAAACTCGACGTTGATGCAGGCGCAGCCCCCACGTTGGCTGCCTTCCTCGAATCCGGCCGGAATCTGGGCACCCTCGTTGTGGTTACTGGCCAGGACGACTCAAAAGTCTTTCTCAATGGAAAACTTCAGCAGCAACTCACCAAGGGTGGTCAGTTGCGCGTCCCGAATCTCGAACTCAAGGACTACGTTGTTCGAGTCTCGAAGAACGGCTTTCAGGATCTTCCTGAACAAAAGATTCGGCTTCGCAAAGGCCAGGGCAAACTCGTCTTCAACCTCCAACCCATCCCTGTTTTGGCATCACTAAACATCCAGGGAGGAGTTCCGGGAACCACGGTTCTGATCGATCAAACTTCGGCGGGCACGGTTCAGCCCGATGGAACCCTCAACATCGCGACGGTCACTCCCGGAGATCACATCGTCGAACTGCGCAACGACCGGTTCAAGCCAAAGCAGATCAGGCGACACTTCGCGGCTGGAACAGCCGTATCTCTGGGGGCAGCGGATGTGGCACTGGACGCCGCCCCGGGCGAGTTAAAGATAACTTTCACGCCTGCCGACGTTCAGGTCACCCTGACCAAGGCGGGTGAGACTCCCACTAAAGTAAGCAGCGGCAGCACGCTGAGTCTAGCTGCCGGTTCCTACGTTCTCACGGCCAAGACTCCGGACAACGTCACTCGCCTGTCGACCGTGGAAATAAATGCCGGTCAGTCGAAGAGTTTGGATTTAAATCTCGCCCCCAGCGGCATGTCTAAGTGGGAAGACCCCTCAGGCTGGAAACAGGAGAAGGGTTCATTTATTCACAAGGGTGGCGATTTTGTGATGTACAGTGTGTCTCCCACATCAGGCACGTTTGTTTTTTCGGCCATGCTCACCAAGGGTCACCGGTTGGAGTGGATGCTCAACTGCACTGACGCCAACAACTACGTCCTCTTCCAGATGGACGACAATAACTTCTACCGCACAGTAGTGCGAAACGGTCAGAAGGGGGACGAAACCAAAATCCCGCACAAGGGTGAGAAAAAGACATTCCAAACCCTTCAGATCCATGTGGGGCCCAATGAGATCGTCCACCAGATCCGGCAAGGCGACAGTTGGGTGGTTCTGGATCGCTGGACGCAGTCTGGAACGAATTTAAGTCTCGGCAGATTCGGTTTCTACATTCCCGGAAGCGACCAGGTCGCACTCTCCAGCTTCAGTCACTACGCCGATTTCAGTCCGCGGTAGCAGCGAATCGTCCTGAGAATCTTTCCTGGGGCAACCGGCGCTGTAAGAGATTGAAGCGTCCCGATTACCACGCCCTATACCTTTCCATCTGCCCGTGGCCAACGCGGTTCTGATCCAAAGACAACTTAATCGCGGCCTGGAGCCTGGCTTCGTCGCCGTCGTGGAGTCTGACGAACTTGAATGGCTGCAGACCCCAGGAGATGGGACTTAGCATTTCCGCCGCGCCCATCACCGATCCTCTGCAGGTCAGAAACATCAGCTTCACCTGGGAACCCTGCTCTACAGATTGAGACAAGCAGAGCAAGCCTCCGGTGAGAGAGATGATCTGCACTTTACCTCGCAGACGACGACCGTCGCCGCATCGCAGGACAGCAGGAGTGGTCTCTGAGAACTCCGTCCGGGGCGGGCGCGGTGACGCTTGCGGTAAGGGAAAGTACGGCATGAGGGGATGAGTAAGTGCCCTGTTTTACAAAGAATCGGAGATTACGGAACGACTGATCGCTACCCGTGCGGCTTCCGCCACCAGCAGCCGATCGGTCCGTCGCATCATTTTCCAGTCATATTCGTATGCAGTGCCGCAAACCGGGCATATCTGGTAGTACCGGCCGCTGGCGTCCATGCGAGGCCACGTGAAACGATGTGAGCAACCTTGTCCGAGAAGCCGCTTCAAAAAATTCATTCCTTCACCCCTTCATTATGCCTTCTCCACATTTCGAGCCATCGGCTGAAGAATGGCTTAGGCTGTTTGTCCAGCAGATCCCGAAGTGTGGATAAGAGAATCTTTGGCGGCTGGGACTTGGACAGAAAAGTATCCACGGCCTGCAACTTCCTCTCGGGCAGCGGTCCGTAGGCGGACAGCAACATGATCGGGACGCTCGATTTAACACGCTTCATCTTCGCGGCCACCACGTCACCATTCATTCCCGGCATCTGGTAGTCGAGGACCACCGCGTCCACCGGCTGCGAAAGGAACAGCTTCAACCCTTCGTCGCCGCCGGTCGCTTCCAGGACTTTATAGCCGTCGTTTTCAAGCAACATCTTGCGGCCTATGAGCCCATTCAAGTGGTCGTCAATGCAGAGAATTGTTGCTTTCAGCCCAGACATCACTGCTTTCACATCTCCGCTTCGGCCAGGGTTAATTATTTTGTAAGGCGCGCTTCTCTCCGTGGACGGATCAAAGTTGCCTATTGAAGTGGCGGGCAACCTCATTTGACTACGGCTGGAACGTCCATTCAAATTACGAACGTCCACTTGAAGGGCAGTTACCGGAAGAATTACGGAAGAATTACGGAAGCCTAACGACTCGCGAAGAGCGCTAGTCGCCGGTTCCGATGGCTTCGCCGCGTTTCAGCGTCCGGTCAAAGAACTCGGCAGTCGCCGCGTAAGCCCGCACCCAGTCTCGCCACATTAGAAACCCGTGGATCTCATCCGGCAGGATCAGTTGTTCGAAAGGCACGTGCTGCGCCCGCAAACGCTGCGCCAGGTCTACCGTTTGGATGAAAGGGACGTTGCGGTCATCATCGCCGTGGATGAGCAGCACGGGCGACTTCCAGGTGCTGATGTAGGCATCGGGCGAGGAATCCCAGGCCAGCTTCACCGCAGCCTCGGTATCGGGCGGGCGCAGCGCCAGGTTGCCGAAGTAGGGAAGCTCCGTGAGAAAAACGCTCCAATCATGCACGCCGTGGAAATCCACCCCCGCTTTAAACAACTCCGAATCGCGGGCCAGACCCATGGCGGTCAGAAAACCGCCGTAGGAACCACCCCACAACCCAATCTTATCGCCATCCACTTCTGGAAGCGATTGCAGATACTTTCCTGCTGCCACTACGTCTTTGTATTCGGCGGCGCCGCGCCAAATGGTGTTGGGCGCCTCGCGAAAGGCGCGTCCGTACATGACGCCGAGCCGGTAGTTCACCGATAACACGGCGTATCCTCGGCTGGCCAGGTATTGATTCTCGGCGTACGCGTTGTGGTAGTAATCCATGTAGTGGAAGCCGAGCAGCATCTGGCGGATGGGCCCACCGTGCGTGAAGACGAGGCCGGGAACCTTTCCTTTAGCGTTGGGCGGAAGGAAAAGCTGGCCGTGCAGCGTGACTCCGTCGTCGCTCTTGAAAATCACCTGCTTCGGCGTCACCAGCAATGCTGAAGGAAAGTCAGACGGCAAAGCCTGCTTGGCGATCATTTCGCGGCCCTTTGCGGTCACTTCGTAAGGCATGGCTGGTGAGGTTGCTGTGGAGCCGAGGCAAAGAATGCTCTTGCCGTCGCCGGTTTGAACGGGAGACCACTCGATTGTCGCGCCGCTGGTCAGCGCCTCCTGCGGCTTGCTCCCCGCTACGGCCACGCGCCACAAGTGCCGCCGGTCCACATCGCCCTGGTCCGAAGAATACTGGTTTGAAGAATAAATGACCCAAGCCTTGTCCGCGCTAATCGTGACATCTTCAACGTCGAAATCGCCCGGCGTCAGCAACGTGGCCGCGCCCCCAGACGTAGCAATCGAGTACAAGTGATTGCGCCCATCCTGCTCCGAAGCAAAAACCACTCGTCCATCGGCAGCAAAGTTGAGTGAGCCATCTTCGGTGAGCCGGGGCAGCGAATCCTCGGGCTTTCCGCCACTTCGCCACAACAAGCGGCCGGTGCCGGTGGTGGCGTCGGCAATCCACAGAGCCCAAGGCTCAGGTCGCACTGGAATCAGGGGCAGCTTCTCCTCGTCTCCGGCGGTGCGCTCAAAGACGATCCACTTGCCGTCAGGCGACCAGCGCGGCATGGAATCCTTATCTACGCTCGGGGCCAGGTAACGGATGGAGCCGCCATCAAAGTCATAGATGGCAACGAAGCTATGACCGTCGCGCTCGCTGACGAAGGCGATATGTTTTCCGTCGGGCGACCATTTGGGCTGATCCGCCGCTCCGCGCACTGTAGCCAGCTCTTTAGCTTGCTCTTTTCCATCAATACTGGAGAGCCACAACTTCTTTTTCGCGGACCAGACCGCCCACTTGCCGTCAGGCGAAATCTCTACATCTTCGCAGCCTTCTTCCGGGCAACCCATGTCGCCCAACAGACGGGGCGCTGCAGCTTTGTTTTTGGCATCCACATCCAGCGCGAAGACCTGTTGCTTGGCTCCCTTGGTCCAGCTTTCAGGATTGGCGCTCTCCTGCGCCCCGTTCAACTCGCTGCCCAGCACAAACACCGCGAGCCTGCCGTCGGGTGTGAGTCGCAGGCTGGCGATGGGCTGGCCGTCGTCTGCGGTGTAATGAGTCACCGGGCGCGCGGTCTGAACGAAGTCAGGGCCGTCGGCCACCCACACGTTGCGCACTCCTTTGGCATCGAAAACCCACGCCACACGGCTGCCCTGCGTGGCCGCCACAAGGTTAGTGGGGAAAGGCGAGCTCATGACCTGCTCAAGACTGAACGGAGACTGCGCCCATGCGGCCGCAGTACTCAAGATCAGAGTAAGCAAGATCAAACCGGGGAAGACGAAGGCGATGTGGAAGCGACGATTGACAAGCGGCATAGGCCGCTAGAGTAAGCGAAAACTGGCCGACTTGCCAATAGGACGGCGTGCTCAAATCCGGTCCGGGACGCCGACCTTGCCTTCTAAGTCCTGTGGAAGAAGTCCACGGCAGAGTGCCGCTCCTCCAGCAATTCCCGCGTCAGCGCCGTAGTGGGCGGTCACGAGCGGGATTTCCTGGCAATGCGAATTGACGCACCAGGCGGGCAACCGATCGCATATTTCTCCAAAGAATGGTTGCAGCATGGGGGCTGCGCCACCGCCAATAATCATTACATCGGGCTCGAGCAGGTCCACAATATTTCCCAGCCATACGGCGAGAAACATCGCGGTTTCCTGTAGAACCTCTTTGGCCAGTAAATCGCCGGCAAGATAAGCCCGACCCACCATCTCACTGGTGATGTGGTCAACGCGGCCTCCGGCCAGTTCGAGGATCGACGAGCTGCGCCCGGCAACAATTTTTTCGGAGGCGCGTCGCGCAATCGAGGGCCCGGAAGCATGGGCTTCGATGCAGCCGAGTTTGCCGCATCCGCAGCGCGGGCCGCGATAGTCGATGGTCATGTGGCCGCCCTCAGCCGCGGCGCCTGTGCGGCCGTGATAGATGCGGCGATCGAACACAATGCCAGTTCCGATCCCGGTGCCGATAGTGGCGCAGAACACGTTCCGATAACCGCGCCCCGCGCCCCACAAAGCTTCCGCCAGGGCAGCGGCGTTGCCGTCATTATCGACTCGAACCGGCAGGCTATAGGATTTCGATATCAAATCGGCCAGGGGAAAGTTGCGCCAGCCAGGGAGATTCGGAGGATTGATGACGACGCCGGTGCGCGGGTCGAGCGGACCGGGAGCACAGATTCCAATGCCGGCAATTAAATCCTGCATCTCTGGCTTAACCTTGGTCGCGGCGCGGACCGAGTCGATCGCAGCAGTCACGGCAGCCAAACCTGCAGCTGCGTCCGTTGCCACCATCGGGGTTCGCGTCTGGTAGGAGATTTCGCCGATGGAGTCTACCAGGCCAGCTGCCACTTTCGTGCCGCCGACGTCCACACCGATGAAGCATGCGTCAGAGACTTGCATCATGTAATTCGCCCAGGGCCTGGTACGCTCCGCGTAGCATTCGGCTGTTCGGTTTAGAAAGACACGCAGCGACGAATAAGACTATACAGAACTAAAGGAAGCCAATCCACGTACACATCTATTAGGAGATCCGGAAGAGCCTTGCAGTTGCCGAGAGGGAGGGCCTCTCGGCTAACGCTTTCGCCTCAGCCCGGTCCAATACACAGGGGGACATTGAAGCCGTGAATATCCGGGAGGTGTTGCGGCAGACGGCGGCGTCCATGGCAGCTCACAAGCTGCGGACCTTCCTGACAATGTTCGGGATCATCTGGGGTATCACGTCAGTCATTTTGCTGGTCGGTCTTGGAAAGGGATTCAGCCGCGATCAGAAAGAGCGACTGAAGACCATCGGCGTCGATCTGGCCATAATCTGGGGTGGACGAACCAGTGCCCAAGCGGGAGGATACGCCGCAGGACGCCCCGTGCGCCTCTCGATCAACGATGCGTTCCTGATCAAGAAGGAGGCCTATCTGATCAAGACCGTGAGCCCGGAATTGAGGCGCAACGTGTCGGAAGTAAGCGCCTACAACGCCGCATCCCGCCCCGTACGCGGCGTATGGTCAGACTACCAGCGCTTCCGCTCGCTCAAGGTGCAGGAAGGCCGGTTGATGACCGAGGACGACGACAAGGATGGCCGACGCGTGGTTGTCCTCGGCGTGGAGTCCCGCGACCAGTTGTTTCCCGGGAAACCTGCCATCGGGGAGATCCTGATGATGAATGACTCGCCCTATACCGTCATCGGAGTGCTCGAGAAAAAAAAGCAGAATGGCAGTTATGGGAGTGGACCTGACAACACGCAGCTCTTTGTTCCTTACGCTGCCATGGCCCGTGATTTCCCTCCTTCGGAGCGGCCTGGCGTCTTCAAAGGATGGATCAACAATCTAGTGGTTGAAGTGGCCGATCCGGAGCATCACGAAGAGGCAATGCAGCAGCTCTACCAGATTCTCGGACGCGAGCACCATTTCGATGCCAGCGACAAGGATGCGCTCTTTATCTGGGACACTTTGGAAGGCTCGAAACTAATGGAGCGCATCTTCGACATCATGACCATTTTTTTCGGCGCGGTAGCTCTGATGACGCTCACTCTGGGTGGCATCGGGGTGATGAACATCATGCTGGTTATGGTCACCGAGCGCACGCGCGAAATTGGTGTCCGAAAATCTTTGGGGGCGACGGCCGATGACATCCGGAACCAGTTTTTCGCCGAATCCGCCGCGCTCATGATGGTTAGCGGAGCCGTCGGTCTCGGCATCGGCGTCGGGACCTGCCTGGCCATGAACCAGCTGCCGTTGCCGGATTTCGTTCCGCATCCCGTGATTTCTCCGCTGGCGATTGTCGCCTCTCTGTTGACGCTGGGATTGATTACCGTCGGCGCTGGCATGTATCCCGCGCAGCGCGCCGCAGCGCTTAGTCCGATCGAGTGTTTGCGTCAGGAATAGCCAAATGCAGATAAAAGAATTGATCCTGCAAAGCTGGGATGCTCTGACCCGCAACCGTCTTCGTTCTATCCTGACCATGATGGGCATCGTGTGGGGATTGACGACGGTCGTTCTGCTGCTGGGATATGGCGAAAGCGTAAGCCAGGGTGTGCTCAATGCCTTCATCGGCATCGGCAACAGCGTCATCATGGTTTGGGAGGGGCAGACCAGTATGCAGGCCGGCGGCGAGCGCGCCGGCAAGCGCGTTCACTTCAAGTATGAAGACGTCCAGGCCATCCGCGATGAAGCTCCACTGGTTCGTCTGGTAAGTGCGGAATGGGACGATCCCTTCGCTTACAAATATGGCGACAAAGTGATCTCTGTTCAGACGAAAGCGGTGCAATATCCCTATCGCGAAATGCGCAAGCTGAATATCGCGGAAGGCCGTTACTTCGAGGAGAGCGATTTCAGCGAACACCGTCACGTTCTAATCTTTGGACCCCACGCAGCTCAGAAAGTATTCGGCGGTCGCGATCCTGTCGGCGATCACGTGACCATCAACGGGGAAACCTGGGATGTGATCGGATTGCTCAAGCTTAAGATACAGGACTCGTCCAACAACGGTCCGGACAACGAGAACGTGTTCATGCCCTTTGAGAGCATGCGCGATATCAACGACGAGCGCGATCCCCATATGATTGTGTTTCAGCCAGTCATGCCGCTGCTGCACAAAGCAGCGCTGGCGCAGGTACGGGAAGTGCTCGCTCGGCGTCACAATTTCAATCCCAAGGATGACAAGTCCTCTCCTGAGTGGGATACCGTGGATGACGTCAAGGAATTTGAACAGTTTGGCATCGCCCTTCGACTTATTCTGGGGTTCATCGGGGCGCTGACGCTGGGCGTCGGCGGCGTGGGCGTGATGAATATCATGCTGGTGAGCGTTACCGAGCGCACGAAAGAAGTGGGTTTGCGCAAGGCGCTGGGAGCCCGCAATCGCGACATCGCGCTGCAGTTCCTGGTGGAGGCGCTGGTGCTCACCTTCGTTGCCGGTGCGGTCGGAATGCTGGTCTCTATAGTGTTGGCGCATACGATCCCGCCCATGCCGCTCTATTCAGAGATGTATAAAACGGCCAATCATGAAGGCGACATCTTCTTGAAGACAAGCTTCAGCGTGATGCTGACGGCATTCCTGATTCTTGCATTCGTCGGCGTGGTGGCCGGTATGTGGCCTGCGCTAAAGGCCGCCCGCATGGAGCCGGTGGAGGCTCTCAGGTACGAGTAAGCCGAAGGCAATCCCCGCTGCTATCGTCAGATTCTGACTCAAGCAAGGATTGAGTTGTATGATTCAGGCATCGTTATGCCGCGTCACTCTCCAGCTTCCGGCCTCCGCGCCGAATTCCGCGTCGGCCTCCGAGCCAAAGACCAGGAACTGATTCAGATCGTGGATTCCGCGTTAGCCGAGGCGGCGCGCCGCAGCGGCGAGTGGCTGGTCTGCCGGCCAGGGTGTACGCAGTGCTGCATCGGAGCGTTTCCCATCAATCAGCTCGACGCTGTGCGATTGCGGCAAGGCCTTGCTGATCTTGCGTCCGGCGCACCCGAGCGAGCTGGCCGCATACGCGAACGGGCGCGCGAAGCAGTTGCCCGTTTGTCACCAGACTTTCCAGGCGATCCCGTGACCGGACTGCTCGACGAGGGAGACGAAGCGGCCGAGCGCTTTGCAGATTTTGCGAACGACGAACCGTGCCCTGCTCTCGACCCAGAAACCGGGCTTTGTGAGCTCTACGAATCGCGCCCTATGACCTGTCGGGTTTTCGGACCGCCGGTCCGGTCCGAAGATGGCTTGGGAGTTTGCGAACTCTGCTACCAGGGCGCTTCGGACGAAGAGATCGCCGCGTGCGAAATGAAACCTGACCCTGACGATCTGGAATCTGCCTTGCTGAAAACCCTCGAAGAAAGCACAAAACCTGGCGGAGACACCATCATCGCCTTCTGTCTGGCCTGAAAAACAAATTGATTTCGTGATGAAGGAATCGACCGAGACAAACGAAGCAGCATCAGCGGCCAAAGCCCGATTTACCAGGCATCCGCGACGGCACTTCGGCTTCGCTCAGGGCAAGCTCTTGAAGGCATGCCCTTCCCAACCCATTCCACGCCAGGGCTCATCGTTCCTCTCTCATTGTTTTGCAGGCGTCGCCTTGCAAACCAGCGTGGTGTGCCCCGTTTTTGAATCGATCACGGTGTTCGCGGGCTGGCAGCTGCAGGTCACCGTGTTGTCATTCTCCTGCTTGAGCACCACACAGTGTTCGATGCGTTCGGCGGAGGGTGGAGGCAGCTGGCTCCTTATGGGAGGCGGAGGCGGGGCCGCAGCGACCGGCGTCTTCTTCGCCGCACAGCCGACGAGAAGCAGGCAGAATACCAGCCCAGCTTTCCTCATGCCGCTTTCCCCATGCCTTCTGTTTTCGCTCGCTCGCGCCCGCTTGTCGATGGCAATCTTGGTTACACGCCCTGCGGCGGACACCATTGCGCCTTGGAATCCAGCTGAGGGGCGGGTAAAAAAGGGGCGGCGTGCCAACCCCGGTTAACCACCTTCAGGGACGCAGCGTCAGCAGACGGCGGGAACGGGAGGCCTGAAGCGTAGGAGTTAGAAAGGGCCGGTGCTTGTGAGCTTCCTTTGCACATCACAAACGTCACGTATACCTTGTTCCAATGTCCTGATGTCTTCCTCAAGAGCGTGTGACAAATGTTTGAGTCCGTCCAGCATCTCGATGATGCCTTTATCAACGGTCTCGCTTTTGCCCTTCTCAAAGTGATTTCTTGCTTCGCTATAGCTCATTTAGATTGCTCTCTCACATTTAATCTTGTTTTTGTTCCATGCAGAATCGCTCACTTCGTCTTCGGGTTATCGTTGCCGCAACCTGCGCGGATTTCATTCTTGTCAACTGCCCGCACTTCATCGATGTCAACGTCCACATTCACGTCTTCGTAGCTCACCACTGTGGAACCATGCGGAACCACGATGGCCCCATCTTCCGGCACGGTCATCCCCAGGTTCGCCAGTCCCGATAGACTCGATTCCAGCGCGTGCATCTCCCTTATGGTTTCCTTCGTCTGTCCGAGCGCTTTGGAGTAGTCCGTCATTTCCAGGTAGCTGCTGATGAGTTGCAAATGACTCGTCATTCTGTGAACCGAGCGCTTCACTGCGTTCAACATGTCCAGTTCCTCCAATTATCGGTAGGAGCCCTAAAACATACCTTTCTACATCTCACTCTAGTCGCGGAACTGCCCTGGGAACGGTCAATTATGCTCAGTCGGTAGGAACCTTCCCCACCTTGTCTTTACGTACAGTGTTGGACCTCATGCGGCGCGAGCAAGAATTAGCTGGCGTAACACCGCCATTGCACTCATTGACGTGGGGTCGGCCTTACTCTCGACGAGTGCGATCGCCTGTTTACAGCAGCTACGAGTTCCGAGTGCTAAGCGCTGCAGGCCCTTCTGAGACTTTTCATGCCCCTGCTTCGTAATACGTATGAGCGGGAGGTATTGCCGATGAAACTCTCTTTGACCTTGCTTGTGGTTGTCCTCCTCGTGCTGGGCGTTCTGGCCGGATGCGCGTCCGGCCCTAACCCGTCCAAAGGAATGGCCAGCGAGCACGGTGGAGTTGCGGGCTTCTGGCTCGGCATCTGGCAAGGCTTTATTGCGCCCCTTGTGTTCGTGGTCTCGCTGTTCCGGAGAGACCTCGGTATCTACGAGGTCCACAACAACGGCGCTTGGTACAACTTCGGCTACCTGTTCGGTCTAGCCTGCTTCTTCGGCGGCAAAGGCAAGCGGGCGGCGCGGCGGGCGGTGAGGTCTGGCACCCCTCACGGAGGCGCGGGCCAATGAGTGAAATCGGCTTGTTCTCGACAGTTAGGGTCTTTGCGGCCGCGGCTCGCCGAACTCTAAGCTTGTCCGTCAGGCAGCGAGTGCATTGAGGCGCTGCTGCATTTCTTCGACCGAGACATCTTCCGTGTGCGTCGAAATCGTCCACGTGCTGCCGAAAGGATCGAGGACGCGCCCTTCTCGTGAGCCAAAAAACATATCAGTCATGGGACTTAACACTTGGGCACCAGCCTCCACGGCCTGAGCGAAAACCTTATCCGAGTCTGCGACAAAAATCTGGGCAAGCAAGGCGTGTTCCGGCCAGCCTTCCATCGATTCGCCCAAGTTCAAACAAGAATGGTTGTTGCAACGTCCCTGTTACACTCATTGACTGGATCAGGCAATTCTCAATGAGTGTAATCGCCTGTTTACGTCAGTCGCTGGGAGCATAATATTGCCGGGAGGCGGGGCATGACACGATCTGCGAAGCTGGGCATCACTAGCGTCGTTCTGCTCTTGATCGCGCTGGTGACTCCATTCCTCAACTGGCAGTTTCCCATTCCATTCATCTCCGGTGGACTGTCTGTTCTTTTTGCACTGCTAGCGGCTCAACAAGGAAGCAGGTGGTGGCTCACGGTACCGGGCGTCATACTCGTCGAGTTCTCGCTAGGTCTCTACGTTGGTTTCCACTCGTTCTGATGATGAGTGTAATCGCCTGATTTCGTCAACTGACTCCTCAACTGCAAAGAACTAAACTTGACTTATGATTCGCGAGAAGTTTGTCGATGCTGTTGTGCCGCCGCCCAGCCGGGTTCTTGACTTGATTGTGCGCGAGGAGGCTCACAAGAAATTGGTGTGGACGGCGGGGAGAGTATTGAAAGAAGCAGCCTTGTGGAAGCAGGTGGAAGAACTAGAGTACGATGAGCGCAAAATCGTCCTCAACCGGGTCACAGGGTTTCTCGAAGACTTTGCCTCGCAGGGGATTCTGCGGCGGCGAACGGAACCACAGAGCATCGGGTACGGGACGAGGTTGGATTCGACTACGCTCCTTCGTGGGAGGGGCTTTGAGTGCAATCGCCTGTTATCGCCAGTTGTACACGCACTCAACGTGAGATACGTGTCTATTCTGTCGGAATTATATCTTTCACAGACCTTTGCAAGACCATTCACCCGTGAGGCGCACTTTCGACGGCCCGTTTCTGTGCCTCTTGGGCGAACCTAAGCCCGAACCATGCCCCTCCCGAGTAAGCGATTGAATTGAGAAAAGGGACGGTGAAAAAAAGTAGTCCCAAACACCCGCCATCCCTGCAGTCAGTAGAAAACAACAGCTGAAATGCGTGGCTATACCCTTGATGTTCAGTAGACAGGACAAAGAGCAAATAAGCGACACCAACTACCCAAATGTATCGAGCGGAGCGGTTTTTTGTACGATAGTTTACAAACAATCCGAGGATTAGGCCGAAGACCCAAAAATGGGATTATAGACACCAAAGTTCGGCAAACGTCTGTGACCTCCGAGAAGTGGCTCAAGAAAAAAGGCGTCGCCCGCAATGCCTGCACACGTGCCACCCGCCATAGCCAAAAGGGCATGAGGGAGGAAACTCAGTATCTCTCCACGCATCGACCTAAACGGGGTCATGTGGGGCGTAGCCCTTCCTTTTAACTTTCTTCTTTCGTGGCTCCGGCTCGTCCCTAGTGCCGCACCACTGCAAGATGTGCCACCCACTGACAGGAAAACCGACCATAGGCTTTGCACTCCCAGATACTAGCACCCACTGGCGAAAAATCTCGATTACACTCATTGACCCCGGACCGGCCCTTTCTCAATGAGTGTAATCGCCTGTTTTCGTCAACTAAGAGCTACAATCATGTCGTAGATTGCGTATTGAGCCTCGTTGCAGGCGAGAAGCTTCAATCCAGCGAAGGACAAGGGACTCAGAGTATGGGCATCTCAATGAGCGCGTCTGTTCTAATCCTGAGCGGCGCTGGCTGGTTGGTGGTAGGGCTGTTGTTCACGTCGGCTGTAATTATGGTAAGCGTTCACCAAGATTTAAGGCTGCGAGTTTGGATAGGCGTTGTTCTTGGGTTTTTCATGGCCATCGCGTTCGGCATCTCCGCTCTGGTTACGGCCATTCGCGTGAACTTTCGGGGTGGTGCCGCGATCTGCGCTGTGGTTCTCTGCTGCGAAATTTTGCTGATCGTGCGCTGGTCGCTTCGGAGAACTTCGGGGTAGGCACATCGGATCGGATGAAGGCGGCGGACGCTTATCGCGATGACTGGCGAAAAATCCCCATTACACTCATTGACCGGACCGGCCCATTCTCAATGAGTGATAACGCCTGATTTCAACAATTAATTTAGGATCAGTGCTGATCGTTGTTGCGAAGACACAAGTCCATCGCTTGATCCCGCGAGAAAGAAGAGTCCTATCGCAAGTAGGCCAAACGAGGAACACCAGAGGAAGTATCCAACTCCAAGGTCAGACCTTACTGGTACGTAGGACACGTACCACTGACAGTTCACGACGAAAGCCGCGGCTGCGACGAGGGCTGCCGCACGCCGAAGCTTACGTGATCCCCGCCATACAATCCACGGTGAGGCGAGCACAAACAATACAGTTGCTATGGCCCCTGCCGCAGCGAGCGCGGTACCATACCAAGGATCGGCGCTCGGACTCCCGCAAGGCAGCAGCGCGCAGGTTGCACCCAAAAATACATCCCATCCCGGAATCCCGTGGTCGAGCCTGCTACCTAAGAAACCTTGGACTGCCGGAAGGAACCAAGAAGCCGCATGAAGCAACCATGCCGTCGCGATCACAAGATAACGCTTCGCCATCGTGTTGGCCTTTCAACCGACAACCTCACGCATGACAAGTCTATTACTTGCAACGGTGCTAGTCGAGTTAGTTGTTGCAAAATCCTGATTGCACTCATCGACCTCGACCAGGGGTCCGAGCCGGATTCCCAATGAGCGCAAACGCCTGTCAACCGGTCAGCGTTTCGGTGGCATTGGGTTGTGCCGACCATTCTGGATATTGCGGAGGCTGCGGCGAGTGGCCCAAGCGATGGCACCGAAGAGCGAACCGCAGAAGAGCAGCATTGCCAAGAGAAACGACCACATGGTGCCCGCTTGGTAGCTCGCGACCAGAATGACACCACCGAAGCCGAAGACGAAAAGCGCGAGGACGGCCAAGCCGAGTTTAGTTGAGGTCTTGGATGGTCCCGTTCCGAGGTTGCGCCAGAATCGCGTCTCGTTCTCTACCGTATTGGGGAATACGATATTGCGCTGTCGGGCCTCAATGTCCTGAAGCCATCGATCTTGCTTGTGATGACTACCCATACCCACGCCCGGCCTCGAAGGGATTATAGGCCGAAATTCTGAGCAAGGTCTTGGGTTTCTGCCGGACAGTTGTCGTAACATCCCGATTACGCTCATTGACCCGACGCCGGGGGTTTTGAGTGTAATCGCCTGGTTACGTCAACTGTCAGCTACAATTCCTCCGAAGGAGCAGGCTGAGGTGCGACATCTGATTCTTACGACTTGTCTTCTCCTCATCGCAGGAGTTCTAACGCCGCAGCAAGGCCCAGCACAGAATAGAGCTTCTGAACAAGTGCTCGTCTGGGCCCCGGTGAAAAAGGTCTGCGGGCGCTTGAGAACAGTCGAACGCGGCGTTTTTGTCCCGGTGCCCAATAAAGAATTGCGCTTGTACGAAGCGAAGTGGCGGAAGCCATGCTGCAAGGATTTGAAGCTTGTTGGTACCAGAATATCGTCCGCAAGTGGAGATTTTGATTTCGGAGACATCCGGTCTGGTCGGTACTGGCTGGCGGTTGAATTGGACGGTGTACAACATGGCGCACCTATAGATGTCGATGTGCGACACGATGGGGAGGGTAGTTGCGAAGCTCAAGGCCCTGACATCGAGAAGAACTCCATTAGCTGGGGGACTTCGAGGTCGATTATGTAGAACCGGGCATGTCGGACGTCTTCGGATGACTGGTGAAAAATCCCCATTACACTCATTGACCTTCCACCGGGCCTTTGCACCCAGGAGGGTCTCGCCCTCTACAGTTTCTACTACGGTAGCTTTCCCGCGAGCTCTCAACCCCCTGCAAACCCTTGAAACATAGTGTCCCGAGCCCCTCGGAAA
>Ga0209275_10000088_pt1 | contig 27291 bp, 25 predicted proteins | sample HubBroMetageREF2_FD_188344 | JGI IMG/M metagenome (GOLD analysis project Ga0209275, IMG submission 188344) | Reference soil microbial communities from the Hubbard Brook experimental Forest, New Hampshire, USA - Hubbard Brook CCASE Soil... | ecosystem: Environmental > Terrestrial > Soil >... | reverse complement strand
GCCAGCATGTATAGCGGCATGGATCTGAAGAAAAACTACTAACGTGATCGCGACGCTTCGAACATTTCTCCTGACCAAATGGGCCAAGGTGCTGGTGTTCACCTCGGGTCTGCTGCCTTTGGTTTTTCTGGGGTTCCGCGCATTGAATGGCCGGCTTACCGCCAATCCCGTGGAATTTCTACAGCACTTTACCGGCGACTGGACGCTGCGTTTCCTAATCATCACGCTGGCTATCACGCCGCTGCGAAAATCGCTGAATCTGCCGGAGTTGATACGTTTTCGCCGCATGCTCGGCCTCTTCGCTTTTTTCTATGTCTGCCTGCACTTCCTTACGTACATCGGGCCCGACCAAGCCTTTAATCTCGCCGGCATGTGGAAGGATGTGGAGAAGCGCCGGTACATCACCGTGGGTTTCGCTGGATTTGTTCTGTTGATTCCACCAGCCATCACATCCACCAAAGGCTGGATCCGTCGCCTCGGTGGTAAGCGTTGGCAAACTTTGCATCGCGCCGTGTACATATCCGCGATCTGTGGCGTGATTCATTACTATTGGCTGGTGAAATCAGACGTGCGCAAACCCGTCTTTTACGGAGTGCTGGTTGCTGTTCTTCTGCTGTGGCGTTTGGCAGACTGGCTGCGCAAGCGAACCGCTGCGGTAGCAGTTAAAACTGCACCAAGCGCCAGCTGAGAACGAACTTCATATAAATTGGAATCGGGATTCCTGAACGGCGGGCTAGTTTGAGTTGTCGGGCGCGCTGTTACGAGGCTGGGCCTGGGCGTCGAAATCAATTCCCCAGAAATACGGCGCTGGAGTCAGGAATTCCACCCCAACTCGCTGGCCACGCGCTCCCGGCTCGCCCACAAACACAATACGGCATTCCTGTTCTTCCAGAGTCTCGGGATTAATAAGAACCAGCAGCTCGCCCGGATCTACCTCGTTTTTCAAGTAGACCAAGCCTCCGTGCGCGTTCACCACCTGGCTCTCGCAGGTTTCGCGAAACTTGCGATGCGCGTGGCTGCGCCCCTTTGCCTGCAGGCGCATCCGGTGAAACACACGCTGGCTACGGCGGCTCGAGGTATAGACTGCTTCGTTCATGGGACTATCATCAGTTGGGCAGGAAAAGCCGTCAATTGCCCTTCCGTACAGTGTTTCCCATTCGCCAAGCCGTCATTTCAGGGGGCGAAACTTGTGCCTTGCCGTTACTAGCCTTAGAATAACTACAGCGGTTTCGGCAGTAGCAAATAAGTCGTTCATCCCTATCCGCGGCCGCCTTTCTTTGAAATTTCGCGTATTTACTCGCGTCTTATCCGTAGAAGGAAATCATACTGCCTGAGGACCGTGCATGAACCTTGCTGAATTCATCGAAGGTCACCGCGAGCAACACCTAACCGAACTTTGCGAATTCCTTCGTATCCCGTCGGTCAGCGCCAAAAGCGAGCACAAGCCAGATATCGAAAAGAGTGCCAAGTGGGTAGCCGACCACCTGCGTGCCGCCGGCTTCAAGACCGTGGAGATTGTTCCGACCAGCTTGCACCCCTTGGTGTATGCGGAGTCGCTCGAAGCTCCCGGGAAACCGACGATTCTCTTTTACGGTCACTACGATGTGCAGCCGGCCGAGCCTCTGGAATTGTGGACCAGTCCGGCGTTTGACCCAACCGCGCGTAACGGCAACTTGTTTGGACGCGGCACAGCCGACGATAAAGGCCAAGTTCACATTCACATCAAAGCGCTTGAATCGCTTTTTAAAGTTCACGGCAAATTCCCCATCAACATCAAAGTGCTGATCGAAGGCGAAGAAGAAGTTGGCAGCGTCAGCCTGTGGGATTACGTGCAAAGCCACAAAGAAAAATTGAAAGCCGACGCGCTGCTGGTTTCTGACACTTCCATGCTGGGCAAGGGAGTTCCGTCGATCACCTATGGTTTGCGTGGCCTGAATTATTACCAGATTGAACTGATCGGCCCGGAACGCGATCTGCATTCCGGCGTCTACGGTGGCGCGGTCCCCAATCCCTTAACGGTGCTGACTGAATTATTTTCAAAGCTGCACGACAAGAATTATCGCATCAGCGTGCCGGGCTTTTACGACGACGTCGCAACCGTCTCCGCGAAAGAGCGCAAAGCGCTGAACACCTTACCCTGGAAGAAAAAAGATTTCGACCGCGCTGTGGGTGCGCCGGAATATGTTGGCGAAAAGGGATTCACCACCGTCGAGAGATTGTGGATTCGCCCAACGCTGGAATTAAACGGCATTTGGGGTGGCTATCAGGGCGAAGGCGCGAAGACGGTAATTCCTTCAAAGGCCTATGCAAAATTCTCCACGCGTCTGGTCCCTAATCAAAAACCGCAGAAAATTGCCAAACTCGTGGAAAAGCATATCCGCAAACTTCTGCCCAAGACTGTGCATTGCAATTTCGAAGTGCTGAGCACCGGCAAGCCCTGGGTTGCGGCCTATCACGCGCCCATTTTTCAGGTAGCCCAGAACGCATTGCAAAAGGGATTTGGAAAGAAAGCAGTCTTCATCCGTGAGGGCGGCTCCATCCCGTTCGTAACCCAGATGCACGACACGTTTAAGGTGCCTTGCGTGCTAATTGGATTTGGCCTGCCGGACGAAAATGCCCATGCGCCCGACGAGCACATCGCGCTGGAAAATTATTATGGCGGGATCAAGGCCATCGCCCATTTTTACGAAGACCTGGCTGATCTCTAAATCCGATTAGCCGCATCAGCCTCGTTCAATTCTGAAATCGTAGCAACCCGCTTCGGTGTCTCGCACGTGCAGGTATCGGAGTGCTGGGTTTTCCAGCAAGCGCTTCGCTACCTCTTCGGCTCTGCTTGCCTTCCCCATACTCTTTCATTAAAACTGTTCGCTTGTCCCCCTATCCGATGAGGGTCAGTGCATGCGCACGCAGATCTTCAGGAAACGTATTGTGGAGCTCGTAGCGCGTGCAGCCTTCCGCATCTATGAAAACGGGGCCCGGTAGAGGATAGGGAGCCACTTCATGGAACGGATCGTAAGTAAACAGCAGGCGCTCCTCGTGCTCTACTCGGAAGGTGCGCAGGCAAAGGCGGCACGGCCCATATCCACCGGCGATCTCCTTGTGTGCCGGATGTCCATAACCCGGCGATTTCATCGTGGTCCGGACGAGGTCCGCCACTTTCATCGGGATAGAAATCATGCGCAGGTTGCTCATAGCTTCTCCTCATAGACAACAATCTGAGGAGATCCTGCCGCAACGCGAATGCATCTATCCGCCAGCGTCCGCCAAATTAATATCCTAACGGAAGATTCAAAGAGTGGAAAATTGCGAACGGCGGCCTTGCGCGTAGTCCTGCAATGCGGCATTCGCGGTGCTAATCGTCTTCAAGGCGTCAACAATCGTCGGCAGGTCGGCGCCCCGCACCACGATGTACAGCTCATCTTCACTCAGTCCGGTATAGACGCGATTGCCAATGCAGCCAAAACTGGTCATCGTGCCATGTTGAATCGAAGCCGGAAGGGCCATGCACGTCGGCCGCCCAAGTGCCGGTGACCCACTCCCGACTCCAGCGCGCGCCGTAGCTTCATTCAGTAACATCGCAGCGGCCGGCTTGCATGCGATCAGCACTACGTCAGGAGTCGAGGACGCTTCTCCCAAAGGCGAGTAGCGAATCGCCTGTGGCGACTTGGCCAGCCGCGGGATTTGCGCCACTTCCTCCGGTTTCACATATCCCAGGTCGAACATCATCTTCAGCGTCTGTTCCGTTTCCTTTTCCCGGTCGGCGGAAAGCGGAATATTGTGGGTGTACGCTCCCACCGCGCAGTTGAAATGATTCTGCGGCAGGGTGTAAAAGGTACGTCCTTCGGCAGCGAGGCGCCAGAAGCTGCAGCCCGAGGGTTCAGTGCCCTCAAATTCTTTAACATTCGGCGGTTCAGCATCGAGGAACGAGACCGCCACTGGACGCCGGCTTAACTTCACACCGGACGTAATCTGGCTTTCCATTTCCTGCCAATTGGGTGACGCGCTCACAGTGGTTCTCCTTGATTAAGTTGAAATTAGAGAGAATAGCACGGCCCGAAAGGTTCCAAATCGACTCGGAAATCGTGTAAAGCCGCATGAAACCTGCACGTTTTGCACATGTCGAGAAAAATTATGCATTTTTTCAGCCTTTTTTGCGGTTTTGCCCTTGCGTTATATTTGGGCCTTCGCTATATTCCCAAACGGCCCGAGTCTTTTCCCAGAAAAATAGGGGTTTTTCTGCTCGTGCTGGCCTCGATTTGTTCGGGGTGGATAGACAAAACCAGGAGGATAAGCAGACTAAATGGCAGCTAAGCCACTGAGCAAGACTAAGATCGTTTCGCACATCGCCGAAAAGCTCGGCACGTCGAAGAAGGTTGTTGTGACTTTCTTTGAAGAACTCCACAAGCTCGCCGTGAAAGAAGCAAAAGGCAGCGCGGGGAAGTTCGTGATCCCGGGAATCGGCCGCGTTGTGAAGGCGCATCGCAAGGCCCGCATCGGCCGCAATCCACAGACCGGCGAGCAGATTAAGATCAAGGCGAAGACGGTTGTTCGCTTGCGCCCCGCGAAGGTGCTGAAAGACGCCGTTCTGAAGTAGTAGATTTTTCCCGCCCAGGGAAAAATAAATTCAAAACCCCCGGAGCGCCTGACACTCAGGTCTACCGGGGGTTTTTTCATCTAATCTGTGAATCTACCCGCGTTTTGTCTTCATTGTCGAGAGAACGCCCGATTAAAGCGTTTTTACGTACGCAATCACGTCCTTGATTTGCGAAGCTTCCAGCACGTCTTTGAAGGGAGGCATCAACTGGTCGCCATTCTCGATCCACGTCTTCAGGCTGTCATCGGTGATCTTGTTGCCGTTCACACTGAACGTTCCGCGTTTCGAAAGCCCCTTTAATCCCGGGCCGATTTTCTTCTGATCGCTGGTATCAAAGTGACACAGCGCGCATTTCTGCTGAAACACGGCCTTTCCGCGCGCCACCGCTGCGGTATTTGCTCCGCCTCCGCTGCTCTTCTTGCCTGAGTTTTGCGCCAGCGCTATGCCGGCCGTCAACAGCGCAATGCAAGCACCCAACCCGGTCAAACTCTTCACGAAGCGGTTCACAGTTCCCCCTGAGTCTGAATTCGAACTCTACCATTCTCTCTATTCTGCAAGCGATTTTCCACCCCGACCCGTCAGAAAGGACAGGTTGTCGATATGCACAGCTAGAACCTTCGTACCTTTGACCTAGTTCGTTTCTCGCGGTCACAATTGATGCATGAATCAGGAGACCCTCACGCAGGCGTGGGAAGTTCTGCAAGACGCGTATCAAGCACAAATGGAAGGCGATTACGAGCGGGCAGTCGAGCTTTATCAGTCTTCGCTGCAACTGCATCCAACCGCGGAAGCGCATACGTTTCTGGGCTGGACGTATCACTTTCAGGGCAAACTGCCGGATGCCATTGCGGAATGCAAACGCGCCATTGAGCTCGATCCTGATTTTGGCAATCCTTACAACGATATTGGTGCTTATTTAATTGAGCTGGGGCAGTTCGACGAAGCGGTTCCCTGGTTGCAGCAAGCCGTCGAAGCGCGCCGCTACGAACCGCGCCATTTTCCGCACTACAACATGGGCCGCGCGTATCTTGGCAAGGAAATGTATGGCCAGGCGATTCGTTGTTTCCAGGAAGCTTTGCAAATCGAGCCCCGCTATTCGCTAGCACGCCAGGCGTTGGAATCGCTGCGCCGCATGGTGAACTGAAGTCTGCTCAATTCTGCACCGCAGTAACTTCCGAAGGTTTCACGATCCGGTCGTAAATCCACAACAGCAACGTTGTTCCAAGGCCGATCGCTGTCAGCGACCATAGAAAAAGTTCGGGCCGGTGCTGCACTTCGCCGAAATGGTGAAGCAGACTACCGCCAATTTGTCCCGCAAGAAACGATCCAATGCCCAGTGGCAAAAACGCGAATCCCATATATGTTCCCTGTTGTCCGGCGGGAGCCAGTCTCGATATGTAATCGTAGTATCGCGGTTGCTGAATCAGTTCGCCCAACGCAATCACCACCAATGTTCCATACGCGCCAAGCAGCGTGGAGTGCAGCGCCAAAATCGCAAATCCCGCCATGGAAATAAGCGTTCCCAGCAACACCGCCCTAAATGCAGACAACTTCTGCGAAAATATACTGAAGGCCACTGTCAACGCGATTACAACTAGAGGACCTGTCGACAGCATCTTTTCCGTGTCCGCACTGCTATTCACATAGTCGTGCACATAAATCGGGAGCGTAATGAACTCCTGCCAGTACACAATCCAATATCCCGAAAACAATAAGAGGAACCGCACAAAGGGGCTGCCCCCAATAAACACGACAACAAGAAGTGCAACCCAGACCCACCATGCAACAGCGAACCCATAGAGCAATGTCATCCCGACGTAAAGGACCGCGGCGACAAAAACGGCCGACAGAACGAGCCTATAGTTACCAAGAACGACACAGAAGTTCCGCATCGTTGTCGCGATGCTCTCGGTGGCTTTGTCTCCAGCTTTGCTGGGTTCGCGAAATAAAAGCAGTACGACGAAGAACATTGAGAAGACGCTGATCGCCGCAACGCGGAATACATTTTCGACGCTCAGATGACGATGTACCCACGACGCGACGAACGGTCCTAACGCTCCACCAATATTCACCAGCGTGTAATAGATCGAGTAGCCTATCGAGCGCACCTTTTCGTTCGAGGCGCGCGCTGTCGTTCCCACAACGCTGGGCTTCACCAGCGCGATGCCCAGCGCCGGGAGCATCAGCACAACAGTTACCAGCGCCACCAGCGGCACGGCCTCGCGTAACGGTGCGAGCCACGGCGATCCCAACGAGCCCAGCATGAAATATGAACCCGCCAGAATCAGATACGCCAGCGAAAGCGCACGCCGAAATCCAAGACGATCGGCAAGCGCTCCGCCAAAAATCGCTAAGAACCAAACCAGTCCGCCGAAAAGCGCGGATAGGTTTGCGGCTCGCTCCAGCGGGAAACTCAGCGTCTCGTGCAGATACCGCGCGAGCGAGGCGAAGGCTGCGTAGTAGGAAAGCCGTTCGAAAAGCTCACTGACATTGGCGACCCAGAAGGAACGTTCAAAGCCGGTGCGCACTTCGGCCAGCCGTTGGGAAAAACTCATGCCACCTCCGCTAAGTGCAAGCCGGGAATGATAGCAGAGACTCGAGAGGCGCGACTCTGATTCCACGTTTTGAACGCCAGATCGGGGCGGTCGTTGGAGTTACAAAGTGCTAGTATCCGGCGATGCATATGGGTCCCGGAGCACACAGGAAGCATGCCGATCTCCAGGGAGGCAATATGAGCCGAACACTTAGGCGCATCATTCTGATTCTCGGGGCTGCCAACCTGTTAACGTCGGCGACGATCGTCTCGCAACAAAGCTCCGCGAAATTCGAATCCCCAGATGTTCTGAGCACCAGCGACATTCCTTATCCCCCGAACACAACCGTCACCGGGCTCGTGACGCTGGTGTTAAGCCTGGCCGACACCGGCCACGTACAGAGTGTTCAGGTCGTGCGCGATACGCCGCCGCTGACCTCTGCCGCGCAATCCTCAATGCAGACTTGGACTTTCAAGGCGGCGCTAGCAAATGGTAAGGCAGTCGCTTCGCAGCTTCCCATAAACGTGGTCTTCAATCCTTACAATCCTGGCGGGACGGAAATTACCGGGCTTTCGATTACGCCGCCAACATCCGCAGGCGGAGACGCGTCATTTGTTCCAGCGCAAATCACGTCTGCATCGTACGCGCTTTTTCCGCCGGACAGCCTGGCGACTGGCACAGTGGTTCTGTCTTTGAGCATTAGTAAAACGGGCCAAATACAAAAGGTTCGCCTGGCGAAAGATGTTGCGGCGCTTTCGCCGGCAGCCTTGGCCGCGGCGAAGTCCTGGAAATATGCGCCTGCGACCCTGAATAAACAGTCCATCTCCTCAAGGCTAATCGTCGCATTCGTTTTCCAGCGAAATTTGAGTTGAACGAACGCTCCTCGCAGTGTTCGCTTCGAGCTCGATCAAGTTATTCGTTGTGACCCACCGGCTGCCACAGTTCAATGGGATTGCCTTCGGGATCGTGAAGACGCGCGAAGCAGCCGTTGGGATAGCGTTCCGGGTCGACTTGCACCGTGATTCCCGCGGCGGTCAGTTGCGCCACCATCGCACCCAGATTGCTGACCCGCAGCTTCAGCATCCATACTTTGCTGGTATCGCCAAAGTAGTCGCTGTTTTCGGGAAACGGCGCGAAGGCCGTCGGCCCGGAGTCTTGTTGCCACGGAGATTGCGGGTAGTCCGTGGGATCAGGGAAATTCCGAGGTGATCGCTGTACCATTGCGCGAGCGAGTCCGGGTCACGTGCACGAAAGAAGAATCCTCCAATCCCCGTAACCTTTTCCATTGCTCCTCCATGGTCGTGCCAACCCGCCGCCGAGAATTTGCAGGTTCGTTGGTTCAGCCGAAACGTCCTCGAAAGCGCCTTGCATTCTACACCCGCGTGCTAAAAAAGCCGCAAGAAGACGGGTTCGCAGAGACCTAGACGGCGACGGACCGATAGCGATGATGCGCGTGCGCTGCTTTCTTTACGGAAATAAACGCGAATGAAATTGCAAAGACGCCGGCAAATGCGCGGCAAAATATTGCGCGTCGTGCCGGCCTGGATAAATGTGGAATTCGTGAGCAATGCGGCGAGACGTGAGCACCTTGTCTAGCGCGGTTGCGCCGACTTCGAAGCCGTAATCGTCCTGGTCACCGCAATCGAAATAAATGTGCAGGCCTGCGAGATTGGCAGTTTTCGCAATCGTAATTGGGCTTTGCTGCGTCCAGTACGCCGCGTCGGGTGGGTCGCCAAACGGGGCCTGCATTGCCCTAGAGCGAGGCGCCCCCGGACCTTCGGTGCCAAGAAACGCGGGAAGTTTATCGATCAGCGCAGCACTGTGGGCGCTGACGGAAAAGAAAAGTTGTGGGTGGCGGAAGGCGAGATGCAGCGCGCCGTATCCCCCCATTGAAATTCCCGAAATACCACGATTCGCGCGGCTCGGCGAGACGCGGTACCGCTTCTCGATGTACGGGAAAAATTCCTGCAGCAGGAAATCCTCGTAACGCACTTTGCCGTCCTTCGAATTGACGTAAAACGTCCGGCCGCCATCCGGCGTCACGATCAGGAAATCTTTCAGCTCGCCCTGTTCGCGCATGTCTTGCACAACGTTCCAGACGCCGGAATTAATGAGGAATTGTTCGTTGTCTCCCAGTCCGTGCAGCAAATACAGAATCGGGAAATGGCGCGACTTGTCTGCGTCGAAAGCTGCCGGCAACACGATGCAGTAGGGAACCGACCGGTCGAGAATTTTGCTGGGTACCCGGTTACACTCCACGCGGCCGGGTGCAGCGAGCGAAGCGAGAGGAATAGGCAGAGATGCAAACAATAGCAATGCAGAGCGCAGCCTATTCATAGCGGAGCGCATCAACGGGATTAAGTTTAGCGGCACGCGACGCCGGATACATACCAGCAGCCAAGCTCACCACGATGGCAAAAATCAGCGCGGCACCCACCAGCCACAACGGAACGGAAGAGAGTTCGATGGCATTCAGATTTTGCCGCTTCAAATACACGTTAGTACCAAAAGTTATAGCCCGGCCCAGTAGCCAGCCCAAAGAAACTCCAAGAATTCCTCCGCACAAACCCATTACGCCCGCTTCGACGAAAAAGATTTGTTGCACATCGGAATCCGCAGCGCCCAGAGCTTTCAAGACGCCGATCTCGCGGCGCCGTTCTAGGATCGCCATGACTAACGTGTTTACAATCCCTAGTGTGGCTACGGCTAGCGCCAGGCTTCCAAAGATGAGTAGCAGTGAATCGAACACCGAGAAAAACGTTTGGAGCGATTTCGATGCGTCGAGCAGCGAGAACGCCGCGAAGCCCATTTTCTTAATCGCAGCTTCCAACGTCTCAACCTGTGCCGGCGACTTCGCACGCACCGACAGCGATGCGTAGGTGGTTTTCTTTGCGTTCGCATCGCGCACGATGTCGCGCAAGTCATTCACCTGCGCGGCGCGCAGCGTGGATGCGGTCTGCAGCGGCATCAACAGCCGGGCGTTGCCGTAACCTCCGTAGCCCGCAGCGGGCTCCGTTTCGACGATGCCTACGATTTTTAGTCGAAGCTCTTTGGGCACCACAGAAAACCCACCGGAATCCTCGCCGGTCTCATTTCCCCCGGCTCCGCCATTGCCCGAGGAAGCGAGTGCTTGCCGCTCCGCATAGCGCAACACCAAGCCCTGTCCGATCAGCGAGCGTGTGTCTTCGGAAAGGTCTTTGGCAAATTCAATCTGCAGGATGGCTTCGTCCGCCGTCGGCGAAGAAAAGAAATTGCCTTGCATGCCATCAAACGAGCCGGAATTTTTCGACGAATCCGGCATTCCCGCAACTACGGTCGCGAACGGCTTGTTATTGAAACGAACTTCGGTGAAGAAGCGAACCTGCGGATTCACTTCCATAACGTTTGGCAGCGCAGCGAGTTCCTTGCGCGCATCATCGTCCAGCACCCGCGGTGGCTTGTTGGATTCCGCCGCATCGCGTGCAGGCCGACCCATCCCACGAAAATTATTTTTCGGCGTTACGAAAATCGTGTCGAACAATCCACTCTGCGAAAGCCGCTTAGCGGCAAGCTGTTGCAGCCCGACGCCCAGCGAAAGCATAGCCACGAGCGAAGCCACGCCGACCGCGACACCCAAAGTGGTCAGCGCGTTCCTCAGCATGGCTTCTCGCAAATTGCGGAGCGCCAGATCCGTAAGGTCTCGCGCCCTCATTGCACCTGCCCCTTCGCTACGGAAGTTGCCAGTAGCTTGCCATCGCCCATGGTGGCAAGGCGATCCGCAAAGCGCTCTGCCAGCGGGCGTTCATGCGTAACCATCACAATCGTCATGCCCAGTTGCGCTTGCAGTTCTCGCAAAAGCGACAAGATCGCTTCGCCCGTGCTCGAATCCAGATTGCCCGTCGGCTCATCGGCCAACAAGATTCTTGGACGATTCACCAACGCTCTCGCGATCGCCACACGTTGCTGCTCGCCGCCGGAGAGTTCCGTGGGCCGGTGCCCAACCCGGTGCGTCAAGCGAACGCGCTGCAGTGCCTCGCGAACGCGCGGACCGCGATCAGTACGCTCGACCTCCGCCAACCGCAATGGCAATTCGATATTCTCTTCAAGCGTCATGCGCGGCAGCAGATTGAACGACTGAAAAATCATACCAATGGTGTTGCGCCGGTAGCGGGCCAGCTCCAACGAAGAAAGCGTGGCAAGATCTTGTCCGTTGGCAAGGATCGATCCGGCGGAAGGCCGGTCCAGCCCCGCAATCAAATTCAGCAAAGTGGATTTCCCAGAGCCCGAAGAGCCCAGCAGCGCCAGAAATTCGTTACCCGGGACGGAAAGCGTCACATCGTCCACGGCGCGCACATGCGTCTCGCCCATGGTGTAGTGGCGCGAGACATGTTCCAGGTGGATGGCGGCGTTGGAATTAGGCATGAGAGCTGTGGTCAACAATAATACGTCGGAGGCCACCAAAATCTTTCATCGTTCGGTTGGATGCGACTTGCTCGCAGACGGTTGAGTCCCATTGGGCATAGAGTAATCGCCGAGTAGCTTTGCGAGCCGACGAGCGCCGCGCTGAAGTAGCACCAGCCGGTGTGCTAGCATTGAATTCTTGTGTATGTGACGTCCACCCTGCCCTTGTAAGGAGCCAGCCGGCATGCCTGCCACCATGAAAGCGCTGCGGAAAACGCAGGCGGCGAAAGGACTCGCGATCGAAACGGTGCCGGTGCCAACGATTGGACCAGCCGACGTGCTTGTGAGGGTCAAGGCTACCTCGATCTGCGGCACGGACCTGCACATTTACGGCTGGGATCGCTGGTCGCAGGGACGCATCAAGCCTCCGGTCACGCTGGGGCACGAATTCTGCGGCGTAGTAGAACGCGTTGGCGAAGAAGTCACGGCGGTAACGCCCGGCGATTTTGTCAGCGCCGAAATGCACGTGAACTGTGGCCACTGTCATCAATGCCGTCTGGGCGAAGCGCACATTTGCCAGAATTTGAAAATTATCGGTATCGATCAGGACGGCGCCTTCGCCGAATTTGTCAAAATTCCCGCGAGCAATATCTGGAAGCTGGACGCCGCCATTCCTGAGCATTACGCAGCGATCCTGGATCCTCTCGGCAACGCGGTGCATACAGTTCTCGCCGGCTCAATCGCTGGGCAGACCGTGCTGGTCACCGGTTGTGGGCCGATTGGCTTGATGTCCATCGCGGTTGCCAAAGCTTGCGGCAGTTCCACCGTGTTTGCCACCGAAACGAATGAACACCGTCGCGCGTTAGCCAAGCCCATGGGCGCGGATCTCGTTCTAAATCCCGCATCCGAAGATGCCGTCGCCAAAATTCTGCAATCCACCGGCGGCACCGGCGTGGATGTGCTCCTCGAAATGAGCGGAAATCCCACGGCCATTCAGCAAGGCTTCAAAGCACTGCGCGCGGGAGGGCGTGCGTCGTTGCTGGGAATCCCAACGGAAAACGTTCCACTCGATCTCGTGCAGGACGTGATTTTCAAAGGCGCCACCGTACAGGGAATCTATGGTCGCCGGATGTACAGCACCTGGGTACAGATGACCGCGCTGTTGAAAGCGGGTCGCGTCAATCTCGAGCCGCTGTTTGGCGAACGCATGGCGCTCGACAATTTCGAATCTGCATTCGCGAAGTTGCAAACCGGCTTGGCCGGCAAGATTCTGATGTTCCCTAACGGCATGCCGAAGTAGACGCTAAAACGATTTGGAGAAAAATGATGAGTGACACTGGAGCCATTGCCACGAAACACGATCCGCTGCATTACATTAGCGAGACGCTGCAAGACTTGCGCACCAAGGGCATCGCACCTAAACTGCGCGTTCTCGAAGGCGAACAGAAGCCCGTCTGTATTTTTGATGGGCGAGAAGTCATCAATCTCGCCTCGAATAATTATCTAGGCCTGACCTCGCATAAAGCATTGCGCAAAGCCTCGATTGAAGCGGTGCGCAAACTGGGCGTTGGCGCGGGAGCGGTGCGCACCATCGCCGGCACGATGAAGCTTCACATGGAACTGGAAGAACAAATCGCGAAGTTCAAAAATGTGGAAGCCTGCGTAGTCTTCCAGTCCGGATTCACCGCCAATGCCGGCACCGTCTCGGCCGTTTTGGGCAAGGAAGACCTGATCATCTCCGATGAGCTCAATCACGCGTCCATTATCGATGGCGCGCGGCTCTCCAAAGCCACCATTAAAGTCTTCAAACACAAAGATGTTCAGGATTGCGAGCGTATCCTTCAGGAGCACGCCTCGTTCACGGGTAAGAAACTCATTATCACCGATGGCGTCTTCTCGATGGACGGCGATATCGCTCCTCTGCCGGAGCTGTGTTCTCTCGCGGAAAAATATGGATGCATCATGATGGTCGATGATGCCCATTCCAGCGGCGTGCTTGGGCGTAACGGGCGCGGCACCGTGGATCACCTGAATTGCCACGGCCGCGTACACATTCAAGTCGGCACGTTAAGCAAAGCGATTGGCTCCATGGGTGGTTATGTTTGCGGCTCCCGCGATCTGGTCGACTTTCTGTATCTGCGCGCTCGCCCCTTTCTGTTTTCCACTTCACATCCGCCCGCTACCGCCGCGGCATGCCAAGCAGCGTTCACGCTTCTGGATTCTCCCGAAGGCGAAAAGCTGGTGAAAAAACTGTGGGCCAACACCAAATTTTTCAAGCGCGAGCTGAAAAAGCGCGGCTTCCAGTTCAAGGCCAGCGAGACGCCGATTATTCCCATTCATGTGGGCGATGCTGCGAAAGCTTTCGAATTTTCGCGTAAATTGTTTGACGCCGGTGTATTCGCGCCCGCAGTGGGCTATCCGACCGTGGCAGAAGGCAAAGCGCGGCTGCGCGCCATCCTCAGCGCCGCGCACAAGCGTGAACATTTGTTGAAAGCTGCCGACGCATTAGCCGAAGTCGCCAAGCCTCTCGGCATCGTCAGCTAAGAAGGCGCTTCAAGGCAGCCCAGCTCGCACTGCTGCTATACTCGCGCGATGTTTGCAAAGTTAGAGAATCCGCAGAAGTTGTTCCTAGTCGACGCCATGGCGCACATCTATCGTGCGTTTTATGCGCCCATGGTGCGCATGAACGCGCCCAGCGGCCTTCCCACCAAGGTTCCATTTCTCTTTGCGAATATCCTGCGGCGCATTATCAAAGATTATAAACCCGACTACGTCGGCATCGTGTTCGACACCAGCAAGCCAACTTTTCGCGACAAGCTCTTCGAAAAATACAAAGCGCAGCGCCAGCCGATGCCTGATGAGATGAGCATCCAATTGCCATACGTCCGCCGGCTCTGCGAAGCCATGGGCATGCCCATTCTGGAGTTCGACGGTTTCGAAGCCGACGATGTGATTGGCACGCTCGCCAAGCAGGGCGCGGAGAAAAAGCTCGATGTGCTGGTAATTTCCAACGATAAAGACATGATGCAGTTGGTCACTGCTGGCGTGCGTATTCTGAAAACGGGCACTGGCGGCGCCAAAGCCGACATCATCATCGATTCCAAGAAGGTTGAAGAAATTCTCGGCGTGTCTCCGGGAAAGGTCGTCGACCTGATGGCGCTACTCGGCGACAACATCGATAATATTCCCGGCGCCAAAGGAATTGGCGAAAAGGGCGCGACCGAACTGATCCAAAAATATGGCAGCGTGGAAAACGCGCTCGCCCATGCCGATGAAGTCCCTAATAAGCGCTATCGCGAAGCGCTGCAACAGCAAAAAGAACAAGTCATGATGAGCAAGCAGCTCGCGGCCATCACCACCGATGTGCCTCTCGAGCTGCAACTTGAAAAGCTAAAATATGGGCAACCAAAAGTAAACGATTTGGCGCAGCTTTATCGTGAACTCGGCTTCACCACGCTGCTCCGAGAATTGCTGACACCCGCCGCCGGTAGCCCAGAAATTCCTCAGCAACCCACCGCGTCAATTCCGGAAGGCACAACACCAGCGCTCGACATCAAGAAAGATTACGTTCAGCTCAACAACGTTAAGGAACTTCGCGATTATCTGAAATCTGTACCGCCCGGCGTCCCCATAGCGCTTTGGCTGAATCTCGATCTCGGTGGGCGCGAAACCGAAGGATTCGGCACGCGCACCGCGGGAGTTGAACTTTCCTCCAAAAGCGGCGAAGGCCGCGCGATTTGGATGGACGAAAAAGGCGAAGTCCTAAAAGTTCTGCAATCTTTGTTACAGGATAAGAAGCGCCCCAAAATTCTGCACGATCCAAAACTGTCTCAAGTGCTGGCGGGCAACGCGGAAAATATTCAACACTCTACGCAGCTCTATTCCTATCTGCTGCGCCCCACCACCGCAAATCATAACTTTGCCGATGTGGTCTTCCGTCATTTCAATGTTCCACTTGGCGGCGGTGCCGGCGAGCGCGCCGATTTTCTGCAGAGACTTGCTCCCGATTTGCGTAAGCAGATCGAAGAGCAAAATCTGCTGAGCGTCTACCACAAGATCGATCTGCCGCTGGCTTCCGTGTTGGCGCAAATCGAATGCGCGGGCATTCGTGTCGATCCGCAAGCGTTGTCAACCATGTCGCAAGCAATGGAAACGGAAGTCCGTCGCCTGGAAAAAGAAATTTGGCAACTGGCTGGCGGTGTGGAATTCAACGTAAACTCACCCACCCAACTTGCCGAAATCCTTTTCGACAAACTCAATCTCAATCCGCCGTCGCGCCGGGCCCGCGGTAAAGTGCGTTCTACCGCGGCGGATATTCTCGTCGAGATGGCCGATCAACATCCCCTCCCTGCGAAGGTCATTGAATATCGCGAAGTGGCCAAGCTGAAGTCTACCTACGTGGACTCGCTGCCGAAACTGATCCATCCAGAAACGAAGCGCCTGCACACGAACTTTTCGCAGACCGGCACCGCCACCGGCCGTCTAAGCTCCAGCGATCCCAATCTACAAAATATTCCGATACGAACCGAGCTGGGACGTCAGATCCGAGCCGCATTCGTCGCCGAACCCGGCAAAATTTTACTGTCGGCCGACTATTCGCAAATCGAGCTGCGCATCATGGCGCATTTTTCCAACGATCCGGTACTCGTAGAAGCGTTTCGCAACGGTGAAGATATTCACGCGCGCACCGCCCAAGAAGTCTTTGGCGTCGGGCCGATGGGTCAAACCGGGGAGCACCGTCGCGCCGCGAAGGCCATCAACTTCGGCATCATCTACGGGCTCTCCGCATTTGGTTTAGCACAGCAGCTCAGCATCGAACAGCGCGAAGCTGCGAAGTTCATCAACGCGTACTTCGCACGCTATCGCGGCGTAAAAGAATATTTGGACCGCATCCTGGTCGAAACGCGCCAGACCGGCGTAGCTAAAACACTTTTCGGACGCATTCGCCCCATGCCGGAAATCAATTCGCCTCAGGTGCAGCTACGAAATTTCGCCGAGCGCACCGCATTAAACTCGCCGCTGCAAGGGACCGCCGCAGACCTCATCAAAATGGCTATGATCACCATTGATCGCCGCTTGCGCGAGGAGAAACTCGACGCCCGCATGATTTTGCAAGTTCATGACGAATTGCTATTCGAGGCTCCGGAAGCTGAGAAGGACGCGCTGGCGGACCTGGTCAAACATGAAATGGAAAATGTCTACAAATTGACCGTGCCTCTCCTGGTGGAAATCGGCATCGGGCCAAACTGGCGCGACCTCGATTAAGACCTCACGCCCAGCTACCGCTCCCCGCTACCTCTGTTCAATCGCCTTCATGACCTCCGGTGCAGGGTCCGTTACGGCAACTCGCATCACGAAAAAAAAGCCTGCCACATTCTGCGTGTTAGCCTGAATCGTAGCTTTCTGGGGGCGGCGATGTCTCGAAGCGGGCTGTCCATTGCAGCACTGAGCACGCTGGTTCTTCTGGTTCAGGGTTGCAGCGGCGTAAAGAGCAACACCGGTGGCACAACGGGCCCGGTGACCGTCGCGGTATCTCCCACCAGCGCTTCCCTAGGCACATTCGCCACGCAGAATTTCACTGCCACCGTAACCGGAAGTTCGAACGCGGCCGTAACTTGGATGGTGAATGGCGTTGCCGGCGGAAACGCCACTACCGGCACAATTTCTACCAGCGGCTCCTACAGCGCGCCACACGCAATTGCTCCCACCATCATTCCTACCAACAACGCTCCGGTCACCGTAGCCATCACCGCAGTTTCCCAGGCCAGTTCGACAGCAAGCGGCGCGGCCACCGTCACGCTAATGACGCAGCAACAAGCCGCTCAGTCCAGCGCCATTAGACTGGGAACCTCTGGCGGAAACATTAATGACACCAGCGGACAGAATTGCTGCGCGGGCACTCTGGGTTCTCTAGTAATCCGCAACGGCACGCAATACATTCTCAGCAACAATCACGTCCTGGCGAAAAGCGACAACGGAATTATTGGCGATCCCATCACCCAACCAGGACTGATCGAAACCAATTGCCAAGCCGCCGGTACACAGACCGTCGCGCACCTTTCTGAATTTTTCAATTTGCAAACCGGTTCGCTTCCCAAAATCGATGCCGCCTTGGCGCAGGTGGTCAGCGGCATGGTCGACACCAGCGGCAACATCCTGCTGCTCGGCTCCACCGTGACCAACGGCGTGCCTGATCCTGGCGGACCTTTCAATGGCTCAACTTTCGACACGCCCGCTGTCGCTGATTCTGTGGCAAAAAGCGGGCGAACCACCGGCCTGACTTGCTCTAGCATCATCGCGGTTAACGTCACTGCCTCCATAAACTATTTTAAGAATTGCGGCGACACCACACCGGCTTTCACCACCACGTTTACCGACCTCGTCTCTGTTTCCGGCGGAGCATTCAGTGCCAGCGGCGATTCGGGCTCCTTGATTGTCACGCAAGACAAGGCTCACCCCATTGCCCTGCTGCTCGGCGGTTCTGATACCGACGCGGTTGGCAATCCCGTCGCCGACGTGCTTTCCGCCTTTCCTGGGGCAGGAAACGTGACGCCAACATTCGTCGGCGGCGCGGAACACGCGGTTATTGGCTGTTCGTTGCCTCAAGCTTCCCGCATCGCGCAAACAGAACCTCAGTCCAGCGTCAGCGTTGTTGCGATTCGTAACGCAATGCTGGCCCGCGATTTTCATGCGCCCGCGCTGCTCGCGAATCCTGCAGTAGCTGCGCTTGGTATCGGCAAAAATTTCGATCGTCCCGGCGAAGCGGCGGTTCTTCTTTTCCTAAGGCGCGGCGAATCGCAAACAGCGATTCCGCAAACCCTCGACGGAGTGGCCACGCGAGTCGTCGAAGCCCAAGACTGGGCTCACAATGGCGTTCTGTCCGCGCAAGAGACAGCTGCATTATTGCAATCGGCTGGTGAACCGCATGTCGTCTACACGCTGCGTGCCGGTGAACTGCAACGCGCGCAGAAAGTTCACGCCGCTGATGCGTCCGAATTCCTCAAACAACCAGAAGTTCTTGGCGTCGGAATTACTTCCAGCGTAAATGCGCCGGGCGAAGCGGCGTTGCTGATTTACGTGCAGCGCGGCGCATCGCTCGAAAATATCCCGGCAGAAGTCGATGGCCTCAGGACCCGCATTCGAGAATCGAGTCCGTTCACCAGCGGTCGTCGCAATGGCGAATCCGCTCCAGGCTGCCGCGTCCCAGCTGCCTCGTCGAACTCGACCACGGAAAAGCAGCAGTAGCTGCAATTGGAGCTAGCCTGACGATAGTAACTTGGCGCCAATTTAGAGACTTGACTGGGTCGTCGTCACTTCCACTTCACGCTTTACCGCCGTAAATTGAACTTCTAGACTTCCCGACATCGCTCCGTCGGTATTTCCCCGATCCGGGGGTGGTGTATGCGGAATGTTATTCTTCTTCTCTGTGCGGTCTTCTTCCTGGGCATCGCAGTAAGCTTTGCCCAACAAGGCGACACAAAATCTAAGGATTCGAAGGGTGCGGATGCGCTTGCGCCCATTCCACCTGAAGATGCTGATGCTGCCAAAAAGAATCCCGTCAAACTTACGCCCGAGGGCTTCGGCGAAGCCAAAGTACGCTGGAATCTGGTCAACGTGGTGCGCTCGTTCGGTAAGGCTCCAGCGGCTGCTGCGGCAAAATAATAGCGATCGAATGGTATTTGCAACCCGCGATGTGGCCGTGCCCTGTCTCGCTAGCCCCATCTGCGTGTGATACCTTGGACAGATCCAGGCCTGAGGAGGCATTGCCATGGCTCACGCAGCCCGTTTTCTTTCGCTCGTCAATGATGCCAAGAAGCACGTAAAAGAAACCAACGTCGCCGACGTAAAGCGTCGCATGGACGCTGGCGAAAAATTCTTGCTGGTTGACGTTCGCGAAGATAGCGAATGGGCCCAAGGTCATCTGCCTGGCGCCATTCACATGGGCCGTGGCGTTATCGAGCGCGACATTGAGAAAAGTGTCCCCGACACATCCGCAAGACTCGTCCTCTATTGTGGAGGCGGCTTTCGCTCCGCACTCTCTGCGGATAGCCTGCAAAAAATGGGTTACACCAATGTCGAATCTATGGATGGCGGTTGGAAAGGTTGGCTGGAGGCCAAATTTCCTACGCAAAAAGACTAAACTCCGCATCCAGTCGTCAGCCGCAGTTTGTAGTGCGCCCAGCCCGCCGTTGGACTAAAATCGCACCCTTCGACACACTGGCGCGCCGTTGTTTTGGCCGTCTCGTTCATCCCGCTGAATGGAGCTCATCTTGGCAGACTTAACGGCGCCAAGTTTTTCCGACTTTTCTCGCGTCCGGTTCCCTGGACGGCTTGCGCGCTCTAAGTATCCTCGGTGTGCTCTGGACCCACGTGTGGTACGTCAGCGGACTGGAATATTACAACCGCCTGCAACACTGCCCTGTTTTGAAGATGGGGGCGTTCGGCGTGGATGTCTTCTTCGGGATCAGCGGATTCCTGATCACCACTCTGTTGTTGCGTGAACGTACGAAAAACGGAAGGATTTCACTCCGCGATTTTTATCTTCGTCGTTCCCTGCGTATCTGGCCCTTGTATTACGCCACGCTGGGAATTTATGTCTTGCTGGTGATTTTTCTGCAACGCGGAACGGGACGCGATCGCATCTTCTTCCACTTCCTTCCCGGCTATTTGACGTTTACCTACACATGGTTCGCGGGCTGGGCAGCGTCCGGTGCGGTTTTCAATTTTGCCTGGTCGCTATCCGTCGAAGAACAATTTTAGGTAGTGTGGGCCTTAGTCTTGCGCATCCTGCGTGGATTACTGCCGGCGCTCGTCATGATTCTCATGATCTTTCTTCGCTTGAGCGTCCATTTCAATCTTCTGCAGAATTTCATTCTCAAAGACAGTCTTCCCTGGCGCATCGCCGCAGGTTTCCGTGCCCATCTGTCTAGGTGCGATCCTTGCGCAAATTCTGCACTCCGAAAAAGGTTTTCGTATTCTGCGCCCGATTCTGGGCAGAAAATGGGCTGCGGCGCTCTGGCTACTATTGTTGATGGCATCGCTGGTTCCGCAGCAACCTTTTTGGCAGATGATTCAGTGGTTCCTGGTCGCCGCCGTGGTCGGCAGTTGCGTGATTCGCGAAGACAATACCTTGGCGCCATTCCTGCGATTTCGGCCTCTCGCTTATATCGGCTTAGTGAGTTACGGAATGTATCTGCTGAATACGCTGGTCCTGGATGTAGTAAATCCCGTCATGAATCGCATCGGCCTTCGCCATCCGCTCTTGAAATTTCCGGTCTTTGTTGCGGTGACCGTCTTGGTCGCGGGAATCAGTTACCGCTTCTTCGAAACTCCGTTTTTGCGCCTAAAAGAACGCTTTTCCAAGGTTCGCGAGGTTCAGCCGGTCTCCAAAGTTGCGCTGGTCGCAAACTCCTGACAGCTCATTTTGGGTTAAATTCCTTCAACCCTTGTGGCGATCGCCGTCATCTGATGGTGTGGGAAGAATTGGCTGGGGCGGAAGGATTCGAACCTTCACCGTCCTCATTAACAGTGAGGTGTCCTACCAGTTGGACCACGCCCCAGCGGTGATTGGCGGCTGCTTCAGGAAGCGAGGAAGCAGATGTTGTCTCTGCGAGGAACGCAGCAAAGAACATAACCAGAATACCACGCCGCATGTCATCAGCGAGAGTCGAATCAGTCGAGGTTGTCTATAAGGAATTTTTATTGGAGCACGTGAGATGCAAACTTTATTTCGCAAATTGATACAATCATCGTTGCGTTTTTCAACGAGTTTGCATTCCGCGTGGTTTTATATGTATTTGTAGTGTCTGAAATTGCTGCTTGTTTCAAAAACTGAGTCGTTCGGAAATTTTTGTACTGCACGAAATTCTTTCATGAGGTTGCATTCCGGCAAAATTTGATGGACACTATGCGGTCGATTCACCGACCCGGACGCGCACAGTTCGGCATAAGTACGGATAATTCTCCCGAGGGTAACCTTCCGGAGAAGAAATCCGAGCAAGTGCGACGCTGACATGGCCCAGATCTTTCATCGCAGTGCAAATTTTATTGCGCGGTTTAGTTTGCTTGGAGCCGCGGTCCTCGCCGGTCTTGTTCTCACGGCGGTGCTGGTCATTGCTAGATCGCCCTACATCACCAATCAGCGGGTGACTCGCAATCAACCCATTCAATTCAGCCACAAGCATCACGTCGGAGACGACGGCATCGATTGTCGTTACTGTCACACCGGTGTTGAGAACTCCGCCTTCGCTGGCATCCCTCCCACGAAAACCTGCATGAATTGCCATTCCGTGCTTTTCAATAACGTCGGATATCTCGAGCCAGTTCGCGAGAGCTATCGCACCGATCAATCCATCCAGTGGGTGCGAGTACATCGCCTTGCGGACTACGTTTATTTCAATCACAGCATTCACATCAATAAAGGCATTGGTTGCTCCTCTTGCCACGGTGCGATTAACGAGATGCCTCTAGTGTTCCAGGCTTCGCCACTGACTATGCAGTGGTGCCTGGACTGCCACCGCAATCCCGAACAGAATCTGCGCCCTCGAGATCAAATTTTCAATATGGATTGGAAAGCGCCTAAGAATCAGGAAGAAGTGGGCAAGCAACTCGCGGCAGAATACAAAATTCGCACCACGCGCGAGCTGACCAGCTGTTCGACGTGTCACCGCTAACGGATGCTATGAGCGATTACTTAAACGAAAAAGAACTGCGAATTCTACAAAGCACGCCGAGCGGCCCCCAAGCCGGGCACGGTCATCACGACCACGAAGGTCACGACGATCACGATGAGCCTGCCGAGGATTTGACGGAGCGCGAGTACAAACTTGATTTGGCCGCGGTGCGCGAGAAACTGCGCGAAAAAACCGGCAAGCAATATTGGCGGACTTTGGAAGAACTCGCGGACGATCCTCACTTTGAAGATCTTCTTCACCGCGAATTTCCCAGAGAAGCAGCAGTCTGGGACGAAGGCGTGGACCGCCGCGATTTCCTGCGTTTAATGGGCGCCTCTTTGGCCCTCGCTGGTATGGCCGGCTGCGGGCGTCCCGATATCACCAACATTGTTCCTTACGTGAAGCAGCCCGACGGCATGATCTTGGGCAAGCCGAATTTCTACGCGACCGCCATGCCTTTTGGCGCGGATGCCATCGGAGTTCTGGTAGAAAGCCACGAAGGCCGCCCCACCAAGCTCGAGGGCAACCCGGATCATCCGTCCAGCATGGGTGCGACGGACGCGATCGTTCAGGCTTCCATTCTGAATCTTTACGATCCCGATCGCTCGCGCACGGTGATGCAGGGCGGCGAAATTCGCGATTGGTCTGCGTTCTTGGACGCGGCGAGCGGACTTTCTGCCGCGATGAAGGCGCAAGATGGCGCGGGCTTCCGCATTTTGACCGGCACGGTCACGTCGCCGACACTCATTTCGCAGATGAAGAATCTGCTCACCATGTATCCCCAGGCGAAATGGCACCAGTGGGAGCCGGCGAGTGGAGATGGCGTCAAAGACGGCGCGAAGTTGGCATTCGGCCGCCCCGTCAACACCGTTTATGTTCCCAGCAAAGCCAATATTATCGTTTCGCTCGATTCCGATTTTCTTGCCAGCGGCCCTGGCCATATCGCCTACGCAAAACAATTCGCCCGCCGGCGCAACTTGGCAGGCTCGTCAGACACGATGAATCGTCTCTACGTCGTCGAACCGACTCCGAGCGTAACCGGATCTTCCGCGGACGTCCGCTTCCCGCTGCGTGCTTGCGATATCGAACTTTTTGCGCGCGGGTTGGCTTCCAAGCTAGGCGTGGGCGGCAGCAGCGTTGCTCCGCCGACAGGTTCAGAAGAGTTCCTGAACGCTGCGGCTCGCGACCTGCAGCAGTCGCGTGGTTCCTCACTGGTCATCGCCGGCGAATTTCAGCCCGCGGCGGTGCATACTCTCGCACATGCCATCAACGCTTCGCTGGGAAACACCGGCACCACTCTCTATTACACCGATCCAATTGAAGGTGAGCCTACCAACAATCTCGAATCGCTGCGTGAACTCTGTAACGACATGGATCATGGCAAAGTCGACGTGCTGCTCATTCTCGGCTGCAACCCGGTCTACGATGCCCCGCACGACTTTGATTTCGTCAATAAGCTCAAAAACGTTCATACCTCCGTCCATCTCTCGCCGTACTTCGACGAAACTTCTCAATACACGCTTTGGCACGTCTCTGAGTCGCACTTCCTGGAAACCTGGAGCGATGCGCGAGCCTACGATGGCACCGCCACCATCATTCAGCCGCTCATCGAGCCGCTCTACCACACGCATTCTGCACACGCCGTAGTCGCCGCCTTTAGTGGCAAAGCCGGTTTGACAGCGTACGATGCCATTCGCGGATATTGGACCGAAGCCTCCATCCATCTCGACGCCTCCATCGATACCGGTTGGCGCAAGTGGTTGAACGATGGCGTTATCGGTGGCACCAAAGCGAATCCGATTACCGTGAAGCCGGAATTCAACGTGGCGAGCCTGCCGCCATTCAAGCCGGTCCCCACAACCGACATTGAATATATTTTCCGGCCCGATCCCGCCGTCTATGACGGTCGCTTTGCAAACAACGGCTGGCTCCAGGAATTGCCTAAGCCCGTCACCAAGTTAACTTGGGACAATGCCGCGCTGATTAGCCCAAAATTCGCGCACGACATGAACGCGGTTCATACCGTTGCCTCCCGCGGCGGCGAACACGGCCAAGTGCGCTCCACAGTTGTCGACATCGAGCTGAACGGCAGCAAAGTGAGCGCCGCCACCTGGACAGTCCCCGGACAGGCCATCAACACCGTTGTGCTTCCTTTGGGCTACGGCCGCAAAAACGCCGGATACACAGGCGACAACAAGGGATTCGACGCCTATGTAGTGCGCACCTCCGATGCGCTGTGGACCGCCACGAATGGCAAGATGACTCCCAACGGCGATACCTATCCGCTGGCTTGCACGCAGTATCACTTCAACATGGAAGGCCGCCAACTCCTCAGCACCGCGAGCCTCGACGAGTACAAAAAGAATCCCGCGTTCCCCCACGAAGGCCACGAAGAACCTCCGAAAGACGATTCACTCTACAAAGCCTTCGCCTATCCCGGCTACGCCTGGGGCATGGCCATCGATCTTACGAAGTGCAACGGCTGCAGCGCTTGCGTCGTGGCTTGCCAGTCCGAAAACAATATTCCGGTAGTTGGAAAAGATCAGGTAATGCGTGGGCGTGAAATGCATTGGATTCGCGTCGACCGCTACTACACCCACGCGCAATCCGCGACCAACGATCCATCCACCTACGATCGCTCGCTGGATAATCCCGAGACCTTTTTCCAGCCGGTCCCCTGCATGCAGTGCGAAAACGCTCCTTGCGAGCAGGTCTGCCCCGTCGGCGCCACCGCGCATAGCGCGGAAGGCTTGAACGACATGGTGTACAACCGCTGCATCGGCACTCGCTATTGTTCGAACAATTGCCCCTACAAAGTTCGCCGCTTCAACTTTCTGCGTTTCCAGGATTGGGATACACCTCAATTGAAGCTGATGCGTAATCCGGAAGTCACCGTGCGCAGCCGGGGAGTCATGGAAAAGTGCACGTACTGCGTGCAGCGCATCAACAACGTTCGTATCGAATCCGAAAAACAGAGTCGTCCGATTCGTGACGGCGAAATTGTGACTGCTTGCGAATCCGCTTGCCCGTCGGAAGCCATCGTTTTCGGCAACGCCAACGATCCCAATAGCCGCGTCGCCAAGCTGAAAGCACAGCAACGAAACTACACCGTCTTGGCTGAAGTAAACTCACGTCCCCGCACCACCTATCTCGGCGCGGTGCGTAATCCGAATTCGGAGGAGAAGGCATGAGCGTCACTCAGCCTCCTGTGAATTCGCCAGAAATTCGCCGGCTGGAGCCGCTGCTCGATCCCGGCCACACCTACGCTTCGGTAACCGACAAAATCGCCTCGGTAGTTTTGACGCGCCCGCTCGGACTTGGCTGGCTTGCGGGATTCACCTTGGTTTTCAGCATCGTCATGGTGCTCTTTGGCTCGATCGCCTGGCTCATCGTAAAAGGCGTAGGAATTTGGGGCATCAACATCCCCATCGGCTGGGGATTCGCCATCGTCAATTTCGTTTGGTGGATCGGTATCGGCCACGCCGGCACACTGATTTCCGCCATTCTTTATCTTCTCAATCAGAAGTGGCGCACCTCCATCAATCGCTTCGCGGAAGCTATGACGCTTTTCGCGGTAGCTTGCGCCGGTTTGTTCCCCTTGATCCACACGGGCCGCCCGTGGATGGCGTATTACATGTTCCCGTATCCCAGCACCATGGGAATCTGGCCGCAGTTCCGCAGCCCGCTGATCTGGGACGTGTTCGCGGTCTCGACCTACGGCACCGTTTCCCTACTTTTCTGGTTTGTAGGTTTGTTGCCTGACCTGGCCACTCTGCGCGATCGCGCCAAGACCAAGTGGCAGCAATTTATTTTCGGCGCGCTCGCTATGGGCTGGCGGGGCACCGCGCGGCACTGGCACCGTTACCAGACAGCGTATTTGCTGTTGGCTGGTTTGGCCACGCCCCTGGTGCTCTCCGTTCACACCGTAGTGAGCTTCGACTTCTCGGTGGCTATCGTTCCCGGTTGGCACACCACGATTTTCCCGCCCTATTTCGTTGCGGGCGCGATTTATTCCGGTTTCGCCATGGTGCTCACGCTCGCGATTCCTTTGCGCAAAGCGTATGGCCTGGAAGATTTCATCACCATGCGCCACTTAGACAACATGGCCAAGGTCATGCTCGCCACCGGCCTGATCGTGGCCTACGGCTACTTCGTGGAATTCTTCATGGCCTTCTACAGCGGCAACAAGTTCGACGTGTTTCTCGCCGAGCAGCGCCTGCATGGCCCCTACTCGCACTTCTACTACGCGCTCATTCTCTGCAACATTTTGACGCCGCAACTTCTCTGGTTCGAAAAAGTTCGCCGCAACGTGCTCGCTCTTTTCCTCATGTCGCTGGTCATCAACACTGGCATGTGGCTGGAGCGCTTCGTCATCGTCGTAATTTCCCTCACGCGCGACTTCATGCCTTCGGCCTGGGGCCGTTACTCCCCGACGTTCTGGGATTACAGCACCTTTATCGGCACCCTCGGTCTTTTCGTCATGCTCATCTTCTTATTCGTGCGCGGATTGCCGGCCATCGCCATTGCTGAAATGCGCGAACTGGTGCATCAAGAGCACTCGAAGAAGGAACACGAATGATGGAACATCGCTCACTGATCCACGGTGTGATGGGCGAGTTCGAGACGCCCGAGCAAGTGCTGGCTGCGGCAGAGGCTGCGCGGGCTGCTGGCTACAAGCATATTGAGGCCTACACTCCGATTCCCGTCGAGGGCTTGGCCGAAGCTGTCGGTTTTCGCCGGCCTTGGGTAAATTGGATCACCTTGGCAGGTGGAATCGGCGGCGGTTTGACTGGGTTTGGCCTGCAATATTGGTGTGCGGCCATTACCTACCCGATGAACATCGCGGGGCGCCCGCTAAATAGTTGGCCGGCGTTTATTCCCGTCACGTTTGAACTTACCATTTTGGGCGCGTCCATCTTCGCTGTGGTGGGCATGCTGGCATTGAACAAGCTGCCCCAACCGTATCATCCAGTTTTCAGCGTAGAACGTTTTGCGCGCGCCTCTACCGATCGTTTCTTTTTGTGCATTGAAGCCCGCGACCCCAAATTCGATGTGGCGGAGTCCACGCGATTCTTAAAGAGCGTGAATGCGCAATGCATCAGCGAGGTGA
>Ga0209275_10000087_pt1 | contig 27405 bp, 16 predicted proteins | sample HubBroMetageREF2_FD_188344 | JGI IMG/M metagenome (GOLD analysis project Ga0209275, IMG submission 188344) | Reference soil microbial communities from the Hubbard Brook experimental Forest, New Hampshire, USA - Hubbard Brook CCASE Soil... | ecosystem: Environmental > Terrestrial > Soil >... | reverse complement strand
GAGGACGCACGGCGCAGCGTCAAGGCCGGGTTCATCCTGGACAAGCTGGCGACCCAGGAAGAGCTCGGCGTCGACCAGGACGAACTGGCCGCCTACGTGACCGAGCAGGCGTACCGGATGGGCGTCTCCCCGGACCGCCTGGCCAAGGAGCTGTCCGAGCGGGGCCAGCTCGCCTCCGTTGCCGCCGACGTGCTGCGCGGCAAGGCGCTCACGCTGCTCGCCGAGCGCGCCTCGGTCGCCGATGAGGCGGGCCGCCCGGTGGACGTCAAGGCAGCGGTCGCCGCCGCGGATGCGGAGGCCGAAGGCGAGGCCAACGACGAAGCCGACGACGAAGCCGATGAGACCGGGGAAGACGCGGAGGAAGCCGAGTAACGGCCCCCGGCTCGCCCCGCAGTGGTGACGGGCTGGAACCCTGCGCCTACAGCGAACAGCACTCGGCGGCGGACTTTCGGGCCCTGGCAGCGGGTTATGGTCGCTGACAACGACATTGCACTGACGACCGAGCACATAGAGAGCGAGGAGGGCATCGTGACCACGCCCGCCCCTGACGAGTGGCTGGCGCCAATGGTGGCGCGGGTCACTGAGGCTCCGGCACTACCCTTTGGCGACCAGCTGTTCCAGCGGCTACTGCGGCACCGGATCGTCGTCCTCGGCCAGCAGGTCGACGACGACCTGGCCAACCGCGTCTGCGCCGAGCTCATCATGCTCGCCGCGGAAGACAACAAGCGGGACATCCACATCTACATCAACTCCCCCGGGGGCTCGGTCACGGCCGGCATGGCCATCTACGATGTGATGCAGTACGTGCCGAACGACGTCGCCACGTACGCGATGGGCATGGCGGCCTCCATGGGCCAGTTCCTGCTCTGCGCGGGCGCCCACGGCAAGCGCTATGCGATGCCGCACGCGTCGATCCTGATGCACCAGCCGCACGGCGGGATCGGCGGCACCGCCACCGACATCAGGATCCAGGCGGAGCAGATCCTCTACCTGAAGCGCACCCTGGCCGAGCGCATCGCCATGCACACGGGCCAGACCGTCGAGCAGATCGAGATCGACTCCGATCGCGACCGCTGGTTCACCGCGGACCAGGCCAAGGACTACGGCTTTGTGGACCAGGTGATTCGCAACGCCACCGAGGTCCCGTCGGAAAGTCCGGTCTCTTGAACATCAGGCCGGGAGCTGAGGAGCAGACAGTGAACGCAGGCAAGGGCAGCGCAGCAGGGCTGTGGCAGCCGGCCGAATCCAGGTATGTGCTGCCGTCGTTCGTGGAGCGCACGTCGTACGGGATCAAGGAGATGAACCCGTACAACAAGCTCTTCGAGGAGCGGATCATCTTCCTCGGGGTGCAGATCGACGACGCGTCGGCCAACGACGTGATGGCACAGCTGATCACGCTGGAGTCGATCGACCCCGACCGCGACATCCTGATATACATCAACTCGCCCGGCGGGTCGATGACGTCGATGATGGCGATCTACGACACCATGCAGTACATCCAGCCGGAAATCCAGACGTTCTGCCTGGGCCAGGCGGCGTCCGCGGCGGCAGTGCTGCTGGCCGCTGGCACCAAGGGCAAGCGGATGGCGCTGCCCAACTCGCGGATCCTGATCCACCAGCCGGCCGTCGAAAGCGGCTACGGTCAGTCCAGTGACCTGGAGATTCAGGCCAGGGAGATCCTCCGGATGCGCACCGCGATGGAGCGGGTGATTGCGGCGCACACCGGGAAGGACGAGGACCAGGTACGCCGGGACGTCGAGCGCGACAAGTTCTTCACGGCCGAGGAGGCCAAGGAGTACGGGCTGGTAGATGAGGTTCTGACGACCATCAAGCGCCGGATCGAGGTAGGGTCTTCGTAACCGGATTTGGACGCTGTCGCCCGCGGCACCGGGGCGGCACCGGTCCATAAGCCACAACGACAGGCGCCGAGGCGGTACCGTCTAAGGTCTACGGCATTACGACTGGGCAGGATGCCCGCCGCCGGCCGGCGCAGCGGCCGCTGGTGGCGGCCCCGGGCAAAGGAGTAGCTGGGTGGCACGTATGGGCGACGGCGGTGATCTGCTGAAGTGCTCGTTCTGTGGAAAGAGCCAAAAGCAAGTCAAGAAGCTCATAGCCGGCCCAGGCGTGTACATCTGCGATGAATGTATCGATCTCTGCAACGAGATCATCGAGGAGGAGCTGGCCGAGCCGGCCGAGCTCAAGTGGGACAGCCTGCCGAAACCGCGCGAGATCTACGAATTCCTCGACTCCTACGTCATCGGTCAGGAGAAGGCCAAGAAGGGCCTGTCGGTCGCGGTATACAACCACTACAAGCGGATCCAGTCCGGCGGCGAGCGCTCCGGCGAGGACGGGGTCGAGCTCGCCAAGTCGAACATTCTGCTGCTCGGGCCGACCGGATCCGGCAAGACCCTGCTCGCGCAGACCCTGGCCCGGCTGCTCAACGTGCCGTTCGCGATCGCCGACGCCACCGCGCTCACCGAGGCTGGGTACGTCGGCGAGGACGTCGAGAACATCCTGCTCAAGCTCATTCAGGCGGCCGACTACGACGTCAAGAAGGCCGAGACCGGGATCATCTATATCGACGAGATCGACAAGATCGCCCGTAAGAGCGAGAACCCGTCGATCACCAGAGACGTCTCAGGCGAAGGCGTCCAGCAGGCGCTGCTGAAGATCCTCGAGGGCACCACGGCCTCGGTGCCGCCGCAGGGCGGCCGCAAGCACCCGCACCAGGAATTCATCCAGATCGACACGACCAACGTGCTGTTTATCTGCGGTGGCGCGTTCGCCGGGCTCGAGAAGATCATCGAGCAGCGGATAGGCCGCAGCGGGATGGGCTTCGGCGCCGTGCTCCGGGTGAAGACCGAGCGGATCGCGGCCGACCCGTTCGCCGACGTGATGCCGGAGGACCTGCTCAAGTTCGGCATGATCCCCGAGTTCGTCGGTCGGCTGCCGGTCATCACCAGCGTGCACAACCTGGACCGCGAAGCGCTCATCGAGATCCTGACCAAACCGCGCAACGCGCTGGTGCGGCAGTACCGGCGGCTGTTCGAGCTGGACGGTGTCGACCTGGAGTTCACCGACGACGCCCTCGAGGCCGTGGCCGACCAGGCGATCCTGCGCGGGACCGGGGCCAGGGGGCTGCGGGCGATCCTCGAAGAAGTCCTCATGTCGGTCATGTACGAGGTGCCGAGCCGCAAGGACGTCGAGGGCGTCGTGATCACCAGCGAGTCGGTGCTCGAGAACGTGAACCCGACGCTCGTGCCGCGTGACGTCGCCCGCCGCACCCCACGCGAGAAGTCCGCCTAGGACAGCTCGCCGTCTTTCAGGTTGAGGACGCGGTCGGCTAGGCCTATCAGGACCGGGTCGTGGGTGGCCACGATCGCAGTGATGCCTTCGGCGTGCACGATGCTGCGCAGCAGGCGCATGATCTGGCCGCCGGTGTCGGAGTCGAGCTGACCGGTCGGCTCGTCCGCCAGCAGCAGCTGCGGTTCGTTGGCCAGCGCCCGGGCGATCGCCACCCGCTGCTGCTCGCCGCCGGACAGCTCGTAGGGGCGCAGGCCAACCCGGCCGCCGAGGCCGACGAGGTCGAGCAGGGCCGCGGCCCGCTGCTCCCGCACCGCCGGGTCGGTCCTGGCCAGCCGCATGGGCAGGCCCACGTTCTCGGCCGCTGACAGGATCGGGATCAGGCCGAACGCCTGGAAGATGAACGCAACGGTGTCCCGCAGCATCCGCGCCCGGCCATCGGCGCCCATCGCGGTGACGTCCTGGCCAGCCACCTCGACCCGGCCGCTCGTCGGCTGGTCCAGGCCGCCGATGATGCTGAGCAGCGTGGACTTGCCCGAGCCCGACCTCCCCCGGAGCGCGACCAGCTCGCCCCGGCTGACCGAGAGCGTCACTCCGCGCAGCGCACGCACCTCGGTCCGCCCGCTGCCGAACGTGCGGGTCACCGAATCGGTTCTGGCGATCACCAGATCCGTTCCCGTCTGGGTGTCCGCCGCGGTCATGGCTGATCACCTTCGGTGCCTGTTACGCCGTCGTGCCCGTCGGCCTGGCCACCCCGGCCACTCTGGCCGCGCGGTGCCTGGGGAGTGCTGGGGCGGGCGGGTGGGCTCGCGGTGTCCGGCCAGACGCCCAGGTGATCGGGCTCGAGGGCCAGCAGCACCCGGTCGCGCATGCCCAGCGTGTCGATGAAATCGCGCGGGATCTGCAGCCGGCCGGCCCGGTCGAGAACCGAGTACTCCTGCGCGACGTCTGCCGCCTCGCCCTGGTCGTCGACCGTGGTGCGGCGCAGCACCTCGGTGCTGATCCTGCCGTCCCTGATCGCGATCGTCCTGCGGACCTGGGCCGACACCTGCGGATCGTGCGTGACCACCAGGATCGTCACGCCGAGTTCCGCGTTGGCCGTGCGCATCGCGCCGAACACCTGGTCGGCGCTGTCGCCGTCCAGCTCGCCGGTGGGCTCGTCGGCCAGCAGCACCGCCGGCTGGTTGGCGAGCGCGATGCCGATCGCGACGCGCTGCTGCTCCCCGCCGGACATCTGGGCGGGCATCCGGTCGGCGCAGTATCCGACGCCGACGAGGTCCAGCAGTTCCATCGCCCGGGAGCGCCGCTTGCCCCGGCGCAGCCCGGCCAGCCGCATCGGCAGGGCCACGTTCTCGGCCGCTGTCAGGTGCGAGAAGAGGTTCCTGCCGGTCTGCTGCCACAGGAAGCCGACGACCGAACGCCGGTATCCGAGCCGGTCCCTGGAGCGCATCGTCAGCAGGTCATGGCCTGCCACCCGGGCCTGCCCGGCGGTGGGCGTGTCCAGGCCCGCCAGGATGTTCAGCAGCGTGGACTTGCCGCTTCCCGACGCGCCGACGAGCGCGGTGAGCTCCCCGGGGTCGACGAGCAGGTCCAGGCCCTGCAGCGCCTGGACCTCGATGCCCGCGGTCGAGTAGATGCGGACCAGCCGGTCGCACGCGATCACGGCCTCCCGGCCGACGGCAACCCCTGCCGTGGCGTCGCGGCGCTCACCGGGCTCGCGCACGCCGTTGGTCAGCTGGTCGATCGAGGTACGTTCCACGTTCACCCACCTTCGTCCAAGCGAAGCACCGTGCCGGTCCTCCGGCGGATCAGCGCGTTCTGGGCCGCCGCGGCCACCATGATCAGGATCAGGGCACCCGCCGCCGGCGCGATCAGCGAGACCAGGTTTGGCCGCAGCGACACCGGGGCGCTGGACCCGGTGAACGCGGACAAGTCGAGCCCTGGCCCGATCAAGGGGCCAAGGGCCAGGCTGGCCAGCTCGCCGCCGAGGATGGCGACGAGCAGCAACGGCAGCGCGTCGAGCAGGGCCAGACGCCGGGCCTGGCGGGCGGTCATGCCCATCGCTGTGAGCCACACGCCGAGCCTGGTCCGGTCCCGTCCGGACAGCAGCACCCCCAGCAGCACCGCGGCGATCGCGCACGCCGCCGCGGCGGCCGCTGCTTCTTCGAGAGCCACGTCCGACCCGTGCACGATGGGCAAGTCGGCGGCGGCCTGCAGCGCCGCGGCCCTGGAGGTGATCTGGCCGCCGGGGAGCCTGTGCGCCACCACCGCCCGCAGCGCCCGCAGGTCGATGTGCGCGCCGGCGAGCAGCATGGTGTTCGGCGTGGTGTTGTCGATCAGCCGGGAACTGGCCCAGGACGGGAGGATCACAAACGAGCCGCCACCGGGAACAGCCGGGGTGCTGCTCGCGGTCGCAGCCAGCCGGAGGGTCAGGGTGCTGCCCTCGAACGCGAGCCGCCGTGACCCCCCACCCCCCGCCCGCCTCCCCATTCCCCCTTCACTGTCCCCCTTCATGCGGGCCGCCACGCTGGGGGATGCGATCACCGGGATGGTGGCGGCGCGCTGGCCTTTCGGCGGCGCGGCGAGCAGCCGGGCCGGGAACGTCGGCCACGGCGTATCCGCCACCAGCGCCGCGTACCGCGCCGGGTTGACGATGACCACGCCGACCGACACCGAGCCGGTCGACCCGATGAGCAGGTTGGCGGCCTGCGTCGAGTTCGTGGCCATCAGGAACACGGGGGACGAGCGCCGTACCCCTGGGACGGCGGCTATTGCCGACTGGGCCGCCGGGCTGATCGCTGTGCTCGCCTCGGCCGCGTTGACGACGGCGTCCGCGCCGACCTGATGCCACGACGCGCTGACCTGGCCGCTGGTCACCGCGGCGCGGACCATGCCGCCCAGCGCGATCACGGCCATCGCGACCACCAGAGCGAGCGCGGGCAGCATCGGGACCGACCGGGCCCGTGCCGAATGGGCGATGCCGAGAAACCCGACGGTGCCGCGGCGCGCGGCCATGACGCGCATCAGGCCGCGCAGTGGCACCGGGTACACCCGGGCCGCGATCAGCACGGCCGCGATCGCGATGAGGACCGGGGCGGCGACCAGGTACGGGTCGACGCCCGCTCCGGGGGCGAGGCCACGTACCCGCAGCGCGACGACGCCGCCCACGATCACGACGATCGCGGTCGACTCGACAACCAGCCTGCGCGCCGAACGGCGCGGCGCGGCCAGGTCGGCGCGGCCGGTTCCGGCGAGCGAGCGCAGGCCCCGGTGCTCCCACGCGGCGATCAGGGCCGGTGCGGTCAGCGCGATCGCCGCGGCCATCGCGGCCAGCACCCAGCTCGTCGTGTTGCCACCGTCCGGCACGGCCACGATCGCCAGGGCGACGCCCGCGATCAGGGCAGGCACGGCCGCCGCGGCCGTCGCGCCGAGGACCCGCCCCGCTATCTGGGCGGTGCTCCCGCCGCGGGCCCTGCTCAGGGCTAGCTCCGTGCGGAACGCGTCGGTGCGCGTGACGGCGCCGATCAGCAGCAGGATCGCGGTAGCCGCGGCGACGCCCGCGAGCAGCAGCGCGTCGGTGGTGCCCACGGCGTCTTGACCGGCGATGAACGCGGACAGGACCCCGGTGCCGTTGGCCGAGAGCGACGGCGGGTTCAGCAACCCCGCCCCGGCCTCCTGCTGCCCCAAGTTCGCCAGCCCCAGCCCGGCCGCCTGCAACGCGGCCTCTCCGGCGTTGCCGCTGGCCAGGTGTGTCATCGCGGCCAGCATCCCGGGCGCCTGTGACGCGGAGAGGCCGGCGGTCCGAAGCGGGAACTCCCACGACATCGTGACGATCGCGCCGTTCACGGCGGCCTGCAGCGCGGAGAGCTCATTCGGGCCGATGAGCGCCGCGCCCAGCCAGACCGGCTTCGTTGTCGGGTTTTCCAGGTAGGGCGCGGCAACCAGCGGATCAGTGGTCCAGAACGTCGACGACGGATCGGTCGCCTTGATCACACCGGTGACCTTCAGCACGATCGGCGGGTCGCTCGCTGGCATGGTGCTGCCCTGGCCAAGATCGATCAGCGATCCGAGCCGCAGGCCGAACCGCTTTGCCGTCGGCTCGGTGACCGCGGCCTGCAGGATGAGGGCTTGGTCGCTGGTCTTGCTGGCGCTGGCCGACCGTGGCATCGTTCCCGAGACCAGCCGGGCGTTGTCGGATAGCGCGCTGCGGTAGGCGACCTCGAGCTGGGGCGGCTTGAAGGCGACCGCTTGTGGCGCCGGGTTCAGCACGCCGAGCAGCGGCGCGGTCAGCCCGGACCACTGCTGCCTGGCCGGGGAGACGAGCGGCGGGTGGATGTAGGAGGCCATCACGCCGGACATGGTCTGCATCTGGGCTGCGGTCACCGCCTGGCCGGACCCGATGATCTGCCAGGACGACGCGGCGGAGATGCTGAAGCCGCCCGCAGGGGCGAGGGTTTGCCTGAGCGTCTTGTTCTGCAGCGAGGTGATCTCCCGTGGTGCGGCGGCCGCCAGGAAGGCAGCCAGGAGCGCGATCACGGCTAGCGCCAGCCACGGCCCCGGTCCGGTGTCGCCCGCCAGGAACCGCCGGATGCGGCCTGCCCCGGTCATGTCTCGGCCTCCAGCCGGGTGCGCGCCGCAAGCCCGGCCCGCCGGGCTGGGCCGAGCGCTGCGATAACGACCGGCACGGCCGCGGTCACCAGGGCCACGGCAATGGGCACGGCCAGCGGAACCTGCACCAGGACGGCGGGCCGTGGATGGGCTCCGGTGGCCGTCAGCGTGACCGCCGGGACCACGAGCCTGGCCAGCACGCCGCCGAGGGCCAGGCCGGCCACGGCCGCCGGGATACCCAGGGCCGCCTGCTCGAGGCAGAGCAGCCGGGTGAGCTGACGGCGGGTGGCGCCGAGCGCCGCCAGCAGCGCGAGGTCGCGGGCACGCTCCCCGGCCGTGGCCGCGGCCACGGCGAATCCCGCCGCGGCCAGGACCACGGCGGCGGCCGCGATCGCGAGCATGGCGAGCTGCGGCGCCGCACCCAGCGGGTTGGCCAGCAGCGAGGCGGCGAGGGACGCCCGGTCGGTGAGCGTGGCACCGCCGGGCAGCCGGGTGGGCGCGGCGCTCGTGGTGCGCAGCCACCACTCGGTCACCGGCTCCGGCTGCGCGCCGTCGGCCGCCAGCGTCTGCTGCAGCAGACGCTGGTCCACCACGATCCCCCCGGATCCGCCGATGGTGGGGAAGCCGGCGATCACGCTGACGATCGTCACCCGCACGGTCGTGTTGCCCACCTGGATCGGGAAGGTGGCGCCGCGTTTCTGTCCGGTTGTGGCCGTGAACGCGCTGGTGGCCGCGACCGGCAGGGCGGGAGCCGGCCGGGGCGGGGCGACCGAGATCGACGCGGGCAGCAGTGTGGCCGGCTGCTTGAACTGCGCCGGGAAGATGCCGTACCCCGGCTGAAACGACACCGTCAGGCTGGTGCCGCGCGCTGTCGTTTTGGTGACCGACGGCCGGCTCGTGACCTGGCCGGAGCCCGCGGTGGTGGACGAGGCCATGCGGCTGCCGGCCGTGGCCGCGGCGAACGGTGCGCCAAAGCCGCCGGTCGTGCCAGCGGCCCCGCGCACCGACTCGATCGACAGCGTCGCCCCGGACACGTGCGTGGCCGGCATCAGGTACTGCAGGCTGAAACCGGTGATGCGCAGCGGATACGCCGCCCGGTTGCCCGGGGCGACGGGCACGACCAGCGTGGTCGCTGCCCCGTTGCTGTGCAGCCGGCCCGCCTGCAGCTGATACGGGATCCCGAAGGCGTCCGTGACCTCAACGAACAGCACCGGCTGGCCGACCGATTTGCCGTGCACGCTCGCGGTGATCTCCAGGCGGGCCGGCCGGCCGGGTACGAGCGTGCCTTGCGACGCCGCCGGTTGGGCGGCGGGCGGCGACAGCCGGTCGAGCAGCGCGCTTGGCGACCCGCCGACCAGGTCCGGCCGTATCGCGGCGACCGACACGGCGGGCCTCGCGTTCAGCGCCAGCAGTGTCACGGAGGCCGAATTCGGCATCATGGCCGATGACCGGATGACCGGCGTGCTCCCGGTGACCCCGCGCGCCTGGGTCAGCGTGGCCACCTGGCCCAGCGAGAGCGGTGCCTGCGGCGACAGTTCGACGCGCTCATCGGCGCCCGCGGCGTAGCTGGCCTGGTCCTGCGCCGAGCGCTGCCAGCTGCTCCACTGCGCCACCGCGAGCACGCTGGTGGCCACCGCGAGCACGGCGAGCAGCAGGGGGCCGGCCTGGCGCAGCGGCCGTCGGCTGATCTGCCAAGCCGCCACGGCTGCGGTCATGTCCCGGCCCCGGCTGGCCGCGCGGTCGCCGAGCCTGACCACGAGCGGCAGCAGCCGCAGCAGGATCACCGCTCCGGCGGCCAGGGCCAGCACCGGCGCGCTGACCAGCACCGGGTCAATGCCGATCGAGCCGCTCAGGCCCGTCGATACCGGGGCGGCATAGTGCACGAGCTGCCAGCCGGCCAGCCCGGCGAGCACCAGCAGGCCGAGGTCGGCCCCGGCGCGGGTGGCCGCGCCGAGTGCGCCGCGCCGCCCGCGCTGGGCGCGCTCCCGCACCGGCGAGCCGGCGGCGCGCAGCCACGGCAGCGCGATCACGACCAGGCACCCAGCGGCCACCGCGGCCGCCGCCACCCACGCGACGGCCGGGAACGCCACCGGCAGCCGCAGCCCGCTGCGGCTGAGCGGGCCGTGGCGGGCCAGCGGCGGCAGCAGCAGGCCGGCCAGCAGCGGCCCCGCGATCACGGACGGCAGGACCAGCAGTACCGCCTCGGCAACGCCGGACCCGGCCAGCTGCCAACGGGAGGCTCCCCGCGACCGCAGCAGCGCGACCTCGGCCTGGCGCTGGCTGCTGAGCATCACCGTGGCCAGCGCGAGCGTCGCCCCGGCGATCACGAGCAGCATCGCCGCGCCGATCGCCAGCTGGGACCTGGTGACGACCAGCGCCGTGGCCAGGCCGGACAGCAGCCCGGGCAGCCCGGTGGACACGGTCTGGTTATGCAGCCCGCTGACGCCGCCGATCTTGTCCACGGCGGACTGCAGGCGGTCGGAAACGGCCTGCAGGCCCCCGGCGCCGATCCTGCCAACGTCGGGCACGGCCGTCCAGGCGGCAGCGTCCACGGCGACGTGCCCGGCGGTCATCACCGCCGGCGTCGTCACCAGCGGCCCGTAGTCGGCGAACCCGCCCGATTCCTGCACGCCGCCGGTTGCGGAGTTGAGCAGCCAGTACGGGCGGCCCGGTTGCAGCGGGCGGAAGATCCCGGTGATGCGAACGTCGACGGGGGCGCCGGTGACGCTCTCGTGCAGCCGGAGCGTCTGGCCGGCCGCCAGGTGCAGGTTCCGGGCCAGGCCAACCGGCACCGCGACGGGCACCGCCGCCGAGCCGCTCACCATGGTGGGCCAGGAGCCCGCGACCAGCACGGCGTGCGCGTACAGGGCGGTCAGCGAGATCAGGTGGGTCTGCGCGTTCGCCAGGCCGATGCCGTGCGGCAAGTCGAGATAGTCGGAACTGGCCGCACCCCAGACCGTGACCGGCACGCCGCCGAGCGCGCTGGACAATGATGCCCGCAGCCTGCCGCCGGCCGCCGGCACCGTGGCGGCCGAGTTCACCGTCGCGTTCACCGAGATCGTGGTACCGGGATTCCCCGTCAGCGAGGTGCGCACCGCGTGGCTGCTGACCGTGGCCGAGAACGCGGCGAGCGCGGCGAGCAGCGTCGCCGCGAGCACCACGGTCAGCGCGGCGGCGGCGAGAGCGAGCCGGTGTGGCAGGAGGCGACGGACGATGGCGGGCGCTCTTCGCCGCACGACCCCCGGTCACCTCGCCTTCCGCCCGCATGCAGGACGGGCCGCCCCGAGCCCGGGCCGCGCCGTCCTGAGATCACCCTGACACGGGCCGGCCGGGCAGATCCACCGCCGATACCAGGCGGAAACCGTATTGCGCGCCGACCGTAATCAGGAGCAACCAGATTATCGGCCACCATTCATGGTCATAGCGACCGCCGCGCGCGGCCGGTACCAGGGTCGCCGCCCTACTAGACTCACCTGGCGTGACCGCACCAAATTCCGCCGAGCTCTCCCCCCAGTACGCACCCGCGGACGTCGAAGGCCGCCGGTACCGGCTGTGGGAGGAGCGCGGCCTGTTCACCCCCGACGCGGAGTCCCCGGCGCCCGCGTTCTCGATCGTCATCCCCCCGCCGAACGTGACCGGCTCGCTGCACATCGGCCACGCGCTCGACCACACGCTGATCGACGCGCTGGTCCGGCGGCGCCGGATGCAGGGCTACAACACGCTGTGGCTGCCGGGCATGGATCACGCGGGCATCGCCACCCAGAACGTGGTCGAGCGCGAGCTGGCCAAGGAGGGACTGAGCCGGCACGACCTGGGCAGGGAGGCATTCGTCGAGCGGGTCTGGCAGTGGAAGGCCGCGTCCGGCGGTGCGATCCTCGGCCAGATGCGGCGGCTCGGCGACAGCGTGGACTGGTCCAGGGAGCGGTTCACGATGGACGCGGGCCTGTCCCGCGCGGTGCAGACCATCTTCAAGCGGCTGTTCGACGACGGGCTCATCTACCGGGCGCAGCGGATCATCAACTGGTGCCCGCGCTGCCTGACCGCGCTGTCCGACATCGAGGTTGACCACACCGACGACGACGGCGAGCTGGTCACGATCAGGTACGGCGACGGTGCCGACTCGGTCGACGTCGCCACCACCCGGGTGGAGACCATGCTCGGCGACACCGCCGTGGCCGTGCATCCCGACGACCCCCGGTACAGCCGGCTGGTCGGCACCGACGTGGAGCTGCCGCTGTCCGGTCGCCGGATTCCCGTGGTGGCCGACCCGCACGTCGACCCGGCGTTCGGCACCGGCGCGGTCAAGGTGACGCCGGCGCACGACCCGGATGACTTCGAGATCGGCCGCCGTCACGACCTGCCCAGCCTGGTGATCATGGACGAGCGCGGGGTGATCACCGCGCACGGCCCGTTCCAGGGCCTGGACCGGTTCGAGGCCCGGCCCGCCGTGCTCGCCGCGCTGCGCGAGCAGGGCCGGGTGGTCGCAGAGCGGCGGCCGTACGTGCACGCGGTCGGGCACTGCCAGCGATGCGGGACCACCGTGGAGCCACGGCTGTCGCTGCAGTGGTTCGTCAAGGTCGGCCCGCTGGCCAAGGCGGCCGGGGACGCGGTGCGTGACGGCCGGGTGCGGATCCACCCGCAGCAGATGGCAGCCCGGTACTTCGACTGGGTGGACGACATGCACGACTGGTGCATCAGCCGCCAGCTGTGGTGGGGCCACCGGATCCCGGTCTGGTACGGGCCCGACGGTGAGGTCGTCTGCGTGGGACCCGGCCAGGAGCCGCCGTCCGGCGCGGGCTGGCACCAGGATGCCGACGTGCTCGACACCTGGTTCTCATCCGCGCTGTGGCCGTTCTCCACGCTCGGATGGCCGGACGACACGGCGGACCTGCGCACGTTCTACCCGACGAGCGTCCTGGTCACCGGCTACGACATCCTGTTCTTCTGGGTCGCCCGGATGATGATGTTCGGGCTCTACGCGATGTCCGGCGCCGATCCGCAGGCCGCCGTGCCGTTCCGCGCGGTCGCCTTGCACGGCCTGGTCCGTGACCAGTACGGCAAGAAGATGTCCAAGTCGCGCGGGAACACCGTGGATCCGCTGGACTGGATCGACCGCTTCGGCGCCGACGCCACGCGGTTCACCCTGGCCCGGAGCGCCAGCCCGGGCAGCGACGTCGCGGTCAGCGAGGAGTGGGCGGCCGGAGCCAGGAACTTCTGCAACAAGCTGTGGAACGCCGCCAGGTTCGCGTTGCTGAACGGCGCCGACGCCGGCGCGGCATTGCCCGGCCCCGCCGACCCCGAGCGCTCCGCGCTGCCGACGGCGGACCGCTGGATCCTGTCCCGGCTCGCCGCGGTCACCGTCGAGGTGGACGGGCTGTTCGAGCAGTTCGAGTTCGGCAAGGCATGCGATGCGCTGTACCACTTCGCCTGGGACGAGTTCTGTGACTGGTACCTGGAACTGGCGAAGGTGCCGCTGTCCGGGGACGATGCCGCGGCCGCGGCGAAGACCAGGGCGGTGCTCGGGCACGTGCTCGACCGGCTGCTGCGGCTGATTCACCCGGTGATGCCGTTCGTCACCGACGAGCTGTGGACCCACCTGACCGGCGGCGACACGGTGATGGTGGCTCCCTGGCCCGGCGCACCCGCGCCCGGCATTCGCGAGGCCGGCGGCAGCGCAGCCGACCTGGAGCGCGATCTGGAGGCCGAGGCGGAGATCGAGACGCTGATGCGCCTGGTGACCCAGGTGCGCAGGTTCCGGTCGGATCAGGGGCTGCGGCCGACACAGCCGGTGCCGGCGGTCCTGTCCGGCATCGAGGCGACGCCGCTGGCCCGGCACGAGGCCGGGGTCCGCTCGCTGCTGCGGCTCGCCGAGCCGGGCGAGGACTTCGCACCCACGGCCTCGGTGCAGGCCGAGGCGATCACGGTGCAGCTGGACACCGCCGCGGCGATCGATATCGGTGCGGAGCGGCGCCGGCTGGAGAAGGACCTGTCCGCCGCCAGGGCGGACGCGGCAGCCACCGAGCGCAGGCTGGCCAACCCGTCGTTTGTCGAGAAGGCGCCCGAGGAAGTGGTGTCCCGCAGCCGCGACCGGCTGGCGGCCGCGCAGGAGGAGATCGCCAGTCTGGAAGAACGGCTGGCCGCGCTGCCGCAATCCAGCTGAACCGCAGATGCATTTGCGCGATAACCGGTCTGTCACGGTTTCGCGTTCCTTTAGCACCATTCATACGGAGCGCCGTTATTAGCGGCTACCGTCGGGTAAATGCGAGCTTGTTCGGGATTCAGGATGCGTGGCGGAATCGTCGCCATGTGCGCTGCGGCGCTCGCGGTGGCGGCCACGGCTTGCGCGAGCAGCCCAACGAGCACGGCCTCGAGTAGCGCGCCGGTCAGCGGGGGGACCGTGGTCATGGCCGAGCCGCCGTCGACCACGCCGAACTACATCTGGCCGTATACGCCCAGCGCGGACTTCAGCGATATCAACACCGATAACCTGCAGTACCTGATGTACCGGCCGTTGTACTGGTTCGGCCTGAACGGGCAGCCGGTGGCGAACAACTCGCTGAGCGTGGCTAATCCGCCGATGTTCAACGGCGAAAAGGTCACGATAACGCTGAAGCACTACGTATGGTCCAACGGCACGCAGGTGACCGCGCAGGACGTGATGTTCTGGCTGAATATGGAGCTGGCCGAGCCCGCGAACTTCGGCGGTTACACCGGATTCCCCACCAACGTAAAGGACATCACGCTGGTCAGCCCCACCGAGCTGACCATGGTGATGGACCAGGCGTACTCGCCCATCTGGTTCCAGTACAACGAGCTGAGCCAGATCACCCCGATGCCTGCGGCCTGGGACCGGACCGCGTCGGGGCCGAGCGACTGTGCCAGCAAGGTCAGCGACTGCGCCGCGGTGTTCAGCTACCTGAGCACCCAGTCCAAGGACCTGAGTACGTACGCGACGTCGCCGATCTGGAGCGTCGTGGACGGGCCGTGGAAGTTGAGCTCCTTCAACGCGGACGGGCACGTGACGTTCGTGCCGAACAAGAAGTACTCGGGCCCGGTGAAGCCGAAACTGTCGGCGTTCGAGGAGGTGCCGTTCACCACCGACTCGGCCGAATACGACGTGCTTCAGTCGCCGAGCTCCAGCACCAAGATCGACGTTGGCTACCTGCCGCAGCAGGACGCGCCGGCCAAGCCGGCCAACGCCGCGGTGGGGCGCAACCCGCTGTCCGCCAGGGGCTACACGCTGGACCCCTGGAAGATCTGGGGCATCAATTACTACGTGCTGAACTACCAGTCGACCACGGGCAACGGCCCGATCTTCAAGCAGCTCTACTTCCGCGAGGCGCTCGCCTACCTGATGAACCAGGCCGCGGTGATTTCCGGGCCGCTGCGCGGCTACGGCACGGCCACGGTCGGCCCGGTCCCCAACACGCCGGTGACCTCGTTCCTGTCGCCGAAGGGCAAGCAGGGTACTCAGTTCCCCTACGACCCGGCCAAGGCGAAGGCCCTGCTGACCAGCCACGGCTGGACGGTGGTGCCCAACGGGGTGACCACGTGCTCGGACCCGGCCAAGTGCGGGCCGGGGATCAAGAAGGGCCAGGGGCTGAGCTTCAACTTCCCGTACGCGACCGGGATCTCCTGGATCCAGTCGGAGATGACCCAGCTGCAGTCCAACGCGGCCGCGCTCGGGATCAAGCTGAACATCGAGGCGCAGCCGTTCGACGAGGTCGCCGCCACCGCCGGAGGCAACTGCGTGGTCACCAAGTCCTCGTGCAACTGGGACATGGGGAACTGGGGCGGAGGCTGGTCGTTCGCTCCGAACTTCCTGCCGACCGGCGACGAGCTGTTCGAGTGCGGTGCCGTCGGCGACTCCGGCGGTTACTGCGACTCGGCCAACGACGGGCTGATCAGCAAGACGCTGACAAGCAGCAACCTGAGCTACATGTACCAGTGGCAGGACTACCTGGCCACGCAGATTCCGGTTGAGTGGGAGCCTAACGCTGACTACCAGCTCACCGAGGTCGCCAGCAACCTCAAGGGCGTTGTCCCGCAGAGCCCGACACTCGATATAACCCCCGAGAACTGGCACTACGTGAAGTAACGGACAACTCCACCGCAGCCGATAACCACGCGGTAGCAGGCGGATAACTGATCCGTCACGATTTCCCGGCTCCGGATGCCGGCAGCTGCACCCAGCCAAGCCAGGTCCATAGGTTGAGATAAGCACGTGCTCCGCTGACACTCAGCGTCAGGACGTGCGGCGGACCCGGGATCCGCGGAGGCGGTGCAGCAGGTCAGCGCCGCAGGGAGACAAGCGCCACCAAGGTACCTGCCGTCTCGGCGGCATGGGGACAGCGCCGCGCCCCCTTTGCGGGCGCGGCCCTGAGCAGGTCGAGTTTGGTCGGAGCGCGCCTGGGGGGATGATGACGTCTGCTCTGGCGGGCTCCCCGTGTCAAGGAGCCGCAATCATGGGGAGATCCCCACATCAGCAAGGCAGATTCAGGTCCAGGATTCGCAGCAAGATCCTGGTTGCGGGGGTGGCAGCGGCCGCCTGCGCGCTCGTCGCGGCGGGGTGCTCGAGCAGCGGTTCCACGGCGAGCGGGACGACGGCGGTTTCCGGCGGGACCGCGGTGTTCGCCGAGCCGCCGTCGACGCCGCCGACGTACATCTTCCCGTACATGAGCAGCACCTTCGCCAGCGACGTCAACCTCTTCAACTTCCAGTACCTGATGTACCGGCCGCTGTACTGGTTCGGCGTGGGCAAGCAGCCAACGTTCAACTCGTCGCTGAGCCTGGCCGATCAGCCCACGTTCAACGGCACCAAGGTCACGATCAACCTGAAGCACTACATGTGGTCCAACGGCACCCAGGTGACCGCGCAGGACGTGATGTTCTGGCTGAACATGGAGACGGCTCTGCCCTCCGACTACCTCGCGTACACCAACTTCCCGGCGGACGTGAAGGACATCAAGGTGGTCAGCCCGACCCAGCTGACCATGGTGATGGACAAGGCCTACAGCCCGACCTGGTTCCTGTACAACCAGCTCAGCCAGATCACCCCGATGCCCGCTGCCTGGGACCGGACCGCGTCCGGGCCGAGCCACTGTGCTACCACGGTGAGCGACTGCGCTGCGGTGTATAACTACCTGAACAGCCAGGCCAAGAACCTGACCGGCTATGTCGGGTCGCCGCTCTGGTCGATTGTCGATGGGCCGTGGACGCTGAGCGCGTTCAACGCCGACGGGCACGTCACGTTCGTGCCGAACAAGAAGTACTCGGGCCCGGTCAAGCCGAAACTGTCCGCGTTCCAGCTGGTGCCGTTCACCACCGACTCGGCCGAGTACGACGTGCTGAAGTCGCCGAGCTCCAGTACCAAGATCGACGTTGGCTACCTGCCGCAGCAGGACGCGCCGGCCAAGCCGACCGGCGCCACGGTGGGCACCAACCCGGTGTCCGGGTACACGTTGGCGCCTTGGCAGATCTGGGGCATCAACTACTTCGTGCTGAACTACCAGTCGACGACGGGCAACGGCCCGATCTTCAAGCAGCTGTATTTCCGGGAGGCGCTCGAGAGCTCGGTCAACCAGGAAGCGGTGATCACCGGACCGCTGCGGGGCTACGGGAACGTCACGGTCGGTCCGGTCGGATCGGCCACGGTCACCCGGTGGCTGTCGCCGAAGGGGAGGTCCGGCAACCCGTTCCCGTTTGACCAGAGCAAGGCCAAGTCGCTGCTGACCAGCCATGGCTGGAAGGTGGTGCCGAACGGTGTCAGCACCTGCGTCAAGCCCGGCTCGGGCGCGGGCGAGTGCGGCGCGGGGATCAAGAGCGGGCAGGGACTCAGCTTCACCCTTCCGTACGCGACCGGGCTCTCCTGGATCGAGTCGGAGATGACGCAGCTGCAGTCGAACGCGGCGGCGCTGGGGATCAAGCTGAACCTGCAGCCCAAGCCGTTCGCACAGGTGATCTCGACGGCCGGGGGTAACTGCAGGGCCGCCAAGCTGCCGTGCAACTGGGACATGGCGAACTGGGGCGGCGGCTGGTCCTTCTCGCCCGACTATGCCCCGACCGGGGAGCAGCTGTTCCAGTCCGGCGTGGTCGCGAACTCGGGCGGCTACAGCAACCCGACCAACGACTCGCTGATCGGCAAGACGCTGACCAGCAGCAACCTGCAGGACATGTACAGCTGGCAGGACTACCTGTCGCCGCAGCTGCCGGTGATCTGGCAGCCCAATGCCGACTACCAGCTCACCGAGATCGTCAACAACCTGAAGGGCGTAACTCCGCAGAGCACGACGCTCAGCATCAACCCGGAGAACTGGTACTTCACGAAGTAAGCCCGGCTGGCAGCGGGCGGCCGGCCATGGCCGGCCGCCCGCTAGGCTTGCCAGGGTGACAGTCGACCATGTTGAGCAGCCGTGACCGACTACGAGGCCCGGCTGCGCGAGGTCGAGCGGGAGATCATCGCCCGGAGGCCCGAGCATTCGATCGAGCCGTCCCTGGACCGGATCAAGGCGCTGACCAGCCTGCTCGGTGATCCGCAGCGGGCATACCCGGTCATCCACATCACCGGGACCAACGGCAAGACCTCCACCGCCCGGATGACCGAGACGCTGCTGCGCGCCCGCGGGCTGCGAACCGGCCTGTTCACCAGCCCGCACCTGACCTCGATCAGGGAGCGGATCTGCGTGGACGGCGAGCCGCTCAGCGCTGAGCGCTTCGTCGAAGCCTACGAGGAGGTCCAGCCGTACCTGGCCCTGGTGGATGAGAGCCAGCCGGCCGCGCTGTCCTTCTTCGAGGTGCTCACCGCGATGGCGTTCGCCGTGTTTGCCGACGCGCCGGTGGACGTGGCGGTCATCGAGGTTGGCGTCGGCGGCACCTGGGACTGCACGAACGTCGCCGACGGCGCGGTGGCGGTGATCACCCCTATATCCATTGATCACGTTCGCTACCTGGGCAACACCGTGACGGCCATCGCAACGGACAAGGCGGGCATCATCAAGCCGGGGGCGGTCGCCGTGCTGGCACAGCAGCCGGTCGAGGCCGCGGAGGTGCTGCTGCGCCGGGTCGCCGAGGTCGGCGCCACCGTGGCCAGGGAAGGCATCGAGTTCGGCGTGACCAGCAGGCAGCTCGCGGTCGGTGGGCAGCTGCTCAGCGTCCGCGGCCTGCTCGGCTACTACGAGGACCTGTTCCTGCCGCTGTTCGGCGCGTATCAGGCCGGCAACGCCGCCTGCGCCCTCGCCGCGGTGGAAGCTTTTGCCGGGGCGTCGGCAACCGGGGAGCAGGACGCCTCCCCGGCCGAGCCCGCCGCGCTCGACGATGCGCTGGTACGCGACGCGTTCCGGAAGATGTCGTCACCGGGCCGGCTCGAGATAGTCCGCCGCAGCCCAGTGACGATCGTGGACGCCGCGCATAATCCCGCCGGGATGGCGGCCACCGTCGCCGCCCTGGACGAGGCGTTCGCCGCGACCGACCTGATCGCCATCCTCGCGGTCAGCGAGGACAAGGATGTGCCGGCGATCCTCGACGAGCTCGAGCCGGTCGTCTCCGAGCTCGTGGTGACGGCCAACTCCTCACCGCGGTCCGCCGATCCGGCCAAACTCGCCGAGCTGGCCAGCGCGGTGTTCGGCCCGGACCGGGTCCGGGCGGTGGCCAGGCTGGACGACGCGATCGAGCTCGGGGTGGGGCTGGCCGACGAGGCGGACGCCGGGTCAGCCGACGGTGGCCCGCCCGGCACGGCGGTTCTGCTGATCACCGGATCGGTGATCACCGCGGGTGACGCCCGGCTGCTGCTCACCCGCGCCACGCCGGGTGAGCCGGCCCCAGGGCCGGCCAGCACGGCCCGTGAAGACGTCGGGGATGACATGGGCGATGACGTCGGGGATGACATGGGCGACGACATCGGGGATGACATGGGCGACGACATCGGCGACGAGGCATGACCGCCATGGCCCGCAGCGGCGAGCACGACACCGGCCCCGGCGATCAGGCCGTCGGGGAGCACGGTTCGGGGGAGCACGGTTCGGGCGAGCGGGGTCCTGGCGAGCAGGGTCCTGGCGAGCAGGGTCCCGGCGCCCGCGGCCGCGACGACGCGTCGGCGACGAAACGGCTGCTCTCCACCGTGCTGATCATGGAGACGGTCGTGATCTGGCTCGCGATCCCGGTTGCCCTGGCTGTCGAGCACGCGTCCGTGGGCAAGGCCGGCGTGGCAGGCGTGGTACTGGCCGTGGCGGCGGTCGTGCTTGCCGCTCTGGCGCGGCGCCGTCTGCGCTGGACAATCGTCGGCGGAAGTGTGCTGCAGGCGCTGGTTATTGCGGCCGGCGTGATTGTCCCGGTGATGTACTTCCTCGGCGCCATTTTCGCAGCTTTTTGGGTTATCGGCCTACGCCTGGGCCATCGCTTGGATGTCGCCTCCTAGTTAGGCCTTCGTGGTAATAGCCCGCTACCTGCGCTCCGGCGTGCCACGCCGGCGGCCCGCTGCAACGGCCTGTAGGCTTTCGGCAACGGGCTCAGCCTGCGTGCGCACCGTAACAATTTGCTAACAAGCAGTAGCTGTTGGTCGCAGGCTGATCCGTTGCCCGAACGGCATCCACGGACGCGGGCACCATCGACGCGATCCACACGTTGGACGTTTAGGCAGCCCGGCGCTGGTAGATGAAGGAAGAAGGACCGTGGGCCGAAGTCTCGGCGAGCAGGTCCTGGAGCAGTATTCAAAGCATCCGGCATGACCATCTGGAAGGTCTTCGTTCCACATGAGCAACGCGCTGGCGTTCCTCGGCCGCGATATGGCGGTCGATCTCGGCACTGCGAACACACTGGTCTACGTCCGCGGACGTGGAATCGTGCTCAATGAGCCATCTGTGGTGGCTCTGAACACGAACACGGGGCAGATCGTCGCCGTCGGGGTGGAAGCCAAACGCATGATCGGCAGAACGCCCGGCAACATCATTGCGGTCAGGCCCTTGAAAGACGGCGTGATCGCGGATTTCGACGTCACCGAGCGAATGCTCAGATACTTCATCCAGAAGGTGCACAAACGCAGCCACCTGGCTAAGCCGCGCATCGTCGTCGCCGTGCCCAGCGGCATCACCGGCGTCGAGCAGAGCGCGGTCAAGGAAGCCGGTCACCAGGCCGGCGCGCGGCGCGTGTACATCATCGAGGAGCCGATGGCCGCGGCGATCGGTGCCGGGCTGCCGGTGAACGAGCCCACCGGCAACATGGTGGTGGACATCGGCGGCGGCACCACCGAGGTAGCGGTCATCTCCCTCGGTGGGATCGTGACCTCGCAGTCGATCCGGGTCGGCGGCGACGAACTGGACCAGGCCATCATCACCTTCGGCAAGAAGGAGTACTCGCTCATGCTGGGCGAGCGCACCGCCGAGGAGATCAAGATGGCGCTGGGGTCCGCGTTCCCGGCGGCGGAAGAGCCGAACGCCGAGATCCGCGGACGTGACCTGGTGAGCGGGCTGCCGAAGACGATCGTCATCTCCGCCGAGGAGATCCGGCGCGCGATTGAGGAACCACTCGCCGTGATCATCGACGCCGTGAAGACCACGCTGGACAAGTGCCCGCCCGAGCTCGCCGGTGACGTCATGGACCGCGGCATCGCGCTGACCGGTGGCGGCGCGCTGCTGCGGGGGCTTGACGAGCGGCTGAGGGAAGAGACGGGCATGCCGATCCACATGGCCGACAACCCGCTCGACTCGGTGGCGCTTGGGACCGGCAAGTGTGTCGAGGACTTCGAGACGCTGCGCCAGGTCCTGGTGCCGGAGTCCAGGCGCTAAGCGGCTGGCCGCCCAACTGGCCAGCATCGATTAGCCCTCGGCCGGCCCGCAGTATCCCGCGCTCCCGCGCGCAGGCCGGCCGTCGGCCCGCAAGCCGCCGCCGGAAGGCGGCGGGGACGAGGTGATCTCTAAGTGCACGACACCCGACGGACCCGGGTGGTTCTCGCCGTGCTGCTGGTGCTCGCGCTGGCCCTGATCACCCTGGACTACCGGGATGGCTCGTCGGGGCCGGTGCATAACCTGAGGCAGGCGGGCGGCGCGGTCTTCGGCACGGCGGAGAGCGTGGTCAGCGCCGTGACCGGGCCGTTCGTGGATTTCTTCAATCATTCCAGCGGGTCGGGCAGCGGCAGCCAGGTGGCATCGCTGCAGCGGCAGGTTATCCAGCTGCGCACCGAGCTCAGCCAGGAGCAGCTGAGCAAGGCGCAGTACCGGCAGCTCAGCTCGATGCTGCAGCTGGCGGGCCGCGGTCGCTACCGGATCATGGCCGCGACCGTGATCGCGATGGGCCAGGGATACTCGCAGACGGTGACCATCGACGCCGGGACCGCTGACGGCATCAAGACCGGGGACACGGTGCTCAACGGCCAGGGTCTCATCGGCACCGTGACCGCCGTCAACGCGCAGACGTGCTCCGTGCTGCTGGCGACCGACGCCACATCGGTGGTGGGCGTGACGCTGGCCACCAGCGGCCAGATCGGCTGGGTGACCGGGCCCGGCCGGACCGGATCCGGCAGCGGGCTGCTGAAGCTTCAGGTGCTGGACGAGAACGCCGACCTGTCCGTCGGCCAGCAGCTGGTGACGTCGGCCTCGATCCACGACCGGCCGTATGTGCCCGGAGTCCCGGTCGGTGTGATCAAGAAGGTGGAGAACCGGGGAGGCTCGCTGACCGCCCTCGCCCTGGTCCAGCCCTATGTCGACTTCACGTCGCTGGGCGTCGTCGGCATCGTTGTCGCGCCGCCGAGCCACAATCCCAAGTTCTCCGTGCTGCCGCCGGCACCGCACGTCAAGCCGGTGCCCACGGTGACCGTCACGGTGACACCTGGCGCCTCGGCCAGCCCGTCGCCTACGCCATCCGGGGGCGGCTGACGTGAGGCGCGCCGCGGCGTCCGTGGTCCTGCTTGCCGTTGCGCTGACGGCCCAGCTGACCGTGGTGAACAGGCTCTCGCTGCCCGGTGCCGGCGCGCCTGACCTCGTATTGCTTACCGTCGTGGCGTTGGGGATGTGCTCCAGGCCGGCCACGGCAGCGGTGATTGGCTTCTGCGCCGGGCTGTGCCTGGACATCGCACCGCCGGGCAGCTACCTGATCGGTGAGTACGCCCTCGTGTTCTGCCTCGTCGGCTACTTGTGCGGGCGGATGCGCGGCCTGCTCATCCAGTCGGCCACGCTGACGATCGCCGGCGCGATGGCGGCAGCCGCCGCGGGTGAGGCCCTGGTCGCGCTGCTGGGCCTGGCGATCAGCGATCCGCAGGTCAGCTGGACGGCGGTGCAGCAGGTGCTCCCGTCCGCCATCGTCTACGACGTCGTGGTGAGTCCGTTCGTGCTGTACCTGGTGATGCGTGCCGTGCGCTGGGCCGACAGCCTGGGCCGGGACGGCGTCGCCGCCGGCCAGCCAGCTGACGGCTCCGCGCTGCTGGCCAGGTCCCTGGGCGCGGGCGGCGCGCTGTCCGGTGCCGCCCTGTCCGGTGCGACCGTGCTCGGCGGAGCCGGGCTGCTCGGCGGGGCCGGCTGGCTGGCTGGCCCGGTAGGCTCGCGCGGTTCCGGTGGCCCGCGGCCCTCCCGCGGCCGCGGGAAGGTGCACACCCCCCGTACGCCCCGGCTGCGTGACGCCGCGGGGCGCAGCGGCGACGGATGGGTCGGCGGCGGCCCGCGGCCGCGGCTGGCGGCCTCGGCCGGGCTGAGGTCGGGCCGCCCGCCGGTCGCCGGCCGCCCGGGCCGACCACCCCGGCTGCGGCCTGGGGCCGGAACCCCGGGCTCCGCGCACGCCCGGCCGCCGCGGGCGCTGCCACGCTCGCCAGCCAACCTGCGCATCGGCGCCGGCCGCCGCCGTGACGGCAGCCTCGGCCGCGCGCTCGGCAGTGCCGCGAGCGCGGGCGGCTCGGCGCTGCGCGGCCGCCCCGGCAGCGGCCCGCCTGGCTCGGCGTTCCGGGGCCGGCGGCCTGCCGCCGGAAGACCAGCTGCCGCCGCGCGACCCGGCTCGGCCGGCCGCGCCGGCTCCTACGGCGCACCAAGGTTCCGGCCGAACACCCGGCTGCCGGGCGGGTCGTCTAACGATGCGACCCTGCGCAGCGCCGCGCTACGCCGTCAACTGCCGGGCCGCCGGGCGAATCTCCGGCTCGGGACCGGACGGCGGCACGACGGGATCGTCGGCGGCAGCGCGCTGCGTCGCGGCGCGCTCACCGGCCGCGGACTCGGGGCACGGCCGGTCAGCCTGCGCCTGGGTTCCGGCCGCCGCGGTGACGGTGCCGTGGGCGGCCTGTCCGGCGGCCGCCCGCCCTGGGCGCGTACCCGGCGTGCCGCGCCACGGTTCCGCTCAGGTCCCGTCAGCGGGCACTCGCTGCTCGGGAAGCGGGCCAGGCTGCGGGCGGGGAAGCGGGCCAGGTTCGGCTCGGGCCGGTCGTCGTTCCTGGCGACCTGGACCGGCGGCAAGCTGGGCGGTCGGTCGACCGTCTGGCGGATCGGCAGCAAGCGGACAGGAGGGTTTCGATGATCCCGGCGTCACGGCGGCGCCTCGCGGTACTGCATCTCGTAGTGGCTGCCCTGCTGATCGGACTCGGCGCACGGCTGTGGTTCGTGCAGGTGATGTCGGGCACCGCCTATGCCGACCAGGCCAAACAGGAACTGACCGAGCACGTGATCGTGCCGTCGGTGCGCGGGGAGGTCCTGGACGACACCGGCAGCCCGATGGTGGACAACCAGTCCGCGCTCGTGGTCTCCGTCAACTTGGCCGAACTGGAGCAGCAGAGCGATGGCGGGGTGGCCGTGCTGCACCGTCTGGCCACTCTGCTCGGCATGCCGTACACGAAGCTCACCGAGGAGACCCGGACCTGCACGGCGAAGGTGCGCCAGCCGTGCTGGGCGGGGTCGCCCTACCAGCCGATTCCGGTGGCCCAGAACGTCTCGGACCAGGTGGCGCTCCAGGTGCTGGAGAGCCCGAAAGAGTATCCAGGGGTCACGGCCCAGGTGCAGCCGGTCACCAACTATGTCGAGCCGGTCGGCACCGACGCCGCCCAGGTGCTCGGGTACCTGCAGCCGATCACTTCGCAGGAGATGAAGCAGCGCGGCCTGCCGGAGACCGGGTTCTCCGGGGTGGACCTGGTCGGCCAGTCTGGCCTCGAGGCCCAGTACGACCAGCAGCTGCGCGGCATCACCGGCGACAAGACGGTATCGGTCAACGCGACGGGCCAGGTGACCGGCACGGTCAGCGAGATCCAGGCAAAATCCGGTGACGACCTGGTGACAAGCATCAACGGCACCCTGCAGAAGGACGTGTACAACGACCTGGCGAACGCGATCCACAAGACCCAACAGGAGGGCAACAGCGGGGCCACCAGCGGTGCCGCGGTGGTGCTGACTACCACCGGACGGGTCGTCGCGATGGCCAGCTACCCGGGTTACAACCCGACCGTGTGGACCAAAGGCATCTCCCAGAAGCAGTTCGAGCAGCTCGTCGGCACCCCCGAGAACGCCGGGCCGATCCTGAACCGCGCCACCCAGGGCCAGTACTCTCCCGGTTCGACCTGGAAGGTGACGTCCACTGCGGCCGCGGTCGCGGACGGCTACTCGCTGAACGGCGAGTACAACTGCCCTGCCTCGGTGAGCATCGGCGGGCGCACGTTCAGCAACGACGGCGAGCCGAGCATGGGTGAGATGAGCCTGTCCGAGGCGCTCATCCAGTCCTGCGACACCGTGTTCTACGAGCTGGCCAACGGCATCTACAAGCGCGACAACCTCAAGGCCGACGACGTGACCAGCCCCAAGGCCCCGGTCCAGGAGATGCAGAAGATGGAGCTTAGCTGGGGTTTCGGCAAGCAGACCGGCATCGACCTGCCGGAAGAGAACTTCGGCACGGTGCCGACTCGCGAGTGGCTGTACTACTTCTGGAAGGACAACGCCCACACCGGCCAGGACTGGTGCAAGAACGGCAAGCAAAATGGCACGTACGTCCAGCAGATCGAGTACGACGACTGCCTGTCCGGCAACGACTGGACGGCCGGCCAGTCGGTGATCGCGGCCATCGGCCAGGGCTACATCGAGGTCACCCCGCTGCAGCTTGCCGACGCGTACGTCGCGCTCGCCAACGGCGGCACCCTGTACAGCCCGCGGGTGGGCGAGGCTCTGCTCAGCCCGAGCGGCAAGGTGCTGGAGAAGATCAACCCGCAGGTCACGGGCCACCTGCCGGTCGCCAAATCCACCCTCGCGTACATCAGGACCGCGCTGAAGGGAGTGGTGACGTCGGGAACCGCCGCCGCCACATTCGGCGGCTTCCCGCTGAACAAAGTGTGCGTGGCCGGCAAGACGGGTACCGCGCAGGCGTACGGCAAGCAGGCCACCTCGGTGTTCGCGTCGTTCGCGCCGTGCAATAACCCTAAGTACGTGGTGGTGATGATGATCCCCAACTCCGGGTACGGCGCTGACGTCTCCGGGCCGGCCGTCAAGAACATCTGGGATGACCTCTACGGGCTGCAGGGAAATAAGGCGGCGCTGGCCGGCGGCCGGCTCCCGAAGCTGCCGCACATCAACGCGAGCGGCGAGATCGTGCCGTCAACCACGTCCGTCACATCGCCCGCGCCGGTCGGGTCGCCCGCGTCACTGGCCGCGTTCGCGGCGCTGCCGGTAACCACGTCATCCAAGGCCGGGAGGCGGAAGCGATGAGCTGGGCTCGCAGCTCCACCGGCCTGGGCACCAAGGGGACCGGCACATCCGGCCCCTACGGCAGGCTCGCACCACTGCGCCCGGATGGGCGCTGGAACGGCGCCGCCGCGCTGCCGAAGTCCCTGCTGCAGCGTTCCTTCGCCAGGAACTCGTTGCTGCGCCGCATGGACGGGGTGCTGCTCGCGACCGTTCTGGCGCTCAGCCTGATCGGAATGCTGCTCATCTGGTCCTCGACCTCGGCGACCCTGCGCGAGCAGGGCAGCGACCCGCGGACCTACCTGTACAAGCAGCTCATCAACGTCGTCATCGGGCTCCTGCTGATGCTCGGCGTGACCGTCCTTGACTACCGCCAGCTGCGTACGTACGCGCCCGTGCTCTACGGCATATCCCTGCTCGGCCTCGTCGCCGTGCTCGTGGTGGGCACGCCGGTGAACGGCTCCAAGTCCTGGATCACCGTGCCCGGCGGCAACCAGATCGAGCCGTCTGAGTTCGGGAAGCTCGCGCTCATCCTGATGGCCGCGGCATTCCTCAGCGAGATGCGCAACGCCAACGGCAGGCCCACACGGCGTGCGATCATCATGACGCTCGGCATGGCCATCGTGCCCCTCGCGCTCGTGGCGAAGGAGCCCGACCTCGGCGTCGCGATCGTGATGCTGCTCACGGTGCTGGGGCTGATCGCGCTCTCCGGGATCAAGCTGCGCTGGCTGGGGGTGGGCCTCGCGGGCGGAGCGCTCGGCATCCTGGCGGTGTTCAAGCTGCATCTGCTCAAGGCCTACCAGCTGGGACGGCTGACCGCGTTTCTGCACCCGGACGCGGACCCGCAGGGCAGCGGGTACAGCGCCGC
>Ga0209275_10000086_pt1 | contig 27558 bp, 24 predicted proteins | sample HubBroMetageREF2_FD_188344 | JGI IMG/M metagenome (GOLD analysis project Ga0209275, IMG submission 188344) | Reference soil microbial communities from the Hubbard Brook experimental Forest, New Hampshire, USA - Hubbard Brook CCASE Soil... | ecosystem: Environmental > Terrestrial > Soil >... | reverse complement strand
CGACGGTGTACTTCTCAACCCCGCTCCCACTGCTCCGTTTCCCTATACGCCTCCGATCAGCACCTTGGGGAATCCGCTGCAACAAATCACTTGGGGTTTCGACAATAAACTCAAAACTCCTTACTCCGAGACCATCGATTTTTCCATCTCCCGCGAACTGCCCGGCGGTTTTACCTTTGAGGCTGCCTACGTTGGCCGCTTTGGTCACCGCTTGCTCCAGCAACGCGACCTCGCCATGCCTTTAGATCTAAAGGATCCAAAGTCCGGCGTCGATTATTTTGCCGCCGCCACCGCGTTTGCCAAGCTTGCCAATGCGCAAACGCCTGTTTCCCAAGTTCCAAACATGCCGTATTGGCAGAATCTGTTTCCTAGTGCTGCTGGTGTTAGCAGTGCCTCTTGCATTCAAGGAGACACCAATCTTCCGGCAAATCCAACCTCTACTCAGGCGATGTACGAACTCTTTTCCTGCAATTGGGGCCCATCTACCTTTGGCGCTTCCAATTTCGTCAACGTCTTCGATTCTTACTGTTTCCCCGCCTGCGCCAATATCAATGGCGTCGATACTCCCTATGCTTTCTACAACACGGAATTTTCCGCCTTGTACGCATGGTCCAGCATCGGCACCAGCGCCTATAACGGAGGGCAATTCATCCTGCGCAGCCGCCAGATGCATGGCCTGCAGTTTGACTTCAACTACGTTTATTCCAAATCCATCGACGAGGGTTCAGACTCGGAACGCGTTCCAACCTTCGGTGGTCTGAGCGCGATTATCAACACCTGGGATCCGTCGCAAATGCGCGGCCCTTCCGATTTCGACGTTCGCCACCAGATCAATTCCAACTGGGTGTACGATCTGCCTTTTGGTCGAGGTCGCCATTGGGGTCACGACTGGAACCGCTTCACCAACATGTTCCTCGGCGGCTGGGAACTCGCTGGCATTTATCGCTGGACCAGCGGCTTCCCCTTCAGCGTCGACGCCGGTGGCACCTACAACACTAACTTTCAACTGGAAGGTAAGGCTGTCCAGATCGCGCCTGTCTCTCAGGGACTTACTTATGTTGGCAATCAGCCTTACGCTTTCAACATCGGGGCCGCCGGTCAAGCCAATCCTAGCGCCTACTGGAATTCCGTACTCCGCCTTCCCTATCCCGGCGAATCCGGCCAGCGCAACAATTTCCGCGGCCAGGGCTTCTTCGGAATCGATGCGGGCATCAACAAGAATTTCAATATCACCGAGCGCCAACTTGTTCGCTTCAGCGCTTATGCCTACAACTTGACCAACTCCGTGCGTTTCGATGCTGCGACCCTGACCAACAACAGTGCCTTCACCAATCCTTCGACGATTGGCTTGTACTCGGGCACTTTGACCAAGCCGCGTGTCATGGAATTTGCGCTCCGCTATCAATTCTAATTTCAACTAACTCTTCCGCCGGAGAAGGTGCTTGTCCCCTCCTTCTCCGGCGTTTTTTTGTTCGCTTGCCACCGCAACGTGTCCCCCGGCACCACGGACAGTTGCCCTTTCCGCAACTCTTCCTCCACTCGCTTTTCCCTTTTCTCCCCTTTGCCCGTATAACTGAAAACGGAACATCATTCATAACTTTTCTTCGCCCAGCAAGACAGGAAGATTCGTGACCCCTGACAATAAGAAACGCCTCCGCGTCGGAGTCCTGTTCGGTGGACGCTCGGGCGAGCATGAAGTCTCTTTGGCCTCCGCCGCCTCCGTCATTCGTGGACTCGACCCCGACAAGTACGAAGCGGTGCCCATCGGTATCACCAAAGACGGCCACTGGCTCGTCGGCGAAGGCGCCATCAAAATGTTGCCAGAGATTTTGAAAGGTGGCCGCCGCGTCATGCTCACCGCCGACCCCACCGAAGCCGCTCTCGTGCCGCTCGATCGCGGCGCCGGCGCGCAGCGCTTCGACGTGATCTTCCCGGTCATGCACGGAACTTTTGGCGAAGACGGCACTATTCAGGGCCTTCTCGAACTCGCCGACATCCCCTTCGTCGGCGCCGGCGTTTTGGGCTCCGCGATCGGTATGGACAAAGATGTCGCCAAACGCTTGTGCCAGGACGCCGGCATTCCAGTTGTTCCCTGGATCACCGTTCACCGCTGGCGCTGGGAAAAGGAGCCTGCCGCCGTCAAAGCAGACATCGAAGCAAAATTTCCCTATCCCGTCTTCGTCAAGCCGGCAACCCTAGGCTCTTCCGTCGGAATGACCAAGGCCCATTCCTCCGAAGAACTCGGCCCCGCTCTCGACTTCGCCTGCGAATATGGATTGAAAATCCTGGTGGAAAAGGCCGTCTCCGCCCGCGAAATCGAAGTGTCCGTCCTCGGCAACAATGATCCGCAAGCTTCCGTTCCCGGCGAAATTGTCCCGCACCGCGAATTCTATGATTACGCCGCCAAATATCTCGAGAACGGCACGCAACTGCTCATTCCCGCAGAGTTGAAGCCGGCTCAGGTCACCAAGATTAAAGCGCTCGCCGTCTCAGCGTTCCGTACGCTCGAACTTTCCGGCATGGCCCGCGTCGATTTCTTCCTCGAAAAAAAAGGTAGCCGCATTTTCCTGAACGAAGTGAACACCATTCCCGGTTTTACTTCCATCAGCATGTATCCCAAATTGTGGGAAGCTTCCGGAATTGCCTTTCGCGAACTCATCGACAAGCTGATCGAGCTAGCGCTCGAAATTCACCGCGAAAAAGCTCGCACCAAATACGCCATCGAACTTCCAGAAGGCTCTGGCGGCGCCCTCGCCAGCTAAACCGACCAGAAAGCTCGCTCCCTGCACACGGTGTCCAATAAAAACGCACTTGGCATCCTCGCTCCACCTGGCTTGCTTTAGAATCAAACAACATTCATAAGGGTTCACGGTCGGAGAAACTATGCACAGGTCTCTCAGATTTCGCATCTCATCCGTACTTCCAATCCTCATCTTCTTTATGGGTACGCTTCTTGTCGCCCACCCCACAAATGCCCAGGAACTGAAGTTCGCCAACCTCGGCGTTCTGAAGCTCGAAAGTGGCGAAGATCTCAAAGACTGCCGCATCGGCTATCGCACTCTCGGCCACCTCAATGAAGACCGCAGCAACGCCGTTATCTTGCTCACCTGGTTCAATGGAAAGAGCGAAGCTTTGGAAAATTCTGTTGGCCCCAACAAACTTTTAGATCCCACCCAATATTTTGTCGTCATGATCGACGCGCTCGGCAATGGCGTTTCCACTTCTCCCTCAAACAGCGCCACGCAGCCTCAAGACAAATTTCCACGAGTCTCCATGCGCGATATGGTCAACGCCGAATATCAGCTAGCCACCAAGGAATTCCAGCTCGCCCACGTTCGCGCCGTAATCGGCATTTCCATGGGCGGCATGCAGACCTTCCAGTGGGCCGCGTCATTCCCCGCCTACATGGACGAAGCCATCCCAATCATGGGCACCCCGCAGCAGACCTCCTACGATCTACTGCAATGGAGCGTCCAAGCCGACAACGTTGAATATCATCTAAAGAACGGTGATCGCGAGCATGCCGTGGACGGAGCCATGAAACTTGGCATCCTGCAAATGACCACGCCCGAACGCTTGGGCAGTGAAACCAAGCGCACCGATGTCGATAAACTCGTAAATTCCACCCTGGCCGACTGGAAGAAAGACACCCAGCCCTTCGATTATCTTTGCCAGTTACGCGCCATCATTTCCACGAACATTGTTTCCGAAGGCAGCTCTCTGGAAGATGCCGCCAAGCTCGTCAAAGCCAAAATGCTCATCATCGTCGGTCGCCACGATCACCTCGTAAATCCGGCACCAGCTCTGGCCTTCGCCGGATTTCACAAGGCCACTGTCTTAGTGCTCGAGAGCGACTGCGGTCATCACGCCACCGTATGTCAGGAAGATTTGATGGTCGTTGCAGTACGTGGTTTTCTTACAGAGAAGTAATGGCAGTTACGCCGATGGCCATCTACAGGCTTACGCTGCGCCGCGTTGGAAACATTTCAGCCGCCAACAGCGTCCAATAAACAGGGAGGTTTGCGAGCGGCTACATTGTCCTGTTAAGGTTTTGTACTGGGCTTCTTTTCTCGCCGCTAGTACGCTGTTCGCAAGCAGGAGACTGAACAGATGTCGACCATGCCATCGTCACTGCTGAACCCGCCCGTCACCAAGCCAGACAAATCGCGTGTCGTTCCCTTCACCGTCGCCGCGCTCATTTTCGTCGCCGCTGTCGTCTTGTGGTTTTCCTTTCGCTACTATCCTGAGCAACGGGCAACGACCCGCTTCTTCGATGCCCTCGTCGCCGGCGATACCTCAAAGGCTTACGAACTCTGGAAGCCTTCCGAAAGTTACACCATGAAAGATTTTCTAGCGGACTGGGGACCCGGCGGCTACTACGGCCCGGTGAAAAGCTACAAAGTGATGACGGCCAAAGCGCCACGCAAAAGCAAATCCATCGCCGTAAACGTCGCTATCAGCCCCTTCATTCCATTCCCCTCGGCTTCCGATGAGGAAAAAAGCGCCAAGACCCGCATGGTAACTCTCTGGGTCACGCCCTCCGACAAATCCCTAAGCTTCCCGCCAGACAGCCTCTAACCCTGTAGCTCATCCCTTCAGGGATGAGGGTTTCCGTTACCGTCGCAACAATGCCGACCTCAGGTCGCGATCAAAAGAAACCACTCCGCACCGCACTCCATCGACCTAAATATCGTCCAGCGCCGCGCTCAATTCATCCGGCGACACACTCGCCGTCCCCAATTTCCCTACCACCACACCCGCCGCCGTATTCGCCAGTAACGCCGCATCTGCCACTGACGCGCCCGCCGCCATCGCCAGCGACAACACACTCAAAACCGTATCCCCAGCTCCCGTGACATCAAACACCTGCCGGCCGCTCGCACCGCGCTCGACCCCGGGCTGCCCCACCCGCGCATACGTAACTTCAAAACTCGTTGCCGGTATGTGCAAATGTCTGGGTGAGGTCTCCTCAAACACGCTCATCCCTTTTTCGCCTCGCGTAATCACCACCGAAGCGCAGCCAAACTGCTGCAACAGTGCCCTTCCCGCTTCGTCCACCGACTTGTCATCGCTCACCGTGCGGCCCAGATAGTGCCCTGCCTCTTTCGCGTTGCATACCACCGTGCGCGCGCCCCGATACGCACAAAGTCGCGACGTCTTCGGTTTCACAAACACCGCCACTTCCGCTTGATGGCAGGCGTGCAACACCCGGTCCGCAAAGCCGTCATTGATAAGTCCTTTGTCGTAATCCGACAGAATCAATGCGTCCAGACTCTTTAGTGTTCCGGTAAGCAAGCGGAATAATTTCTCTTCAGCCCCACTGGAAAGTGCCTCACGCCGTTCGTGATCGATGCGCACAATCTGCTGGTGCCGCGCAATCACCCTCGTTTTAATAGTCGTTACTCGATCCGGATCCGGCAGAAGTCCGCGCTCCCCAATCTTCGCATTACACAAACAAAGCCGGAGCGCAGCGCCGGCCTCATCATCCTGAATCCGGTTATTCTTTCCTTTTCTTCCACCGACCGCGCCGAAACCCTCCACGTGTGCGCCCAAGGCTGCAAGGTTTACCGCCACATTTCCTGCTCCTCCGGGGCAATCCATCTGGGACGCGAAATCCACCACCGGCACCGCCGCTTCCGGCGACAACCGGTTCGCAGTTCCCCACATATAGCGATCCAGCATCACATCACCTAACACCGCTATATGGATTTTTCTTAACCGGGGAATCAAACGCTTCAGGCGCAGCAACGAACGTAGTAATTCAGAATTCGCGCTCATGAGGACTCACGGACCATTATTCTGGCGCCTCGGTGGCTTCTTCCGGTAGCATCACCGGAATGTCATCCCGCACCGGGTAAACGCGCTTGCACACTTCACACTTCAGTCCGGAATCGTCCTGCAACAGTTGCACCGGCTTCTTACAAATTGGGCAGACCAGTATTGCCAGCAGTTCCTTGGGAATCGACATCCATAGCTCCGTAATTTTCACTGAAAACTGTACCAAACCACAGACACCTCAGTCGACTCGGCAATTCCCCCAGCCTGGGCTCCCACCCCGCATACAGCGCACCCCGTCATTCCGAACGGAGTCTGCGGAGTGAGGAATCTCTCTGTTCTTCGATCTCAACGGAAGAAACGTTCCCCAGGTGCCCACACGCCGTTCTCGCGTGTGCGGCTTTAGACCCACGCCGCCACACCGTAAACGTCACTCGTCCCGAATTTTCGTTAGCCCCTGGCATTGCTTCCCCTTGCTTCCGCTCGTCAGGGCACGACTTCAAGTCGTGCCGAAACCACCCCAAAAAAATGGGGCTTTTTAGCCCCTGAGGTTCAACCACCTCCACGTCACCCCCATCGCGGTGAGGAATCCCTCTGTTCTTCGATCAACGGAAGAAACATTACCGGACGCCGTAATTGCGTGTGGAGGTTTAGACCGGCCGCCCACGAGCGTCACAGCCAACAGCAGCGCCAGCACAGGATCGCAAGGATGCCGATATCGCAACGAAGTATGCGTAATGTAGTAAATCACCGGAAAGAAAATCGGAATCGTTGCCACGGGAAACACATAAAGATTACGGCTCCAATACAATCTCGCCAGTCCCACCATTACGCCAATCACCGTAATCGGGTTCCAGACAAACAAGAACCTCACCAGTGTCGAATCAGCCCGCCGGAAATCCCGCCACGGTGCTTCCGTACCCATCCAAGTCGCCACAATCCTTTGCCCAACAAGCTTCAATACCAATGCTGGGTGCCTCCGCATAAAAGTTTCAGCCTGCTGCCGCTTCTCATCCAGAAATCCAGACTCGCCAAGTTGCGCGTAGCGTCGGACCTGCTCGTAACGCGTGATTCGGTTCACTCCCCGCGAGTGTTCATCAAACACTTCGTTATTCCCCAACCACAGCTCAAACGCAAAATTCGAACGTAGCGGAATCCGTCGATGGAACTGCACCACATTGCGGATCGTCCACGGCACACAGCAAGCACCAGCCACAGCAATGACCAGTAACGCCTGCCATATTCCCAAACTCCGCGGTACAACACGCTGCTTGTAGAAAATCCACCCAATCTGTAGCGGCAGCAAAATACCTAGCGCCGGATTCGTCAGCAGCGTACCCCCCCACAACAACCCGAACAGAGACGCCCCGCGCAGCGAATAAGACTCGGCCAATTCCAGCGTGGCCCACAACAACAAAGCCGCCAGCAGCGCCGAAAGCGACGTATCCCAAATCCATTCGAACGGCATCAATATGCCACTCGGGAAGAACACCCAAATCCACGCAGCAGTCGCTGCAACCAACGTGCCGCCAATCCGTTTTCCCGTGAAATAAAGTGGCAGGCACACCAGCGCAGAAAACAAACTGTTCATCACCGCGGCCGCGTAAAACGACCCCACCGTGAAAGTGCCAAATATTTTGAAAATCGCAGCGATGAGTAGCGGATAAATCGGCGCGAGCCATGCCGTCGGCCCGGTCGCTTCACGAAACAAGCAGCAAAAGCCTTGGCCCGAAGCCACCGCCGACGCGATACTTCCCACCTCATTTTGAAACGGCACAGTTGCCAGCGCGATTGCAGGAACTTTGTGCGCCTGATCCACCACGAACGCCACGCGCACAGCAAACGCCACCACACAAATCACCAGCCAAGAGCCAGCAACTCTTAACAGCACTCTTTTCACGCCACAAAGAATACGCCGAGACTCCACCATTCCGCGACCTCATCGCGCTTCACAATCTCTTCGCACCCCCATTTCTTCATTGCGCACCACCGTCTTGTCTCAATCCGTCGCTTCACTTACAGTTCAAAAAGGTGGCAGCACGCGCACCAAGGATCGTCAGTCACTTCCCTCAGATCAGGCAGGATGAAAGGAATTCCGGATGTATCCAAGGATGTTCTGGCTCGTTTGCGGAATAATCAGCTTAACTGTCAGCGTGGTCGGATGTGGCGGTAACGCCGCCAGGGAAGCAACAGAAGCAGCCGTCAATGCCGCGCAAACAGCCATAACCGGAATTCAAGGTGAAGCCGGTAAATACGTTCCCGATCAACTCAGCGCCGCGCAAAACGCCATCCAATCAGCAAACAATGCGCTTGCCAAGGGTGACCTGCAAACCGCATTGACCGATGCTCGCGAAGCGATCGACAAAGCCAAGGTTCTCGAATCGGCCTCAGCCGAAAAGAAAGACGAGCTCACCAAGGATTGGTCGCGCTTCAGCCAAACCTTCCCCAAAAATCTCGAAGCCATCCACTGGAGAATTGAAGCCTATTCCCACGGCGCCAAACTTCCCGCCGGTCTCGATCAACAAATTCTCGACGATGCGAAAACGCAATACGCCACGCTCAAACAAGGCTGGGCAGACGCCACAGCAACATTCCAGCAGGGAGACCTCGTAGCCGCCTGTCAAAAAGCTTCCGTCCTAAAAGACGCACTCCCCAAGCTAATGGAATCCCTAGCCATGAAAACTTCCTAGTGTAGGGACCGGGCTTTAGCCCGGCACCAGCCACTTTCCTCCGAGCCTTTTTCCCTAACGAGAAATCTCCTCAATCCTCCATAACAACCGCGCCGAAACCGAACCCATCTTCTCCATCGCCGGTCGCCACAATGCCAAAATCTGCGACCCCTGATACACCCGCTCGAATCCGCCTTCCGATTCCGACACCGTCTCAATCGGCGCAATCCAGAATTCCTTCACACCCGGCGCGTGTAGCGTCACCCTCAGCTTCTGCCATCCATCCTCGACCCTCAGGATTGGCCCTGGCAACGCCCCAGAAAATCGCAAGTTCTGCGGCCCTTGCGGCGTTTCAAAAAATCGGTTCGTTTCCGTCGGCGCCAGCAAATTAATCACCGATTCCAATCCAAACGCCAACGGCTTCGCCCTCCCCGAAATCGCCAGCGTCATTTCGCAACTCACCTCGCACCCTTGCGGCGCCGGCCCAAACAGATAGTGCTTCGTAATTGAGATTCGAGGAGGATCCCCCACATCTTGCGCAAATTCCGCAAGCGTTTCCTCAAACACCAGGTTCGCGTAATTCGCTGAAGAATCGCGAACCTGAAATGTTCCCCCAGCAACATGCGCCGCTTCGTTCAGCCGCAACTGCTCGTAATCCGCGTGCGTCCGATCCGCGTCAAACAACAAAATTCGAAACGCATGCCGTGCAAATTTGTCATACCGCAAAAACTTCTCCAGGTTCGGCTCTTTCACCCGTATCTGGTCGTGAATCGAAATCGTCTCGCCATGTTCCTGCCCGTGCCCCGCCGCTTCGCTTAGCCGCGAATGATAAGCCTCCGGCCGCCGAAACATCGAATTGATTAGCGTCGATGCCGTAAGCCGAAAATCAAAAGCCACCACCGTCCCGCCATCCGATGGCTTCAGCAGCGCTTGATATTCCGGCGCCGTAAACAGCAATTCCGGTGCGCCATCCGCGTCGTAATCCAGCATATCCACGCGCGGCAGCAAGCCCCCTGGCGTAAGCTGATCCGCCAGCGTCTCCGCACGAATCAAGTTGCGCCAAATCTCCGTCCGCAGATGGGGCGCATAAATCCCCCCAAAAACCCCATGCCAATACGCATCATTCCCCTGCCCCCGCAAAAGATAGTCCCTCGCCTGCAGCACCTGGGCAGAATGCTCCGAAATCGACCGCCGCGGCGGTACCGACGCAACGCAGGCCGACGCCCGCAACATTTTTTTGTGTAACAGATTTGCCTCAGGATACTTCCGAAAAAATCCTCGCCACGAACCGCCGCGCACAAATGTCAGCAAATCCGGCCGCGCCGCAAACTCTTTCCTCAACGCGAAATAGCGCTGCCGCGTGTTGGTAGGCAACACCCATTCCATCATTTCTGCATACGATGCCGAAGGCAGATCCGCCCGGCCCAGCGGCAAGTTCGCGTTCATATATTCACTCGGCGTACAACTTTTCAACCACGACGCATTACTCTCCAACGCCGCAAGAAACTTCTCCAACCAGCCATCCTCATAACAATGCTTGAAAGTCCCCGGCCACACTCCAAACTTTTCCATGTCGTCGCCAAACGTGGCAGCGCCGCCCGGATGAAGTTGCGCCGCATTCTGCAAATACGCGATGGACTCTTCCACCCCCCGAAACGGAATCAGATACCGCAAATCGCGCAGCCCCGGAAACAGCCACACCGACTTCCCGCGATCCTCCGCTACATACGCGCCATACAATTCCTGTGTCTCAAATCCCGCCGCCAAAAATGGCAAATCATCTACTAGCGTGTACCCCACATTCGCGGCGGCCAGCGACGACGGCAAATGCGGTTCCCACACCCGTTCCGCAAGCCATGCCCCCGTGGGACGCCTGCCAAAATGCGCCTCCAGGTATTCCGCCAGCCGCATCAATTGCTCGACCTGGTCCGGCCCCGGAATCGAAATCAAAATCGGCTCGTAAAATCCTCCGCCCACCAGTTCCACTTGCCCGCTACCCACCAAGCGCCGCAATCGTATGAAATATTCAGGATGGTTTTTTTCGATCCAAAGTAGCAACGGCCCGGAATAATGAAGAGCGGCGTGTACTCCGGGATGCTTCTCCAACAAATCCAGAAACGCCAAATACGAATTCTCGTAACACTCCTCAAAAACGTGTTCGAAATTTCCGGCGGGTTGGTGGGCGTGAATAACCAGGATCAGGTGAAACAACGGATTGGCAGCAAGCATGTCTCTCACAATTCATAGTACCGCGAGAGCTACCTGCCAAGGAATGAAGCGAATGCAATGGAATCTTCGGGTTACTGCTGCGCTGTCGCGGTATGTGCCGTATGTTTCTGGATCCAATCCGCAATAATTTGTAGCGCTTCCGGCGAGATTGTTTCATCAATCGCCGAATATTCCGCAGGCGATCCCGAATACGCATGTTGTAACAAGTGGTTCAAGTCAGGCAACTCCCGCAGATCCACATCCTTATTACCAGCCTGCTCCAACGCGCTGCGCACCATTGGCAAATTTACTTTCGACGGTACTTGCAGATCCTTTTGTCCATACAACGCCAGCACCGGACACTTCACTCCCTGCAGATTCGGCGCCGGATCATAATCCAAAAAGAACCGGAACCACGGCGACGTCAGCATTCGCAGTTGCGACTCCAGTGCCGCCGGCGGCAGTGCCGCATCAAATCCCGTATCCTTCACCAGCTTCGTGATTTTCTCGATCAGCACCGCTGTATCTTTTTCCTGCCGCACCAAATCGTACGCTGCGTGATCGAATTCCAAACTTGCTTCCAACTGTGGCTCGGTCAGCCCGCCAGCACGCGCAATCAATTCCGATTGGCTCAGCAGCGTATCCTCGCCTTTCGTCATCGGCGCCGACAGCAGCACCACCCACGCCACATCCTTCGAACGCGAAGCCACCAGTGGCGCGATCATCGCTCCTTCGCTATGCCCCAGCAGCCCAATCCGCGTCGCGTCAGTTTCTTTCCGCGTCTTCAAAAAACTCAGTCCCGCTTCCGCGTCTCCCGCCAAATCAACCGTAGTCGCCGCATCCGGCGAACCCGTTGACTTCCCAAACCCTCTCTTGTCATATCGCAACACCGCAATTCCCTTGCGCGTCAGGTAATCCGACAACACCAAAAATGGTTTGTGATTCGCTACGGCCCCATCGCGATCCTGCGGCCCCGATCCTGCAATCAGCAGCACACCAGGAAATGGGCCACTCCCACTCGGAAGCGTCAACGTTCCCGAAAGCGTCACACTTGCAGCGGTATTCGTGAAGCTCACCTCTTCTTCCCGATATGGATAAGGTTTCGTGGGATTTTGCGGTCGCAACAATTCCACCGGCTGATCCGACCGTTTAAAATCCAGCCGCGCATGTTCCGCGCCAGTCTGCGACCACGTCCCAGTCAGCCGATTTTTCGCCACGTTCATCGTCCCATCGTAAACGCCGCCCACCGCCGGCACCTCCAAATGTACCGCCGACTCCTTCTGGCTCACCTTGATCGCCGGAAGCCCGCTCACGCCCTGATCGATATTGTCCAGCGCCGCCACCAGTTGCCCTTCGCTGTCGTGCGCCACATGCAACTGAAATCGCAGTCGCAACCCTTGCGTCTCCACTACCCCTTGCCACAGCCCTTCCACCGGCGCCACCGCACCCGCAGGCTTCCGAGACAAGCCGCCTTCCAACACTCGTTTCAAAACGAGCGGCAGCGACGCGCTTCCCTGCGACCACAGCCCGTCAATCGTTTGGTGATCCGGCGAAATCGTTCCTTCGTATTTCGCGCCAACAGAACCCACTTCCAATTTCAACGCCGCGCCCGTCAGCGTCACCAATGTTGCATCAATCGCCATCACTCCCTGGTCCAAACTATCCAGCGAAGCGTGCCACGCCCCATTCCCCGACTTCGAAAGGTGCAGCACCAGATGCAGTTTCGCTTCCCCGGCCTGCAGTGTTCCTGCGTACGCGCCTTCCACCGCCGGCACCGCCTTATTAATCTGCGGTGCCGAAGTCGTCTGAGACTCCGCCGCCACAACGCCAGCAGGCAACGACGCCCACAAGACCACCGCCAGCCAGCTCTTCCGCACTGCAAATAGCCGCAAAGGATTCTCCTGAATACGCTCGGAATTGTAGCTGATTGGATGAGTCCAAGCCCGGAAAGGCGGCCCGCGACTCACCGCAACACGCCCGCGACTCTCTCGCACGCCACCCCACAAAAAGCAAAACGCCTCGACCCAAGCCGAGGCGTATTGCAAAATTAATTTCGCACTAGTTCAGCGCGCCCACCCAACCTTACTTTTTGGCGTACCAATCCGAGTTCTTCGCCGTGAACTCTTGCCACTTCTCCGGCAGATCCTCAAGCGCAAAAATCGCGGTTACCGGACATACCGGCACGCACGCGCCACAATCGATGCATTCCACCGGATTGATATACAGCATCGTTTCTTCCGCGTAGCCCGCCTCGTCTTTGCGGGGGTGGATACAGTCCACCGGGCACACATCAACACACGCTGTATCTTTCGTGTTGATGCAGGGTTCGGCAATCACATAAGCCATGCAAAATCTCCTTTGGTCAGGCAGCGCGCCGGGCTCGGCAGGCAAAGCCAACACGGCGGAGTGAGCAATTTCCTTCGCGCTGAATGCCTTCAACGCAAGCTTAATTCTACGCGGACCATCACAGTTTCTCAACTGCCACCGTCAAAGCTAGAATAGTCAGGAGAGGAACACGGATGAACCTGCGAACTGCTTTCGCTTCCACCCTGCTTCTAGCAATGGCAACCCTGGCCGCGGCCCAAACCACCGCCACCAAAGATCTCGAACTGATCGACACGCAGGGCTACCAGAAAATCCTTCAACAGTACAAGGGCAAACCCCTCGTCGTCACCTTCTGGGCCACCTGGTGCGAGCCTTGCCGCGATGAATATCCCATGCTCAACGAATTGGCCAAGCAGTACGCTCCTCAAGGCCTCAAAGTTGTCGGCATCAGCCTTGACCAGGATGGTGACAGCGACCGCATCCTCATGCGCCGCTTCCTGGCACGCTATAAGCCCATCTTCCCCAATTACCGCAAAAAGAAGGGCGAAGAGGACGCCTTCGTCCAGGCCGTTCTGCCCGGATGGAACGGTTCCATTCCCGCCACATTTTTCTATTCTAAGGATGGTCAGCAGATCGGCCATCTCGCTGGCGCCAGCGATCGCGAAACCTACGACGCGGCCATCCGCACCTTGCTCTCCAAGTAGTCACGCCCAATTTCTACTTCTGAGGTGAATCATGCTGAACCTGCACCAGAATAAAATCACGTACTTCGGCCACAGCACCATCGGCCTAACCACCCCCAGCGGCCAGGTCGCCATCATAGATCCTTGGGTGAAGACCAACCCCCGCTGCCCAGACTCGCTGAAAAAGGTGCCCAAGCTCGACGCCATTTTCCTCACCCACGGACACGACGATCATTTTGGCGACTTGCTGTCGCTCGCCAAACAACATCGCCCGCAAATCGTCGCCATTTTCGAAACTTGTGTGTGGATTGAAGGCAAGGGCTTCGTCGAAGAAACTCGCCCCATGAGCAAAGGCGGCACGCAAAAGGTCGGTGATTTCACCATCACCATGACCCACGCCTTCCATTCCAATTCCATCAAAGATGGCGACAAGCGCATGTACGGCGGCGAGGCTGCCGGCTTCGTCATCGAACTCCCCGGCGGTTTGCGCCTCTATCACGCCGGAGACACTTCGCTCTTTAGCGACATGAAGCTGATCGCAGAACTCTACCGCCCCGATATCGCCTGCCTCCCCATCGGGGATCTCTACACCATGGGCCCTCGCGAAGCGGCCCACGCCATTCGCTTTCTCGGCGTCAAACACGTCATTCCTATTCACTACGCCACCTTCCCTTCCCTAACCGGAACGCCGGAAGCCTTGCGCGAGGAGGCCAAAGACATCCCTGGGCTCGAAATTCATGCCCTGAAGCCAGGGGAATCGCTAACCTGATTTGCAGTTATTTTTGAAAGTTGAACTTCTTCACGAACGGAAGAAGTTGCGCGCAAAGAACGCCAGATTTGCGGGACGTTCTGCTAGCCGCCTCATGAAATACGGAAACCAGTCGTTCCCAAACGGAATATAAATCCTCACTCGAAACCCGTCGCGCACCAGCATCCGTTGCAGGTCCGTGCGCACTCCATACAACATCTGAAATTCAAAATCATCCTTCGAAATCTTATGTTCCGCCGCGCACCGTATCGTTTCCGCAATCATCCGCGGGTCATGCGTCGCAATCCCGTGATAGAAGCCGCTGGGCAACAGAATCCGCATCAGCTTCACGTAATTTGCATCCACGTCAGCCTTGCGCGGAAAAGCTATCTCGTCAGGCTCCTTATAAGCCCCTTTGCAAAGCCGGATTCGGCAGCCATACGAAAGCAAATCATGAATGTCGCTCTCACTTCGGTACAGGTACGACTGAATTACCGTGCCCACCGCCGGCGTCTGCGCCCGTACCCGCTTCACCAGTTCAATCGTCCGCTGCGTGTAAATAGAGCCTTCCATATCAATACGCAGAAAATTGTCATAGGCCGTCGCCCGTTCCGCTACTGAAAGCACCAGGCCTTCGCAAAACTCCACACCCAGATCCAATCCCAGTTGCGTCAGCTTGCACGAGACGTTGGCTTGTAATTTTTCCGCCGCGATGCGCTCGTAAATGTGTAGGTAGGTGTCGCGGACTTTCTGCGCTTCCGCGGTCGTGGTAACGTTCTCGCCCAGGCAATCCAGGCTCACCAGCATGCCCGCGTCATTACACGCCCGCGCTGCCGCGATTGCCTCATCCAGTGTCTCGCCCGCAACGAATCGATGCGACATCCGCCGCGTCGTATCATTGGATGTCACCCAATGCGCGAAACCTTTGCTTTCGGAGAGTTTTAGAAGAGTCGACCGGACCATGTACTCTTTAATTATGCGCCCTGTCTGCACGAGTGACTAGTGCTCTGCATCACCATGTTCCTGCCGCACCCCTCCCTGGTTCCCGGTTACAAACACGCCTCGCGTCATCAAGTTGTGTGCGTTTTTTCAGACGACCCGTTCAGTACGGGTCACCACCGGCTCGGAATGCGCCAGGTTTTCCAGGTATTTCTCCGCATCCAACGCCGCCATGCATCCCGAACCCGCCGCCGTCACCGCTTGCCGGTAGCGATGATCCTGCACATCTCCCGCAATAAACACGCCCGGCACCTTGGTCAGCGTCCCATGATGCGCGATCAGGTAACCGTTCTCGTCCATGTCCAGCTTGCCGCGAAACACAATCGAGTTGGGGTCGTGCCCAATGGCCACAAACACGCCATCCAGCGTAATTTCCCTTAGGTCGCCACTCTCCACGTTGCGAACCTTCAATCCACTTACCAAACCGTCCGGCGCAGTAATCTCTTCCACCACGCTCGGTGTCACAAACTCCACCTTCTCGTTCGCCCGCGCCCGGTCAATCATGATCTTCGACGCGCGAAATTCTTTGCGCCGGTGCACCAAATAAACTCGGCTCGCGTAGCGCGACAGGAAATTCGCTTCTTCCATCGCCGAATCTCCGCCGCCCACCACCGCAATCGGCTTCCCGCGGAAAAAATATCCGTCACACGTCGCGCACGTCGAAACCCCGTGTCCGATCAATTCGCGCTCACCCTTCAACCCTAGCAATCGCGCCGATGCTCCAGCGGCCACAATCAAAGACTTCGCCTCGTACCGCTCTTTGCCCGCGATGATCGTGAACGGATTCTTCGTCAAATCCACTTCGTTCACTACTCCAGCCTTGAACTCCGTTCCAAATCGCTTCGCTTGCTTCCGCATGTTCTCAATCAGCTCAGGCCCCAGAATTCCATCCGGGAACCCGGGAAAATTCTCCACGTGCGTCGTCAACGAGAGCTGCCCGCCAGGTTCGTGCCCTTCCAACACTACGGGCTTCAGGTTTGCGCGAGCCGCATAAATCGCCGCCGTCAGCCCTGCGCAGCCGCTCCCGATAATCACCAGATTTTCCATGCGAATGAACTCCGCGTGTTAGATTCCCCTACCGCCGCCAGAGGTACAAGGTCAAACTTTGATTGTAGCACTCACCCAATTCCTTCTCACGCCCCAGGCGCTCTCGTCAGCCCCGCTCACTCCCCCACTTGCCATGGACCTTTCCCCTATATCCGTCTAAATTAAAGCGATACGATTTTCACTCAGGAGCGCTCCGCCTAATGGACCCACGCTATCCCATCGGTCAATATCACGCACCAAAAGACGTCACCTCCACGATGCGCGAAACCGCCATCGCCGAAATTGCCGCTGCGCCCACCAGACTCCGCGCCGCCATCTCCGGTCTCAGCAACACGCAAATCGACACTCCGTATCGCGAAGGTGGCTGGACGGTTCGCCAAGTGGCCCATCACGTTGCCGACAGCCACATGAACGCCTACATCCGCTGGCGCTTTGCTCTCACCGAGGTCGAGCCCACCATCAAGCCTTACGACGAAGCCGCATGGGCCAAACTCGAAGACGCCCAAAACGCTCCCCCCGAACTCTCCCTCAATTTGCTCGACTCGCTCCACGAACGTTGGGTTCGCCTCCTCCGCGCCGTTACTCCCGACGAATTCGCCCGCACTTTCCGCCATCCCGATCACGGCGTCCGCACCCTCGACTGGATGCTCTTCCTCTACGCCTGGCATGGCAATCATCACACTGCCCACATCACCGAACTTCGCGCCCAAAAAGGTTGGTAGCCGCCCTGGTTTGCTTTGCCTTCGAAAAGAACGGTAACATTCCCAGTGATCCAGCAAAGGAGATTCCATGGCAAGATCCGCAGGGACGTACGCCATTTTTGAAACATCGCAGGGCAATATCGTGATCCGCCTCCTCGAAAAAGAGGCGCCCAAAACCGTCGAGAATTTCATTGGTCTCGCCGAAGGCTCCAAAGAATTCACCAACGAATCCAACGGCAAAAAAGAAAAGCGCAATTTCTACGACGGCCTCACCTTCCACCGCGTTATTCCCCAATTCATGATCCAGGGTGGATGCCCGCGCGGCGATGGACGCGGCGGCCCCGGCTACACCTTCCCTGACGAATTCCATTCCGCCCTGAAACATTCCAAAGCTGGCAAACTCTCCATGGCCAATTCCGGCCCGAACACCAACGGTAGCCAGTTTTTCATCACTGTCGCTCCAACTCCTTGGCTCGACAATCGCCACACCATCTTCGGCGAAGTGGTCGAAGGCCAGGACGTAGCCGATAAAATCTCTAACGCACCGCGCGATTCCATGGATCGCCCGCGCACTCCCATTTCTCTGCAGAAAGTCCGTATCGAACGCGTCTCCTAACCGCCAACCACCATGCTCTCACCGGCGCGCCTGACACAATTGCTCGTCGAATTTATCTTCGTCTTGCTGGGCGCGTTGGTGGTGTGGCTCGGCCTAACCGGCCGTATTTTCTTCGACCGTCGTGGCACCGGCTGGCTGCTGGTCAGCACCGCCCTCATGCTGTGGGGCGTCCTCGCCATTGTACGCGCCGGCGATTGGCGCACTCGCTGGGAAAAATGGAATCGCGGCGCCTCCCTCTTTCTTCTCGGCGCCATCATGCTCATCATCACCCGCGTTCCTTTTCTCTGGGTTGTCTATTTCCTCGCCGCCGCGGGCTTCGTGCTCATCCTCCGCGGCATCATCGCCGTCGCCCTGATTTTGCGCCAACAGCAATAGCCCTTCGTATATAATGCCCGAACATTGACGGCCCTCTCAGGCGCGCTGTTGCGACCCAGAGAGGACCCGTACCGCCCGACACGTCACTTCAAGGAGCATTTTGTGCTGAAGGAATTCAAAGAATTTGCCATGCGCGGCAATGTTCTGGACCTGGCCGTCGGTGTGATCATCGGCGCGGCGTTCGGCAAGGTCGTGGCTTCGCTCGTCGACGACATTCTCATGCCACCTCTGGGAAAACTCATCGGCAACGTCAACTTTTCGGATCTGTTCATCAATTTAAGCGGTACCCACTACGATTCGCTGGCCGCTGCCAAGGCCGCAGGCGCTGCCACACTGAATTATGGAAACTTCATCAACACCATCATCAATTTCCTGATCGTCGCCTTCGCTATTTTCCTCGTGGTGCGCGCCGTGAATCGCTTTATGCCCAAGCCCCCACCGCCCCCGGCTACCACCCGGGATTGTCCGCAGTGCGCCATGCCCATTCCAGTTACTGCCAAGAAGTGCGGTCACTGCACCAGCGCAGTCTAATCGCCGAGCAGTGTGGCGGTCTTAAAACTCAATTTGATTTAGATAAAGAGCGGGCGCGAAAACGTCCGCTTTAGTTTTGCGTGGGCTTCTTCCGCGTATTCGCTTCAAGGTGTGCGCGGAGCCGCGCCACCACCGCATCTTCTTGACCGTCTTCCAATTCCTTTTGCACTTCTTCCAACGCAAAGTGCACCACGTCGTGGTGATGCATCTCCAGCGGCGCCGTCGCTTCGCTGAATTTCAACCACAGCCGGTGCAACAGATTCACTTCATTGGCAGTCAGGTTCGGCGCGTGCGGTCCCAGCACCTTATAAACTTTGTCGCCATTCGGCAGGTGTATCTCTAAATTGAATTGCGGTTTCGGATCGCCCAGCTTCTCCCACGAATCCCCAAAATTCTTTGCCTGATCCTCAGTGGCTTCCTTAGGCGAATGTCCCAGCACAATCGTGCTCGATTGCAGCGACGCCGCCGCCCGCAAAATACCGTCCCACAATTGGTTCGCCGCCACCACCGCCAACCGGATCGTTTTCCCGCGCTTCTCGGCAATCGATAGCGCCTGCGAAAACAACTGCTGCTCGATGCTCCCAAACAGCTGTTCCGCTTCCAAGTCGTACTCACCCGACGCCGATCGCCGCAGCAACCGAACGTGCAGCACCACCACATCCCGGCGCCCCGGCTTCACGCGATCCAGCACGTTCCCCAGGTGATACAGCGCGTGCACATTGCTCACCGGCACCAGAATGTTTCCCGGCCGCACTCCCAACGCTTCCGGCGTCAGTTCTCCTTCCGTCGCCAGATGGAACTGATCCATCTCCACGTGATGCGCCGTCCCTCGCGAACGCCGCGTGAACCGCTCTGAAATGCTGAACACAATGAACAGGAAAATCGAAAACGTCACGCCCGCAATGGTCGCATCCGGCTTGGTGAACAGGTTCACGATGGCCAGGCTCAACAGCATCAGCGTAATCAGCGCCAGCCCCAGCGGAATCTCCACGCCAAAAATGTGGAAGTTCAGCGGCACCCGGTATTCGCGATCGCCGGGATGCGTGTACCGCAACACCAGCACCGCCATGCCCTTCATCGCGAAACTCCAGATCACCCCGAACGCGTACAGGTTCGCCAGAAACGTCACATCCCCGCGGCTGATGATGATCGTCAGAATCTGCAACCCCGCGATAATATTTATCAGCCGGTACGAGGTGCCGAAGCGCCGGTGTGGCTGCCGGAACCAGTCGGCCAGCACACCATCTTCCGACACCCGGTTCAGCACGCCATTCGACCCCACAATCGCCGTGTTCACCGCGCCTGCCAGAATCAGCGTGCCCACCACCACCACGAACCCATGGAAGATCAGCCGCAGAACGAACGGCCCCTCCAGGTTCATCGCCAGTCCGCCAATCAGGTTTTCCAGGAAGTTCTGCCGCTGCGCATCGGGAATCAGCATCACCGCGAAAAACGAAACCAGCGACGTAAACACCAGGCTGTAAATGAAAATCACCAGCCCGGTCTTCTTCAGGTTGGGCAGCTTGGGATGCTCGATTTCGCGGTAGACCTGCGCCAGCGACTCTTCTCCGCTCATGGCCAGCACCGAATGCCCCAGCCCAACCAGCACCGCAATTACCGTAATTAAGCGCCCGAAATGAATTCCGTATAACCACCCCATTGCGTTCTTCTCGAGCCGCATGGTGTGTGCATTCGGAAACGGTGGAAGGTTGGGATGTCGCAGCAGTGCGGTGTAAACGCACCAGGCAATCAAAATCACCACCATCACGGTAGTGATCTGCATGATGCGCATCGCCTTCTGACTGGATTCGTGGACTCCTTTGATGTTGTACCACCAGAAGTACACCGTGCACAGAATTGCAAAAAATGCTGCGCCAAAATCCGGCGAAACGTGCATCCCCAGATGAATGTAGTCCGAAGTCTCGTTGATCAGCCCGACAATATATTGCCCCGCAGATACGCCACTGATCGGCCCGGTCAAAATGTAATCAAACATCAGTGCCGATACGCTGAACTTCGCCAGCGTTCCGCCCATGGCCTCTTTGACCACGCGATACACGCCGCCGCGCACGAACATGCTGCAGCTTTCCACGTAAATCGCGCGCACCGCGTACGAAAACAGCATCACGCCGAGAATGAACCACGGCGCCGCTTTCCCGATGTACGCTTCCGCTTCGCCGCCCGCATAATACGCAGACGACGCCAAATCGTTCAGCACGATGGCCGCAGCGCGCCAGAAGGAGATGAAACTCAACAGAGCGGTTGTCGCGACTAATACACGCGGGACGCTTGTCCCATTGCTGCGTTGGGCAGCCGGGCTATTGGTAGTGCTGCTCATTTAGAGGTAATTTGGCCTGCAGGAATTAATGCTCCCACGTTTCGTAAGGCAAGTCCAGTTACGCCCCGAAACAAAACGTTATTGTTGCGGCATTACGCGGATTTCCCGCGAAACGCCCGCCCGCATTCTTCACAGGGACACAGCGTCCGCAGCAAGTCGTAACTATAAATCCCCGTCGAATGTCCGTCGCTGAAATTTATCTGTATCGCGTAGTTCCCAACCTGTGTTGCCGACTGCGCCCGCGCCTTCGGCTTGTACATCGGCAGAACCGCCGAAGGTACCGGGTTCACGTTCGCGAAGCTTTCCTTCTTCGCCCGCTCGTCGTTACACGTCGCGCACGGGCAATTGTCCCGCAAATATGGAAAATCAAAATGGCTCGAATGTCCATCCGCCCACGTGATGTCTACGCCCGCGCCCGTTTTCACGTGCACTTTCACGCCGGTCGGCTTCTTCCGTTGATCCATCGGTGCTGGCATATCTAAGTATCGCTTAGTTCGCGCCACTTCTCGTAAATGGCGGCAGTTCAACTTCTAGTAGCTTTGGCGCGGTGAATTTCAGTCAGGACTTCTTACGCCCGTCGCAGCAATCTCCCGGGGGAATCGGGTTGCCGTGCGGGCACGTCGTCGGGTGCCCCAGAAATGTGCAAATCCGCTGATCCAGTTCCGGGCTGATGATGTGCTCAAATTTGCAGGCCTGCGTATGCGCCTCGTGATCGTCAATTCGAAATGTATCCTTAAACAGCCGCTCCGCCAGCCGGTGCCGCCGCACCACATCCCGCGCGCGATTCTGACCTTTCTCCGTCAATTGCACCTGGCGCTCTTTCACCTGCACCAATCGCAAATCTTCCATTCGCGCCAGCGTACGCACCGGATCCACTCCGCCCGGCGTCCGAATGTGCTGCACGTCTGCCTGATTCCCTTCTTCCGCGCAAACCCAGATTTGCTCCAGCAAATGGTCGAAGTGAATTCCATCGTCCATCGAAATATGCTGGTCTACCGCCAGATGCCCGTGCACCAGTTCGATCCGCCGATCCGCCTGCTGCGCAATGTCCGGATCGTGCGTGACCATCAAAATCGTATGTCCCGCGCTGTGCAGCTCGCGAAACAATCCAATCACAATTTCTTCGTTCGCTTCGTCCAGATTTCCCGTTGGCTCGTCCGCCAGAATTAACTTCGGCTGGTTGATCAGCGCCCGCGCAATCGCCACTCGTTGTTGCTCGCCTCCCGAAAGCTGCGAAGGCAGATGCGTCATCCGGTGTCCCAATCCCACGCGCTTCAACGCTTCCGCGGCTTCCGACTCATCCGTCACGCTGTGGAAATATTGCGCCAGCATCACGTTTTCCAGCGCATTCAAATAGGGCACCAGGTGAAACTGCTGAAACACGAACCCAATCTTTTCCGCACGATACCGCACCAGTTCGCTTTCGCTCAGGTTCGCCAGGTCCACTCCATCCACCACCACGTGCCCGCCAGACAGTTTGTCCAGCCCGCCCAGAATATTAATCAGTGTCGTTTTCCCCGAGCCCGATGGCCCCATTAGCGCCACCCACTCGCCAGCCGCTATCTTCAGCGATATTCCATCCAGCGCGCGCAGCGTGCCGTACTCCTTCACCAGTCCATCAATACTGACTTGGTACGCACTCACGCTTCACCCCGGAAGACTGACGCAGGACTGATGCTCGCCAATCGTCGCAGCGGGAACGCGCTGGCTACCGAAACAATCACCGTAATAATCACGGAAATAGGATACACAATCCATCGCGGCTGAGCAGCGACTCCGAATACCGCCTTGCCCAACCAGATCGACACCAGCAACCCCACCGCCGATCCCACCAACCCGCCCGCAATCCCCATCAAAATCGCTTCCGCCAGAAATAGCCGCACCACCCGCCGGATCGATCCGCCAATCGCCTTCATCAATCCCACGTCATTCTTCCGCTCAATGGCCACGTTGCTCATTCCCGCCATCACGCACAATGACGTCAAAATCAGCACCAGCACCACCGTCGCCGAGAGCAATCCGCTGATCCGGTTGTACAGTTTGCCTTCCGCCTCGGCCAGTTGCTTGATTCCGTGTACGTCCGCGCCTGAAATCTTCTCTGAAACATTCGCGATGAACTGCTTCACCGCTTCCGGCGTTCCCGTCACGCTCAGCTGCACTAAGCTGATCCGCCCCGGCAATTCCGACAATTCCTGAGCCGTTTTTAAACTCGTAAAAATCTGCGTGTCTTCCGCCCCGCCCGTCGCAATCACCGCATAAATCTTGCAAGACGCTTGCCTGCCCTGATTGCGCAACAGCAACCCGTCGCCCGCCGTCACCTTAAATTGCCCAGCGGCCTTTACGCCCACCTCGCATGCCGCAGGATCGCCACTCAACTCCGCCGAATACTCGGTGCGCTTCCCGGGACGAATTTCTGTCAGCCCTTGCCCCTGCGTCCCCGCAATCACCGCCGGCTCATAATGCAGCGTCCCCGCCTTTGCCACTTCACCAATCACATAAAGGAACGCCACCGCTGGCACACGTTTCCCTTCATATTCCGCCGGCAGTTGCGGGAGCACCCCTTCATCCAGCGTCCTCTGTCGAGCATCCGTCTCATCCGCGCTCGATGAATTTGACCCGCCGACATTGGCCATTGATCGCGGCGCAATAATCACGTTCGCGCCCAGCGAACGAAACTCCGTCGTCAGCCGCCGCTTCGCATCAATTTGCAGATTTAACAGTGCCGAAGTAATCGCCGCGCCCGCGCCCAGCGCCAGCAGAATCACAAACAATCGCGAATAATTCGAAGTCAGCAGCCGCCGCACGATTCGCCAGAACATCGGAGAATCGCTCATCACTCGCCCCGCAATATCGGCGCTGGTTCATACCGTGACGCGCGACGCAGCGGAAACGCGCTACCCAGCAACGTAATCAGCGCCGCCAGCGACAAAATCACAAACAACACAAACATCTTCGGCTCCGGCGCGAATCCAAATATTCTTTCTCCTAGCAATCGCGCCAGCACAATTCCCACGCAATATCCAATTCCGCCGCCCACAAACGCCAGCAGCAACTGCTCCGCTGCCAGCAGCACCGCCACCAATCCCGAGCCCGCTCCCAGCGCCTTCATCAACCCAATTTCCGTGCGTCTCTCAATAACGGATGCAGCCGCCGATGCTCCCACTGCCAGCGCCGCTGCCAGTAACGCCGCAAACGTCACCAGCCACAGCAGCGTCCGCACTCGCGTCAAAACGTTTCCTTCGCCCTCGGCCACTCGCCGGATCACCCGCACATCCGTCCCCTTCAACTCCTGGCTGATCTGCAGCGCAATCGCGCTGATGTACGGCGTGCAATACCACGTATCAAATTCCGCCGGCGTCATCGTCTTCGGATCTTTCCGCGCAAACGCATCTTCCGGCTTGGTCAACGCGCTGACGTACAGCCGCCGGTATTGGCCGGGTCTGTCCAAAAGCGTCTGCGCCGTATCCAGCGACGCCACAATACCCTCGTCCTCGCTTCCTCCTGTATTCAAAATGCCCACGATTTCGAGAGACAGACCAATAACATGCCCATTCCCTGGTCTTGCCATCACGCTGAGGTAGTCGCCCTTTAGCAACCCAAATCTCTTCGCAAACGCGGACCCGACGACACATTGCCTGGAACTGTCGTTGAACCACTTCCCTTCGACATGCCACCACGGGTTGGTTTTGGATACGCCAGTCTCGTAAGTTGTTCCGTCAGGGATGGGAACGCGTTTGTCGGACCAGGTTCCGATGAGGGTAAAATTACCTGGAGTTTCCACGGGACGACCATCGTGGATGGCAGAGGCAACCACCGGTGCTTCCAAAATCGGCGCAAACGCCATAATGTTGAATCGCCAAAAAATGGTCTTCAGCTTCCCCAAATCCTCCACCGGCAAATACGCACCAGCATTTGCCGGACGGTAATCCACTCCGCCAATTTCCAGCGGCAACGAGTCCGCCTCTGGTGTCACCAGCAAATTCGCCCCCAGGCTCCTGAATTCCTGCGCCAACCGGTCCCCCACATCCAGCGACACACTCAGCGCCGCGGTGGCCACAGCCATCCCCAATGCCAGGGCCGCCATCGTCAGCATTTTTCTTTTCGGACGCCGTGTGAAGGAATCAGCTACTAATCGCAGGAACATTTCCGATGTTCAGAAATTCGCAGAAACTCTGAAGCTCTCCTATCGCGGAATTTCCTCCGCCGCTTTCGTCACCGCAGACACATCAATCACCACATCACTCCCGTCCACCTGCGACGTAAATCCAATCGGGTTGCATCCGCCCTTCTGCCCAATCGACGGAATGTAAATGGCAGAAGCGCAGTGCCGGCATATCACGTTTTGTCCATCCTGCCGGTATCCATCTGCCCCGCAAATCAGGCACGCATCTAGCGCTGTGCCATACCCATTCGGCTTCTTGATCACCATGAACCGAATCGCATGCCCGTTCGCATTCAACGTGAACAAATGCAGATTCCCATCCTGCACTTGCGTCACCGGTACCCTCACAATTCCGTTTACCGCTTCCACCGGCTGCGCTTGCACTGGCGCCGCATTCACCTTCGCGTAGATAAAATCCGCCGTCAGCACCAGCACCACCGACAAACTCATCACCGCCGCCGCAATCATCCACAGCCGCTGCTTCCGATTCTGCGATTCCAGCAGCCGCCGCTCCGCGGGATTCGTCACCGCGCCCACGGCCTTCGAATGTGTTGCCGATTGCCACTCTTTTAAAATCATCAACGCCGCCGCGCCAAACACGAAAATGAAGAAAAATAAATCGTTGCGCACCACCGGCCCCAGTAGCGCCATCTCAGCTTTACTCGAAGGAATCCACTGCGCTTCGCTCAGCTCGTGCAACCCCGTCACCGCCAGCTGAATCGCAACCAAGATGAGAATCGCGCTCGTGACTTTAAAAAATCGCTGCAACGGAATCTTCAGCGTCCCCTTGAAGAAGAACACGCCCACCGCCACCGCCGCCGCTATTCCCACTCCCGTGCCGATCCACGTCTGCAAGCCTTCCGTGGAAACCTCCACCGCGCGCAAAATCAGCGCCAGCTCCGCGCCTTCGCGCACCACCATCAGAAAAACGAACAGCCCCAGTCCCCAACCCGCTGCCGAACCCGCGCGCTCAGCAAATTTGTCCACCTTCGACTCGATTTCCTTCTTCAAATGCCGCGCGATCCGGTTCATCCAGATGATCATCGTCACCACAAAAAACGCCGCAATCAGCAGCAACAATCCTTCAAATCCGTCTTCGCTGATCTGGAATCTCTCCAAAGCTACGGCAGCTGCAAGACTTAGCCCCACCGCCGCGGCCACGCCTCCCCACACGAATTTCGCCAAATGGCTGCGGCCGGTCCGCGACAAGTACACCAAAATGATGCCGACAACCAGCGAGGCTTCGACACCCTCACGCAGCGCGACTAGGAAGGCAGAAAGCACGTTAACTCCAGTTGATAATCATTTGCAACAGCGCTACCAGTCTAGTCCCCGCTCTTTTCCCCGTCAAGTTCACTCGTCACACTGTTTCCTCACGGTAGAATAGTCTCTTGCGTCTATCCACCTACATGCTGCCTATCTTCCGCCCAGGCCTTGCCCTCGCTCTTTGCGCCCTGCTGGCCTGCCCTCCCCTGCCCGCTCAGGATCCCAAAAATCCCCAGCAAGCTCCCACCGACAAACAAGACCTGATTAAGCCCGATCCCAAGCAGGCCAAACACCTCGTCGAAGCTGGCGAAAAAATGGAGCAAGCCGGCGATCTTGAGCATGCCCTGAAAGCCTACGAACAAGCCGCCGAGCTCGCACCCTTCGACGTCACCATCGTCAACAAAGCCTCCACGCTGCGCTCCAAACTTCTCCAGGACTACGTGAAGGCCGCTGAAGGTTTCGCCGCCGAAGGCAATTTCATGGACGCTGCTGTCCAACTCGCCAATGCCCTGCGCATCGATCCAGACAACGCGATGATCTTGCAACGCATGCAGCAGCTCGCCAACTTCAATCAGCGCAAAAGCGAGTCGCTTCCCGATCTTCCGCCAGAAGGTCTGGTAACTGCCGAACCTCAGAAAATCACAAAGGACTTCAATCTCCACACCGATGTGCGCGGCGCCTACGAACAAGTCGCGGCCTCCTACGGACTAAAAGCCTCCTTCGATCCCGATCTGCCCACGCGCAACGTTCGCTTGCGCCTCGACAACGCCGACTTCGCCACCGCCATGAAAGTCCTCTCCGAGGCAACCGGCACCTTCTGGCGTGCGCTCTCTCCCACGCTGATCTTTATCGCTTCCGACACCGCCGATAAACGCAAAGCCTACGATCCCCAGATGGAACAAACCTTCGTCCTTTCCTCCTCCGTAGATTCCGCCGACATCACCGAACTCGTCCGCGTCATTCGCGAACTAACCGGCGCGCAACACATCCAGCAATCCATCGCCAATCACACTCTCACCATTCGCGATTCCGTCGAACACGTTCGTCTCGCCGGCGCCATCCTCAATGAATTGGAACAAGCCCGCGGCGAAGTCCTGCTCGAAATCGATTTGCTT
>Ga0209275_10000085_pt1 | contig 27704 bp, 23 predicted proteins | sample HubBroMetageREF2_FD_188344 | JGI IMG/M metagenome (GOLD analysis project Ga0209275, IMG submission 188344) | Reference soil microbial communities from the Hubbard Brook experimental Forest, New Hampshire, USA - Hubbard Brook CCASE Soil... | ecosystem: Environmental > Terrestrial > Soil >... | reverse complement strand
GAAGTCTGTTGGGTAATTCGCGTGCTGTCCATGAAGCGCGTCTTGTTATACGTCTAGGTGGTTAGTCGGGTTCTCCGTCGCATCGCTTGAGCCGGCCCCCCGTCCCGATGCACGTTGGCTCGCACCAACGCCCTCGTCAACACGCCCGTCAGAACCAGCAGCCCCAGCGCAAGCAGTATGTACAGCACGTCGGCGCCCGAAAGCCCCAGCGGCTGCGAACCGCCACCGCGAACGGTTGGTGTCGATCGTCTGGATGTCTGTGTATACGCCGGAGAGGCGCCTTTGGATGCCTTTCCAGCCCCGTCTTCGGCATGTCTCTGTCTGCTACCGGATCTGGAGGATCGCCCGCCGCCTGCCGGCGCGGCGCTCGCGTGGCTGGGTGCTGCGGCCTGCACTTCGTTGCCGCTCGCGATCAGCGAGCCATTTCCTGTGGATCGGCCTGCGCTGGAGCCACCCCCGGTCGAACCGCCGCCAGAACCGCCTTTACCGGAGGGTCCGTTGAGCAGCGCGGAGCCGAGGATCGCCTGGTTTCCCTCGCCGGGACCACCGTAGCCGCTGAGTAGCGAACCGGCGCTGGCCGCCCCCGGCGCCAGCCCTGAGACGGCCAACGCCATCAGGGTCAACGTCATTGTGATGAGGCGGTTGCGTCTCATGCGTCCGTGCCCTGAAATCCCTTCTGGCCTGAGCAAGCTCTGCTCCTATCCGTGCCACGCGTTCGTCGTCACCTCGACCCCCCGATCATCAGGTCTCTTGAGCGTAGGAGCTCGGCATCGACGAATCGACGAGTATTGGCCCACACGCTACAGAAGCTCGGCCTGGATGTCGAGAGTTTTCTGCGTTATTCGCAAGAATCGACTGACGCGCTATTCGAGTTGCTGAGCTTTGACGAGGATTAGGCGATTCAGTTCGTCGACGTTCAAGCGCTGCCCTGCGCTCGCGACCGCGAGCGCCTGCCTGGTGAGCGGTTCCCGCGGATTCAGCCGCGCGGCGCGCCCGAGTAGGCGGAGAGCCACGGCACGTTGACCCTTCGCGGAGGCGATCGCTCCCCGCTCGAGCGTCGCATACGCGTCCCCCGGGTCGCGTTGGAGCGCAACGGAGAATTGCTGTTCGGCGTGTGCAAGTTCGCCGTAGCGCAAGGCGATACTGCCGGCGACCAGATCCGCCTCGTCGCTGAGTGGGTTCAGACGAGCGGCATCGCGCAGACGCGCGTAGGCGCTCTGCGGCGCGCTCGTCCAGATACGCGCTGCGCTCTGCACCTCGAGCTGGCTCAACCACGGTGCAGCCAGCGAGACGGCGGCCGCAAGCGCCACGATCAGGCCCACGCCGATCGTCAGACGCCGACGCGCAAGCGAACCTGATCCGCTCACAGCGGCTTTTCCGGCAGGCTCGCCGGGGCCATTTCCGGCAGCCTCGCCGGGGCCAGGCACACCGCGCGCGGGCGCAAGCGCACACACGAGACCGAGCAGCGCGAACGCCGAGGCCCCCAGTCCCGCGAACTCCCAGAACCAGTCGAACGATCCGTGCACCACCCAGTAGCCAAAGCCGGCCAGCGCGGCTGCGGCCACATAGCTGACGAGCGGATCGGAGCTTCGCAGCGCGCGCGCCGCCGCCAGCAGCGCGCCACCCAGGCCGATCAGCGCGAGCAGCGCGCCGATGACGCCCGTCTGCGAGAGCGTGCGCAGCTCGACGCTGTGTGGGTAGTGGGGCGTCTCGTTGCTGCGGCCGTGGGCCAGGTACTGCTGCTGGAAGTTGTCGGCGCCGATCCCCACGACCGGATGAGCGAGGAATTCGTCGAGCGCGACACGGTAGAAGTCGTAGCGGTTGCTGCCCAGGCCGCTCACCAGCCGGCTGCCTCCGCTGGCGTTGTCCGAGGCATAGCCACCCTTGAAGCTGTTCCAGCCTTTTTCGACGCGCGTGACCGGGTTGCCCGCCGCTGCCAGCACTCCGATCGCACCCGCCACGAGCGCGATCAGTGCCGCCACGCGCACGCCCGTGCGTATCCGCCCGCGGGAGCGCTGGGAGAAACCACGCCGGGACTCCACGGCAGCGCCTGCCGCCGCCGCGAGCCCGACGGCGAGCGCGGCCGCGAACATGGCAGCGATGGCGCCGTGCAGCGTGCCAGCTGCGACTGCTTCGTGCTTCAGCTGATCGCCGACGTGCAGCACCGCCGGCGCGGCCGCCGCAATGCCCGCCACCACAGGCACCAGCACGGCGAACGTACGTGTGCGCCGCGGCAGCGCCAAGAACACGAGCACGACCATCACTGGCGTGGCGTAGATCGAGCCGCGACTCTGGCTGAGCAGTGCGACCTCGGCCAGCAGCACCGCGCCGCCCGCGAACACGCCACGCAAGCCCCAGGGCAACTGCTCGCTGCGCGCAAGCAGCAGCGCCGGCCAGAAGGCCATCAGCCATTGCGCCGCGTTCGCGTTTGGATAGCCCGTGGGGTAGTCCAGGCGCCCGCCTGGGAGCATCGACTCGAGGCCCGCGCCACTGGCGGCGTTCACGTGTAGCGCCGTGAACGCAGCCAACACGATCAGCGCGAGCGTCCACACGCCAAGCAGCAGCGTCGCGCTGACACCCTGCTGGCGCCAGAGCGCAAACAACGCGAATACCAGCAGGTACAGGAGCGTCCGGTTCGCCCCTTCCCAGGCGTCGCCCGTGGACGACGCCCACAGGATCGACAGGTAGCTGAGAACCGTGTAAGCGGCCAGCGCGCCGAGCGCGATCGACACGGACCGCGGGACCTCCCCCACGCGCAGCCGCACCACGCCCACACCGATGCCCAGCAGCGCCAGCACCACCAGCGCGCCTGGGGCCCAGTGCGTCACCGGGTAGCCCGCCTGACTGCTAGCCCACACGATCAACAGCGCGAGCGCGGCGAGCGCTGGCACGGTCGCCGGCGACGCACGCAGCGACGCCGTGAGCTTCGCTGTCATCGCGCCCACAATAATCATCGGTGTGGAGGACTCCGCCGCTCTAGTCCAGTTCTATGACGACGCCTACTCGCGCGACCCAGCCGAGGCCGCCCGCTACGCGCGCTGGCGGGCCCTCAGTGCGATCGGCAAGGTCGATCACGTGATCGCGCTGTGCACGCAGGCGGGCCTATGGGCGGACGGGCATCCAATCAATACGCTCGAGGTCGGCTGCGGCGATGGTGCGCTGTTGTGCGAGCTACACAGGCGTGGCTTCGGCGGCGTGCTGTCCGGGGTGGAGATCACACAAGCGGCAGTCGAGATCGCGCGCCGGCGGCACCAGATCAGCTCGGTTGAGCTGTATGACGGGCTACACCTGAGTGCTGGCGACGATGCTTACGAGCTCGGCGTGCTCTCGCACGTGCTCGAGCACGTGCCCGATCCAGCAGCACTGCTCGGCGAGGTTGCGCGTGCGTGCCGAGTGGTGCTGGTGGAGGTGCCGCTGGAGGCCAACTTCTCCGCTCGTCGCGCCCGTAAGCGCGAGCACGCCGCCGAGGTTGGCCACCTACAACGCCTGGACCGCAACGCAGTACGCGTGTTCGTGGAGCGTGCGGGCCTGTCAATCGCCGCGGAGCTCGAGGATCCGCTGCCGCTCGAGGTTCACCGATTCTTTGCCAGCGGTGCGCGAGCGAGCGCCACGGGCACCGCCAAGTGGGCCACCCGATCCGTTCTGCACCGCCTCGCTCCGTACGTGGCCCGGCGGGTGTTCACGCTCCACTATGCGTGTCTGTGCGTCGCGCCGGGCGGGTAGCCGCGGAGAACAGCAGCGACAGCACGGTGCCCATCAGCTCGTCCGGCACAGCGGCCGGATCGGCCAGCTTCTGGCGGGCGATGCCGTCGGCGAGCGCATCGATCGCCACCGCCAGCTGCTCGGCGGGAATGTCCAGCTCGAGCTCGAACTCGCGCACCCCATCGGCGATCAGCCGCGTCAGCACCTGGCGCATCTGTGCGAAGCGCGCGGCCACCTTCGGGCGCACCTGCGGGTCGCGTACGCCGTACGCCCAGAACTCCATGAACAGCAGCAGCAGCTCGGGCTCGCGCTCGATCATCGTCATCCACCGCCGGGCACCACCCGTGGCGCGCTCGCTGATCGATGCCTGCGCGCGCACCGCGTCTTCGATCTCGCGCGCGTGCTCGGCGATCTCGCGCTCCATCAGCACCAGGAACAGGTCCTCCTTGCCGTCGAAGTTCGAATACAGCGCGCCCGTCGAGAACCCAGCCTCTGAGGCGATCTCATCGACCGAGGCACCGTGGAAGCCGCTGCGCGCGAACACGCCGCGTGCAGCCACCAGCAGACGGTCGCGGGTGTTCGCCCGGCTCTGCTCGCGGGTGAGACGGCTCCCCGATGTCGTGGCGCCCGCGTCCTGCTCGCCCTGTGCGGTCTCCATCGATCGGAGTCTACTTGCAGAACGGATGCTATTTAGATAACGTCCATTATCCGATTTCGATAACCGGAGCAGAGGAGCGACCACGATGGCGACCGCGACGAGTACCAACCCGCCTGACGCCAGCCTGGGCAGCCTGCCCGCTGACGCGATCTCTTATGAAGATCTCTACACCCGCTGGGAGCGCGGCAACTGGTCGGCCACTGCGCTTGACTTCACCGAGGATGCACGCCAGTGGCGTGAGGACTTCACCGACTTCGAGCGCACCGCTGCCCTGTGGAACTACTGCCTGTTCTTCTGGGGCGAGGACGCGGTCGCGGACAACCTCTCCCCCTACATCGACGCGGCGCCACGGGAGGAGCAGAAGTACTTCCTCGCCACCCAGCAGGTCGATGAGGCCAGGCATGCGGTGTTCTTCAAGCGCTTCATGCAGGAGGTCTGCGGCATCGGCGACGGCTCCATGGCAAGCGGCCTAGCGGCGGTCAAGCCACAGTTGACATCGGGCTTTCGCAAGATCTTCGACCGCCTCGACCGGATGGCCGACGAACTTCGCGCTGACCACTCCCCCGCGAAACTCGCGGCCGCGGTCACGCTCTACCACATCGTCGTCGAGGCGGCGCTCGCCCAGCCTGGACAGCACTTCATCTGCGGCTATTTGGAGAAGCGCGATCAGCTGCCAGCATTCCGCGAGGGCATGGCCAACATCGCCGCTGACGAGCAGCGCCATATTGGCTTCGGCGTCAAGCTGCTCTCCGACTTGAACCGTGAAGACCCCGTCGGCGTGCCCAAGGCGGTAGGTCGCATCCTGCGCGATGTCACCCGCTACACAGCCCAGGTACTGATGCCTCCAGGGTGGGACGAACGCTACATAACCGTCTTTGGCGCAACATATGACGAGGTCGGGGTCGAGGGACTGACGTCGATGACCACCAAGCTGCGCTCCGCCGGCCTCGCGGTCGAGACGCTCCCCGGCCCACCGCTGTTGCCGCCGGGACTCTCGCCGCTGGAGATCTCCCAGCGGGGACGAGCGCTCGCGAAAGCCGGCGTGCTCGGCGTGCGCGAAGGGCCCACGCTGCGTGACGAGGAGACCTTGGCAATGCTGTTCGACACGATCCGGCGCCAGGTCAACCCCAATCACGGGCTCAAGCGTCCCACGACGTTCCAATGGGAGTTCACCGACCCCGATGTCCCCACCTGGCACCTGACCGTCAACAACGGTTCCAGCACCGTCCAGCCCGGGGTGGCGCCCAAGCCCGATCTGCGCCTGCGTCTCTCCTACCAAGACTGGGTGGACATCGTCGGCGAACGCCTGGATCCCGTCCGTGCCGTCGCCAGCGGCAGGCTGCGCCCGCGCGGCAACCCGCTCGCGTTGGCGCGGCTGGGCAAGGTCTTCCCGCGGGGCTGAGCGGGACCCGCTGCCCGCGCGGCCGTCGGCCGCGCCATTCGGGCGATCCGTCCAGGGGCAGCGCAGATCCCTGAGTGACGCCCGAATGCTTGGATAAGCTCACCCAATGGCCGAGGATCGTGACGCGCTCTCGCGCGAGGCGTATGCGGGCGCCGTGCGCGAGGCAGAAAACGCTGTCCTCGAGCACGCCGATCACCAGCCTCACCACGGCTACACGCCCGCGGCGTTCAGGCACTACGTGCGCCAGCGGGCGCTGCTGTCCGCACTCGACTCGCTGACGTTCGCGAGCGTGCTCGACGTCGGCTGCGCGGAGGGCTACTTCATGAAGGTGGTACGCGATCGCTTCGGTGCGAGCGTGTGGGGAGTGGACCTCTCCACGACAGCCCTGGCGAAGGCGCACGGTCTGTACGGGTTTCCAGTCGCCGCAGCCGAGGCCACGCGCCTTCCGTTCGCCGATGGGAGCTTCGATCTGGTGCTCTCGACCGAGGTGATCGAGCACGTGCTCGATCCAGACCTGATGGTCGCGGAGATGCGGCGCGTCTCGCGCAAGACGGTGCTCGTCACCACACCTGTCAGCCAGAGCGCCGATGAGCACGAGCCCGACTTCGACCTGCAGGCGGAGGGCCACATCAACAACTTCGACCCCACCACCGTGCGTCGGCTGTTCGGCGAGGAAGCGACGCTCGGCAGCTTTCGCTGCAACGCCACCCTCGCCATGATCGTCGGCGTCGGCCGCCACCTCCCCAGCGGCATGCGCGACGCTTTCTACGGTCTCGACCACGCCGTCTCCCAGCGCCTGGGCTCTCCCGTTCACCGCGTCAAGGCGCTACGCAATCGCGACTGGCTGATCACCGTCCCCGCGACCAGCCAGGGCGAGGGGACGCTCGAGTGGCGCTGTCCCGCATGCCACGGACAGCTCCAGCGCGAGCACGAGTCCGAGCCCGAGTTGCTTCGGTGCGGAAGCTGCGGCACTGCGTATGCGCTCGCCGGTGAGGTACCAGACTTCTTCAAGGCGGCCAACGCCACTGACACGGCTGACACGGCCGACGCGGCTGACACGGCCGACGCGGCCGACGCGGCCGACACGGCCGACGCGGCCGACGCGGCCGACGCTTCGTAGAGGTTCTCTTCACGAAGACTCTGTATAGCAATGGCTATACGGCAGCTTCTCGGGCAACAATCACCCACGCCTCTTTAGGTTTCTGCTCGTAGCCTGGCGAGAGCTTGCGACTCGTATGCGACTCGTATGCGAGGGGTGAGCGCTCGCGACTAGTAGTCGGCGACAGCTCGCGGCCCCTAACCCGGCGAGAACTCGCGCTCGGCTGCGGTCGAATCTCCAGCGGTCAAGGCGGTCGCCGGCCGCGAGGCGGAGGATGCCGATCGCGCGGTTGGGACCGGGCGGTGGGCGAGAGCGGTAGGCCCGGCGGCGGCGAGCGTCTGCTCGGGCCCGAACTCACGGCTGGCTCGTGTGGCAGGTGTGAGCGGAGCGTTCGCGCTAGCCCCGCGGGCTACTGTGGAAGTGGCTGCGACACCAAGCTCGTCGAGCTGGTCGGTATCGGGCCCGGTCGGTATGGCGGCGCGATGGGCGCGATCGGCGAGGCGCCGCGGGTGGTGCGACACGGAAACTCGATCGCTGCGGTCGAGCGCAACGCAGCCGGCTCCGACGCCAAGCGCGAGCAGGCATCCGACTGCGAGCTTGGCGGCGAATGGGCCGGCTCCGATCAACCAGCCTCCGCCCGCGGCACCGCCGGCACCGACGGCTCCTGACGCAGACACGGCACCGCCGATTCCCGGCCCGGCCTGCAGCCCGGCACCGGTCGCCCCACCTGACGCGCCGCCGGCGGCGCCGCTGGCGTGGGCTACCTCGCCAGCGCGCATGAGCGCAGCAGCACCGAGGCTCCACGGCAGGAACACGGGTGGCAGGGCGGCGGCGAGGCCGCGCAGGGAGACGACGTAAGCACGGCAGGCGGGACATTGGCTGTGGTGCATGAGCGCGAGTCGGTAGCGCTCGCCATCGGGGTCGAGGATTCCGTAGGCGAGAGCGCGCATGAGCGATGCCTGCTCCTCGCACCAGTCGCCTGCGGCGATGGTCTGCACCAGCGCGCCGACCTTGTTGGCCACGCCTGGACGGTCCGTGCCGCGACCCTCCATGAGCTTGCGCATCCGCGCCTCGCTCACGCCCATCCGGGCGGCGGCATCCGACCGTGAAAGGCCCTGCAGGTAGCAGAGCGTGGCAGCCTCCCGCTCGCGCTGGTCCAGCCGACCGCGCAGCCCCTCGAACAGCTGCTGCAGCCGCATGCGGTCATCGAGCTCGGCGTCGAGGTCGCGCTCGCTGGCGCTGAGCGTCTCTGCATCCGGGCCGGCAGCCTGGATGCCACGATGGCTGCGACTGTGCGCCCTGAGCTCGTCGACCGCGCGACGGAAGGTCACGAGCACCAGCCATCCGGCGGGGTTGGCGATCTCGTGCCCTTCCAGCGTTGCGGTGTAGAGCCCCTGCCACGCCTGGGCATAGCATGCCTCGAGATCGCCCTGATCGAGGCTCACGCCACTCGCCCCCAGTCGCCCCCGTACGCTCGTGAGCACTCGCTCCCTGAGCCCCTCGAACTCGTCGCGCAGCAGACGCTCGGCGCGATAGCGACGAAGGCTGAGGGGACTCATTCGTCGGCAGGTTACGGAATTTTGCTTGCCCGCAGGATTCTGTCGTTTGGTTGCGCGAGGGTACTGCCCTAGCGGCGGAAACCGACGTGGGCAGCCTGGAGCCGCCCCTCCCACACGGCTTTGGCGCCGAGATCGCCGGTGCGGAAGACCATGTAGCTGGTGACGATGGCGAGCAGCACGAGCAGGGCACGCAGCACGCTGAACAGGGCCTTGGAGGAGAGCAGCTCGTCGAGGATGCGAAGACCGGTGGGCATGCCGCTGGAGATCCGCCGGGCGGCGAAGGTGACGATCAGGGTGGCGGTGAAGAGCACGTAGACGATGGCGAGGATGTGGGCGGCGTGGGAGTGTTCGGAGATCAGGGTGGCGGCTTGGCCCTGCAGGTTGAGCGCACCGCGCAGCGCGGCGCCGGCCTGCATGGTGAGGAAGATGGAGCTCATGGCGAGGATGGATACGAGCGCGAGCGCGGTGCCGTAGCGCGTGAGCCACTTGGGCTTGACCATGAAGACGATGGCGACGACGACGGTGGTGGGTATGAGCACGACGGGCACGTGCACGAACAGCGGATGCGCGGGCAGGCCGCTGTAGATCGTCTTGATGCGTATCGGCAGCGTGATGAAGCTGAGGAAGGCGAGCAGCGTGAGGACGAACTCGGCCCGCTGCCAGTCGACTCCTGCCTGGGGCGGCGCCGCTGGTTTCGGTCATGAGCCGCAGGGTAGGTGCAGCTCGTTAACTGGCCACTAAAGCTAAGTGATCTCTCATGCTGGAGGGGCGCCAGCTTCCGCGGCGGCTACCCGATGCGGGCGATCTGCGAGAGGCTCACCTGCCGCATGTCCTCGCCGCTGCGGTGAGCGCGATGCCATTCGACGACGAGCTCGAGGGCGTCTTGGAGTCGACAGACGGGATGCCATCCGAGTAGCTGTTCGGCTGCGCTGGAATTGAGCGCTAGGTGACGGGCCTCGGGTGGGTTGACGGCGTCGTCGAGCTGCCAGACGAGCTGGCCGTCCCACAGCTCGGCGAGGCGCTCGACGATCCAGCTTGCGGCGCGGGCGTCGCCTGCGGGAGGGCCGAAGTTCCAGGCGCGCGCGGTCTGCCCAGGCGGACCCTGTGCGAGCGCCTGGGCGAGGCGCAGGTAGCCGGCGAGCGGGCTGAGCACGTGCTGCCACGGGCGCACGGCGTGGGGGTTGCGTAGCTTCAGCGGCTGGCCGCTGTCGACGGCACGTACGCTGTCGGGCACGAGCCTGTCCTCGCCCCAGTCGCCTCCGCCGAGCACGTTGCCGGCGCGCGCGGTGGCGAGCTGCGGCGAGTCGTCGTTGTAGAAGAAGGAGCGGCGGTAGGCGCTGGATAGGAGCTCGGCGCAGGCCTTGGAGCTGGAATAGGGGTCGGCCCCACCGAGCGGGTCGTCCTCGACGAAGCGCCGTGAGTCCTCGTGTGAGTTCTGGTAGCACTTGTCGGAGGTGACGACGACCACGGCCAGCACGTGGGAGCCGACATGACGGACGGCATCGAGGATGTTGACGGTGCCCATGACGTTGACCTCGTAGGTCGAAACGGGGTCGCGCAGCGAGCGCCTGACGACGGGTTGTGCGGCGAGATGAAGGACGACTTCGGGACGCGCGTCGCGCAGTGCGTCGCGAACGGCATTGTGACTACGCACATCGACAGCTAGCTGACGCATGTGAGCGCCGATACCTGCCAGCTCATATAGCGACGGACGGGATGGCATGCCACGGGCCAGACCTGTGACGTCGGCGCCGAGCGACTGCAGCCAAAGCGACAGCCAGGCGCCCTTGAAGCCGGTGTGGCCGGTGACGAGTACCCGCCGGCCGGTCCAGAAGTCGAGGTCGATCTCCACGAGGGCGGGTATCTTCACGCAATGCCCATGCCTCCGGCGCGCACCCCGCAGACGCGCACCCCGCAGACGTCTGCCCAAGCGCATGCAGCCAGCGAGCAGCGGGCGTCCACCGGGCGGCAGGCGCCGGCTCCTCCGCCACGAGCGGAGATATTGGGCATCCCGCTGGCGATCTCGGACTATGAGGAGGTGCTGGACTGGATGGACGCGATGATTGCGGCGGACGCGCACGGCTACGTGACGGCGGCTGCGGTGAATCTGGTGATGTGTGCGCGGGAGGAACGTGAGACGCTGGCGGCGACGCTGGCGGCGACGTTGGCGGTGCCGGATGGCATGCCGCTGGTGTGGGCGCTGCACGCACTGGGACACGCTCGCGCTACGCGTGTGTATGGCCCGGACCTGATGGCCAACTTCTGTGCGCGCGCGGCGGGCAAGGGCACTCCGATGTACCTGTATGGCGGACGGCACCCGGGCGGCAGCGCGCTGCTGCGGGAGCGGCTGCTGGAGCGCTTCCCGGGGCTGAATATCGTGGGCGGCTCCTCGCCCCCGTTTCGCACGCTGACGGCTGAGGAGGACGAGCGGGAGATCGCGTTGATCAACGCTTCGGGCGCGGCTGTGGTGTGGGTGGGCACGGGGCAGCCCCGCCAGGAGCAGTGGATGCACAGGATGCGCCCTCGTCTATCTCCGCCTTTGCTGGTGGGGGTTGGCGCGGCGTTTGACTTTCACGCGGGCCTGGTGCGGCAGGCGCCGGCGTGGATGCAGCGCAACGGCTTGGAGTGGACGTACCGCCTGTCGCGCGAGCCGCGGCGGCTTTGGCGACGCTATGCGCGCTACAACCCGCTGTTCGTGATGGGCTTTACGCGCCAGTACCTGCAGCACCGCCGTGAGCGGGGCGGTTGAAGGTGAGCCGCGTTCTCGTCACTGGCGGTGCTGGCACGATTGGCGCGGCGGTGGTGAGGAGACTGCTGGCGGACCCGGACTATGAGGTGCGGGTGGCTGACGAGCGTCAGGCGCCGCAGTGGATGCGCGAGGGCTGCGAGGTCCATACGGGAGACTTGCGCGTGCCGAGGGAGGCGCGCGCGGCGACGAATGGCTGCTCGCATGTCATCCACTTGGCTGCGCTGGGCGGGGGAACGGCGGGGCGCCGCAGACTGCCGCATGCGCTGATGGAGGCAAACAATGCGCTGTACAACGCGGTTGTCCGTGCTGCGCTGGGTGTGGAGGTGGAGCGCTTCGTGTATGTGTCCTCGGCGGCGGTGTTCGAGCGCGCGGAGCTGTTCCCGACGCCTGAGGACTATCTGCAGCAGTGCCCTACGCCCACGTCTGCGTATGGCTTCTCGAAGCTCACGGGCGAGATGTATTGCCGCGCTGCGCACAGCGAGCACGGCCTGCGGTTCACGATCTGTAGGGCTTTCAATGCATACGGCCCGGGCGAGCTGCCGGACGCGGAGCCGGGCGTGGCGCATGTGGTGCCGGACCTGGTCGGGAAGGTGCTTTCGGGGCAGCGCCCGCTGGAGATATTCGGCTCGGGGGAGCAGACGAGGACGCTGACGCACGTGGATGACATCGCGGATGGCGTGGTCGTGGCGATGAGCTCGGGGGCGGGCTTGAACGAGGACTTCAACATATCGGCGGCGCGCGAGCTGACGGTGGCGGAGATCGCGGGCATCGTGTGGGAGGCGTGCGGCGAGGACATGGAGACATTTGAGCTGAAGCACGTGCCGGCGTTCGCGGTGGATGTCCAGCGTCGCTGGCCGTCGGTGGAGAAGGCGAGGCGAGTGCTCGGCTGGCAGGCAGGGATCGCGCTGGAGGACGGAATTGCGGCGACGGTGCGGTGGCTGCGCGGCGCGGACGATAGGCTTCCGCGCCAATGCCCGACCGCCCTTCAGCACTGATCACAGGCGTCACTGGCCAGGACGGCTCCTATCTGGCTGAGCTGCTGCTGGAGAAGGGCTACGACGTCCACGGCATGGTGCGCCGCGCGTCGACGGAGAAGTTCGAGCGGATCGAGCACATCCGCGACCGCGTTACGTTGCACCAGGGCGACCTGCTGGACCAGCGCTCGCTGGTGGACGCGCTGCGGGCATCGAAACCAGCGGAGATCTATAACCTGGCGGCGATGTCGTTCGTGGCGGTCTCGTGGATCCAGCCGACGCTGACGGCGGAGTTCACGGGCACGGGCGTGACGCGGATGCTGGAGGCGATGCGTGAAGTGTGCCCGCAGGCGCGCTTCTATCAGGCGTCTTCGAGCGAGATGTTCGGCAAGGTGCTGGAGGTCCCGCAGACGGAGACGACGCCGTTTTACCCGCGCTCTCCATACGGCGTGGCGAAGGCTTACGGCCATTTCATCACGGTCAATTACCGCGAGTCTTACGACCTGCACGCTACGTCGGGCATACTTTTCAATCACGAGAGTCCCCGCCGGGGCCTGGAGTTCGTGACCCGCAAGATCACGTGGCATGCGGCGGCGATCAAGCACGGCCTGACGAAAGAGCTGCGCCTGGGCAACCTGGACGCGGAGCGCGATTGGGGCTATGCGAAGGATTATGTGGAAGCGATGTGGCTGATGCTGCAGCGTGACACGCCGGAGGACTATGTGATCGCGACGGGGAAGGCGAACTCGGTGCGCGAGTGCTGCGAGGTGGCGTTTGACGAGGCGGGCTTGGGCGACTTCGAGCAGTACGTGACGATTGACCCGGCGTTTGTGCGCCCGGCGGAGGTGGACCACCTGATTGGCGACCCGGCGAAGGCGGGTCGCGACCTGGGCTGGGAGCCGCGGACGAGCTTTGAGGAGCTGATCAGGCTGATGACGCGCGCGGACCTCGAGCTGCTGGGGCCGCGCTGAACACGATGGGCGTGCCGCTGTTCGACACGTCGGCGCCGCAAGCCCCCTTGCGTGAGGAGCTGCGCGCGGCGGTGGCGCGCGTGCTGGACGCTGAGCGCTACATCCTCGGTCCGGAGGTTGCGGCGTTCGAGCAGGAGTTCTCGGCGTACTGCGGCTCGACACATGCGGTGGGGGTGGCTAACGGCACGGAGGCGATCACGATCGCGCTGCGGGCGATGGGCGTGGGACCGGGCGATGAGGTGGTGGTGCCGTCGTTTACGTTCTACGCCTCGGCGGAGGCGATCCCGCCGACGGGCGCGCGCCCGGTGTTCTGCGACATTGACAGGGACACGTACTGCGTTACGGCTGAGACGGTACGCGCGGTGTTGACACCCCGCACGAAGGCCGTCATCGCTGTGCATCTGTTCGGCAACGTAGCCCCGATCGCGGAGATTGAGGCGTTGGGCGTACCGGTGCTGGAGGACGCGGCTCAGGCGGCTGGCTCGACTGGCGCGGACGGGCGTCCGGGAGCTCTGGGCACTGCGGCGACGTTCTCGTTCTTCCCGTCGAAGAACCTGGGGGGCTTTGGCGACGGCGGCATGATCACTACGTGTGACGACGGGGTGGCGGAGCTGGCACGCACGCTGCGCTTCCACGGCTCGCACGACAAGGTGACGTACGAGCAGGTGGGCTACAACTCGCGTTTGGACGAGCTGCAGGCGGCGATCCTGCGCGTGCAGCTGCCACACCTGGATGGGTGGGCTGAGGGCCGCAGGCTAGTGGGGCGCTTTTACGAGGAGTGTGGCTTGGGCGAGCTGGTGACGCTGCCGCGGGCGGCCGCGGGAGCATCGCCGGCATGGCATTTGTATGTGGTGGCGGACCCACGGGTGGAGAGCTTGGAAGTAGCGCTGGCTGCGGCTGACATTGGGCACAAGCCGTACTACCGCACGCCGGTGCACCGCCAGCAGGCGATGCGTGAGTGGGGCGCGGGCGTGGAGCTGCCGGCCACCGATCACGCGGCGCGCACGCACCTGGCGATCCCTATGAGCCCGGTGCTCACACGCGCACAGGCCGGCGAGGTCGTCGTGGCGGCCCGCTCAGCTGCCGGTCGACCCCACTAGACGGCCGAGAGGCAAGCGAGGCAAGGACGCAGGAAGCGAAGTGTGCTCTGCACACGAGCGACCGAGGACGCAGCCTCGCGCCGCCTATCGGCCGTCTAGCGCCAGCGCTCCAGCAGATCCTCGTCGGGCACCTGGCGCACGGCCTGTGCGGGCACTCCCATCACAACTGCCCGCGGAGGCACGTCGCGGGTGACGACGGCGCCTGAGGCGACGAACGCCTCCTCGCCGATCTCGACCCCGGGGGTCAGCACTACGCCACCGCCGATGCGACAGGCGCGCCGCAGGATTGCGCCTTGCAAGGCCATGCTGGCGGCGTGGCGCGCCATGGTGTTGTCGTTGGTGGTTGTGACTCCGGGACCGACGAACACGTCATCCTCGAGGACGCTGTAGGCCGTGAGGTAGACGTTGGTCTGCACGCGCACGCGCGCCCCGATGCGGACGTCGTTGTCGACGACGCTGCCTCGTCCGATCACCGATCCAGCGCCGATGTGGGCACGCTCGCGCACGAACGATTGGTCGCCGAGGATCGTTCCCTCGCCGATGCTGGCGCCGGCGAACACGACTGCACCGGCGCATACGGTCACTCGCGCGCGGATCTCCAGCGAGCTGGTCTCTCCGTGCGCCCCCGAGCTGGCGGTCAGGCGCGGGCGCTTGCCCAGCACGGCGTGATCCTCGATCGTGCAGCCGTCGCCGATGTGTGTGCCTTCGTGCACGACGACATATGCGCCGAAGGACACGTCAGCGCCGATGTGCACGCCGTTGCCGAGCATCAGGCCGGGCGCGGCGGAGTTCGCTGTGAGACCGCTCATGGGCGCATCACGCCGATTGCGGGGCGACGCGCGCGGCACGCGATGCTCATGGGTGCGTGACGCGCTTCATAGCCGCACGACGGTGCTGAGCTGGGAGGAGCGTGTGACGCCGCGTAGATCGACGACCAGACGGGCACGCCTTGCCAGGAGGTCGTAGTCGACGCCTGGATGGGCGGTCACGATCAGAGCCAGGTCGGCGTCCTCGACAACCTCCTGCAGCGGAGCGCTGACGAGCCCGAAGTCCGCGAGCACGGGCACGTGCGGGTCGTGGTAGCTGACTTGTGCACCCAGATCTAGTAGCAGCGAGATGATCTTTAGCGCTGGCGACTCGCGCGTGTCACCGACGCCTGGCTTGTAGCTGACGCCGAGCAACGCGACGCGCGCGCCTTTGACCGATAGCCCGGCATCGTTGAGGACGCGCTGCGCCTTTGCGACGCAGTGGTAGGGCATCTGCTGGTTGACCTTGCCGGCAAGCTCGATGAACTCGGTGGCCATGTCGAACTCGCGCGCACGCCAGCTCAGGTAGAAGGGGTCGACGGGCAGGCAGTGCCCACCCATGCCGGGGCCGGGCTCGAAGGGCATGAACCCGTAGGGCTTGGTGGACGCTGCGTCGACCACCTCCCATATGTCGATGCCCATGCGGTCGCTGAGGATCGCAAGCTCGTTGACCAGCGCGATGTTGACCGAGCGGAAGATGTTCTCCAGCAGCTTGGTCAGCTCGGCTGCGTCGGGGCTGGAGACGCGCACCACGCGGTCGCACACCAGCCCGTATAGCTCCTCGGCGCGATCGGCGCACGCGTCTGTCAAGCCGCCGAGCACCTTGGGTGTGTTGCGCAGCGTGAAGTCGGTCCGCCCTGGGTCGACACGCTCGGGCGAGAACGCGAGGTGGAAGTCCCTGCCGGCGGCGAGCCCAGACTACTCGAGCAGCGGCGCGACGCGCTCGCGGGTGGTGCCTGGATAGGTGGTGGACTCGAGCACCACCAGTTGGTCGCTCTGCAATACGCCTGCGAGCGAGCGTGTCGCTTCGATCAGCGGACCCAGATCGGGCTCGCGGTTGCGGGTGAGCGGTGTGGGTACGCACACGAGCACAGCGTCGGCCTCTTGCAGGCGTGCGTAGCGAGTCGTTGGATGGATGCGCGCGGAGAGCTGCTTCAGCTGCTCTGAGGGGACGTCCTCGATGTAGGAGTCGCCCGCCTCGATCGCGTCGATCTTGCGCGGGTCCACGTCCACGGCGATCACCTCACAGCCCTCCCGCGCAAACGCGACGGCCAGCGGCAGGCCGACGTAGCCGAGTCCGATGACGCCGACAGTGATCATCCAGGGCGCCAGTGTAGGGGCTGGCTTGGACGCCCAAGGAGCGGCACCTACGCGCAGGCCTACCGGTCGTACAGCTGCGCAAGCCCAGCGGCCACCACCTCGGGCGCACAGATGGCACGCGCCCGTTCGCGCCCGCGCTCGCCAGCCAGACGGTCTCCAGCCAGCCGTGCGATCGCGCTCGCGAGCGCATCTGCATCGCCGGGCGCCACGAGCGCGTCGGCGTCGAGCAGCTCGGGGAGTGCCCCCACACGACTGGCGGCCACGGGCAGCCCGGCGGCCATTGCCTCTGCAACGGCCAACCCGAACGTCTCCGCTGACAGCGACGGCGCCAGCGCGATCGCAGCCTGGGCACGCAACTGCGCTAGCTGCTCGTCGTCGACGTGCCCGACGAAGCGAACGTCGCTGTCGCGAGCGCGCTGGATCAGCGTTGCACGCTCGGGGCCGTCGCCGGCGACGACCAGCGGGATGCCAGCACTGCGGCAGGCGTCGATCGCCACGTGCACGCCCTTCTCCGGTGACAGGCGCGCGACCACCAGCGCATACGCGCCGCCGGTGGCTGCGACGGGCGTGCGCACCGGCGGAGCCAGCACGTGCACTCGCCCCCAGTCGAGCGGCGCGCCGAGCTCTCGCAGGCGCTCGCGCGCGAATACGCTGGGCACGATCACAGCGTCGGCCTGCTCCACCAGGCGCCGCTGCCATAGCGCCAGCGAGGCACCGTACGCAAGTGCCTCGGGCAGGCTGTTGCGGCAGTTCAGGCGCACGCCTGGAAGGGTGTTGCGCCCGTGGCAGCGCGTGCACTCGGCGCCGCGCGTGAAGCACACGCCGATGGCACATACGAGGCGGTACTGGTGCAGGTGCAGCACGACCCTGGCGCCGGCAGCGCGTGCGGCGGCCAGCGCGCGCCAACCGAGCGTGGGCAGCAGGTTGTGGGCGTGTAGCACGCGCGCGCCGCTCAGCCGCACAGCGGCGGCGACCTCGTCGGGCTCGAGTCCTCCACGCGCCAGCCCCACTGCCGCACGTGAGCGTCCGAGGCTGGCAGAGTCGCGTGACAGCAGCTCCGCGGGCTCGTGCAAGTGCTCCCGCACGAGCCAAACCAGGTCCTGGACTGCGCGCTCCTCGCCGCCGGTGGTGCGATAGCGGTTGTGTAGGAACAGGACCATGCCGGCGTCAAACCTAGACTCTCTGCCAGTCATGCCTCCTCCTGCATCGATCGTGATCCCCACACGCGCGCGCCTGCCCTATCTGGAGGTGGCGCTGTCTTCGATTGCGGCTGGCGCGGCGCAGGCGGGCGCGGAGGTGCTGGTGGTCGACGATGCTGGCCCGTCTGAGGCGGCACGCGAGCTGACGGAGCGCTCCGGCGCCCACTATCGGCCCCATGCGCGCCCGCTGGGCTTGAATGTCGCGCGCAACACCGGCGTGCAGAGCTCGCATGGAGAGCTTGTGGTGTTCCTCGACGATGACGTCCGCGCGAGTCCCGGTTGGCTGCGGGCGCTGCTGCGTGCCGCCCGCGAGAACCCACAGGTGGATGTGTTCACCGGCCCGATCAGAGCCTGCCTGGAGGGCCGTGCGCCGCGTAGCTGTGGGCGCGAGAGCGCACCGATCACGACGCTGGAGCTGGGAGAGCGCGACGCTGACGTGCACTTTGCGTGGGGCGCGAACATGGCGATTCGCCGCAGCGCACTGGAGCGGGTGGGGCCGTTTGACGTGTCGCTGGAGCATGGTGGCGATGAGCAGGAGTGGCAGGAACGCCTGCGCGCGCAAACGCCTGGCGCGCGTGTGCTGTATGTGGCTGGAGCTGCTGTGGAGCATCGCCGTGTTGGCGCGGACGCGCGCCTGCGCGCGCTGTGTCGCGGCGCGTATGCCCGCGGCCGGGCGGCTCGACGTTTCGATGTCCGCCGTGGGGCGGCGCCAGCACTCCACGCAGAGCTACTCACGTTGGCTGGCTGTGTGGGGCACGTTGTGCGCCGCCGCTGCCCAGCGGGATTGACGATGGTGGCGCACAGCTGGGGGCGACTGCGGGAAGGCGTGCGCGAACGTCGTCGCGTGAGTGCCGAGCAGGACGCCTTGCCCCACGACGACTTGCGGCAGGACGACTTCCTCTCCGGCACCAGCGGCACTGTGGGCGGGTTCGATGCGGTGCGCCGCGCTGCGCGCGATGAGGCGGTGAACGCGTGGGAGATCCTCAGCGCCAGGCGCATGCGGCTTGAGCTGGCTGCGCGCCACGCCCCCCCTCTGCGGCGTGTGCTGGCGCTGGGGGTCGAGCGACCGCAACACCGCCGGCTCGCTGCAGCGATGCACGCGGAGTTGTTGCGTTCACGCCACGACGTCGAGCTACACACCTGTCAGGCAGATGATCGCGGCAAGTTCGAGAATCTCAACTCGCTGCTTGGCGCTCATCCTCCAGACGCGTATGACTGGCTGCTGGTGATCGACGACGATGTCGAGCTGCCGGCGGGCTTCCTAGACCGCTTGCTGTTCCTGTGCGAGCGCTTTTCACTGGCGCTTGCGCAGCCCGCCCATTGCTTGCACTCTCATGCGGCGTGGCCGGTGACGCGGCGACAGCCAGGCAGCGTGGTGCGTGAGACATACTTCGTTGAGATCGGCCCGGTAACGGCGTTTGCCAAACAGACTTTTCCCGTCCTTTTGCCGTTCCCAGCGCTGCGCATGGGCTGGGGGCTCGATCTACACTGGGCAGCGCTCGCACGCGAGCATGGCTGGCGCTGTGGCATCGTCGACGCGGTTGCGATCGGCCATCGCGCGGCTCCCGCCGCTGCCGGCTACGCACGCGGGGATGCCCTCGCTGAGGCGCGCGCGTTTCTTGCGGAGCAGCCATATTTGAGCGCGCGCGAGGCAGCGCGTACCCTCACGACCCACCGCGGCTGGTGAGCACCGGTCTCCCTAACGCGCCGAAGGTGGCGGTCGTGGCGGAGTTCTATCCCAGCCATCGCGATCCCGTGCTGGGAGTGTGGGCTCACCGCCAGGCACTCGCCGCACGCGACGCGGGCGCTGAGGTGCGGGTGCTTGTCCTACACCGTCTCGTGCCGCCGCGATCGTCGCTCGCTGGCGGTCCGCGCGGCGCATCGCGGGCGCTGGCTGCGCTCGTGCGCGAGCCGCGCGGGCAGCTGCGCGACGGGCTGCCGGTCACCTACGTGCCATACGTGTCTCCGCCGCGTGATCGCGCCTACGCGGCGTGGGGTGCGTGGGCGGCGCCGATGCTGGGGCTCGCGTTGCGCAGGCTCGCGCGATCGTTCCCGTTCGAGCTCGTACACGCCCACAACGCCGTGCCTGCGGGCGACGCGGTCAGCAGGAGCGGCGTTGCCTGCCCGCTGATCGTCTCCGTACACGGCGGTGATGTGTTGTACACGGCCAGACGCGACCGGGCTGGGGCCGACGCTGTCGCGCGGGGCCTTGGTGCAGCCAAGTTGGTGCTCGCCAACAGTCAGGGTATCGCCACGCTCGCGCGCGGCGACGGCGCCCGCGAGACGCGAGTGGTGCGTCTGGGCACCGATCTGCCGGTCGCCCAGCGCCGTGGCCGCCGCGACGGCTGGGAGACGTCGGAGCTGCGCGGCGCGGAACGCGAACGGGGAGACGCTCCGTCGCTCGTCACCGTGGCGCACTTGGTCGCGCGCAAGCGCCACGCCGATGTCCTACGTGCGCTGGCGGTGCTCTCTCAGCGCCATCCCACGCTGCGTTACGCGGTGATCGGCGACGGTCCCGAGCGAATCGCATTGGAAGGGCTTGCGGCGCGACTGGGGGTCGCCGAGCGCGTTGACTTCCACGGGCAGCTCTCGCCGGAGCAGGCGATCGAGCAGGCACGCCGCTGCACGCTGTTCGTGATGCCATCGACAGATGAGGCTTTTGGCGTGGCTTACGTGGAGGCGATGGCTGCGGGGGTACCTGCGATCGGTTGCCGCGGCGAGCCGGGGCCCGAGGAGATCGCGGCGGCGGGCGACGGCTTCCTACTGGTGCCACCGGGCGACATCGAGCGACTGACCCAGCGCATCGACGAGCTCCTGTCCGACCCCCACCGCCTGCGTGAGGCCGGCCAGCGCGCGCGCGCGACGGTCGCCGCCAACTTCACTTGGACGCGCTGCGGTGAGCAAACCCTGGCCGCCTACCGGCACGCGCTGGGTTGAAGCCTGTCCTGTTCGTCACCGGGCACGCCCCCGCCTACCGCGTGGGGGCGCTCGCGCGCCTGCACGAGCTAGAGCGGATCGAGCTGGCGCTGTTCGGTGGGGTGTCCAAGCACGGCGGCGCGGACTTTGCCGAGGAGTTGCCGTTCCCGCACCGCCGGGTGCGGCCCAGCGAGCTGTTCTCGCTAGCCGCAAGCGGCCGCTACCGCGCGGTCGTCTGCCCCACGGGCGGGCGCCTCGCGCCACTGGCCACGTGGGCAGGCGCGCGTCGCGGCGGCGTGCCGCTGCTTCTGTGGGCCTCGCTGTGGGCCCACCCGCGGAGCGCCGCGCACGCGCTCAGCTACCTGCCGCTGCGCCGGCTGTATCGCTCGGCGGACGCGGTGGTCACGTACGGCCCGCACGTCAGCGCCTACGTCAGCGCCCGTGGTGCGCGCAACGTGCACGTGGCGCCCCAGTCGGTCGATAACGAGTTCTGGCGCGCGCCGGAGGTCTCGCCTCCCAGCGATCGCCGCTGGCCGGCTGACGCGCAGACGCGGTTTCTGTTCGTGGGACGGCCCGCGGTGGAGAAGGGCGTGTCGGTACTCCTCGCCGCATGGCGCAGCGCAGGGTTGAGCAGGTCCGCTGCTGCGCTCCTGCTAGCTGGTATCGACCCTGGCAGCGAGCTCCTCCACGGGCACGACCGGGCATGTGAGGCGCAGATCCTCTGTCTGGGGTCGCTCGCGCCGACGCAGCTGCGCGACGTCTACGCGGCCGGCGACGTGCTGGTCGTACCGTCGATCCGCAGCCGCACTTTTCGCGAGCCGTGGGGGTTGGTTGTCAACGAGGCCATGAACCAGCAGCTGGCGATCATCGCGACAGACGCCGTCGGGGCCGCGGCGGGTGGTCTGGTGCGCCACGGGGAGAACGGCCTGGTCGTCCCAGCTGGCGACAGCGGCGCGCTGGCGCAGGCCATCGTGCGGCTCGCTGGAGACCCACAGCTGCGGATCCAGATGGGCAGCGCTGGCTCGGCAGACGTGCTGGCCTTCAGCCATGACGCCTGGGCTCAGGGGTTCTCGCGTGCGCTGTCCAGCGTTGGTGTCTCCGCACGCGTTGGTAGCGTTGGATAGTCAGCCAATGAGAATCACCTCTCTCAAGAGCCGACCGATCGGGGATCCGCGGCCCGGCCGGGCGTCACAGCCCGCAGGGCGAGGTCGAGTGGCGCAGCGACCGTTGCGGCTGGCACTACTTGGCGCGTTGGTCGCGGCAATGCTGTTGGCGATTGTCCAGCCGGCGAGCGCGAACATCGGCGAAACGATCATCCTGCGCTGCACCAACGGCAAGTCGCTGCGCGGGTTTAGCCAGAGCGCATACCGTCAGGCGCTGAAAGAGCTCAACGCCGACACCGAAGAGTACAGCCCCGAGTGCGCGGCAGAAATCCGCGAAGCCCAGCGCGCAGCTGCAGCCGGCGGCCACGGCGGCGCCGGCGCGGGCGCCGGCCAGAGCGCTGGTGCGCCCGTCGCGATCGCTGCGACGCCTTCGCAGCAGCGATCGATTACGCACGCGGAGAACGACCGGCCCGAACCGGTGAAATTGGGCGGTGGCGGTATGATCCATCCAGGCGTGGTGCACGTCGGGATCGCATCCGCGCTGAGCTCGCTGCCGACGCCACTGCTTGCGGCCCTTGCCTTCCTACTTGCCTGCCTGCTCGTGGTGGTGGGCGGAGCCCTGCGCAACCGTGTCCGTGCAAACCGCTCCGGTTGAGGCCCCGCGGGCTCGCGGCGCGCAAGCGCCGCCGCCCGCGACGGCGCACACGGAGCCCCCGCGACGGGCGCCGATCGTACCCCTGCTCAGCGCGCGGGGAGGACTGTGGTGGACGACGCTGCTGATTGCGGCGATCTTCTGCTTCATCACCTTCCACGCCAAGGGCGGGCTGAACCTCGAATCGATGACGAGCACCGAGATGCTGCTCACGCTCGGGTCCGGCCTGGTGGTGGCCGTGTCGGTGATCCTGGCTCCGCCAGGTGCGCGTGCGTATGGGCTGTGGCCCATCGGGCTGCTGCTCGCTTTTACGGCCGTGACGGCCATCTCGATCGTGTGGTCGGTGCAGCCGGACCACAGCTGGCAGGACGCCGGGCGGATGTTCGCCTACAGTGGCGTGTTCGGCGCGGGCGCGGCGCTTGCGCGCGTGCTGCCCAAGCGCTGGCCGGCGATCATCGGTGGGCTGGCGCTGGCGGCGGTGATCGCGTGCGGCTATGCCCTGTTGACGAAGGTCTTCCCTGCGAGCCTTGACCCGTCGGACACGTTTGCCCGCCTGAACGAACCGTATGGCTACTGGAACGCGGTCGGCTTGAGCGCGGCCATGGGCGCCATCTGTTGCCTGTGGCTTGGCGCACGCCGTACCGGCCACGCGCTGTTGCGCGCACTCGCCTACCCGGCGATGGGCCTGGTGCTGCTGACGCTGCTGCTCGCCTACTCGCGCGGCGCGATGGTGGCGCTGGCAATCGGCGTGGTCGTGTGGTTCTGCGTGGTGCCCCTGCGGCTGCGCAGCGCCACGCTGCTGGTCGTCGGCGCGCTCGGGGCAGGTGCTGTGGCAGCGTGGGATTTCTCCAGGCATGCGCTGAGCGCGGAAGCTGTTGCGCTGGCGCCGCGTACCACGGCAGGTCATCAACTGGGCGCGCTCGTGCTGGCGATGCTCGTGGCGCTCACCATCGCTGGGATCGCGATTGGCTTCTTCACCGGCCGCCAGGCGCCGTCGCTACTGGCTCGCCGCCGGGCGGGGACGGCATTGCTGGCGGCGGTCGTGCTCTTGCTGATCGCCTTCGTGGGAGCGCTCGCCGTCAGCCAGCGGGGACTCACGGGCAGCATCTCGCATGCGTTCAATGCGCTGACTGACCCAAACGCGAAACCCCCGGGCAATACCCCTGGGCGTTTGACCGCCGTTGCGAGCGAGCGCGCGCGTTATTGGAAGGAGGCGTTGCAGGTGTTCGACGCCCACCCCGTGTTCGGCGCCGGCGCGGAAGGCTATGCCACAGCGCACCTGCGTTATGAAACGCAGACGCTGGAAGTCAGGCACGCGCACAGCTTCATCCTGCAGACGCTCGCCGACCTAGGCTTGGTCGGGCTGCTGGCGGCGCTTGCATTGCTGTTCACGTGGATGGCTGCAGCGGGACGAGCGACGCATCCACTCAACCGCCGTTGGACGAGCTGGCGAGCATGGCTCGAGATCCGCTCAGGCGAGCGCCCTGGCTGGCGAAGTCTGCATGAGCGCGAGCTAACGCGCTACACGCCTGAGCGCATCGGCATGCTGAGCATGCTCACCGTCGTGGTGGTGTTCGGCGCGCACTCGCTGATCGACTGGACGTGGTACGTGCCGGGCGTTGCCTGCGTGGCGCTGCTGTGCGCCGGCTGGCTCGCCGGCCGCGGGCCGCTACTGGCCGACGCCACGCACTCCGGTAGGCGAGCGAAACCGAGCAACACACGCATGCTGGTGGCAGGCGCGGTGATCGTCGCGACGCTGCTGGCGGCGTGGTCGCAATGGCAGCCGCAGCGCTCGGAAGAAGCCCGCCAGGAAGCGGAGGCGCGGCTGGAAGCGCATGCTCAACCCGCGGCGATCGCTGCTGCCAACAGCGCAGTGTCGCTCGACCCGCTGTCGATCGAAGCGCTGTTCACGCTGGCCAGCGTGCAACAGGTATCGGGCCGTCCCGCGCTCGCGCGTGCGACGCTCGAGCGGGCTGTGCGCCTGCAGCCATCCAATCCGCAGACATGGCTGGTGCTGGGGCGCTATGACCTGATGAACAACAGCCCGCGGGCGGCCGTGACGGAGCTGCAGGCGGCCATCTATCTCGATCCCGAGTCGATCTCCGCTGAAGCGCTCGCCAACGGGCAGCGCGAAGCGATTGAAATCCACAACGACTACATCCAGGCGTTGGAGGCCGCCGCCGCGCAGCGTGAAGCGACGGCGCGTGCGGCAGCTGCGACATCCGCCGCACGCCACCGCGCGGCGCTTAGAAACGCGAACGGGTCGCGTGCGCGAGCAGCAGCCGGCGCGCTCCCGGGTGTCCGCCACAGCTCCGCACCTTGATCGCGTCAAAGCCGAACTCGCTGATCAGCTGTGTGAGTGTCTGGCGGCTGTAGAAGCGCAGGTGATCGCTGCGCGGCTCGAAGTGCTGCGCGAAAGCGCGCCTGGAGAGCGCCAGGCGCAGGAGCGTGAGCGGCCCGTGGGCGGGCGTGCTTGCCACCAGGCTGCCGCTTGAGCGCAGCACGCGCCGGACTTCCGACAGCCAGGCTGCTGTGTCGAGGACGTGCTCGAGCACCTCACCTGCCCAGACCACATCGAAGCTCGCGTCAGCCAGCTCCCATGGCCCCGCATCGGCGAGCAGCCGCACGTCGAGCTCAGGGTGGCGTGCTCGCGCGCGGCGCAGCGGCTCCTCGGCGAGGTCGATGCCGACGACGCGCGCACCCGCCCGCTGCAGCTCGACCGTGAAACGCCCTTCCGCGCAGCCGACGTCTAGCACGTTCTCGCCCGCTGTGACGCGATCCAACAGAAAGCGCCTGCGTACAGCGAAATCGGATGGCTCGAGCCCTTCTGGAATCCCCTGCCAGAGACTTTCGTAGAACTCGCGCGAGGACATCGCCGTGCAGTATGGCTTTCATATCTACTCAATGGCGGACAAAGCGATTAGTGTTGGCGCGATGCACGACTGGGGGATCGAGTGATTTTGAGCGTCGCGGCGTGAGGGTTGCATTCGACAGCCGTCCGGTATCCGATCCGGACGGTGTCGGACGCTATTCGCGCTGTCTGCTGACAGCGTTGCGCGAGACCGTTGCAACGCGCGATGAGATCGTCGAGACGCACCGTCCGTCAGTGCTGGCACGTTCGCGCGGCGCAGACATCTTCCACTCACCGTGGATGGATGGGGCGATGCTGCACAGCGCGTGCCCGATGATCGTCACGATCCACGACTTGTCAGCGCTCAAACGCCGCAGTGAGCACCTGCGCGGCGGCCTGCGCTTGCGCCTGCGCCACCTGGCTGTGCAACGCGCCGTCAACGTGATCGTTCCAACGGAGGCGGTGGCAGATGACGCGGTTGCCCACCTGAAATTGGAGCGCGAGCGGGTCACGGTCATCCCGGAGGCGGCCGACGCTGCCATGTATCCACGCTCTGCCGAGGAAGTTGCCGCGGTGAGAGCGACGTTCGGCCTGCCCGAGCGCTTCCTCGTGTGGGTGGGAGGCCTGCGGCACCCCGATCCCGGCAAGCACGTCGCCAAGCTCGCTGCGGCGCCCCGCAAGCTACCGCTGGTGCTGGTGGGCTCCACGCGACCGTGGGCGCAGCAGCTGCCCAACGTGATCCTCACGGGCCAAGTCGCAGACGAGCAGCTCGCGGCCATCTACAGTGGCGCTCACGCGCTGATGCTCTCCTCCAAGGATGAGGGCTTCGGCCTGCCTGCGGTCGAGGCACTGGCGTGCGGCACGCCAGTGGCGGCCTGCGAGTCGCCAGCCCTGCGCGAGGTTCTTGGCGAGCGCGCCACATTCGTGGCGCCAGGCGACATGGCGGGCCTGATCGAAGCCGCCCAGGCGACCCAGCGACCGGCACCCGCGCCACCGTCATGGAGCTGGCAGGACGCAGCGCGAGCGACTTGGGGCGTGTATGCACGGGCAGCCGCCGCTGCCGAGCAGCCACGTGTGACCGGCCGCGTGCTGCGCCATCGCCCGGCCGGCCCTCCACGAGTGGAGGGGCTCGAGCCTCAGTAAGCGGCTTCGCCGCGCGAACACGGCAGTGGCTCGAGCCTCAGTAAGCGCCCCGCCGTGTGAACACCGCGGGGATCGTCTTCAGCAGGATCGTTAGGTCGAGCGCGAGCGACCAGCTCTCCAGGTACAGGAAGTCCAGGTGCACGAGCTCGTCGAAGTCGAGCTCGGAGCGACCGGACACCTGCCACAGGCCGGTGATTCCTGGCAATACCAGGTAGCGCTTGCGGTGCCAGTCTTCGAGCATCGCGTAGTCGCGTTCAGGCAACGGGCGCGGACCCACGAGCGACATGTCCCCGCGCAGTACGTTCACCAGCTGCGGCAGCTCATCCAGCGAGAAGCGGCGCAGCAGCCGCCCGACGGGAGTCAGGCGCGGATCCTCGCGGATCTTGAACAGCGCGCCCGAGGCCTCGTTGAACTCTTCCAGCTCCGCCTGGCGCTCCTCCGCGTCGGTGTGCATCGTGCGGAACTTCAAGCACGCGAACGGACGCTGACCGATCCCGCGGCGCATCGAGCGGTACAGAATCGGTCCCCGCGAGCTCAACCGCACGGTAAGCGTGATCGCCACCAGCAACGGGCTGAGCAGCACCAAGAGCAGCATCGCGCCGACGATGTCAAACGTGCGCTTGAGCGCGAAGTCAACGCCCTCGAACACCGGCGGACCGAGCTCGAACAGCGGCACTGACTGGCCTGGGACGAACTCTGCGCGGTGGATCAGGATCTCCATCGTCGACGGCGCCAGGCGCACACGTACGCCACGCTGATGGCACTGGTCGACGAGCTCTACGGCATCGTCCTGGGGGAAGTCGGGATCGGCGATGATCACCTCGTCGATGCGTTCGTGGCTCAGCACTTTCTCGAGGTCCGCCAGCTTGCCCAGCGGCTGCAGGCCGTTGGCGGGCAGCGGCCTGGGCGCGAGGAAGCCCACGACCTGAATCGGATGCTGCGCGTCGCTGAGCGCTTTGGCGACGTCGCCAATGTGCTTGCCTCTGCCCACCAGCACCGCGCGGCGCTGGTAGCCGGCGGCGCGCAGCAGCACGCCCGTGACCCACTCATAGACCGCACGCGCCAAGGCGATGTAGAGCAGTGCAAACACCAGCGAGCTCCAGAAGATGTAGTAGCTGGAGAAGCGTTCGCCGTTGACCAGCGCGAAGATGACCGCCACGAACGCCACTTGAAACAGCGATCCCACGATCCGCGAAAGCCCCGGTCGCAGCGCGCGCTCCGCATACAGCCCCGAGCGCGCGAACAGCAGCGCGGTGATCAGGTAGGCGAACGGCAGGAAGTGCTTGGTCGTTTCGCTGGCGTTTTCCGCTAGCACGGGACCGTGCACTGCTTCCTTGAGCACGAGCGCTGTGAGGATCGCCAGCGCCACGCCGACGAAGTCGAGCGCGAGCAGCGACAGCACCCGCGAGACGCGCCGCACGGTGGACATGCGCAGCAGAAATGACAGCGCCGGCGGGCGCTTGCGGCGGATGTCCTGGTCGGAGCGCTCCATGCGCTCCG
>Ga0209275_10000083_pt1 | contig 28149 bp, 23 predicted proteins | sample HubBroMetageREF2_FD_188344 | JGI IMG/M metagenome (GOLD analysis project Ga0209275, IMG submission 188344) | Reference soil microbial communities from the Hubbard Brook experimental Forest, New Hampshire, USA - Hubbard Brook CCASE Soil... | ecosystem: Environmental > Terrestrial > Soil >... | reverse complement strand
ACACGATCCGAAATTGTCTTACTCCTCAACAAGTGGACGCGCTTTGGGTAAGAAACTATGGCGTCACGAGAACTGAACTGAACCGCCGCTTCCTTGCCGGGATTCCAGCCCACGCGCGAATCCTGGAAGTCGGTTGCAACATGGGCAATCAGTTATTGCTTCTCCAGCAGTTGGGTTATTCCAACTTGCACGGCGTGGACATCCAAAGCCATGCCCTGGAAATGGCGAGATCAAGAACGAAGAATGTGACTCTTGCCCAGGCCTCCTCGTTTGCGCTACCTTACGAAGACAAATACTTCGACCTCGTATTCACCTCTGGGGTTCTGATACATATCTCGCCGAACAATATTCCGGCTGCCATGAAAGAAATCCATCGATGTGCAAAGAGCTACATCTGGGGATCCGAGTATTACGCGCCAGTTGCAACGGAAATCAACTACCGGGGCCACAGCGACCTGCTCTGGAAGATGGACTATGCGAGGGAGTATCTCGCGCGCTTCGATGATTTGGAACTGATGTTGGAGCAGACGCTTCCATACATAGGGAATCAGAATGTCGATTCGATGTTTATGCTGCGTCGAGTTGCACGCAACTAGTTAGTGCTCGAGCTCACAGCGCAGGCGAGGTTCCAATGAAGATCGTTGCAATCATCCAAGCCCGAATGGGCAGCACTCGTTTACCCGGCAAAGTGCTGATGGATCTGGGGGGCGAAACGGTTCTAGCCCGGGTCCTTGGCCGATTGCGGCGCGCCACGTTGATCGACGAAATTGTAGTCGCGACAACAGATTCCAACGTCGACAATGCTGTTGTCCGCGAATGCCGGCGGCTTGGAGTTTCATTTTTTCGTGGCTCCGAGAATGATGTTCTGGATCGTTACTACCACACAGCTCGAGTTTTCGCGGCGGAAGTCATCGTGCGCATTACGTCAGACTGTCCCGTGATCGACGCTGATCTGGTGGACGAAACGATTGGCGCGTTTCAGTTGCAGTGCGGAGACTACTGCAGCAACTCGTTTCCGCGGACTTATCCCCGCGGATTGGATGCGGAAGTTTTCACCATGAAGGCGCTTGAACAGGCTTGGCGCGATACTCGCCGAGCCTACGAGCGAGAACACGTGACGCCATACTTTTACGAGCATCCAGAATTATTCCGAGTGGTTTCGCACCAAGGGCAGGTTGACCATAGTCAATATCGCTGGACGCTCGACACCGAAGAGGACCTCGAACTACTCCGCGCAATCTATGCGCGATTCGGCAACAAGGACGATTTCAGCTGGCGAGAAGTCATTCAGCTCATGGAGCGCGAGCCCGAACTTGCCGAATTAAACTCGCACGTCATCCAAAAAGCCTTGCACGGAGTCTGATGTTGGCCGGGACCCTCATCATCCGCGCCGACGCCAGTATCGCGATAGCCACAGGCCATGTGATGCGCTGCCTGGCGCTGGCTGAGGCGTGGCAAGATGCCGGCGGAAATGTCATATTCGCCATGGCGGAATCGACCCCCGCAATCGACGCACGCCTGCTTCTTGAAGGGATGGAAATCGTCCAACTGAACGCTGTTCCCAATAGCATCGAGGACGCTTGCACAGTTTCAGCACTGGCAAATGATCGTCAGGCCACTTGGGTGGTCGCGGATGGTTATCGCTTCGATTCGCAGTATCAGCGCAACTTGAAGAATGCGGGCCTGAAACTGTTGTTCATAGACGATCTTGGTCAATGCAAGCACTATTCCGCGGATATCGTGCTAGATCAAAATGTTCATGCCAGCGAGAAGATGTACGCAAATCGCGAGTCCTATACCCAACTGCTACTCGGTCCCCGTCATATCATGCTGCGGCGCGAGTTTCAGGTACGGCGCGATTGGCGACGCAAGGTTCCCCAGTTTGGCCGGAAGTTGCTAATCACCATGGGAGGCAGCGATCCCGACAACCTTACCCTGCGCCTGATCGAGGCTTTCCCCGAAATTTCCGTTCCAGATCTTGAGATCACAGTCGTCGCCGGCGGCAGCAATCCGCAATTGACTGAGTTGCAGCGACGAGTAGCGGAGTTAGATCTGCCAATCCAACTTGTAGGCAATGCCAGCAACATGCCGGACTTGATGGCGCAGTCTGACGTCGCAATTATCTGCGCGGGGGGAACTCTTTGGGAACTTCTGTACATGGGCTGCGCCACCTTAAGCTATTTCCGTACCCCAGTTCAGGGGCAGATCATTGCAGAACTCGATGACATGGGGGCAGTACACAGTATGGGTGCAGTCGAGGATTTTGATCAGAACAGTCTGGTTCGTGCCGTAGCAGAAACTATGGCGTGCCAGGACCTCAGAGAACGAATGACTGAACTAGGAAGGAAATTGGTGGATGGCGAGGGAATTGGCCGGGTTCTCGATTCTGTTCTGTCTAGTGGAGTGGATTGTCCTGGGCTAAGTATGCGCGCGGTCGAACCTGATGAGCACGAGCATTTCCTGAAAATGGCGGAGCAGCATTTCCGAGAATTGAATCCTATGTTCACGCCAGCGCAAGACTGGAAGAAATCCTACTTCGAGAAGATCGAGAACGATCGGAAGTATTCGCTTCGCTGGATCATCGTCGACGGGCGGCCTGCGGGATTCATTCTTTTCGGGGTGGAAGAACATCGGTTTCTACCGCGTCTCACAGGCGCAATCTATGAGGTCTATGTCATTCCTGAGCAGCGTAGAAAAGGCATTGCTCGAGCTTGCGCAAAACAAGTCATTAATGAACTGTGGAAGTCGTCACCTTCGAAGATTCAATTGGAAGTGGTCGAGGGCAACGCCGGTGCTACAGAACTCTGGAGATCGTTAGGCTTCCAGAAGGTTACTGAGCGTTTTGTGCTAACGGAAAAAGACCGGGTGACGAAATGAAGATAGCGATTTCGCAGCCCGCGTACCTGCCCTGGCTCGGCTACCTCGACCTGATCGATCAGGTAGACACATTCGTCCTTTTGGATAACGTTCAATTCGAAAAGCAGTCCTGGCAACACCGCAATCGAATTAAGACTCCGGTCGGACTGCAATGGCTCACCGTGCCCGTCTTGTTCCGCGGACGCTTTGGCCAACTAATTAACGAGGTCGAAATTCGCGATATCGAGTTCTCGCGCAATCACCTTCGCGCCATCGAATTGAACTATCGCCGCGCGCCGTTTTTCGATAACTACTTCCAGGATCTGAGTGTCCGGATGAGGAAAACGAGTGCGCGCGCCACGCTGATCGCCGATCTGGACATCCGGTTAATCGAATGGTTCATGGACGTGCTGGGGATTCAAACGCGTTTATTGCTCTCGTCTCGCCTGGAGCAACCAGGCAGGCGGACGGAATTGTTGGCCAACATATGCGAGTCGGTCGGCGCCAAGCAATACCTTTCACCTCTCGGGTCCTCAGCGTACTTGCTGCAGGAGATTCATGTACTGCTCGAAAAGGACATCGACGTCGCTTTCCAGCACTACGAGCATCCGCGGTACCGGCAGTTGTTTCCCCCGTTTTGTCCGTATGCTTCAATTCTCGATTTGATTTTCAATGAGGGCGAGCGGGCGCTCGAAATCCTACGGAGCGGACGGCGGACTCCCTTTCTGCCAGACGAAGTCAGCGACATGGTTTCACTAAATGCCGGAGCGCGATGATCACTGATCTGACAATTGGAAATCGGCAAATCGGTGTCGGCCAACCGGTGTACGTTGTCGCCGAGCTTTCCGCCAATCACAATCAGGACTTCGACCAGGCAGTCCGTCTCATCGAGGCCGCCAAGGAGTGCGGGGCGGACGCGGTAAAAGTGCAAACCTACACGCCGGACACGATTACCATCCGCAGTGATCGTGAGTTCTTCCAAATTCGTGGCGGCACGCTCTGGGATGGCCGCACCCTCTATGAACTCTATGGCGAGGCTTGCACGCCGTGGGATTGGCAGCCCAAACTAAAACAGGTCGCTGATGATCTTGGGATCCACTTCTTTTCTTCTGCTTTCGACTCAACCGCTGTGGACTTTCTCGAGAGCATGGGAGTGCCGGCATACAAGCTCGCATCCTGCGAATTAATTGACATTCCGCTTCTCCAGAGAATATCGCGCACCGGCAAACCGCTGATCATCTCGACGGGCATGGCGACAATTGAGGAGATTGAGGAAGCTGTCGTGACTGCTCGCAAAGAACGCGCCGGGCAAATCGCGTTGCTGAGGTGCACCAGCGCTTACCCCGCTCTCCCCGGTGAGATGAACTTGCGGACGATTCCTGAGCTTATACGAAGGTTTAAAGTTCCGGTCGGATTATCGGATCACACCATGGATATCGCAGTACCCGTGGCTGCGGTGGCCTTGGGAGCATGCATCATCGAAAAACACTTCACCTTATCCCGATCGCTGAAGGGACCCGACAGCGCTTTTTCCCTGGAGCCAGCAGAGTTCAAATCCATGGTGGACGCGGCTCGAGTTGCCGAGAAATCTTTGGGAGAAATTCACTTCGGCCTGACCGACAGCGAACGAAGCAGCCGCGTCTTTCGCCGGTCGCTCTTTGTTGTCCAGGATGTGCGACAGGGACAAACGTTCAGCGCAGAGAATGTTCGCTCGATTCGACCTGGTCATGGACTTCACACTCGACATCTCCCGCAGATCGTCGGCAAACGTGCTTCTCGTGACATCGAGAAGGGCACCCCGCTGAACTGGGACCTGGTGGCCGAAGCATGAGGCTGGTCAGCCCGTTCTTGAAGCACGTCGTTTATCCCGGCCTGTCGAAGGCAGGATATCTTCGTCGTGCAGCCGGGGGCGGACCCGCCGTGTTGACCTATCACGGTGTTTTGCCCGCTGCATACAAAATTGTCGACCCGTTCCTAGATGGCAATCTGTTGAGTGCGGATTCATTTCGTCAGCAGCTCCGATTCATCGCGAAACGGCACAACGTGATCTCTCCAAAAGAATTCCTGCTCTGGTGTGAGGCCGGGCATGAACTGCCTCCGCGTTCCATCCTGCTGACTTGCGATGACGGTTTGCGGAGTTCGCTCTTTGACATGCTGCCGATTCTTCAGGAATTTGATCTTGAGTGCCTATTCTTTGTCACTGGCGCTTCTCTCAGCCCAACGCCCACAATGCTCTGGTACGAGGAACTGTACTTGATGCTCCTGGCAGCTCCTGAAAGCTTTACGTTGGAGTTGCTCGAAATCGGACTGCAGGCGGAGGTGAGCCAACAAGAAAAGCGCTCTTCGTGGTGGGATCTTGTAACGAAGCTTTCGCAATACGACCTGAATCGCCGGAGAACACTTTTGGCGAGAATAAGGATGCAGTTGGGACTTTCTGAGCAATGGGATGCTGAATACCGCGACGACCCCGTACTGAGCCGGCGATTCTTGATGTTGAGCCTGGCTGAACTTCATCAGCTACGCGAGGCTGGGATGAGCATTGGGGCTCATACCCTCTCGCATCCGATGCTGTCACAGTCATCGGACGACGTGGCGTGGAACGAAATCTCGGAGTGCAAGCGAAACTTGGAGCTGGCTTTGGAACAAGAGATGTGGGCGTTGGCCTATCCGTTCGGCAATTCGTCTTCGGTGACGTCGCGAGAACTGGAAATGGCGAAACGAGCAGGCTTTAAAGCTGCATTTCTCAACGCGGGCGGCACCTTCGGAACGCAAACTCCGAAATTCGCCCTGCCGCGCGTCCACATTACGGCTGATATAAGTCTCGCAGAATTCGAAGCACACATTTCGGGCTTTCATCGCTCATTGCGGGAATTGTTGAGACCAGCAAGAGGCAGTGCTGTTGCGGGGTCGAACGCTTGAGGAGAAACCGTAGCTACAACGAATTTGCGAAATTTCATGTGACGAGAAGGAACCTTTGCGCCTAGTTCTGCATCGAGAAATTCCCGAAGACGACCAGCTAGCCTGCCAGTGGAATGCACTAGTGCTGCAAATGCAGCGTCCGGAGGTTTTCTACACTTACGAATGGGCGCTGGCTGTAAGCCGCGCCTACAGCAGTTCCGTCGCACCGTTATTGATTCTGGCTTACGACAAGGATTCTCTGGTCGGCGTGGTAGCGCTGGCCACCGATAGTATGCGACGAGGAACTTTCTTCCTGACCAGCACAACGGCGGACTATTGCGATTTTATTTCATCGCCCGCTAACCGAGAAGATTTTGTAAGTCTGGTCTTTGGGGAATTGCGAAGATCAAGAATACCTGCGTTAGTGGCTGCGAATTTGCCGGCGGATTCTGCTACGTCCAGTGCTTTACCCGAAGCTACTGCGCACCTAGGCTACAGGGCACTCTTCCATCCGGCCCATCTGTGTTCTCAGATCACGATGGGATCGTCTGTGGAGCGTCGAAAGCTGCGGGACGTCGTGGCCAATCGCAAGGCGCTTCGCTATTCCCTGAAATGTTTAGAAAGGCTCGGGCCGCTGAGCATCGACCATCTGAAGTCGCGTGAGACTCTTCAGGCAGGCCTGCCGGAGTTTATACGAGCGCACATCGCGCGATTCTCCGCCACAGGCCGACGCAGCAATTTGGCACATCCAGAGCGGCAGGCGTTCCTGATCGAATTAGCTGGCTTGCTCTCCACGGCGGGCTGGATTGTGCTTTCCTGCCTCCGAGTTGGGGATAACTCGGTGGCGTGGAATTATGGTTTCAAGTTTTCAGGAAGCTGGTTTTATTATCAGCCGACGTTTGACACTGACTGGCGCAAGTTTTCTCCTGGGTTCTGCCTTCTTTCGAAGATCGTGGAATCTGCGTGTGACGATACTGCAATCGAACGGGTTGATCTGGGACTGGGAGCGGAGGGTTACAAAGAGCGATTTGCCACAGGTACTCGCCAGACATTGGACGTTACGGTCACCGCCTCGACTACGCATTACCTCAGAGAGGCGGCTCGTTATCACGTTGCGACTGCCATCAAATCTTCTCCGGGTCTTGAGCATGGTGTTCGGCGGATACTGGGACGTGTCCCTGTGGGAGGCGGCCAAGGTTGAGAGTCTTGTTGCTTCATCCGGCCGACACGCTTCCATGGCCCACCCCCATCGAGCGTTGGGATCTGATCATTGATTTTGCACGCGCCCCAGACGGTACCTACGAGAACTGGCGCCGCCAGGCCGGTTGTCCGGTGCTTAGCCTTTACCAGTTCGCTGAAGAAGTCGACGATCTATTAGTCACGCGGGAACTCTTGCAACTTGGAACGGGCTACCTGGCGGACCACTGGGGAATCGATTGGTGGGATCTATTGTCGCTGGAGATTGTGGCTGAGCTTCGGCAACTGATGCTTGTACACCGACTCTCGAAAGAACTGGACGACAATTGCCAGCTATATGCAACCCGGCTCCATCCGCTAGCCACGGCTCTGCAGAGACTTCTCGGTCTTCGACTGACGGTGCTTGAAGGCCGCTTCCAGAACGTCATCCACCGGATGCGTCACTATCACGAAGCCTTCTCGCACCTCGACACCGTTGAGTTTGCCCAGGTTCTTGCGGACAAGTTCGACAGCGATCATTCCATCCGTCGCCGCTTTGCTCGCCGTGCGCGTCCATCAGGAACGCCAGTCATCTTGCTCCCGTCAGCTTACCTTAATGTCTCTCGTGTCGCGCTTTCCTACGCTGAACAGCTCCCGGTTCATCAGTTTCTGTTGGTCCACGCCAGGAATAATGCCAAGGTCCCCTCGCTGCCGCCCAACGTCAGATCGTCATCGCTGTCGCCATACTTCGTACCGAGCGACAAGCCGGAAACCGCTTCCCTGCTCGAGTCGTGGAACGGTTTAAGAAAGCATCTTGTTTATGGCGCCGAGGTATTCAACATGGCTGATGCGATGGGATTGCTTGGACGGTTTCCTACGCTTCTGCTTTGGGGATTGGCGCTCCGCGATGCCTGGAGCCAGGTCTTCGAATCCGAGAATGTGACCGCTTGTTTTTCGGCTGATGCGAGCAACCCTCCTTCGAGCATTCCGCTCATTATGGCTCAGAAACGTAGGCTTCCGGTTCTCGCCTGCCATCACGGCGCGCTCGACTACCAAATGGCGATCAAGACGAACCATGCGGATGTCCATTTGGCGAAGAGTGAAATAGAGCGCGATTACCTGCTGCGCATTTGCCGTCTTGCGCCGGAGAAGATAGTCGTCGCGCCGCCAGTGTCGTCGAAGCCGCCGCGCATGTTACGCGGTTCAGCTCGGTGGCTGGTGTTTTTCACCGAACCCTATGCGAGCAGCGGGTGGCGCAGCGATGAAGTCTACCGCGATCTTCTGCCGCGGTTGTGCGCCCTCGCTCAGACCTGCGGTCTGAAACTGGTTTTCAAGCTTCATCCCTTTGAAAGCATCAAAGGCCACCGAAAGATGTTACGCCGCCTCGTCCCGCAGCATGAGCGCCAGATAGAAGTGCTTGCTGGCCCACCATCAGATCAATTATGGAGCAACACGCGATTTGCCCTGACGGTGCAATCTTCAACCGCTGTGGAGTGCTGTGCCTTGGGCATTCCTGTCTTCCTGTGCGCATGGCTGCGAGATTCATGGGCTGGATATCTTCAGCAATACGCGCGATTTGGTATAGGTCACGTTTTGGAATCGCCGGACCAGATCAGCGAAATTCCAGAGTTGCTTGCAAACTGGGGAAACAAATCAGTCCAGCAGGGGGTGGCTCAGAAGGCTATTGCACTCGACGACCTGCAGGATCTTTTCTCGGGAACTTATTCCTTGCCTGTTGCAAGCAACGGGTGACAGCTTTCTCGGACGGCAACCGGAGCGAAGTGAACGCGAGATTGTGATTCTTTGGCTGGCACGTAATGAAAACAAGGTCCCCAATTCGACCCATCACAATTTTCACGCCATCGTTTGCCGACGAGGACGATACCAACGCTCAGAATCTTACCGTGAAAGAAATTGTTGCCCGCCTGCCATCAGAGCAGTTTCGCGTCATTATGATTTCCGAGAGCAAACCTGATCCGCGAATTGCCGCGCGCAAGAACACCGAGCTGTTGCCCTACTACAAGCACGGAAACACCGCACAATTGCTCATGCGATCGGTTGCTTACCGTCCTGACATCTACTTCTATCCAAGGTTCGGGCCGCTCGATCGGATAGTGTTCGCGTTGCGCAAGAGTCTTCGGCTCAGGACCGCGGTGGTGACTCACATCGTTTCGGTAATGAGCAAGGCAGTGGAAAACAGCTTGGTCGCGCGGTCCATCGTCGAGGGCGATGCCGTGTTCGCAAACTCATCCTATGTTGCGGAAACGGTACAACAAAGGTTTGGCGTCCCGGCTCGAACAATCTACAACGGGATCGACCGGCGGTTTTTCTTTCCGAATGCCGAGCAGGCATCAAATGGTAAGTCCCCAGCGTTAACCGTTCTTTATGCTGGATCCTTTCGACCGTGGAAGCGAGTCGAACTGGTAATCGAGCAAGCTGCTCGCTGTCCGAATGTACAGTTTCGGCTGGCTGGTCGCGGGGAAACCGAAGAAGCGTGCCGCGCTTTATGTGAAGAGTACGAGTGCTGCAACGTCTCTTTCCTTGGGCATCTGCCACCCGTGCAGCTTGGGGAAGAAATGCGAAATGCGCATGTTTTTCTATTCCCAAGTATCGTCGAGGGTCACCCTCAGGTGCTCGGACAAGCGGCGGCTTGCGGCTTGCCGGCAATCGCGATGAGCGTGTACCACCCCGAGTACGTGCTGCATGGGAAGACTGGCTTCCTGGCAGAGTCAGATGCGGAACTCTCCAGATATTTGGACCTGCTGCTGGGTGATTCGGCGATGCGGCAGTCGATGGCGTCGGCCGCCGCCGATCATTCGCAGAAATTCGATTGGGATCAGATCGCCGAGCAATGGCGTGAGGTTTTTCAAGAAGTAGTCGCCCAATGTCGAAGCGCCTGAATATGTGTGGAATATTTGGCATCCTCGATCCAGCACACCCCTTAGGCACTTCTGCTCAAGCTTGGGCTGAACAAGCGCAGTTGCGCCTTCAGCATCGAGGACCCGATGGGCGGCAGTGTGTAACGCTCATGGGTGGGCGCTGCCTGCTTGGCCATTTGAGACTGGCGATTATCGACATCGAGGGCGGTGCCCAGCCGATCAGCAACGAAGACGGAACCATCTGGGTAGTTTGCAACGGCGAGATTTACAACTATCTGGAGTTACGCCAGAAATTGGAAGCTCAAGGCCACCGTTTTTCCACCAACGGCGATACGGAGGTTCTTGTCCATCTGTTCGAGGAAAAGGGAACTTCGCTGCTCGACGATTTGGAGGGCATGTATGCATTCGCCATCGTCGACACCCGCAAGGAACAGCTTTTTCTAGCCCGCGACCGCTTTGGAGAGAAGCCGCTCTATTGGGCGAATGTCCGCAACGGAAAAGGCTTGGCCTTCGCCTCGGAACTGAAGGCTCTGCTGCCACTCGATGATGTGGATCACAGCCTGGACGTGGCAGGCGTGGCTCAGTTTCTGGCGCTGGGTTATCTTCCCGCACCCCGAACTCATCTTAACGGAGTGTTCAAGCTTCGCGCCGGAGAGGCAATCGTCTTCGGTCCGGGAGCCGACAAGCGTACATTTCGATATTGGCGACCCGAATTTGTAAATTCAAATGGTCATCGGCCTTTCAGCCAAAAGGAAGCAATCGAGCTTGTCCGGAATCGTTTTCGTGAAGCCGTGCGGTTACGGCTACGTAGTGATGTGCCCGTTGGTGCTTTCCTCTCTGGCGGCATCGATTCGACGCTCGTGGTCGGCACGATCCGGGACCTTCTACCCAATGCTTCCCTAACAACTTTTTGTGCCTCCTTCGATGACGAAGAACTCAACGAAGCGCCCTATGCCAGGCAAATCGCGGAGCGCATCGGTTCTGACCATCATGAAGTGCACTTCTCCTCGGCCGAATTGCTGGGTGTGTTTGACGATCTTATCGACCACTACGACGAGCCCTTTGCTGACGCTTCGATGTTTCCAACGTTCGCTATTTGCCGGGCAGCACGCCAGCACTGCAAAGTCATGATGTCGGGAGATGGTGGAGACGAATGTTTTGGTGGCTACCGGCCGTTCTTTTGGCACTCTCGGTGGCATCCACTTCGCCGCTTGCCGGGAGTGAACGGCGCCGCCGACTTGCTACTTCGCAACTGGAACCCTCGATGGCGTGGTACTGGTCTGCTGACTTTTCTACATAGGAACGATTGGCAGCTTCTCTATCCCGAGCGGGAACGAACTTTGACCCTGGCTTGCTTTCAGCCAGAACATCAAGAGACAGCGCGCGCAGGGTTGCAGGAACTGAAGGACGCCGCAATCGAACATGCGCGTTTGAGCTATCCGCTTTCAGCCATAGAAGACATGGCCAACGGATATTTGCCGGAGCAAATTTTAGTGAAGGTAGACCGTGCCAGTATGTTCAGCGCGGTGGAATGTCGAACTCCATTTCTGGATCGAGAACTCTTTTCATTTGCCGCGGCCCTGCCGATCGGGTATCACTTTGCTCACGGCCAAGGCAAAGCCCTGCTGCGCCGGTGCTTGCCGGATTGGGTTCCACCGGAGATTCGATGGCGGAAGAAGCAAGGCTTCACGCCACCACTCGATACTTGGTTTCGCACCAGTCTGCGGCGGCAAATGGAAGAAGCAATCGCAGATGTCTCGCACCGACTAAGCCATGTAATCGTTCCGGGCCGAGTTACCAAGCTTTATCAAGAGCATCACGCCGGTGCGGATCGAAGTGCGCTACTGTTTCGCTGGCTGGTATTAAGCAGAAGCGTAACTCAGGCTCGGAGCGCGTGCGCATGAGCTTGCGATGTTTTCTACTGCTGGGATCACATGGTTCGGGAGAGACCACGGCATGAATGCGACCGCTCAGCTGACGAGGGAGCAGTGTTCTCCACCGGCAGTGGGTCTAGGTCGCATCGTCAACAACTCGGTTGCCTTGATCCTGCTTGACTTGCTGAACAAGGCAATTCCTCTGGTCGTGTTCCCGCGAGTAGTTCGCGCTCTTGGACCTGCAGCTTACGGAAGATTGGGATTCGCCGCCGCAGTCGCGGGCTTTTTTGGCTTGCTGGCCTCTCCGGGATTTTCCACATATGCACTCCGGGAAGCCGCAAAGAACAGCCAACAAGTTTCGTTCCTGGTCAAGCATGTTCTTGGGGCCCGGGTTGTGTTTGCCACTGGCGCTTACGCGCTGCTCGCAATTTTCACCTTGCTCCTCGCGCCATCGGATGGTCAGACGCGCCTCTTGATAATGCTTTCAGGCCTGGCATTCGTGGCAAGCAGTCTCGACACGCAATGGATCTTTGCCGCTCGCTCCCGCATGTCTATGATTGCGGTGCAGGGCGCGCTGGCACAACTTGCATACGCCGGCCTGATCCTCGCGCTGGTTCGCGGTTCGCGCGACGCGTGGATCGTTCCATCGGCTACCGTTCTCTCCCTGGGCCTCAGCACTTTGCTGATCTGGGTGCCTGCTCGCCGCCAATATCACATTCCGCGACCAGAGATTTCGCCGCAAGCCTGGGGCGCTTTCTTGCCGATCTGTCTGGTGATGGGACTTTCCAGTCTCATGTCGATGATCTATGACCAGATTGACGTCGTCATGCTCAAGTACTTTCGAGCTGACGCAGAACTGGGAACATATGTGGCCAGCTATGGTCTGATGACGATGGCAATGTCATTCCTCCCGATCCTGGGACAAGTGTTTATGCCACTGCTCTCGGAGACCGCGGGCCAAGCTCGCGACTTCGAGAATCGCAATGCTGAGAAAAAGTATCTGCGCTGGTTCGGAAACGCCACCGTCGGTTTGGCCCTTCCGATTGCCGTCGGCGGCTTTATTCTGGCCGTGCCCATCACACAGTTTGTCTTCGGAAGTCAATATTCGAATTCAGGCGTTCTATTCCGCTGGTTGATGCTGACCATTATTACTGGGCCAGCGGCGAGCTACTGCGGTGCCCAACTCATACCGAATGGCCGGGAGAAGAAGTATCTTGTCGCTGTCCTCGCCGGAGCCGCTGCGAACGTAGTGCTGAATCTGTTTTTCATTCCCAAGTACGGAGCCCTTGCGGCTGCGTTCACAACCGCGTTCAGTCAGGGCGTCGTGGCACTCATGAACTACCACTTCGTCAAGGACCTAACCCGGCCGCCACTGCTCGCTGCAGTAGCAATGTCGGTTCCCGCGACTTGCGTCATGGCAGTCAGTCTTCTGGCCATGAGGGTGACGGTTCCGGTTCATGTCTTGGCACTAGTCACGCTAGGGGCCTTGTCTTACCTTGGTACCTACGCGCTGACTATCAGTTTGTGGAATCGAATCAGCGCTCCGGGAAATCCATCTTGAACGGAGGCCGTAACTGGTGAATTGCGTCTCGTCTGAAGAAGGCTTATCCGCGCAAAGTGAGCGGCCCATTTGTGACCCTGCAGGAGACGCTGCGGGGAAGAAGTACTGGAATTCGATCTGGAACAAGTTGCCACCCGTCACGCTCTATGAAGGACCGGTTTACGAACACCACGCCGTGCTGTCGAGATTCCTTTCCAATGCTGGCGGCGGCGATGCCCTCGAAATCGGATGCGCCTCCGGCAACCACATGATCTACATAAACAAGGAATTTGGATACCGCGTCGACGGACTCGATTACTCAGACAACATGGAATATGTTCGGGCGAACTTGTCTTACAACGGCATCCATGATGCAGAACTCTTTAGCACAGATTTTTTTCAGACCGCGCCAGCCAAAAAATACGACCTCGTATTCTCAGGAGGATTCGTCGAGCACTTTGATGATCACGAGCTAGTGGTCAAGAAACACGCCGAATGGACGAAGCCGGGCGGGCTCGTCGTAATTATTGTTCCCAATCTTACCCACATTCACAAGCTGCTGTGTGGCTGGTTTGATCCGGAGGTCTTGCGTATCCACCGCTTTCCCCTAATGCGAAGTGCCGTGTTGCGTGAGGCGCTGGAGGGAGCTGGTTTGAGAGTACTGCATTGTGATTATCACAAAACGTTTCGTTGCACGTATGCCCTGCCAAAACCGGTGGATTTTATCGCCAGGGCGGCCCAAAAGCTATTGAGGCTCTCTGGACTCGATAACATTGGCAACCGATTTGGTAGTCCATACCTGATCTCAGTCTCCAGAAAGAACTGATTTGCCGATGCAAGAGCTAATAGCTAGCACACAGTCGGATCTTCAGATCATGGGCTGTCGGTTCGGAGAGAAAACACGTCAACCCGCAATGCGAGTCCTGACTCTCACTCCTTTTTATCCCACGGCCTCTGACGACGCGAACGGGTGCTTTGTCGCGGAGCCACTACGAGCAATGGCGGAGTTCGGGGTCGACTCTTGCGTTGTAGCCGTACAACCATTGCATCGTATCCGCACGGGATCTAACGCCATAACTCCCGTCGCAAGATGGGTTCGCTATCCCTGCATCCCGGGAGGGGTCGGTCTTGCCTCTTCCGGCGCGTTTCTTTATGCGAGCTTGATTTCGAGAGTCCGCCGGCTACATCGGTCGCAGCGGATTGATCTGATCCATGCTCATGCTGCGCTGCCGTGCGGCCATGCTGCGGTGCTATTGAGCCGCGAGCTGAATATTCCTTGCGTCGTCACCGTCCACGGCCTGGACCCATTCTTTGACAACCAGGTACATGGATCTGCTGGCGAATGGTGCAAGCGGGTTGCGCAATCTGTGTATCGTTCGGCGTCGCGAGTGATATGCATTAGCCAGAAAGTTGCCGAAACCGTGATAGACGGCGCTGCCGCGCCGGTAAATACGACAATCATCTACAACAGCGTAGACACACGGATGTTTTCTCCGGCTCCGAGCGACGCCACATCCAAAACTATCCTCAGCGTCGGCAATCTGATTCCCATTAAAGGACACGAACTGCTGCTGCGAGCGCTTGCGGCTGTGCTTCCCCACTTTCCGGATATCTCATATGAAATTATTGGCGACGGTCCGGAACATCAACGTCTGACCACATTGGCCAGCGCCTGCAACATTGCCGATCAGGTTCGTTTTCTTGGCCGTCAAAGTCGAAAGCAGGTTGCTGACTCGATGCGACGCTGTCTACTTTTCGCTTTGCCCAGCCGGTATGAAGGGCTCGGTTGCGTTTATCTGGAGGCGATGTCCACCGAAAAAGCCGTGATCGCGTGCCGAGGCCAGGGGATTGATGAAATTATCCGGCATGGAAGCAATGGCTGGCTCATTGGTCCCGGCAACCTGCAAGAATTAATCGCGGCACTTTCGGTGCTGCTGCAAAACCTTCAGCTTCGGCGGCACATCGGCGAGGCGGCTCGCCGCACTACGCTGCAAAGCTTTACCTCGGCGCATCAGGCTACGCAGCTTGCGACTCTATACCGGGAGTGCGTGGCATGAGCCACCGGGTCGTGATTATTACCGAGATCATTGCACCCTACCGAATTCCTGTCTTCAACGCGCTCGCGCAACACGACGGGATGGAGCTGCACGTAATATTTCTGGCGGAGAACGATTGCACTCAGCGCCAGTGGATGGTTTACAAGGAGGAAATCCGCTTTCCTTACCAGGTGCTTCGTTCATGGAGGCGACGAGTGGGCAGACATACCTTCCTGCTGAATTGGGGAGCGGAAGTTGCGCTGCAGCAAGCGGAACCAGATTTCATCATCTGCGGCGGGTACAACTATTTTGCCTCGTGGCAATCCATGTCGTGGGCGCAACGAAATGGCGTGCCATTCGGTTTATGGTCGGAGAGCACGACTAAGGACTTTCGTGGCGGCCGTATGTTGGTGGAATTTCTGAAAATGAAATTTCTGCGCAATTGCGATGCGTTTGTCGTTCCAGGAAGGTCCTCGGGAGAATATTTGAGAACCTACGGTGTGTCGGAAGAACTGATTTTCACCGCGCCGAACGCAGTTGACACGCAACTTTTTGCGCGGAAGGCCGCGGTCGTTCGCAGCGATGCAGCCACGCATCGCGAGGCTTTGGGCTTGCCGCCTCGATTTTTTCTCTTTGTCGGCCGCCTGGTAGCAGAAAAAGGGATTTTCGATCTACTAAACGCATATGGTGCGCTGGCACCGGAGCTCAGGAAGGAAATGGGCCTCGTATTTGTCGGGGACGGTGCCGCGCGATCAACACTTCTTCAGCGTGCCGCAGCTATTAATCCTGGGCGTATTCAGATGGTAGGCTTTGCTCAGCGGGAGCAGTTGTCTGCCTACTATGCACTCGCAGACGTCTTCGTATTTCCTACGCACACTGATCCCTGGGGTCTGGTCGTGAATGAAGCAATGGCGTGCGGGCTACCTGTCATCTCCTCGGACGCGGCAGGCTGTGCCGCTGACTTGGTCGAAAGCGGATGGAACGGCCGCGTGTTTTCCGCCGGTGATATCCGCCAACTTGCTTCCGTCATGGACGAACTTGGACGCGACGCAGACCAACGCTCGGCCATGGGCCAGCGCAGCGTCGAGCGCATCCAGCAGTATTCGCCGGAAGCCTGGTCCGAAGGCATGGCCAGCGCGGTGCTGCAGCGCAGAAGACGTGCAGCATGAATGACGACCGATCTAGCTTTGATGGGCCCGCGGCGATTTCGAGTTGCCGGGTAAGGTGATGCATCTCTTTTTCAACTGTCTCGCGGCCAGCTCTGCAAGCGGGCTGACATACGTGCGCAACATCGTCCCCCATCTTTCTGGTCAGCCGGGGCTTCGGGCTACTCTCGCTCTCAGTCCTCAGTTAAGGAATGAGCTGGGCAATCCATCTAACATTTCATTTGTTGAACTGGAGATTCCCGCTGGCGCAGCAGGGCGATTTTGTTGGGAGCAGTCTCTCCTCTCTCGAATGATCCGGAAGAGTGGCGCGGATGTATTGATTTCGGCTGGCAATTTCGCCCTGCTGCGATCGCCCGTACCCCAGATCCTTCTTTCGGGGAACTCCCTCTATACTTCTCCCGACTTTTACGACGATCTACGTGCGCGCAGGGCCTACCGCATCTGGTTGGACACTCGGGCGAGAGGCTTCTTTGCCCGGCGCTCGGTTCGCTGGGCTGACTGCACCGTCGCTCCCAGCAAGTCTTTTGCCGATGCGCTGCGGGTATGGAGTGAGGGCAAAGTCGTCAGCATTTACCACGGCTTCGATCCCGACATATTTTTCCGCGACCAGAACCGATTGCCCGCAGAAATTAACGCCAAGATCGATTCCGGCAAAGACGCCCTGCGCCTCATCTTCGTGAGTTACTACAACTATTATCGGAATTTCGAAACCTTGCTGCGAGCTCTACCCTATATCAAGGAGCACTTGTGCGGAAGGAAGGTCAAGCTGTTCTTGACCTGCAAACTGTCTTCGGAAGAGAATACCGGCGCCTATCGCACGGCATCTGCGGCCGCCCTCATCCGGGATCTCCGGATTGCAAATGAAATCGTCGAGTTGGGCGCGATTCCATACGGCCAAATGCAGCACGTACTCCGTGCTTGTGATATTTACATTACGCCGGCATACGCGGAGACTTTCGCCCATCCGCTGGTTGAAGCCATGGCGAGCGGGTTGCCCATCGTGGCTTCCGATCTTCAGGTGCATCGCGAAGTCTGTGGCACTGCAGCACTCTATTTCCCATGTTTTTCTCCGTCTGATCTCGCGAAGCAAGTACTGGAGATCGCGAACAACCAGGAACTTGGCCGTGAAATGGCAAGTTCGGGGCAGAACCGGGCGGTTGATTTCTCGTGGGCAAAGCACGTGCAGGAGTTGCTTGCCATATCGCGAGAGATGACCAATTAGCGGTCAGTTTGAAGAGGGGGAAGAAGTAACTGTCTCCTACCGTACACTCTCCACGTATAAGCTCTCGTGCTTTCGCTGTTCGAGTTCAATCAAAGTAATATCCGTGATGCGGCTCTGCATAAAGTTGCTGACGATAGGTTCCTCGAAACCGGCTTGCCGCAGAAGGGCAATGAGAGAACTCTCGTCAAACATTTGAGAGTGGTGCGCTCCACGATGCAACAAATCGTGGATGGTGTGGCTCAACAAAAGACGATCCACAAAGCGGTGCGAGGCCATGGGATCAGAATCCCTTAAATACTCGCGGGCGATGAGTTGCAGATCCGGTACCACGATGCGCAGCACTCCTCCTGGCCGCAGCACTCGAAAACACTCCTTAGCAACTGCGAGCGATTCGGCCCAAGAGAAATGTTCAAACGTGTGCGACGAATAAATACAACTCACACTTTGATCGGCAAATGCCAGCCCCTTTTTCACATCATGCCGGCGAACATCTTTGGGCCAAGCGGGGGTCCGGAATAATAGACGCCCCAGTTTAAGCCGTGACAGCGGAATGGTAGGTGAGTTGTCAATGTTGCACCAGCCCGGTGCACCCGACAAACCACAGCCAATGTTAATTTTCAATTCCGTATTGGCAGAATATCGGTTGGGTAGCCGCGTCAGTTTCTGATTCTGCGTTTCGGGTTGTAAGACCGCGGAGCTTGCCGTCACACTTTCCTCTACGCAGATAATGCTTCCGTCGTCCGGCCCATTTTAAGCGTGCTCAGTTCGCTCGCGTGGTGATCGGCAGGACGCGAATTCAGCCTGCAGTACGCCACCACGCTCTTCACAATGTCGTCGAGCGACTGGGTCGGGGTGTAACCAAACCACTGGCGGGCTTTCGAAATATCCGGGACACGCCGCTGCATGTCTTCGAAACCCTTACCGTACGCTTCATCGTAAGTTAGATATCTGACGGTGCTGGTCGACTCAGTCGCCTCGATTACTTTCTCCGCCAGCGCATTCATTGTCACCTCCTCGGTTTTGCCGAGATTGAAGACGTGGCCAACCGCTGCGTCGCAGGAAATGCACTGCACCAATCCCTTAACAATGTCCTCGACATGGGCGAAACATCGCGATTGCTCGCCATTGCCAAAGACAGTTAAGGGCACGCCACAAAGTGCTTGGCGCACAAAAGTCGGCAGCACCATTCCGTAGCGGCCAGTCTGCCGCGGACCCACCGTGTTAAACAGCCGCACTATTGTGACGGGAAGCTTGCGCTCGCGATGGTAGGCCAGTGCCAGGAACTCATCAATCGCCTTCGAGCAGGCATAACTCCATCGTCCTTTCGTGGTCGGCCCCAATACCAGATCATCTTCTTCAGAGAAAGGAAACTTGGTGGACTTTCCGTAGACCTCCGAGGTAGAAGCGATCAGCACCCGTTTCTTTTTCTTCGCCGCCAATTCCAACACCAGTTCAGAGCCACCAACATTAGTCTCAATCGTGCGCACCGGGGATTCGACAATGTTCAGGACGCCGACGGCGGCAGCAAGGTGGAACACGACATCCGCATCGTCGATCAATTCCGCTAGCAGCGGCTTGTCGAAGATCGTGTCAATAAAATAACGGAAGCGATGATGTTCCTTGGCCTCGCGAATGTTGTCCATGCTCCCGGTCGAGAGATCGTCGATGATCGTAACGTCGTGGCCCTGGCCGAGAAGGTGGTCCGAAAGATGCGAGCCAATGAAGCCCGCACCGCCCGTAATCAAAATGCGCATGCCTCTCCTTAAGCAGAACTTGCTTGCCAGGTTACACAACGTTTACCCAGTCTATTTCAAGGCGCGTGCCGAATCGTGATTGAAAAACAGTTTCGATGCGCAACGTCTACAAACCGTCAACAGCCAACGTAATCGCGGCCGTGTCCGAGATTAACGCTCCGCTGTCATCTTTTCTGTCATATGGGAGCCCCCGGCTTCGGCGGTAGTATGTTTTCAGTCTCTTGACGTCTACTATGCAAACACTCGAGGAACCGCGACTCCTGCAGTCAAAGCCGCGCACCGTGTCCTTGCCCGTAAGCGTGATCATTCCTGTCCGCAACGAGGCGCGCAACCTGCCTCGATGCCTGGAGTCTTTGCGCGGAGCAGGTGAGATTTACGTCGTGGATTCCGGCAGCACCGACGAAACCGCGGAGATCGCCCGCTCCTTCGACGCGAAGGTCGTGCAGTTTCACTATCACGGTGGCTGGCCCAAGAAGCGGCAGTGGGCCATGGATACTCTTCCGCTAGCTTATGACTGGATTCTTTTACTGGATGCAGACGAGGTCCTGACCCCTGAATCAGTGGAAGAAATCCGGCAAACGATTCAGGACCCCGGATACAACGGCTACTATTTCGCCTTGCGAATGTATTTTCTGGGAAGAGTCCTCCGCCACGGGGACGCTAGCTTTTACACCAGCCCTCGACTTCTTCGCCGCGGCAAGGGGCGCTTCGAATGCCGCTTCAAGGATCAGGACGCTTCCATGGGCGATATGGAAGCACACGAGCGTGTCGTGGTCCAAGGACGGATGGCGGCGTTGCGGAACCCGCTCGTCCATCACAACGTGAATTCACTCTCGCGCTACATCCTTAAACACGATGAATATTCGAACTGGGAAGCCCAGGCCTGGCTGGCCGGCGAGAGTGGTCACAACGACTTGCCGCCTGGCTTGTTCGGAACCCAGGCGCAGCGCCGCCGTTGGCTGAAAAAACATTGTCTGTCTCTGCCCGGCTCGCCCTTCGCGTTTTTTCTGTACAAATATCTCTTCCGACTAGGATTTTTCGATGGCGTACCCGGACTGATTTACTGCGCCTTCCAGGGCATCCAGTTCTTTCACATCAAGGCGAAGATTTACGAATTGCGGATGAAGACCCGGCAATGAGCGCAACCCCAACCGAGTTCGCCCAGGATGCAATCGCGTATCACGCTTCTTTGGCGGGCGAATGGGAACAACGCTATCGAAAGCGCTCTTTTCAGATGCGCCAAAACGTCCTGCTGAATGCTTTGCAAGGTTGGGACGTGACCGGCACCCTTTGGCTTGACGCAGGTTGCGGTACCGGCACACTGGCCCGCTGGTTAGCCTCACGCGGGTGCAGCGTACTTGGCGTCGATGCTGCTTTCGACATGGTCGCTGCAGCCAATCAGTCAGCCGAATCGCACGATTATTCTCATCGGCTCCGGTTCGTCCGTGTACAGACGATCGCTCGTCTTGCACTCGACGATCACTCGCTGGACGGCATCCTGTGCTCGAGCGTCCTGGAGTACGTCCCCGATCCCAGCGTTTGTCTGACCGAATTTGCCAGAGTTCTCAAACCAGGAGGGCTGCTGCTGGTCTCAATACCGAATCGCAATTCTTTGGTACGTCGAACGCAGTTGGCGTGTCATCGGTTGGGAGCCCTCCTGGGACAACGCTGGTGCAAGTTCCTGGAGTACTCGTGCCATCAATACTCTGGGACTGAGTTCGAAAGATTGCTGCGGCAGGCTGGATTCTCGGGCGAGAAACTCCTGCCGCTCGGCAGTCCTTTACCCGGCTTGGCGCAGCGAAGTCGCCATTGGGCGCCTTTGCTCATGTTCGTTGCTCGCAAAATGGCCTAAGAACACTAGCGCAGAATTGAATCGAGGAAGCTACCACCGCCAATGCTGATCTTGGGACTGAACATGTTTCACGGCGACGCCTCGGCCGCACTGGTGCAGGATGGCGAGGTGGTATTCGCTGTCGCCGAAGAGCGCCTGAACCGCACAAAGCACTATGCGGGTTTTCCGTGTCTCGCGATTAAAGCATGCCTCGACTTCGTCGGCGCCAAGATCACAGATATCGACCACGTGGCTGTAGGTCAGGACAGCGATGCAAATCTCGCTCAGAAAGTTCAATACGCCCTCGCCAATCCCGCCAGGATTCTGAATTTCATCCGCTTGCGCCAGCGTAAGCAGCCGATGCGCAACGTGGCTACGCTGATTGCCCAGGCCCTCGACGTCGATCCCGCAGCCCTTGCGTTTCAGCAGCATCACGTCGAGCATCACATCGCGCACATTGCCAGCGCTTACTACTGCTCACCCTGGGAGAAGGCCGCGGGCTTCAGCTACGACGGCTCCGGAGACTTCGTTTCTACCATGATGGCCCGATGCGAAGGCAATCACATCGAAGTGCTCGATCGTGTTTTCTTGCCCGATTCTCTCGGCAGTTTCTACACCATGATTTGCGAATTCATCGGCTACCCACAGTACGGAGATGAAGGCAAGGTCATGGGGCTCGCGCCCTATGGCAAGGACAGGTTCTGCGATTCTCTCGGTGAAGTAATCGGCCTGAGAAATGGCAGCTTTAATCTCGATGCCAGTTTCTTCAATCCGCTGGGAAGCAATCAGGGAATGCAGATTTTGCCGGACGGAACGGTTAGTCTGGCCCGCCATTTTTCTCCGCGGATGGTGAAGACTTTCGGTCAGCCGCGTGAGCCCCGCACCGAAATCACTCAGCGCGAAATGGATCTTGCCTACGCCATGCAGCGGCGCTTCGAAGATGTGCTCTTCCATCTTCTTACCCAACTCCACCAGCGTGTGCGGTGCGAAGACCTCGCCATGGCGGGCGGATGCGCGCTGAACAGCGTGGCCAATGGAAAGCTTTTCGCGCACACTCCATTTCAACGCACCTGGATTCAGCCTGCCGCCGGTGATGAAGGATTGGCCATCGGAGCGGCTCTGCATGTTTACCATGCCGTTCTCAACCAGGCGCGCCGCTTTGTGATGAAGAACTCATATCTCGGCCCTGAGTTTTCCAATGCGCGCATCGAGTCCGATTTGAGGAAGGCCAACCTGCGCTATCGCAAACTGGAACGGGAACCGCTGCTTGACTTCGTGGCCCAGCAGATCGCAACCGGCAACGTCGTAGGCTGGTTTCAAGGCCGCATGGAATGGGGTCCGCGCGCGCTCGGCAACCGCTCCATACTCGCTCATCCCGGCTTGCCCGGGATGAAAGACATTCTGAATGCGCGCATCAAGCAGCGTGAATGGTTTCGTCCATTCGCTCCATCGATTCTAGAGGAGCGCCAGTGCGAATACTTCGAGCACGATCACCCCTCACCGTTTATGCTGCATGTCTACAAGATTCGCCCCGAAAAACGCGCCCAGTTGTCCGCCGTCAATCACGTCGACGATACCGGGCGTTTGCAGAGTGTCAGCCGTGAAGAGAATCCGCTCTACTACGAGTTGATTCGCGCCTTCGAGCAAAAAACCGGGATTCCTGTTGTCTTGAATACCAGTTTCAACGAAAACGAACCGATTGTTTGCCGGCCCGAGGAAGCCATCGATTGCTTTAAGCGTACGCGCATGGATGCTCTCGCCATTGGGTCTTACGTAACTGTGAAGACTGAGAATCAATAACTGAGCACTGAGAACTGACGGTAAAGCAGAGCCATGGCAGCCCACTCAATCGCGGTAAACGCGTCTGACGAGAAGCCGCAACTGAATCCAGTTCGCATCGGCGCTTTCGCTAACATGCGGGCGCTCGCATGGCGTAAGAATGTGCTCTACGCCTCCCGCGGCTATAGCCTTCTTAGCGCAACCATAAGGACGAACGCGAGCGCCATCGAATGGGACCACGTCGGCCGATATCGGCCCCCCATCTGGCGCACCATCACTTCCTCTCTTCGAATGACATCGCGCCTTTTCCGCGATGGTTTCCACGCGCTTGTGACTTTGTCCTCAGGGCACTTAGTCGGTGCTGTGCCACGCGCGATCGTGACTCTGGCGCCAGGAGAAACAGAATTTAGTCGATCCCATAAGTTGCTTCGCGGCACACGCCCCTTGCATCTGGCTGCCACTCCAAGCGACCACATATTCTGGGGAGAATATTTCGACAACCCGCAGCGTGACGAAGTTCATATCTACGCATCGACAGATCGAGGCGCTCATTGGGATGTTGCCCACACATTCCCTAAAGGCAATATCCGTCATGTGCACAACATTGTTTATGACGAGTGGGAGAACTGTTTCTGGGTGCTCACCGGCGACCATGGTTCAGAGTGCCGAATTCTCCGCGCCTCGTGCGATTTCAGGTCAGTCGACGCGATCCTATCGGGCAACCAGCAAGCCCGCTCCGCCGCGCTCGTTCCCACGCGCGACGCGCTTTACTTTTCTTCCGATACTCCGCTCGAAACCAATCACGTGTATCGCCTCGATCGCCGCGGATCACTTTCCAAGGTCGCGACCCTGAACGGTTCCTCGATTTACGGTTGCCTTGTCGGGAACGCAGTTTTCTTCTCCACGACGGTTGAACCGAGTGCGATCAACTCTGACCGCAACGCGTGCATGTATGGCAGCGCGGACGGTATTCACTGGCAACGCGTACTTCAATGCAGGAAGGATCCCTGGCCGATGGGGTTATTTCAGTTCGGCAATGTGTTCCTGCCCGACGGCAACAACAATGGCGACGTCCTCGCGATCACGACCATCGCGGTCGAGGGTGCTGATCTTGAAACCACCATCTGGCGAATATGACGGGCCGATTCTGCGGGGGAATCCCGTACGCTACCGGCGTCTCGCTTTTCTCATGCTAATGTCCTGCTTGTGAGCCGCCTGCAATATTACCGGCGCATCTTCAGCGCCTACCTTGTTCCGGGAAACAGTCACCTTACTTTTTGGCACGAAACGCCTGGGGTGAATGCTGGTGCAAGCGTCCATCAGCTTGGCGAATACTACATGTTGTTTTCCGAGAAAGCGGACTATCCAGGACATCACGATTCGACCGGTATTCCGATGCTCAACTACCACGGTAAAATCGGCCTGCAGCACAACCCGATCGCGATTGCGCAGTGGGGTCTGGGCAACTACAACCTCTTCTGCCAAACTCAAAGTGAAGAACGAAGAAAGAGATTTCTCGCGGCAAGCGACTGGCTGTGCGGCCATCTGGAGCAAAATTCGTCCGGCTTCTGGGTATGGAACCACCACTTCGATTGGGAATACCGCTCACCGTTGAAGGCTCCGTGGTACTCCGCGCTCGCTCAGGGCCAGGGAATTTCTCTGTTGGTTCGCGCGTATCGTAAAACTGGTGTCGGTGCATATCTTGAAGCAGCGGATCGGGCGTTCAAAAGCTTCCTCAAGACAACCGTCGAGGGTGGCGTTACATTCACCGACGAACGCGGTAACCTGTGGTTCGAGGAATACATTGTTTCACCCCCGACGCACATTCTTAATGGATTCATCTGGGCCGCATGGGGCGTCTACGATTATTTTCTGGCGACGGAAAGCGCCATCGCGCGAAACTTGTTCGCGCAGGCTGCACTTACCCTGCGCGCAAACCTCGATCGCTATGACCTCGGTTTCTGGTCGCTCTATGAGCAGTCCGACACTCGGCTTCCCATGGTGGCGAGTCCCTTCTACCATCGATTGCACGTCGTGCAGTTGCGGGTGATGTACGGCCTCACCGGAGACGAAATATTAGCCCGATACGCCGACAAATGGGAAGCTTACGCGCGCAGCCGCGCCAAGCGCACTCGGGCTCTTTGCTACAAAAGTGCATTCAAGCTTTGCTACTACTAGAAAACTCATGAAAATTCTCTACGTGTCCCAATACTTTCCGCCGGAGATGGGAGCACCCGCTGGCCGAGCCGCAGAGTTATCGCGTCTTTGGGCAGAGGACGACCATGAGGTCACGGTCCTAACCGGATTTCCCAACCATCCCACGGGAATCGTGCCACCCAAATATCGGCCCAAGTTTCGCCGGTTGGTAGCCCGCGAAACCTACCACGGCGTCACCGTCATTCGCACCTGGCTACTTCCCTTCCCCAATCGCAAGCCGTACGAGCGCATATTGAATTACAGCTCGTTTTGCATTTCCTCAGCGACTACCGGCGTCTTTCTTCACCGGCCTGATGTCGTAATCGCCACTTCGCCTCAACTGCTAGTCGGGCTCTCAGGCTGGTGGCTCGCCCGCTGCAATGGTGTACCCTTCGTCTTCGAGGTTCGTGATCTCTGGCCCGAATCTCTGACCGCCGTTGGCTTGGGTAACCAAGATTCGCCACTCCATCGTTCACTGGCGAAGATTGCAGGATTTCTCTATCGCAGTTGCGACCGCCTCGTCGTCGTGACGCCGGCATTCAAGGAATATCTGGTCGAACACTGGCGGGTTCCTGAAGAAAAGATTTTTGTGGTCGAGAACGGAGTCGAAACCAGCCTGTTCAGCAGGCTTGCTCCTAACCTTGCGATCAGACGCGAACTTGGAGCGGAAGGGAAATTCGTTGCCTCTTATATCGGTACCATGGGCAACGCGCACGGCTTGGAAACTCTGCTGGAGGCCGCAACTCTTCTGCGCGAGAGGACGCCCAACGTTTTATTTCTGCTCGTCGGCGAAGGAGCTGAGAAAGAGCGCATCGTCTCTTTGGCCCGCTCCCGCGGACTCACGAACGTACGCTTCGTCGGGCAGCAGGCTCGCGAGAAAATCCCAGCTTATATTACCGCCTCGGACGCATGCCTGGTATTACTCAAGAGAAGTGAGCTTTTCAAGACTGTTCTCCCCACAAAAATGCTGGAGTTCATGTCGTGCTCTCGCCCTGTGATTCTTGGCGTGGATGGCTACGCGCGGGAGGTTTTGGAGCAAGCAAACGCTGGAATTTTCGTCACGCCAGAGAATCCCGCCGCATTGGCGGACGCAGTCATACAACTTGCCGATGATCCTGCACTACGCGAATCCCTTGGCCGCAACGGCCGCCAGCATGTTCTCCAATATTTTTCTCGCCAGCACACCGCCAAGGTTTACCTCGATGTACTCCAGGATTTACTGGAACGAGGTCAACGCTGTGCGCCAGCAGCAGCATAGCAAAGCCTTGTGTAGGGCGCGGGCGTCCCCGCCCGTGCGTGATCTGAGAATATTTAGGGGAGGGCTACAATGCTGGCTGCAGTCGCGGCCTGCGTCGCCGCTTCCATCGCTCGCCCGGCAATAAGTTTGGCCGTACTGGTGGGAACAAAAAGAATGTCGTCCGCTTGCATCTTGATATCAGGTGCTTTAGCTCTCAGGATCTTGCTCAGTTCCACCGGAACTTCGCTTAGCCCGTCAGGCCCGCGGTGGATGATCCTCGCACCACCCAGATTTGCGGTGCGCGTCGTACCTCCCGCGAGGGCGATCGCTTGCAAAACCGTCAGATGCCCGCTGTCCATGAGGAATCCACTCGGCCTTCCAACCTCTCCCACCACGTAAATCAGGTCGGCTTTGTGAACGATAATCGTGTCTCCAGGCAAGATCGGGATATTGCTTTCCGGATCATCGGTTACATTGCGCGTCAGCGGAACGGTAATCGGTTTGTCGGGCTGATCGCGATGTGTAATCGCGATGCTTCGGCCCGCCCTTTCCGTGAATCCCCCAGCGACTGAGATGAGATCGAAAAGGCGTTGCTCCCCCGGCACCGGATAGACGCCCGGCCTCGCTACTTCGCCCAAAACGCTGGCGCCCTGCGAAGCATACTGGTCGACGAACAATGTGACGTGGGGACTCTTCACGAAGCCGCCGTCAGAAAGCCGCTTCTGGATCAGGCCCTCGGCCTCTTCAGCCGTCAGGCCCGCGACGTGAACATAATCGATGAGAGGCAGGTAGATTTCGCCCTTGGTGCTGACGCGAGCCTTGGTCGTAAGCTCGGGTACGTTGTAAACCCCCACTTCCACCAAATCTCCCGCCTCAAGCCTGAGCAAAGAACTTGAACGCGTTGCCGAACTTTCGGTTGGCGGAAGCGCGGGCGCAGTCGTCTTCTCAACCGTTGTTCCCGTTTTCGTGGGTTCCTGCTCAGCCTTAACTTCCGGCGAGAGTGTGGCGAGCAATACGAACGAAAAGACCCAACCGTAGGCGAACTTGGCCGAACTCCGTCGCGTGGACGATGTCGAAAAATCCATTGCCATTTTTGCAAGACTAGCACAGCGGGACCCGCGACAGACCAGCGTTCTAGGCCGGTGCTTAGATCGCAAACACTGCGCTTTAACGTTTCTCCATGTACCAAGACAGAGAATAGTGTCGCGATGGCGATGGTTGTAGGATTTCATTGATTTAGAACTGGATCAAACTCCGGCCGAGAAATTAGACAGCGGTCTTCTCAAACCGGAGACATCAACGCATCGAAACAACGCGCTGCAGAGCTTCGCACTCCTCCCGGCGCACTTTCGATAGAGGAGTTAGTTGATACCCTTCTGCCTCGGGACATTTGTAGGGTCGCTGCTGCTTTCATTTGTGTTGACCAAGTACGTACGCGATCTGGCAAACGCGCACGGATGGTTGGCGGCTCCGGCTCTTGAGCGGCACTTGCATAGCCGTCCCCTTCCGCGATTCGGCGGTGTCGCGATTTTTCTTTCTTTCCTTCTGACGTTCGCCATTGCACTGCCCGCCGGCTGGCATCATCTTGCTGCGAGTTTCGGACTCTCCTTTCAAACCCTGCTCACTATTCTGCTGCCCGGCTGCTTGATCTTCGCTCTCGGCCTTTATGACGACATTCATTCTGTCAGTCCTTACACCAAGGTCG
>Ga0209275_10000082_pt1 | contig 28593 bp, 23 predicted proteins | sample HubBroMetageREF2_FD_188344 | JGI IMG/M metagenome (GOLD analysis project Ga0209275, IMG submission 188344) | Reference soil microbial communities from the Hubbard Brook experimental Forest, New Hampshire, USA - Hubbard Brook CCASE Soil... | ecosystem: Environmental > Terrestrial > Soil >... | reverse complement strand
ACTCAAACGCCGTCCTCTTCCCCAGACCCCTTCTCCTGCTACCAGATGCAACGAAGGCTGAATGAAAATCTGCATGTGTGCCCAATTTTTTGTCTCATAACAGGGGTTCAACCCAAGAATTGGGTCCAACTTGGGTCCAACGACTGCCAAATTAGGTCCAAAACCGTGTACTATGACGTAGAACAAAGCTAGACGGACCAACAAGATAGATTTTTTGCGACTGCCTTGGGCGCGGGAGGTCTCCGGTTCAAATCCGGACGCCCCGACCAATCTTTTCAATACTTTAGTGCCCTCGCTCCTCATCGTACTCGCGCCACTGTATGGATACCCGGCTTTCAATCCGCACTCTGGGGCTGAGCACGGGAGACGCGCACATCATCCGCGATGCCGGAGGCATTGTTACGGAGGACACGGTGCGCTCGCTGGTCGTATCACACTACCGAGCATCCCGAGTGCTATTTTGCCTGCATGGACTTGATGTAGTTCGTCAGATTTATAATGCGGATGCTGACCAGCTCAGAATCCGTTCCGGTGATTGAGGCGAAGAGAGGTCCCCATATCGGCATCTCTGTATCGCCGTGCGCTGGTTTTTTCACGCCGTTTCGAAGCACTTCCTGAACGTACTCGTCAGGGAATTTCCCGTCGTGACGTTGCGCGAGTGTGGTGAGATCGGACGGCGGATTCTTGAACTCAGGCGAAATTGGGCCGTTGCCCTTTAAGTCATTGCCATGACAAACCGCGCAATAGCGCTTGTAGAGTTGCAGGCCGGAAACCGGATTGGATCCCGGTAGGTGCGCAGCTTTCTTGTCCTGGGCCCGCGCAGTGGCCGGAAAGCTTGCTAGTGAAAATAGCAGCGCACAAAAGAAGAGAGTGTTGCGAATAGGCCGACGGAACATCAGATGCCTCCATGGGAAAATTTGAGCAATCTACTTCGCCAGCGGGGACGTGTCGCTTCCGAATGCGGCGCTTCGAGCTCGAATCAGAGACTTCGGCTGTGAACGTTAACCAGTATTCCCGGAGTTCCATCTGATCGTTCACTTTGACGCGCGGTGTAGTCCGGATTAGCTCGCGAGCCGTGCGATTACTACATTGCCGCGCGCTTCCTCCTTAAGGCTGAGTACGACCCGCCCATTCACTTGTCCCTTCTTGAGGCGGCTGAACACATCATTTATGGATTCAAGCGGCAAGGTCTCGATGGTAGCTGTCACTTTGCCGTCTCCGGCAAACGCGAGCGACTCTTCGAGGTCCAGGCGGGTGCCAACAATGGAACCCCGAATCGTATAACCATTCAGGACTACGTCGAAAATCGAAACTGGAAATTCACCTGGCGGCAGACCATTTAGCACGCAAGTGCCACCACGACGAAGCATGCCAACAGCTTGCTTGAACGCGATCGGTGAAACGGCGGTTACCAGCACTCCATGCGCCCCGCCGATTTGTTTCTGGATTTCCTTCGGAGGGTCCTGTGTTTTCGCATCAATCATGATTTCGGCTCCAAGCTTACGCGCGAGAGCCATTTTTTCCGGACCGAGGTCCACCGCCGCGACGTGCAATCCCATGGCCTTGGCGTACTGGATGGCTACGTGGCCCAAGCCTCCTATTCCCGTGATCACCACCCATTCACCGGGCCGCGCCTCAGTCATTTTCAAACCTTTGTAGGTGGTGACGCCCGCGCAGAGGATGGGCGCGGCATCAACAAACGAAAGATTCTTGGGAAGTCGTCCCAAATAATCTGCTTGGCCCACTGCGTACTCGGCAAAACTTCCGTTCACCGAATATCCGGAGTTTTGCTGCTCGGGGCAGAGCGTTTCCCATCCGGAGAGGCAATAATCGCAATGCCCGCATGCGCTGAACAGCCATGCGGTTCCGACGCGGTCGCCTTCCTTTAAGTGCGTGACGCCTGGCCCGAGAGCCACGACGGTACCTGCACCTTCATGGCCGGGAATAAACGGAGGAGTGGGCTTGATCGGCCAGTCGCCGTCCGCAGCGTGCAAATCCGTGTGGCACACTCCGGTTGCGAACACTTCTACCAGCACCTGCCCGGGCCCCGGTGTCGGGATTGGAACTTCTTTTACAACCAACGGCTGCCCAAATTTTTCAACAACTGCCGCTCTCATCGTTTCTTTGCTTGCCACTTTTCACCTCCAGCTTGGTCGAACTGTCATGACTGTAGCTCCGGTTCAAACAGCTGTATGTGTCATTCGGCACAGTTAGGTGTGACGCGAGTTACAGAGGCCCGTTGGATTCGGTTGGGCACGGGTCCTGAACCTAGATGCACCGGTTCAAGGATGTGCGGCTTTTGGTTAGATATGGCAAGCATTTGAAGAGGCTCTACATGGAGGCACAGGGCCGGAGCTAGCGGACACAGCTGAAACGAAGGCAGGTCCCGTTCTCGTAGCTATCTGCTTTCGAGGGGGTGTCGTATATGCTGCTACACACGATTATTTCGAGAATAGCCTGTTTCGGAGCGCTTCCAAAATGTCGTGTATCGACTGTCTATTTGCGGGTTCGACCGCCGGCGAATTTGCGTCGTTCAGTGGTGGGGAATCGGATGCGCCGTGGTGGCCGGAAATCTCCACAATTCGAATACGAAAATAGACGGGAACGAGCGTCCGTTCGGTCCCGTGGGCGATTGTTTTCGTGTATCCCGGTTCCCACCAGTTTGCTTTTTGTTGGAGCAAGCGGTATGCCAGTCCGCGTTCCGCTTTCCATTTCGGTTCGTCTGGCAACTCCTCGTAACGGCCAAAGATAATGATGCTAACCCATTCCTCCGAGTTCACTATCCGGTCCGTTTCGACGCAGACGAGCGGGTTCGCGCGCATCCACTCAATTTTTTGCCCGATTGTTGCGAAGCTGTAGAGGTGATTATCAGCATAAGCGAAATAAAACGGCACAACATACGGTTGAGGGCCTTGGGCACATCCCAGTCTGCCGAGATGCATATGGGCTAGCAGGTTGAGGTTGTCCTCTTTCGTCAGTTCTTGGATCAACACTTCGATCCTCCCAGCGTTTGCGTCTAACCAAGAAAACACTTCCGCTCGTCTCTAATCGTATAGATTGCGGGCGGCAGGAGCGATCAGTTGCGATTGTCTGCAGGCGGCGCGCTGGCAAAGACGAGAGACGCCAAATAGACTAAGACTCCCAAGCCGATCAGAGAAGCAGCTACGAAAGCGAACAGCACGAACGACAACGGATGAAACCAGAGCAAACTCACGATCTCGAGCAGGAGGCCTGCAATTACTAAAGCGCTGGAAGTTCGCAGCAGCCGCCGAATTCCGATTTGATTGAGTTTCATTCGACGGGCTTCCAGAACTTCTCATGGCTTAGATTTGCAATATCGTGCGCCGTATCGTGGCACCCGCTGCTTAAACACGACAACTGATTTGATTTCAGCGAATCCATTACCGCCGCATGCACAGGGTTCTCCTCGAAGCTGCGAGCTCCCATATGGCAATGCAGGCATTGCGCGTTCTTGAATCCGCCCGCTATACGGATCGCCGCCGGATCCGGCGGGGTACTCACGTATTGCAAGTAAATGCGCTTCAGCCCTTGCATCTTGTCGTTCAGCGGTCCGTATATCGTGTAGTCCGCATGGCAGGAATAGCAGGCCATGTCCGCCGGCACCCGGTGATTCTGAAAGTGTTGCGCGGGAATGTGATTGGGGTCATCCACATAGAGGCTTTGTCCATACGGAATCATGACGTGGCATGAAACGCAGAATCGCGTCTGTTCGGAGCGCTGCACGTGCGTGTTCATGCCTCCCACAAGGCATAGGGCCGGAAGCACACCTAAGCCAATGAACGCCACTATCTTCCAGCCTGTTGCGCTCGTCAGAGAAGGCCGAATCAAAAAAATAGATGCGAGTACGATGCTGAGTACAATTTGACAAATAAGAATCCCAATCAACGGGGCTCCTTCTGCTCCCTCCGAACACGCGAGTCGCAGTAATCTCCATCCCAGAACGGCGGGCTACTTCTTCGCCAGTCCGCGGATGTAGGCAACCAGTCCCTTGATCTGGTCGTCCGTCAGCTTGCCCTTGTACGCCGGCATCTTGTTCTTGCCATTCGTCACAATGTCCGTGAGCTGAGCGTCCGATTGGCTCTGCACGTCGGACGAAGCCAAATCTCGCACGTTCAGGGCCTTTCCCGTTGCTGTGCTGCCGGTTCCATCCGCTCCGTGGCACATCGCGCACTTCGCTTTGAAGTCGCCTGCGCCGTCGGCTCGCACTGAGGTCCCGAAGACAAACATGACCGCAAGCGCCAACACCGCCTTCTCACCGATTCGATCCACTAAAAAGCTCATTTTGCATTTCCTCCTTTTGACGAACACAACCTAATGTTATTCCGCTAACCCGCGCCTAAAACGAATAGCGGAGTGAGAAGGTGGCGTTGTTGCCGTTAAAGTCCTGAGACTGAATAGGTGCGAGCCCGAACGGACTCGTATTCCCCGTTTGGTTGAATGCGTAATAGTTCCAGGACGTGATATAGCTGAATCCACGATAGACCTCGACTGTCAGCGTCGCATAAGGTCTTTGATAGTTGAAATCAAGCGTGCCAGAAGGCATGAGTGGATTCAGAAAAATCGTATTTCCGCGAACAAAGCTGGCACCGTAACCGACGGCCACCGTTACCCGCTTGATTGGCTTCCACATTACAGCGGCGTGCGCGAAATAATCGCTGCTGGCATAGGTGGAAAGCGCGCCGAGCGGTGAAGGCGAGGCAGCAATGGGGCACGCCGTACCCGTGGAGAGCTCGGGCACGCCGGGCGGGAATGTGGACACGGGCAGAGTGGCCGGCGGTGGGGCCGGGTTCGCCGAGGAAGTGGAATATGCAAAACAGATCAGCGCCTGTGTATAGACGTTCCAGTAATTGAAGCCGAAATCCACGGACACGCGCTGATTCGGCATCAACATCGCGGAGAAGCTGTAGGAGCGGTCGTGCTCGAGGTTGTTCACAGTCGTGACGTTGTCGCGGTTATTATGAATCTCCACGGAGCCCGCCAGATTGGCCCACGGCCGCGGCTTGTAATTCACTTGAATCTTATACGATTGCACTTGCCGGGGATCGATCCGCGTGAAGGATTGGTCGTTGTAGCCAAATTCAAAATCGCCGGTGATGCGCAGCGCATCGATCGGACGCGCCACGATGCCCAAGAGCAGCGCGTTCTCGTTAATGGTCGTGATGTTGCGAGAAGTGTCGTTGCCCGCCTCTGGGATGGGATTTGTAGGCGAGCCTTCCACAATCGCGCCGGCCATCGGACCTGTAGTGAGCAGTGTGCAGTTGGCGGGGAGAGCGCCGCCGACCACGGCGCAATCACCGCGCGCCGCGAGAAAGAAATTTGCCGCCGTCGCAGTGGCCCCTCCGGGAAAGTAGAACTGCCCGGTATCGAAGGTGGCAGCCGAACTGGAGATCGTTCGGCTTGTGTAGAGATAACCGGCGCTGGCGCTGTATCGCCTGCTGAAATCGTACTGAGCCTCGAGGGTATTCGACTTTAGGTTCTGTCCCAGAAATTGCGTATTGATCTGGTTGATCACGTCCGCGGCGGACGTGCCACTGTGTTGCGGACAATTTGCCTGATTGAAGGGAGCGGAGGGACAATTCGTCGCATTGAAGGTCGCAGGTGAGAGCAACAAGCCGACCACGCCGGGCGCCGGTGAAGGAGTTCCGAAGACGTTGGTTTCGGCCGCGTTCCACAGGCCGGGAATACGCCAGTTGTCGTACTGGAAGGAATCGAGGATTCGGAGCTTATCGTTAACAGAATACGCGCCAGACCAATTCGCGTTCACCGAAACACGTGTGGTTTTTATCGGCCCTGCTGCCGTGCTGCCACGCTGCGCTGTTCGCGCTGTCCAGTCGTTGACCACTTCCGAAAGGTCTGAGAAGTGGTAGTCGCTCGTGCTGTAACCTATCGAGCCCGACGTTTCGAAATTCTTGAAGTAGTTCGATTGGAAACGGAAGCGTTCCGTGGGCATAAAGTTGCGCGGGTCGCCAACCTGGCTATATGACAGAAAACCGTTGCAGGTGGGGGTGGCGGTGTTCGTCGTGCCCGTCACCGTTGGAGTCGCACACGGGAAAATTTCCGAGGGGGTTTGCGTGCTCCAAATATTTCCCAAGTCCACCGGCGTGCCAGCCGGCGTGCCCTGGCCCGGCACAGTTCCCAACGCGAATCCGAAATTGCCAGGATTGACGGCGGGGTTGTCGCTGATGACGTTGTTCTGCTGGTAGTAGCTGAGGAATTGGTCATAAGAAAGCGTGGTTCGCGGAAGCACGTGAAAATCAACTCCCGCGCGGTAGGAGTTCGTCGTGTAGCTATTCATCTGATTGAACGCCGATATGGTTCCTCCATCAGTGGTAAACAGGCTGGGCCCCTCATCGCGGTTTCGCGAATAGCCCAGCCTCACACGGATCGCGGACTGCGGGAACAGCGTGAGGTCGTAGTTCTGCATGCGGCGCACCAGATCCAGACCATGAAGTGAATTGTTCTGTGCTACAGCGGGGCTAGAGCAGAACGCGGGAGCACCCTGCGCAAAGGCGGCGGTGGGCGGACCGACGAAGCATCCCGTCGTCAATGACCCTGCCGGATTCAATGCGGCCGGGTTATATGGATTGGCGGAAAGATTATAGTCCCAGAAGTTTTTGTCGCGCCGGAATAGCAGCCGGAAGTCGTACCATTTGTTCTTTTCGATCCGCAGGCGGGTAACGTCGTTGGGATCGCCGCCATAACCGAAGTTGCTGAAGCTCAGATTGTCGAACAGGAATCCGTGGTGGTCCAGCGAGCGCATGTCGAAAGTGAAATTGAAAAGACGCAGGCCGGAACCGAGGTTCTCAAACGTATCGTAGGTGTTCTGGTTGCCAGTAACCTCGTTCAAGCGATAGCCGAACTCGATGGTCTGATGGATATTGTAATCACCCGAGTTGATTCCTTTCGACTCTCCGGAATTGTCTTGGGCGCGAGCGATTGGCGAAAGGAGCAGCGCCACGATAAATATGGCGGAAGGAATGCTGTGAACCGCCAAGCGTCCTTTCATAGATTTGTTCTCCCGCGTCCGAAAGTCCCATTTCCTGATCACTGTCTGCTCGGTTTGGCACATTCTCGATGAATGAAATAGAGCCTGCGGCCTGCTCTATTTGAAGAAGGTTGGATCGAAATTCGAACCGTGAATTGCCGAGTGACACAAAACGCAAGATTGGAACAAGCTCGCCTGGTTGTGGAACGAAGGAGCTCCCGGCGCTCCGCTAAAGCTCGACGTGGTGTGGCACTGCAGGCAGAGCAAGTTGATGTTGCTCAATTTCAACATGTGCGGATTTGGTCCGCCGTGCACCAAATGGCAGGACTGGCAACCATCAACCTTCACCGGCTGATGTTCGAATACAAACGGTCCCTGCTTGTCCGTGTGGCACGTGAAGCAAACCGCATCTTGAGTGGACGAAGTGCGCACCTGATGGGGCCGCACGGTGCCGTGCGGATTGTGGCAATCGGTGCACTGGATGAGGCCTTCATTTACTCGATGGTGGAACGGCATATCGAACTCAGCTCTCTTCGCCAGATGGCACGAGTAGCAAAGCTGGGGCTGAGCTTTTACCAGCAGGAATTCTTTTGTTTCCGCATGATGCGGCGAATGACAGGAAACGCAGCTGACGTCGTTCTTCGAATGCACCGAATTGATGGCATTCATGTGTTCGGTGCCACCGGCGTGGCACGTCAGGCAGCGGGCGTCGATATCCTTTGTCGAGTGATCCTTGAAGACAAAAATCTTGGTGACATCCCCGCCACCAGCGACGTGGGCCGATCCTGGCCCATGACAGCTTTCGCATCCTTGGTGCGACGGGCCGCCCTTCGTATCGAGCGTGGTCTTCCAGTGCGGACTCTTCTCCCAGGCGTTGTAAATGTCGTCGTGGCAAGTCTTGCAGACTTCCGCTCCTACATATTCGGAAGGCGCAGAAGCGCCTGCGGCAGGCTTGTGCGGAGAGCTCTTGTCTTGCTCCGTCGCACTCGCAGGTTTTTCCTGGGGCTGAGCCCAAACGAGCGTCGTAAGCAGACCGAACGCGAATAGCAATCCCAGCGCCCTCGACACCCCGATGTGTGGCACCGAAACTCCTCCGGTCGCGTTGCTAAAGGTTAGCCAATCGTATTGCGGTTCACGCCGTCGAAGCTGTCCTGTTTTGCACACTCTTGCGAGACGGGGCACAATTCGTGGCACAGCACCCAATTACCTCGCTTGTCCGACCTCATCGACGGACCGGGCTCTCGTCATCAGCGCATTTCGCGAGGCTCGGTTAATGGGTCGCTCGGGCTGTTTACTTCACGGGTCTAGGTCGAGACTAGAGGCAGCGGCCAGAGGCTTGGCCGCGTCGGCGGCAACGGATGAGATAGCGCTCATTCCTGTCTTGGGCGCAGGAGGTCTGGAGTTCAAATCTCCACGCCCCGACCACTTACTTCTTTATTTTCAATTCAATCTTGTTGATATGGACGAGAGCCGGGTCCATCGGGCCGCACTTCAGGTGGCAGGTGACCGGTAAGGATTGGTTGAAGGTTGACAACGCGGACTCCATGACGGCTCCCGCGTAGCAAGAGACTGAGGCGAGACCTCTTCCTCCACAGAACTTGGGCCGCGACCTGTCTCTCTTCGTGTCTCTTCGTGTCTCTCTTCGTCTCCCTTCGTGTCAACGCAAAGTAGAAATGTCCGGTTTTTCGCAAAGTAGAAATGTCCGCTTCCATGGTCTTCTCCAAGGGTGGTCTGCAGGCACATGGTATTTGGGTTTGATTTTGTTTTTGGGTCTCTCGGTTCTTTCCGCAAGTCCTGGAGGCCGTAGGCCGGAAGGACTTGCGGCTCGCGGCGCCTCCGGGCACGGGTGCAGCGGCACGTAACGACTGCGGAAGCGCAGCCAGTAGCTGCCATCGAGGCGCTTCTCGATCTCGGCCTGTGCGCCGCGCAGCCCCGCGCAGACGTCTTGGCGCCGCACGCCCCAGCGCTGGCCCTTCCAAGTCACCGTGTGGTCGGAAGCGACTCGGCGCGCCACGCGCACACTGAGAATCTGCTCCAGGTGCTGGCTGCGCTCGACCCGGCGATGCGCGTCGGCGCTCTGCGCCGCAGCCACAGTGAAGCGTTGCTCCCAGAAGGGCCAGAAGGTAATTTCCAGAAAGCGATTGGCCTGCTCCAGGGTAGCGATTTCCGCCAGGCGCATTTCTTTCACCAACCGGTCTTGCAGCGTGCCGAACAGCCGCTCGATACGCCCTTTGGCTTGCGGGCTCTGGGCCGCGATCCACTCGATGTCCAGCTCGGCCAGGGCTCGACCGAACTGCGTGCGGGCCGGAGTTTCCCGCAACTGTTCTTGCCACTGCGTGGGCCGCGTCGTCACGAACAGGCTGTTTTTATCGGTGTACAACGCCAGCGGCCGTCCGTAGCGCTCCAGCCAACCGCGCAACGTGCGCAGATTTTCTTCCGTCGAATCGTGCGCCACCAAACGGCCCCACACCCGGCTGCTGGCGTCATCGATCAGGGCGATCAAGTGGCAGGCCGGCCCGCGCTCTTCCAGCCAGCGGAACGGCGAGCTGTCCAGCATCACCAACTCCCCGAACGCGGAACGACGCGGGCGCCACACGTGCACCTGCAGCGAACGCCGGCGGCGGGTCTGCCACAATCCGGCGGCACTCATCCACTTGCGCAGCGTCTCGCGGCTCACCACTAACCCCTGCCGCGCCAGATGCTCACTGGCCAGGGTGGGACCGAAACCGGCATAAGCGGCCTGGCGCAATCTGGCGAGACTGCGTTCGGCGATCCGGTCAGCCATCTTGCGGTTCGAGGGACGGCCGCGCAGCCCATGCACCAGCCCGCCATCTCCGGCGCTGCGCACACGCTGCTGTAAACGCCGCACCTGACGATCGCTCAGTCGCAATCGGTGTGCGCCATCGATCTGCCGCAAATGTCCTTGTTGGATCTCGTGCAACACCTTCAACCGCTCCCGCTCCTTCGCACTCAACTCGATCCGCTCCTCTGCCATAGGGCCCCCCGACCCTTAGAAAAGCGGACATTTCTACTTTGCACAATCCGGACATTCTCATTTTGCGGCGACACTTCGTCTCCCTTCGTTGACTTGCCTCCTGCTCCCACTTAAGATGTGCGCACATGCTGGACACGCCGTCTCCAATTGGCCAGATCTTTTCCCACTACCGCATCATCGAAAAGCTCGGCGGCGGAGGCATGGGTGTCGTTTACAAGGCCGAAGACTCGCGCCTAAAGCGCTTCGTGGCGCTGAAATTTCTGCCGCAGGATGTCGCCGGGGATCCGCAAGCTCTGGCGCGATTCCAGCGGGAAGCGCAAGCCGCCTCCGCCCTGAACCATCCCAACATATGCACGATTTACGATATCGGCGAGCAGGACGGCCAGGCCTTCATTGCCATGGAATTCCTGGATGGGCAGACGCTCAAGCACCGAATTAACGGCCGCCCCGTGGATGTCGAAGACTTGCTCACTCTCGCTATCGAGATCGCCGACGCGCTCGATGCTGCGCACGCCGAACACATCGTTCACCGCGACATCAAGCCCGCCAATCTATTTGTCACCAAACGCGGCCACGCCAAAATTCTTGACTTTGGTCTCGCGAAGGTGACCTTCACTGGCGCGGGCTCTTCCGCTTCCAAAATCCCAGGGGAAACCACCGAGGGCGTGACGCTGGGCGCCTCCGCGGAGCATCTCACCAGCCCCGGCAGCACCATGGGCACTGTCGCCTACATGTCGCCCGAGCAGGTCCGCGGCAAGGAACTCGATTGCCGCTCCGACCTTTTCTCCTTCGGCGCCGTGCTTTACGAAATGACCACCGGCACGCTGCCTTTCCGCGGCGAAACCTCAGGCGTGATATTCAAAGCGATCCTGGATGGCGCGGTGGCTGCTCCCGTGCGGCTGAATCCCGAAACGCCGGCGGAGCTCGAGCGCATCATTAACAAGGCGCTGGAGAAGGATCGTAATCTGCGCTACCAGTCGGCCGCCGACATTCGCGCGGACCTGGCGCGGCTGAAGCGTGAACAGGATTCCGGGCGCTCGACGCGCGTCAGCGACGCGTCCGGCAGCAGCATATTGGCAGCAGCGGGTGATGCAAGCGCCATGAGCGCCGCATTGTCGGCGCAGACAGCCTCCGGTTCCGCGACGATGCCAGGCGCGCATGCCGACCTCTCGCGTAAACTCTGGATCGGCGGGGCCGTCGCCGCAGCGCTCGCACTGGCAATGGGCGGCGGGTATTACCTGGTGCACGGCCGCTCGCCCGGCGAAAAAGTCACTTCCATCGCGGTGCTGCCCTTCGTCAACGCCACCGCCGACCCGAACAACGAATATCTCAGCGACGGGCTTACCGAAAGCCTGATCGGGACGCTTTCGCAACTGCCCGACGTGAAAGTGATGGCGCGGAGCACCGTCTTCCGCTTCAAAGGCAAGGAAGACGACCCACAACAGATCGGCAAGGCCCTGAACGTCAGCTCGGTGCTGATGGGCCGGGTCACGCAGCATGGTGACACGGTCGCCGTGCAAGCGGACCTGGTCAATACCGCGGACGGCTCGGAAATGTGGGGCAAGCAGTACGAACGCAAGATGGCTGACGTCACGCAGGTACAGAGCGACATCACCCGCGACGTCGCCAAAAGGATGCAGATCCATGTAACCGGCGACGAGCGGGAAAAAATGGGCAGCGCCGGCACCTCCAATTCCGACGCCTACCGGCTCTACCTCGAAGGGCAGCAGCAACTCTACGGCCGCACCAAGCCGGGAATTCTAAAGAGCGTCGCGCTGTTCCGGCAGGCCGTTGCCGCCGATCCGAAGTACTCGCTGGCGTGGGCCGGCCTTTCCACGAGTTACGTCGTAGCGAGCGGTTACGGCCGCTTGATTCCACCCGATCAGGCGCAGCCTTTGGCGGACGAGGCCTCCAAAAAAGCAGTCGAGTTGGACGATTCAAGCTCCGAGGCGCACGTGGCGCGCGGCAATGCGCTTGGGATCCAGTGGAAATGGGGCGAAGCCGAGAAGGAGTTCCGCCGCGCGATCGAACTCAATCCCAACAACGCCAACGCGCACTATTTTTACGCGTTCAACTATCTGATGCCCACAAATCACATCGAAGAGGCGCTGGAGCAGTTCCGCCTTGCGCTCGCTCTCGATCCGCTTGCGGGGATCGTGCGGACGAATTACGCGCTCACACTGATGGTCGCGGGCAAGTATCCCGAATCGCGGGAGCAGTTCGATCAGATTCTGCAGCGGGATCCCGCGTTCGGGCCGGCGCACTTTTATCTATCGCAGGTGCAGGCCACGCAGGGTCAGTGGGCCGACGCGATCAACACAATGATAAGCGGGCCGGGTTCACCTTTCCCCAATCGCTCGTTTAATGCGGATGCGCAAGGCTACGTGCAATTGATGGAAGCCGGCAGCAACGGCACGCTGCCCGCGAATGTGGCCGTCGCCTATTCGCTGGCGGGAAATCGCGATAAAGCATTCGAATTTCTCGAAAAGGCCTATGCGGACCGGGACGACGAGCTCACCGCCGTCATCCGCTTCCCCGCCTTCGACCACCTGAAGTCCGACCCACGCTGGCCCGCCCTACTGCACAAGCTCAGCCTCCCGCTATAGTTTCGTCCCGCCCGCCGCACGTCGCGCTCATAACCGACGGCACAATGCGCCATATGGTTTTCAACGGTGAAGCATTTTGCATTTTTCTCTAATGAAATTCGCTTGCCGGGTTCGTCGCGTAACCGGACATCTCTAACAACGTCGGCGCATTTGGGGCGCGCACGCTCGCGCCATCCCGCATTCATTTATAACGCCGCGTCCGGGCCGAGGTTACCGGCGTGAAGGCAGAAGGTCCCAGATGGCGGGATCTTCGGTGCCCAGAACCCAGGAGCAGAAGCCTTGCAGGCTGTGTTCTTTGGCGAGGTTGTAGCGCTCGTGGAACGCGCGCGCGTCGGTGTAGAAAATCCATTCGCGTTCTTCGTCGCGGTAGAAATAGAAATACGCGGTGTGATCGGTGGCGTCCCATTCGATGTTGGCGCCATAGGCGCGCGCGAGGTCGAGCGCGTCGGCGGTGGAGATGTAGGCGGCGGAAGGATTCGGCCGGTCGGTGGGTTTCGCGTTGGGAGGCAGCGGTGCGGCGGCGAACCAGTGGTAGCCGTAAAGCGGGATGCCGAGCGAAATTTTCTGGCGCGGGACGAATTTGAGGGCATAGTCGAGATTGCTGACGGTCCAGGCCCAGCCGGCCACGGGGCCGGGCGGGGTGAGGCGGGTATGCTGGTCGTAGGTCATCAAGCAGACTAAATCGACAGATTTGGCGAGAGCGGCCAGATCGTAGGCGCCGCGCCAGTTTTCGTAAATCCAGGCGGAGTAGTTGGTTTCGCCGGGGACGCCGGGCGCGTTGGGAACCGTGGCAATGGTGAGCTGCAGATTATTTTGGTGAAAGAGCGCGGCGGCTTCGGCGACCATCGCAGAGAAGATGTCGCGGTCGGTCCAATTTACGTTTTCAAAGTCGAACTGGAAGCCGGTGTAGCCGTTGTCTTTGCAGGCTTGGATTAGTTGCGTGAACATTTGGCGGTACGCGGCGGGGTTCGTGAGCAACTTGTGAAAATCATCCTGCAGGAAATTGAAGTTCACCACGATGGGCATCACCGGGACGTGATTTTGGCGCGCGGTTGCGAGTACCTCCGGGTTGGGGCCGCCCGATACCAGGCCGTTGGAATCGACCGAGTACCAGGTGGGGACGAGCGTATCTATTTTATTGGCGTGGGCCAGGAAAGAGCGGACGGAATTGGGATCGCGCGTCATGTAGAAGAGAGATTTCGGTTGCTGCGCGCTCGTGGGGTGCGCCGCGCAGAATACAAGGACGAGAAGGCATCGCAGAATTTTCATGGAGTTCGTATATTATGCGGTTCCCTGTTTGGAGACAACGTTTCCCATCCACAATCATCTCAGAGATTATTGTCACCACTTCCGGCCCTCGCAGAAACCAGTTGCTGCGTGTGTGTCGGGCGCTCTGTATCGAGCCCCATTACAAAATTCTGGGACTTAGCGAGAAAGGCGCCGAGGGCCAGTGAGAAGACCGACGAGGGTATGATTTTGCCCGGGTATCGGGACACCAGTACTCCACATGTCAAAGACCGCTTCTCAGGATTTTTTCGCGCTGTGGAAAGACACCGACCCCGATGTCCCCATGCTCAAGCAAGCCAAGGCCGAGTACGCAAAACTGCGGTGATTCCTTGCCAACTTCCGCTTCCACCTGGGTCAGTGCTTTGACAAATGCCGTTTCCCGGTGCGCACCCGACTTAGCGGACGTCGAACTGAAATCTTCCGACCGCGCGATCTTTGCTCCTCGGAGCCGATTTGTTTACGGAGTCGTTGGCTGCCTGCACGTCAACTGCATGTGTGCCCGATTTCTTAGCTAAATAACTGGGGTACGTGCCAAAAACTTGGGTCCAAATGTTACCAAATTGGGTCCAAAACCGAGTAGCATGACGCACAACAAAGCTGGACGGGCCAATAAGATAGATTTTGTGTAGCTGCCTTGGGCGCGGGAGGTCTGGAGTTCAAATCTCCGCGACCCGACCAAATTGTTCTATCGCGTAACGGCGTCGCCGTGCTTTTGGTTTCTCACCTAGAAGATTCTCTGAATTTATCACGCAGGCCGTGGCAAAATTCGCAACTAGATAATGATCGCAGCACAAATCAGTTGGCAGGAGCTACGAATCACATGGCGACCAGGCAAATCAGCGTGCGGCGATTTAGCATCACTTCATCCAAATCATTTCCGGAAGTCGTGTCACGGTTGGAAACGGCTATCGGCCGGCCAGACCTAAGCGCATTTCGAAAAGATATCTCCGCGGCAAAATCATATCCCGAAGTCGAGAACGTCGTTAACAAGGCCACCGGCCCTTCCGGGTTCATGGAGTTCGCGCGTTTTGACCTGGGTGAAATCCTGCGTAAAGAAACTGGGGCTGCGACGCCAAAAGTCTTGCGCCTCGTCATCGGCAACCCGTTGATCATGAAGAAAATGGTCGAGCGCGTTCCGGACGCCGGTTCCTATGCGCCAGTGACGATTCTGCTCGACGAACGGCCGGACGGAGTACATCTTTCCTACGACACCGTGGCCAGTTTCTTGAATTCCTACGGCAGCCCGGAAGCCATCAAAGTCGCGCAGGATCTGGACGCCAAAGTCGAGGTGCTGCTCACCTCTGCGGCCGACTGACGCTCGCGCATCAAAGATCTCGATCTACGCTCGCAAGCACGTGCGGTTGCAAAGAACAACCACCAGATGGCCGCGGCGGAGAAATGCATGAGAACGCTCGCGGCGAAAATTGCGACCGTCGGGAGAAAAAGTCATGAGTAAACTAATGCCTGCAATAGCCGCCATCATTTTGCTTTTGTTCCCCGTTTGCGCGCGCTGTGCTCCAGCAAAGCCCGCGATGGAAGTGCTGGTACTCGGTTCCGGCGGTCCGCGGCCGTTCGGCAGGGCCGCGTCCAGTTTCATCGTGCTCCTCGACGGCATTCCGCGGATTTTGGTGGATGCCGGCCCGGGCGCATTCCTGCGCATCGGAGAATTAAATCTGGATCTGGACAACGTGGGCACGGTTTTGCTGACGCATCTGCACATTGACCACAGCGGAGACCTCGCCGCTTTTTTTAATGCGCGCGCCCTCAGCGCCGATGGACCAATCGTCTACAACATTTTTGGTCCGGACGGCGCCGGATTCTTTCCCAAGACCTCGCGCTTCGTAGATTTGCTGGTGGGCAAAGGTGGCGCATTCGAATATCAAAAGACCTTTGGCGCCGACGAGACCTTCGCGGTTCACGATCTGGCCATCAGCCTGGATTCCCCGCGCACCAAAATCGTGGATAAAGATGGTTTGCTCGTGGAAGAAATTGCCACGCATCACGGCGATTGTCCCTCGGTCGCCTACCGCATTTCCTATAAAGGCGAAGTGCTCGTTTTTTCTGGAGACATGGACGCATCTGCTCTGTCGAATCTGGAACAATTGGCCAAGAACGCGGATCTGCTGATTTTCAATTGCGCCGTGCTCGATCCTCCGAATTCGCCTTCGCAGCTTTACGACCTGCACACTCCGCCAAAGAAAATTGGCATAGCCGCGCACGAGAGCGGAGTGAAGAGTTTGCTGCTGAGCCATACCGCGCCAGACGTCGAAAGCCAGGAAGACGCCGTGCGTCAGTCAATTCGTGCTTCCTATGCAGGGCCGGTTGCGTTCGCAACCGATAAGTTGCGCGTGCCGGTGGGGAAGTAAGCGAAGAATTCCAGTGGAATGGTTTTCCGCTGAGGCGCGCGAACTGAAATTCGAAAAAGTGTGTGCGCGCGGAGTGGCGCTACGCCAGCCATAAGAGAAGTGTCCACTCCCGACACTCGCAGTATTGAAGATTTCCTCCCAAGTTATCACCGCTAGCACATTTCACTTCCGTGACCTCATCCGATTTTTCGATACCTTTGCCTCAAACATTCGATGAAGTCAGAAAATTTTAATGCTGTATTATTCCGCCATTAATAAACTCGCGTAGCCGCGGTGAAGCGCCGAATTCTTTTCGCCGGATCGCAACCAAGTCCGCAGCTTCGCAAGCTAGAGCTGAGGGTGCAGCTCTGAATTAACGGTCTCGTCGTTTTTCCCGATGGCAGGCCGCAGTCAGCGAACGGGTGTGTGTGGTCAACAACGCGGAACGAAAATGGGGGGCGAAAATGTTTGGCGCTTTGCCGACTGCAACTCTATCAAGCGAGCGGGCAAATTTTCGCTTCGACGTAGCAAACATCGTCGTCACCGACACATCAAGCAACCGAAGCGCCAGCTCGATCAAATGCGCCGATTTCGGTGAAAGAACGTCTCGCATTGAGACGATTGCTCCGCATTTCGCTCGTCGCAATCGGCTGAACGCATTCCGCTCTCGAAATGCGCAACCAGTACCATTACTGCCGGGTTACGCGCGAATGACAGAAAGGTGAAAATTGTTGTCGATATTGTGGAAATCCTGAGCCTTTCACTTCCAACGATTTCCGCAATCTCGATGATTAATAAGGACTTAGATTTGTTTCAAAACGGCCCACGACTTGCGAACTGCGTAGTACTCGCCCAGGTACATTTGTACTGGTGTCCGAACAGCTTAAGTTGTTGACGAAGACTGGTGAGGAAAACGAATGACTACTATCAAAGCATTGAGCTTGGCGATTCTTCTTGCGGCAGTTCCCCTGAGTCTTTGGGGTCAGCAGAACAATACAGTCGCGGCTGTCGCCGCACCGGTATCAGCCTCCGTCGCTGGCAGCGCTCATCCCGGCGATGATCGCCCGGCACTGCAACAGCGCAATCCGCGCTATCAGGTGATGAGAGATGACATTCTCAATATCTCATTCCCGCTGTCGCCGGAGTTGAACCAGACCGTCACAATCCAGCCGGACGGATATATCACTCTGCTTAATGTCGGCAGCGTGTTTGTGCAGGGGATGACGGTGCCGCAGGTTACCGATGCGCTCAAGAAGGCTTACGCGAGTACTCTGCACGATCCCATCATTGACGTGGACTTGAAGGATTTCCAGAAGCCCTTCTTCGTCGTCACCGGCCAGGTGGCAAAGCCCGGCCAATACGATTTGCGCTACGACACCACTGCCTCGGAAGCGATTGCGGTCGCCGGTGGTCTGATGCCGACCGCCAAGACCCAAGTTCTGATTTTTCATCGCGTGTCGTCCGGTTGGATGGAAGTGAAGAAGTTCAATTTGAAAGACATCCTGAACGGAAAGAATGTAAACGAAGACGCGGTGCTTCAGCCTGGCGACATGATTTTTGTGCCAGAGAAATTCATCACAAATTTCCGAAAATACGTTCCTTACTCACTGGGACTGTACACCTCTATCAATCCAGCAACGCTATAGGTGGGGTGCAGTCTGATGGGTACTCCGAAAAGATTTGAATAAGAGTCTGCCACGACGGCGAGAGGGAGAAACAAAATGAGTGAGCTGGATTATCGGAATGCAGCAGGCAACATGAGGCAGGAAGCTACGATGCGTGACATCCTTACGCCTCTGTTCCGTCGTCGCCGCCTATTGGTTCTTACGTTCTGTGGAGTTTTTCTGGGCGCGATAGTGGCAGCTTTTCTCCTCTCGAGCCAGTACGAGGCCTCCATGGAGATTCTCGTCAATCGCGATCGCATGGACCCGGTCGTGACTACGGAACAGTTTTCGCAAACGACTCCAGTCGCACCTGCCCTGACGGAAGAAGAGATCAATTCCGAAGTCGAGCTGCTCCAGAGCGCAGACCTGCTCGAGAAGGTCGTGCTCGCTAACAAGCTTCAGGACAAAGAGAAGGACTCGATCATTGCGAAGCTGATGCCCAGGAAGGACGAAGCGAACTACGTTTCCGAAGCCGTCAAGCACCTGGGGAAAAGGTTGAAAGTCGAGGCGGTGAAGAAAACGAACATGATCGAAGTGACTTATCAATCGTCAGATCCTAAGCTGGCTTATGGAGTGTTAAACACGCTGTCCACCGTGTACCTCGAAAAGCACGTCACCGTTCACCGGCCGGTGGGCGCTTACGATTTCTTCGCAAAAGAAACAGACAAGTACCAGAAGGCGTTGCAGGATTCGGAGGTTCGGTTGGCAGATTTCGGGCGCGAGGAAGGGATAGCTGCTCCGGATGTGGTCCGCACGGATCTCGCTCAACAGGTTGCGACCTCCATTGCAGCGCTTGATCAAGCTCATCAAGCCATTTCCGCAGACGAACAGCGGATTCACGACGAGGAAGCCCAACTCCAGGTGACGCCTGCAAGATCAAGCACGTCGCAGGTGTCCAACTCCGCAGAGGCGCTTCTCCAAAACCTCCAGGGCCAGTTGCTGGCAGCACAGCTCAAGCGCACTCAGCTCGCCATGAAATACGACTCGACCTATCCGCTCGTGGTCGAAGCTGATCAGGAGGTTGCCGAGACGCAAGCTGCAATCGCCGAGGCGAAAAAATCTCAGTATACGAACCAGACCACGGACCGGGATCCTACGTACGAGTATCTGAGGGAGGATGTTGCCAAGACCAAGGCAGATCTTGCTTCTCAACACGCGACCGCGGCGGCCGTGGGTCGCAGTATCGACTCGATGAAAGCTCAGCTTGTCGATTTGGATCAGAAGACTGTAAAGCAATCAGACCTGCTTCGCGATACGAAGGCGAATGAAGCGAACTATTTGCTTTACCTCGCCAAGCGCGAACAAGAGCGGACTTCGGACGCGCTTGACCTCAAACGGATTGCCAATGTGGCGATTGCCGTTCCTCCGAGCGTGCCAGTGTTGCCCGCCTATAGTGCAATGCTTGTCCTATTGATTGGGCTGTTGCTGGGATTGTTCGTGAGCGTGGGTGCGGCATTCGTGGCGGAATATCTCGATCCATCGTTCCGTACTCCCGCAGAACTGAACGATGTTCTGAAGATCACGGTGCTGGCCTCGATGCCGAAGAAGGTCGCTTAGCGCCGATGCTTCTAGATTATTACAATCTCGCGGAGCAGCCGTTCGGCGTGACGCCGGATTCCCGGTTCCTGTACTTGGGACCGAAGCACCGGGAAGCTCTTGCTTCGCTCGTGTACGGCACGGAAAGCAATCGTGGATTCCTGGCGCTAATCGCCAAGCCGGGAATGGGCAAGACTTCCTTGCTCCACCATTACCTTTCCTATCTGCGCGACAAAGCCCGCACGGCGTTCGTCTTTCGCACCGATTGCGACTCGCGCGAATTCATCCGTCACTTGCTGATTGATCTGGGCATTGACGTCGCTGGTATGGATTTGCCGGCCATGCACGACAGTTTGAATCGGCTCTTAACCGAGGAAATGCGCGCAGGCCGCCGGTTCGTGCTGGTGATAGACGAAGCGCAAAATCTGGACGAGAAAGTTCTCGAGTCCATCCGCCTGCTCTCCAATTTCGAAACTCCCTGGACAAAATTGATGCAGATCGTGCTGGCCGGCCAGCCTCAGCTCGCCGATCGCTTGGCGAGCCCATCCATGGCGCAACTCCGCCAGCGCGTTTCCATGGTGATTCGCATCGAGCCGCTTACGCCAGAGGAAGTGAACGCCTACATCGATCATCGCCTGTGGATTGCGGGCTGCGAAAAACCCGCGTTCTTGACGGTCGGTGCTCGCAAGCTCATCGCCGATCACAGCGAAGGCATTCCGCGCAATATCAACAATCTGTGCTTCAACGCCATGTCGCTGGCATGCGCCCTCCAGCGCAAGACGATCGATCGCGACATCGTCCGCGACGTGATCGCCGATCTGGATCTCGAACCGTTGCGCGAGAAAAACATCGCCGCGCCGAAGCCCGAAAAGAAAGCGATGCGCGTTCCGCCCATGCTGTTGTCCGCCGCAAAAAAGCTGTCGCCTTCCGGCGGTTGGGTTCCCAAGCTCGCGATCACCAGCGCTCTGTCGCTTGCAGCCGTAGGGCTCATCCTCAACCTGAGCCACGGCGTGGCCCGCTCCTCCACCCTGCCGGGCACCGTTGCCACCGTCTCGGCCGCGCCGCCTGCGGCCGCTGCAGCGCCTTCTGCACCGGCTCCGGTTGTTGCTGTGCCTCCTGCTCCGGACACTGCTGCGAATCTCGCTCCGCCTCGGGTTGTCGTTTCGGAGGTTTCGCTCATGCCCGCGCAAGAAGTCAGCGCCACCGTAAAACGAGCAACCGAGGATGTTCGCGTGAAGCCCGGCCAAACTCTCTACGAAATCAGTGTAGACAAATTTGGCAAGTACGACGGCAAGGTCCTCGAGGAATTGCGCGGACTGAACCCGGCGCTCGATAATCCCGACCTGATTCGCACCGGCCAGAAGATTCGTATCCCATCAACGGCACCACTATCCACAGACGGGCAGCACGCGGGCCGGCAGGCTCCAAATGCTGCACCCACAGAGGCAGGGAAACCATGAGCAAAAACTTTGAGTTGATGCAGCAAGCAGGTAATGAGCAAGCCCTACGTCCGAGTCCCGCGCAGCAGCCGGCGCCGAAACTAAATTTTGGCAACGGTGGTGGCAATGGCAACGGAAAACGCCATCGTGAGGCGGAGGGTCTCGATCTCGATCTGCTGGCCGGGGAAGAAGCCCTACGGCTTGTGCAGCGAGTGTTCCTGCTGCAAGCGCAAGAGCCGCCGCACATGGTTGTGTTCGCCGGCATTGACCATGGAAACGGCTGCAGCCGAATCTGCGTCAGCGTTGCTGAGACCCTGGCGAAAAATATTCGAGGATCGGTCTGTTTAGTGGAGGCGAATCTGCGCTCGCCCGCATTGCCCGAAATGTTTGGCACGACGAATCATCATGGATTGACAGATGCCTTGCTCCAGGATGGCCCAATTCGTTCTTTCGCTAAGCTAGTTCGTGGCGAGAATCTGTGGCTGCTTTCCAGCGGCGCATTGGCGGCAGACTCCGCGAATCTTCTGAACTCCGATCGCCTGCAGACGCGCCTGGCGGAATTGCGCAAGGAATTTGATTTCGTGCTCATTGACGCGCCACCGCTTACTCCCTATTCGGATGCGCTTGCATTTGGGCAATTGACGGACGGATTCATACTGGTCGTGGAAGCGAATGCTACGCGGCGTGAAGCGGCCCTGCAAGTGGCCGAGAATTTGCGGGCCGCAAACGTTCGGATCCTGGGTGCGGTTCTGAACCAACGCACTTTTCCTATTCCAGAATCGCTCTATCACCGACTTTAAGGCGGTGCCGGTTGCGATCGGCGCGGATGTCGATGCCGACACGTTGGACGAATCGATGACGCGGCGAAAGATTTTCTCAGGGGTGTGGGGTCATATTGAACTGTGACTCAATCTAGCGAAGCTATGCTCAGTTCCTACAGCAATCCACACGCGAATAGGGGGCGGCTATCGCCTGCATCGGCCTCGTCTGAAACGGCGTGGTTCGTTGATGGATCCTTGTCGCGAAGAACGGCGATGAGGGTTTGGCTGTCTTCGTTGAGATCGTTCAGCGCTCTCTCTCGATCTGACTCGCTGGATGCCAACTGGAACCCACGCAGTGATTCTGTTTACCTCCAGGGCGGTTGAAGTCACAGACTGCGGCGGTTCGAGTGCCCAGCTCGCCGGCGCGCAGCTCGAACGCGAGTGATGTTCTTCACTTGCATTCGAATAGGGCATGAGCACTGATACCAAAGCGGTCGAGACAACGGGGTGGTTTCGTGAACCTGGCCAAGCGGCGACTGATACAGAGCACAGCTAAGTTGATCGACCTGGGTATCCTGATCCTATCCCTTGGTCTGACGATGATTCTGGCTGTTTCTGAGCACACAACTCTATCGTTTACCGAATTCCTCGCGCTCCGGATCAAGCTGGGAAACTTCGTGCTTTTTAGCGTCTTGGTTTTCGTCTGGCACTTGATTCTAGTAATGAGCGGTTTGTATGAATCGAAGCGCCTCTCGACCCGCCGTTCGGAGCTGGTCGATGTGCTAAAGGCAGTTACGCTGGCGGCTTTGTGTCTGATGCTGCCCGCCGCCTTCTTAGCTAAGCGAACGATCACCTTTACTTTCCTCGTTCTCTTTTGGGTTCTCACTGCGACCCTATTAATGGCGGTGCGACTGGTCGTTCGCTATCTACTCGGAGTCATGCGCCGCCACGGCATGAATTCCCATTTCATGCTGATCCTTGGTACCAATGCTCGCGCGATTGAATTCGCCGCGAGAATCGAAGCAAAAGCCGAGTTCGGATATCGCGCGGTGGGTTTCGTGGACGACGATTGGGCCGGCAAAGCGGCATTTCTCGAAACGGGACGCCAAGTTTGTTGCGACTTCGCGGGCCTGTCCGAATTCCTCCGCCACAACCCCGTGGATGAGGTCGCCATTTACCTTCCGCTCAGATCCTTCTATGAGCACGCCGCTCAGGTCGCGGCGCTGTGTGAACTGCATGGCATCATCATGCGCATCAACTCCGACATCTTCGATTTGAAGATCGCAAAATCTTCCTCCGATGATTTCGACGGTCAGGCACAATTCATGGCCACCGCAACGGGCCAGCAGGGTTGGCCTCTTCTCGTAAAACGTGTTCTGGATTTCAGCATTTCTCTCACTCTCCTGGCTCTCCTCGCGCCGGTCTTTCTCATCACGGCCCTCCTGATCCGGTGGACCGCGCCGGGTTCAGTTTTCTTTGGGCAAAAGAGAGTGGGACTGAACAAACGTCAGTTCGTCATGTACAAGTTTCGCACCATGATTCCTAACGCGGAGTTGGCGCAAGAGCAGTTACTCGCCCTCAATGAGATGACCGGGCCGGTATTTAAAATCAAGAACGATCCGCGAGTTACGCCAGTCGGCCGTTTCCTGCGAAGAGCCAGCCTCGACGAGTTGCCGCAACTTTGGAACGTCCTGAAGGGGGATATGAGCCTCGTCGGACCGCGCGCCATGTCCGTGCGCGACTATCAGCTGTTCAGCGAAGATTGGCAGCGGCGCCGCTTCAGTGTTCGTCCTGGCATCACCTGCCTTTGGCAAATTAACGGCCGGAATTCGATCCCGTTCGAGCAGTGGATGCAAATGGATATCGAATACATCGATAAATGGTCGCTCTGGCTTGACGTGAAAATCCTCGCGCGCACCATTCCAGCAGTGCTTAAAGGCTCGGGCGCGGCATGAGGAATCACATCGCACGGCGACTGCTTCGGCCGCCTTCACCATGCGCGATAAACCGCATCTCCTCGTGGATAGCCCGATGACAATGCCCGAGAGAGATTGTGCGGTTGCCGACGGCGTGGAACCTGTGGAAACAGGGGCGCAGAGTACGCCGGATTTTTTGCGCAGACTGTTTCGGTTGTTGAACGAGTTTGGTGTGCGGTATTGCGTGATCCATTCGTGGGAGAAGCTTCCAGAGCACTTAGGTAGCGATTTGGATCTGGCCGTGCACCCGGCCGACAAGGCGCGAATTACTTCAATCATCGAAGCGTTACGGGCTTCCAACTACAGTGCATATCACTGGAGCAATTACATCACGAATGGCCACAGTTTCTACTTCTACTGGGTTGCTGGCGGTAAGGTAAATACTGTCCCTGTCGACATTATTTTTGAAGACCGGCGCTCCGGAATGATCATGGGGTCCGGCGAAGAATTCGTAGCTGGGCGCATCCGGCACGGGGACTTCTGGATCGCGTCGCCCGAGATGGAGTTTTCCTACCTGTTGGTAAAGAAGGCTAGCAAGGGAAAAGTGTCGCCTTCTCAGATCCTTAGATTACAGTGTCTCGCGGAGCGCCTGGGGCACGAGTCGGCTGAAAGGATTGTGGGAAAGGTGTTTCGGCAGGATCTAAAGACGAAGATCGTGGCGGCCTGTCTGGACGGCTCGATTGACCAGGTTTTCAGGGACTTGGATGGGAAATCTTGGCAGACGGCCCTTTCCCAGCGTCCGCTGAAAACGGTTCGATATTGGGCCGGTCAATTCCGCCGAGCCATCTGGCGAGCATCTCAGCCGAGTGGAATCCTGGTCTCGGTTTTAGGCCCCGACGGCGTAGGAAAGAGCACGGTGCTGGAAGGTCTCGCCTCGCAATTCAGCGTTTCCCTGCGCCGCCGCTCTCTTTTTCACTGGCGTCCACAAGTGCTCGCGAAGCGCAAAGACAATCGCCCCGTCACCGATCCGCACGGCCAATCGCCGCGTGGATCTCTGGCTTCGATGCTCTATCTCTCCGTGTTCTTCGCTGATTGCTGGGCGGGCCACCTGTTTGTGATCAAGCCTCGGCTGGTGAGAGCCGGTTTCGTGCAGTTCGATCGCTACTTTCATGATGTGCTGGTGGATCCGCGGCGCTATCGCTATGGCGGTCCCAAATGGTTCGCGAAGTTTCTTTGCCGGCTTCTTCCAGAGCCGGACTTGGTGATTCTTCTGGATGCGAACGAGGATTTGATTCTGTCGCGAAAGACTGAACTGACCCGCGCCGAGATTCAACGCCAGCGCCAGGCATATGGCGAATTGCGGTTCCAGCGAGCGAAGGAAGTTTACGTCCGCACAGATGCTGGAATTCAGGCAACGCTCCAGGCATCCGCCACCGCGGTGGCGGAATTCATGCAGCAGCGATTCGACAAGAGGATCGGACATTGGATGAAGGTGGCCTAGTGAGAACTGCAGCCGTAGCGATCGAGGCAGCTTCCCGCTATCGCGGGTCCGCGGACACGCTCGACGAGGCATTGAGGTTGTTTCTCGGATGGGACCGGGCGGATCCGCTGCCAGAGGCTGAAGACCTTTCCAAGGATAGAGCTACGCTGCCGGACGTGGTTGTGTCCCGAAGCCAGGCGTCCAGCGTCTGCAAACAATTGGCTCGCCACGGGTACACGCACCAGCATCGCTTCGCCATACTTCCGTCACGAACCCAGCCGCGCTGGCTTCTGCCTCTCACCAATGCTCGCAGAGCGATCGACGGCTTTGAACTCTACACACCGTATTCGCGTGCCACCCGGCTGATGAAGGCTCTTGTGGTTCGCGTCCGGGCGACTGGATGGGAAGGTTGGGTGCGGCACAGCGTGCTGATGGCCGCGCGCAGTCCTCTGCCGATCGAAAAGCTCGCGACGGAAGTCACCGGCGAAAGACACTTGACGTTCGCGGTGTCCCTGGGCACACCGGGGCCAGTCCAGAAATTAACGGTCCAGGTGATGCGCACCGACGGTAAAATTCTGGGCTACCTGAAAATGCCACTTAAATCTGGGGCGGAGCAGCGCCTGCGGCATGAAGCGGACACCATGGAAAAGCTGCAGCGCTTCGCGAAAATACGCGCGCATATCCCGCAGCTGCTTTTTGCAGGTTCATGGGAGGGACGTTTCGTTGTCTTCCAGTCCGCGATTGAGGGCGAGGCTGGCCCGGTACGCATGACGGAGCACCATGAGGAGTTCCTCAAGATTCTTCAAGGCTGCGAGCCGGCGATGGTGCCCGGACGAAGACTGGTGCAGAGAATCGCTCAACGATGGGAGAAAATAGCGCCCCGCCTGGAATCGAACTGGCAGGGATTGGGGCGCGAAGCGCTCCGAATCGCCTCGCGGGAGCTGGATTCCGTCTTGATTGAGTGCGGCTTACAGCACGGCGATTTCGTTCCCTGGAATATGCGTGTTCGACCGAACGGCTTGTTCCTGTTCGATTGGGAATCAGCAGCGTGGGAAGCCCCCGCGCTTTGGGACCGGTTCCATTTCTTGGCCCAGACGGAGTGCCACCTGAACCTGCGGCACGATGAATCGGCTGAGGTGCGGGAAGAGAACCGCGCACTGTACCTGCTTTATTTGTTGCACTCAGCGGCGCAGCTTACGGATGAGAAATCCTCTGCCTTCACGTTTCGTTACCGTGAAAGACAGCTCCGAAAGCACCTCTCGGAGCCCGCTCAGGCAGCGGTGGCAGACTAAATGAATCGCCGGCTAAAAATTTTGGTCTCTGCATACGCGTGCGAGCCCGGTAAGGGCTCCGAGCCTGGCGTCGGGTGGAACAACGTCCAGCAGGCAGCCCGGTTCCATGATGTCTGGGTGATGACTCGCTCTAACAATCGCGCGTTGATCGAGGAAGCGCTCGCGACGGAGCCCATGCCGAACGTGCAGTGGGTCTACTTGGATCTTCCTCGCTGGGCGAGTTTTTGGAAGAAGGGTCAGCGCGGCATTCACCTCTATTATTCACTCTGGCAGATTCTCGCGTACCGGAAAGCACGAAAGCTTCACCGCGATGTTGGTTTTGATCTGACGCATCACGTCACTTTCGTCAACTACTGGCTTCCCATATTTCTGCCGCTGCTTCCGATCCCATTCGTTTGGGGGCCGGTGGGCGGAGGGGAATCGACGCCGCGCAGTTTTCGCGGCTTTTTCAGTTTACGCGGAAGGATGTATGAAGCTACGCGTGAGTTGGCGCGCTCTCTGGCCGAACTGAGCCCATTCGTGCGCATTGCCGCGCGGCGCGCCGCAGTCGCATTGGCTACGACGAAGGAGACCGCCACGCGCCTGGAAGCTCTCGGTTGCAAGAGAGTTTCTATTCTGCCGGAGGCAGCGCTGCCGAGTAGCGAAATCAATGAACTTCGCGCGATTCCTCCCTGCGGCAGCGGCACCTTCCGCGTATTGAGTCTAGGGAGATTCGTGCACTGGAAGGGCTTTGAACTGGGGCTGCGCGCCTTTGCGCGATTTCAGGCCCGCTTTCCGAATGCGGAGTACTGGTTCATCGGTGAAGGCCCTGAGCAGAGCTCTCTGGAGCGGTTGTCGCGCGAGCTGGGAATCGAGAATAAAGTCATTTTCTGGGGATTCCTTTCGCGGGACCGTGTCCTTGAGAAATTGGCGGCGTGCGACGTGCTGCTGTTTCCCAGTTTGCATGACTCCGGCGGTTGGGTGACTCTGGAAGCGATGGCCGCGGGTCGGCCCGTGATTTGCCTCGATCTCGGCGGCCCGGCACTGCGAGTCACCGAAGCCACGGGCATCAAGATTCCAGCGATAAATCCCGAGCAGGCAACAGCGGACGTCACGGCGGCACTGGAGCGACTCGCAGCCGATCCAGCGCACGTTGCGGAGCTCGCTCAAGCGGGTCGCCAGCGCATCGACCAGGAATTTAATTGGGAGCGAAGAGGTGGACAGTTGGCCCGCCTCTGCGACCAGGTAGTGAATGCATCGGAGCAGATGGCTGGGCGCGATCGCCCGCTGAAAGTTCTGATTTCGGCGTACTCGTGCGAGCCTGGTAAAGGTTCCGAGCCTGGCGTTGGGTGGAACCACGTCAAGCAGGCAGCCCGGTTCCATAAAGTCTGGGTGATGACTCGCTCCAACAATCGCGCGCTGATCGAGGAAGCGCTCGCGACGGAGCCCATGCCGAACGTGCAGTGGATCTACTTGGATCTTCCCAGCTGGGCGAGGTTTTGGAAGAAAGGTCAGCGCGGCGTCCGCTTCTACTATTCACTCTGGCAAATCGTCGCGTATCGGAAAGCGCGAAAGCTTCACCGCGATGTCTGTTTTGATCTGGCGCATCACGTCACTTTCGTCAACTACTGGCTTCCGACGTTTCTGCCGCTGCTCCCGATCCCATTCGTTTGGGGGCCGGTGGGCGGAGGCGAATCGACGCCGCGCAGTTTTCGCAGCTTCTTGAGTCTGCGCGGAAGGATGTATGAAACTACGCGGGAGTTCGCACGAGCTCTCGGTGAACTGAACCCATACGTCCGTTTTACTGCCCGCCGGGCCGCGATGGCGCTGGCGACAACGCATGAGACCGAAGGGCGGCTCCGGGAGCTGGGATGCAGAAATGTATCCGTATTCACCCAGGCCAGTTTGCCCGCCGAAGAAATTCATCAGTTTGCCGAAATCGCTCCGCGCCACGATGCTCCGTTTCGTGTATTCAGCATGGGCCGGCTCGTGCACCTTAAAGGATTCGATTTGGGGCTGCGCGCCTTCGCGCAATTTCACGCTCGCTTCCCAGAAAGTGAGTATTGGCTGATCGGCGACGGCCCCGAACGCAAACGCCTGGAGCAATTAGCAATGAAGTTGGGTGTGGCCCGAGCGACAAAGTTTTGGGGGATGATGCCGCGTGAGCAGGCCATCGCCACGTCGTTCCAGTGCGATATCTTGCTATTTCCCGCCCTCCACGAATCTGGCGGCTGCGTCAGCGTCGAAGCGATGGCTGCGGGACGCCCAGTGATTTGTCTTGATCTCG
>Ga0209275_10000081_pt1 | contig 28598 bp, 23 predicted proteins | sample HubBroMetageREF2_FD_188344 | JGI IMG/M metagenome (GOLD analysis project Ga0209275, IMG submission 188344) | Reference soil microbial communities from the Hubbard Brook experimental Forest, New Hampshire, USA - Hubbard Brook CCASE Soil... | ecosystem: Environmental > Terrestrial > Soil >... | reverse complement strand
CGGCGACCTAGAGCGCGGCTTCACAGGCCACGGACCGCACCGCGACGAGCTGGCAATCGTCCGCGACGGGCGTGAGCTACGTGTCTATGGCTCGCAGGGCGAGCAGCGACTGGCGCTACTCGCATTGCTGTTGGCCGAGCGAGCCGTGCTCGCCAGCGAACGCCAGCGAACGCCACTGATGCTGCTCGACGACGTCATGAGCGAGCTCGACAGCGAGCGCCGCGAGCTCCTCGCCAACGAGTTGCGTTCCGGCGGGCAGAGCATCATCGCGACAACTGACCTGGGCCACGTCCCCGGCGCTACGGACGCCTCGGTGGCGCGCCTGCGTATATCGCCAGGTGCGATCTTGCAAGAGGCGCTGGCGGCGTGAGCAGAGCCGCCCCTCGACGACTCGCCGGCGCGCTCGACCGGCTCACCGGCACCCTCGCGCCGGCGAGCACGCTCGCGCGGGTGCAAGAGGTTTGGGAGGACGCCGCGGGTCCAGCGATAGCGGCCTCGGCGTCCCCAACCGCCGAGCGCGCGGGGATCCTCACCATCACCTGTGCCGCCGCCGTGTGGGCCCAGGAGCTCGACCTGATGGCGGGTGAGCTGATCGCGCGCCTGAACGGCGCTCTCGGAGCGGAGAGCATCCGCGAGCTGCGCTGCCGGACGAGCTGAGATTTCCCTGCAGTTTGCAGGCATTTAAGGCGGCTTTGGGCTCCGTCCCCGGGACCGCTCGTGCTATCCTTGTGCGTACATCCAAATCGCCCCAGCCGTGGACATCGCGCCCCGGAATCCGGGGCGTTCTCACGTCATCGGAGGGCCATTTGGCGGCAGGTAGCAATAGCTCTGAACAGAGCACGGGCAAGGGCGGCGTCAACGACCCGTCGATGGGTGGTGGCTCGGCCGATTACGACGCGCAGGACATCACGGTGCTCGAGGGCCTGGAGGCCGTTCGCAAGCGCCCCGGCATGTACATCGGATCGACGGGCGTTATGGGTCTGCATCACCTCGTATATGAGTTGGTCGACAACTCCGTCGACGAGGCGCTTGCCGGCTTTTGCAACGAGGTATCGGTCACGATCCATCCCGATAACTCCGTCACCGAGGTGGACAACGGACGCGGCATCCCTGTCGCCAAGATGGAGAAGGAGGGCCTGCCTGCCGTGCAGGTCGTGCTCACCGTTCTGCACTCCGGCGGCAAGTTCGGCGAGGGTGGTGGCTACAAGGTGTCCGGCGGCCTGCACGGCGTCGGGGTATCGGTCGTCAACGCCTTGTCTGAGCAGCTACTTGTAGAGGTCCGCCGTGACGGCCATGTCTTCTCGCAGGAGTACGCGCGCGGTGCCCCGCAGACCGAGCTGATCCAGGGCGAGAAGCTCGCGCCGGGCGCCGCCACGGGCACGAGCGTCACGTTCCTGCCTGACGCTGACATCTTCGAGTCGCTCGACTTCGACTTCACCACGCTCGAGGAGCGTCTGCGCGAGACCGCGTTCCTCACGCGCGGGCTGAAGATCTCGATCGTTGACGAGCGCGGTGAGGGCCATTCCGCGCAGTTCCAGTACGAGGGCGGTATCGAGGACTTCGTCTCGTATCTAAACGAGAACAAGGAGACCGTGCACCGCAAGGTCGTGTTCTTCGCCGGCGAGTCCGAGGAGGGCGCTGCGGAGGTCGCGATGCAGTGGAACTCCTCCTACCAGGACTCGATCCACTCTTTCGCCAACAACATCAACACGCGTGAGGGCGGCTCGCACATGAGCGGCTTTCGCTCGGCGCTGACGCGCACGCTCAACAAGTACGCGCGCGAGCACAACCTGCTCAAGGACAAAGAGGACAACCTCACCGGCGAGGACGTGCGTGAGGGTCTGACCGCCGTCATCTCCGTCAAGCTCCGTGACCCTCAATTCGAGGGCCAGACCAAGACCAAGCTGGGCAACCCCGGCATGGCAGGCTTCGTCGAGTCGATCGTCAACGCCGGTCTCGGCGAGTTCCTCGAGGAGAACCCCAGCGAGGCCCGTGCGGTGATCATGAAGTCGGTTCAGGCGCAGCGCGCCCGCGAGGCCGCGCGTAAGGCTCGCGACCTGACCAGGCGCAAGTCGGCGCTCGAGAACTCCACGCTTCCCGGAAAGCTTGCCGACTGCTCGATCAAGGATCCGTCGTTGGCCGAGCTGTTCGTGGTCGAGGGTGATTCGGCCGGCGGCTCAGCCAAGCAGGGCCGCGACCGTGAAACCCAGGCGGTGCTGCCACTGCGCGGCAAGATCCTCAACGTCGAGAAGTCTCGTATCGACAAGGTCCTTCAGAACACCGAGGTGCAGGCGTTGATCACAGCGATCGGCACAGGCGTGCGCGACGAGTTCAACATCGAGAACGCCAGGTATCACAAGATCGTGCTGATGACCGACGCCGACGTCGATGGCGCACACATCCGCACCCTCGTGCTGACGCTGCTGTTCCGCGAGATGAAGGAGCTGATCGAGGAAGGCTACGTCTACATCGCCAAGCCGCCGCTCTACAAGCTCAAGCAGGGCACACGCGAGCGCTACATCGAGAAGGACTCCGAACTAGAGGAAATCCTGCTGGCGGACAAGTGGGAGAAGCTCGAGGTCTTCGACAAGCACGCGACGCAGTTCAAACTGACCGAGGCGCGGTGGCAGCGCTTCACTCGTCTGCTCAAGCAGTACGAGGGCTGGTCTTCCTCGCTGAAGGCAGCCCACGGCCACGACGTCGTGCAGTTCCTCGAGGAGTCCGCGCTGCTCGGGGAGCAGGCGCTCAGCGCTGAGGCCGCGATCAAGCTGCTCGAGCGCGCCGACGGCGCTGGCGACACGCACACCACCGAGTTGCTCGAGTCAGATCCGACGGAGCTCCGCATCAAGGCGATCGAAGCCAAGACGGGCTTCGCGCGGATCCATCGGATCCAGCGCAGCCTGTTCGACTCGCAGGAGTACCGCCAGCTCGCCCGCGTGCATGCCCAGCTGATCGAGCTGACCGGCACGCCCGCCTTTGAGGTGCGACTCGGCGACGCCGTCGAGACGGCCCCGTCGTTTGAGGATCTGCACCCGGCCGTCATGGCCGTAGCCCAGAAGGGCATCAAACTCCAGCGCTTCAAGGGGCTCGGCGAGATGAACGCCGAACAGCTCGGCGAAACGACGATGGCGCAGGAGACACGCACGCTCGCCCAAGTGACGCTCGAGGATGCCTTCGCCGCCGACCGCATCTTCTCGATGCTCATGGGCGATCAGGTGGAGCCCCGCCGCGCCTTCATCGAGGAGAACGCCCGAACCGTTGTGAATCTAGATGTGTAGGAAGGTGAGCAGTCATCGCTAGTGCCGATGTGATCAGCGGCGGCAACGTCGAACCGCGCGCGCTCGAGGAGGAGATGCGCACGGCGTACCTCGATTACGCAATGTCGGTGATCGTCGGGCGCGCCCTGCCGGACGTCCGCGACGGCCTGAAGCCCGTCCACAGGCGTGTGCTCTACGCGATGAACGAGTTGGGTCTCGGCCCGACCCGCTCCTACGCCAAGTGCGCCAAGATCGTCGGTGAGGTGATGGGCAACTATCACCCCCACGGCGACTCCGCCATCTACGACACGCTCGTCCGCATGGCCCAGGAGTTCTCCATGCGCAACGAGCTCGTCGACGGCCAAGGCAACTTCGGGTCCGTTGACGATGACCCGGCTGCCGCGATGCGCTACACCGAGGCCCGCCTCGCCCGCATCGCCACGGAGATGCTGCGCGACCTCGACATGGACACGGTCGACTTCGTGCAGAACTACGACGGTTCGCGACGCGAACCGCTCGTCCTGCCGGCACGCTTCCCGAACCTGCTCGTCAACGGCTCATCGGGCATCGCGGTTGGAATGGCCACCAACATCCCACCGCACAACCTGCGCGAGGTGATCGACGCGACGATCGCCTACATCGAGGATCCAGACATCGACACCGAGGGCCTGATGCGCCACATCAAGGGCCCGGACTTCCCGACCGGAGGAATCATCCTCGGTCACGGCGGCATCAAAGACGCCTACGAGACCGGTCGCGGACGCGTGCGCGTGCAGGCTCGTGCTCACATCGAGCCACTCAGCCACGGCAAGGAGGCGATCGTCGTCACCGAGCTGCCGTTCATGGTCAAGAAGGGCGGCGAAGGCAACCTGATGACCAAGATCGCCGAACTGGTCAACGACAAACGCATCCCCGAGATCTCGGACCTGATCGACCAGTCCGACAAGCGCGGCATGCGCTTGGTGATCGAGCTCAAGCGCGACGCGATCCCCAAGGTCGTGCTCAACAAGCTTTACAAGCACACGCCGATGCAGACGACATTCGGCGTGAACATGGTCGCGCTCGTGGACAACGTGCCGCGCACGCTCAACCTGCTGGAAGTGATCGAGAACTACGTGCGTCACCAGCGCGAGGTGATCGTACGTCGCACCAAGCACGAGCTCTCCGAGAAGGAGGCGCGCGCTCACATTCTCGAGGGCCTGCTCACGGCACTCGAACACCTCGACGCGATCATCGAACTGATCAGGGCATCGCGCGATCGCGAGGCCGCACGCGAGCAGCTCGTCGCACGCTTCGAGCTGAGCGTAATCCAGGCGACGGCGATCCTCGACCTGCGCCTCTCCCAGCTGACTGCCCTGGAGGCGGATGGCATCAAACAAGAGCACGCCGACGTAACCGAGCGGATCGCCGAGCTGCGCGCGATCCTCGGCGATGAGACCCGCGTCCTTTCCGTGATCAAGGAGGAGCTCTCAGAGATCTCCGAGCGCTTCAGCGACGAGCGCCGTACCGAGATCAGCCACTCCGAGGACGAGATCGACATCGAGGACCTGATTGCCGACCAGCAGATGGTGATCACGATCACCCAGACTGGCTACATCAAGTCGTTGCCGCTCGCCACCTACCGCCAGCAGCAGCGCGGCGGACGTGGTGTGACTGGCATGGACATGAAGGACGGCGATTTCATCGAGCACCTGTTCGTGTGCTCCTCGCACGACTACCTGCTGTTCTTCTCCAACCGCGGCAAGGTCTACCGCTCAAAGGTCTACGAGCTCCCTGAGGCGCAGCGCACCGCCAAGGGGCGCGCGCTCGTGAACATCCTGCCGCTACGCGAAGGCGAGCGGATCCAGGCGGTCGTCTCCACGCGCGACTTCACCGAGACCCAGTACCTCGTGTTCGCCACACGCAACGGCACCGTCAAGAAGACCACCCTCGAGTCCTACAACACGCCGATCAAAGCCGACGGCATTATCGCCATCAACATCCGCGACGATGACGAGCTGCTCGCCGTGCGCGCGGTCGATCCAGATGACGAGATCATCATGGTCTCGCGCGCTGGCTTGACGGTGCGCTTCGCCGAGTCCGACGCCCGCTCGATGGGCCGTGACACGACCGGCGTGCGCGGGATGGACGTCGGCAAGGGTGGGCGAGTGATCGCGATGGACGTCGCCCGCGACGACATGGACCTGCTGGTGGTGACCGAGAACGGCTACGGCAAGCGCACGCAGATCGCCCAATACCGCAAGACCAACCGCGGCGCCAAAGGCGTGAAGACGATCGGTCTGACCGAGAAAAAGGGCGGCCTAGCGGGTGCTCTCGTTGTGCGCGAGCATCAAGAGCTGGTGTTCATCAGCGTCGGTGGCATGGTTCAGCGCACATCTGCCGCCGGCATCTCCCAGCAGGGCCGCTCGGCCACGGGCGTGCGCGTGATGAACCTCAAGGACGAGGACATCGTCAGCGCGGTAGCGCTGGTTGTGGACGCCGGCGATGATGCTGAAGATGCCGTTGCAGAGCAGGCACCCGACGCCGCGCCGGACGCCACCTCTGACGGCGCCGGGCCCGCAGACGCCTAAACGTCCAGCGCCCGCCTCGTCGCTGGTATGGTCGGCTACGCAAGAAAGCACCCAAGATTACTGCTGGCGTCTCCTAGGTGTCCAGATTCCTGGACTAGTGCTCAGATAGCTTTGAGCTCCGGTCGAAAGGCTGAGGGTGCCCACCCCCAGCAGACTTCTGGCGATCACCCTTTTCATCCTCAGCTGCGCCACGTTCGCGCTCGCCGGCCCAGCCACAGCAGCACCTTCCCTGCGGGCAACAACGGCCGCTCGCCGTCACAGCGATCGCGCTAAACGTGCCCGTATCCGCTGTGCCACGAAGAGCGCAGCCCACGCCTCGCGCCGTGCCCGCCTGGCAGCGCGTCGTCTGTGCGAGACACGTGCGCTGGCGCCGCGCGTACCTAGTGCTGCCAAGCCCCGGCACACCCGCTCACACGGGGCTGTCCAACCAGCTGAAACCAGCTCGGCCCCCGAACCCACCGAACCAGAGGCTGAAGCGACCCCCGTGCAAAGCGTTGCCGCAACGATCGCCAGCGTCCTCGCCACACCCTGCCAGAACACCGAACTGACACCGTCGCCGGAAAACATCCAGCTCGTACGGGCGGCGGTCCTCTGCCTGATCAACCGCAAGCGCGCCGAAAACAGCGAGAGTCCCCTACAGCCCAGCGCGCAGCTCGAACAGGCTGCCGAAGGTCACTGCCAGGAACTGATCGCCGATGACTACTTCGCGCACGTCTCGCCCAGCGGCGAGACGCCAGTAGACCGCATCCGTGGCACTGGCTACATGCCGAGCCCAAGCGACGGCTACGTAATCGGCGAGAACCTCGCGTGGGGTACCTACCAGCTTTCGACTCCCCAGTCGATCGTCGCAGCCTGGATCGCCTCGCCGGGGCACCTCGCCAACATCCTCGAAGCCCAGTACCGCGAAACTGGAATCGGCGTAACGCCCAGCGTGCCCGCCTCGCTCGCCGAAGGCGCACCCGGCGCGACGTACGCGCAGGAGTTCGGGGTGATCATCCGCTGAGCGGCTGCAGCAGACGGGGACCTCGCGCCGGGAAGATGTGCTCGCACCATCCACAAATGTCATCTCCGTTCGCTACCCTGGCGGGACCAGAGAAAGGAGGTGGTCCAAACGTTGAGTGACAGTTCTTGCGGGACCCTGGAGGTGACCGGCCGCTAGGTCGGACAGGCTGGACCGCTTAGCGGAATCCAACCCGGGACACCCCGAGACGATCGCCGGCTCTGGTCCCTCCGGCCGCCTTTTTCGTCGTCTCGGTCTTTCCAGTCAGAGCAGCATGCGAAGGGCGCCCAGCGCGGGCGCCCTTCGTCGTCTCAGGCTGCCTGCGGCAGGTATGCCAGCCACGCGGCAGGGATCGTCGGGCTGGCGACATGGATGAAGATCTCCGCCCGCGGCGTACGTGGCGCGTGGCGCGGGTGCATCCCCGCCTGGCGTGGCAGTCGGTCGCCCTTGCGACGATTGCACGGTGCGCAGGAAGCGACGATGTTCTCCCAGCTCGAGCTGCCGCCCTTGGAACGGGGGATGACATGGTCGACAGTCAGGTTGGAGCGCGAGCCACAGTACTGGCAAGTCCAGCTATCCCTGGCGAATACTGCTCGTCTGGTGATCTTGCGGCGATGCGCGTCGTGGGGCACCTTCACGTAGCTCACCAGCCGAATCACCACCGGTCGCGCTAGCGTCGAGCTCTCCGAGTGCAGCTCCCAGCGGCTGCGCTCCAGCAGCTCCGCCTTTTCCTTCAGCAGCAACACCACCGCACGGCGCACCGTACACACATTGATCGGCTCATACGTGGCGTTCAGGACGAGCACCCGGCCGCTCATCGCCGTGGTGGGCGATGAGTCAGGTCCGTGCCGCTGGTGCTCTGAAGGCGACACGGACCCCACCGGCTCGGGTGGGACTGTGCTCTCCATCTTCGGCCCGCAGTCTAGCGGGGGTGCGTCGCCGACGCGGCGCTCTGGAGCTCCGGTGGCGCTTGCAGATCGCGCAGCCGCAGCTCGGTAGCGCTTGGGTAGGAGCCCAGCACCCGCACCTCCTCACACATCACCCTGACGCTCGCGACCGCTTCCGCGACCGGCGGATCCTCCATAGCGCCGGCCAGGTCCGCGAAGAACATGTAGCTGCCGAGACGCTCCCGCCGCGGTCTCGACTCGATCTTCGTGAGGTTGATCTCGCGCCGCGCGAACTCGTCCAGGCAGCGCACCAGCCAGCCGGGTCGATCGGCACCGGCGCCCCAGAACACGAGCGATGTCTTCCACTCACCGATCGTGTCCATGCGCAGTGGCGCGGGGCTCGCGGTGGCCGTTGGGCCCGCCAGCCACACGAAGCGCGTTTCATTGTCGTCGCGGTCCTCAACGCCTTCGCGAATGATCGAGCCGCCATAGATCCTTGCCGCAAGCGGAGTGCCAAGGGCTGCCTGCTCGCGTCTGCCCGCGGCGACCACGAGTCGGACGGCCTCAGCGGTGGAGGCTGCTGTCAGCACCTGTGCGTGCGCCAGCTCGCTACGCAGAAACAGCGTGCACTGTCCCGGAACCTGGGGATGCGTGATGACGGTCTCGATCTCCTCCAGACGCACGCGCTCCGCGGCGATCAGCGAGTGCCGGACGCGCAGCAACGCCTCGCCGACGATCTTCACATCGCCTGCGTCGCCCGCCAGCAGGTCGAGCGTCACGCTGATCGATCCCTCCAGCGAGTTCTCGATCGGCACGATTGCCCAGCTGACGTCCCCGTTGCGCAGCGCCATCACAGTGTCGTAAATGCTCGCGAGCGGATGTGGGTCGACGCTGCCCGGCGTTGCGCTGGCCAGCAGCGCCTCCTCACTGAAGGTGCCAGCTGGGCCGAGATAGCCGACGCGCGGTCGCCCAGCCTGGGCTTCAGGCTTCGTGCTCATCCCGACCCGACCCGCCTGTGCCTCCGGCGAGCGCGAGCCGGACGGCCTCGGCCTCCTCGGGAGAGAGCTCCAGCTCGCCCTGCCCAGCGTGCACTTGCTTGCCATAGACGCGTGCCTGGTCGCGATGATGGATGCACGAGAGCACGATGCCCGAACGTTCATCGTCGAGCAGCGCGATCGACATCGACTGGTGCCCGGAAAGCTCGTTGTAGGCGTCGTAGCGCACCAGCGCCCTATGCGCGATCCGTCCGCGCAGCGCCGCCTCCACCGTGGCAAGGCGCCCATCCAGGCGGGTGGCCGTCTCCTCTACATATGAGCCCAGGGCCTGGAAGGCATCCTGCAACGCAGCTGCGTGATCGACTACGTCGCGCTCCTGGCCATCGCCGAGCACGAGCCGCTGAGCCCGGCGCACGCGACGCAAGCCCACGCTCAGCGCCGTGCAGGCAAGCAGCGCCACGATCGCTGCTGCTGCGGCGGCGATGGCGATGATGCCTTGGGTATCCGTGACCGACGCGACCATCGCCACAACTTAGCCGCTGGCGGGGCGGGTGTGGCCCGCCGCTACCAGCCCCAGGATCGGATGCCGGTCTATTCGCCGAAGATCGCCAGGTAGGTCGCCTTGTTGTTTTCGAGATCCGTCTCGCCTGGTACCGGTTCGACGTAGGCTTCGACCTTCGCCGCCTCTCCCTGTGGCACGCCCACAACCGTGACTTCTACGTTGTACTTGGAGCCTGGCTGGGCCTGGTCGATCACATGCGAGGCCTTGTATTGCTTGCCAGCGGCCGTGACTGTGATGTCAACCTTGACATCCGTCTCCTTGTTTTCGCCGGAGTCTTCGACGATCGCCGTGAAGGTGGGATTTGCGCCTGCGCTGATGTGATTCAGAGCCGGTTCTGGCTGGAGTTCGGTGGCGCCCACACTCACACCCAGCAGTGCACTGCCGTGCGTGCCGGGAGCCAGGCCGGTGGAGGAGCTGCTGGCCGTCTGGCCGCTGACGCGCGACAGCACCGTTGCCGGTTCGAGCCAGCCGAGGTTGGGCAGGAAGCGGGTGGGAGCCGTAGGCAGGCCTTGGAGTCCGTTTGCTGCAAGCGTCTGCTGGAGGAGCGGCACCACCCGCTGGGAGTAGACGACATCGGAGGCAAGGAAGATCTCCATCGCGCCTGCGATCTTCGCGCTGGCCTGTTTGGCCTGTCCTCCGAGCGCGGTCGGCACAAGTGCCGCGACCTTGGTCATGCCTTCGACGCGCAGGTCGAGAGTCAGCAGCAGGTCCTGCTGAGCAGCGGCCATTTCACCTGGCACGCTCAAGCTCTTGGCATGCATGGCGCTTGCTTGCGCTTGCTTGAGCAGTTCGTCGACCTGCTGCTCGACGTCGAGCGCCGACTTGCTCGTGGAGTTCGTCAGCGCCACGAACAAGGGAGCCGAGACCTGCGTGTTGGATTCCTGCGCGAGCTGGTTGACGTCGCGGTTGTAGTTCGTCAGGGACTGGCGCTTTTCGCTCTTCACGCAGCCGTTGATCACCAGCGCAAGCACGATCACGACCACGATCCCCACGCCTGCCGCCACCAGGCGGCGCACCATCAGCGTGTGCTGGTCCGTCCCAGACGGGCCGGAGTGGGCAGGGCGGCGCGGACGCGGACGGCGTGGCGTAACCCCGCCCCCAGGACGGTCCGCACTCGGTCGCTGTCGCGGTGCCCGCGATGACGGTCGAGGCGCCGTCTCCTCGTCATCATCAAAGAACGACAAAAGCCAACCGCTCCTTTGCAGGGACTTTAGGAAGGCCCCAGTATGACTACCCGCTGCTCCCCTGACGAGATTGCAACTTCTCGGTCACTGCGTGTTTTCCTGCCATGCCCGGCAGGTATCGCCGCTACGCGCGGCGAACGCGGGAGCCGGTGGAGTCGCCGCATACCCTCGTCCAAGCATCCAGCTCCGCGCAGGAGCCGGCCCGCGAGCGCATCACGCGCCGTGACGATACGCCCATCGCCGATGGGCTCGTGCTCGGTCGCTATCGCCTACACGAGCGGCTTGGAGCGGGCGGTTTCGGCGTCGTTTGGCGCGCTCACGATGAGCTCCTGCGCCGTGAGGTCGCCGTCAAGCGCGTATTGCTCGGGGCGGGTGGGGGTCCCATCGACGGCGAGCGCGCCGGTCGCGAGGCGCTTGCTGCTGCTCGTTTGACGCACCCGGCGATCGTCGCGCTGTACGAGGCTTGCGCAGTCGACGATGCCTTCTATCTGATCTCTGAGTTCGTCGACGGCGAAACCCTCGCCGAGCTGATCGCCGCAGAGGCGCTCGAGGACGAGGAGGTCCTGGAGATCGGACTGGCGCTCGCGGGCGCACTCTCGCACGCCCACGCCCGTGGGGTGATCCACCGCGACATCAAGCCACAGAACGTGCTCGTACCCCACCCCGCGCAGGACGACGCGGCGCCCCAGGTGCTCATGGCGGCTGCCAAGCTAACCGACTTCGGCGGTGCCAGCCTCGTTGGCGAGGAAGCCCTCACCCGCACCGGCGACGTGCTCGGCACGCTCGCCTACATGGCCCCTGAGCAGAGCGAAGGTCGCGACGTGGGTACGCAGGCTGACCTGTACTCGCTGGCGCTCGTGCTGTATGAGGCGCTGTGCGGCGTCAATCCTGTGCGAGGAGCCACACCCGCCGCGACCGTACGTCGCATCGGGCAGCGCCTGCCGGCGCTGGAGCGCAACCGCCGCGAGCTACCACTGGCGCTAACCCGTGCGCTGGACCGCGCGTTGGCCCCCAGGCCGGGCGACCGTGGGACCCTGGAGGAGCTGCGCCTCGTGCTCGTAGACACGCTCGAGCGTGGATTGAGACGACCGCGGTGGCAGGCCCGCTCGCGCGCCTCGCGCCCCGCACCTACCGAGTACACAGACACGCCAGTGAGCCGCATGCGCGCGCAGCGCGGGCACGCCGCAGCGGCGCCGGCGGCCCCCGCGGTGGCGGTCGAGCCCGCACCGCTGCTCGAACCGCGTCGCTACGCGCCTGACGAGGAGCCAGGCGAGGAGCTCGACGCCGCGACACGCCCGCCACGGATCCGGTTGCCGCGAGCTGTATGGCTCGCGTTTGCGTTCAGCGTGATCGGCTGGCAGCTATGTGTGGGGCACGCGGGTGTCGCGCTGCTGGCATTCGCGGCCGCACTACCACTCGTCGTGGCTCCCGCAGAGGGCCCGAGTCAGCGCCTCGGAGCGGGATGGCTTGCGTGTGCGCTGGCGCCCGCGCTCGGCGTTGCGGGCCTTGCCGGTGCCTTTCCCGCGATCGCTGGGCAGGCATCGCGCTTGCGCGACCGCGCTTGGCTTGCGTCGCTCGGATACTGGTGGCTGGCGCTGGCCGGGCCGCTGCTCGACCGACGGCTGTGGCTGACCTACCCTTCGCAAGTACCTGCCCGTGCTGTCTGGGAGGGATCGCTGAGCACTACCGCGACACACGTCATCGCCCCACTGCTCGTTCTCGGCACCCTGTTCGGTGCGCTGCTGTGGGGGGCCGGTGCGGTGGTGCTGCCATGGATCGTGCGTGGACGCAGCGCGGCGCTTGACCTGGTCGCAGTCGCCGTCTGGTCAGCCGCCATCGCGGCTGGTGCGCCCGCCCTGGACGCAGGGCTGACCGCGCATGCCTCGCAGGCGAGCCCACGCGGTGTTGTGCTTGGCGCCATCCTCGGTGCTGTGGCCGCCGTTGCTGCGCGCGCGCTCCGCGGTCCCGTCTAGGAAGAGCTTCCAAAGGCACCTGTTTGGACGACGGTGCGTAGCATGGCTCGCAGTTGACCGTCGATCCTAGAGCGATCGGCCTCAGCCGCGCCCAGATGAACCCGCTCAAGAGCGTCGAGACAACCATCGCAAACCTCGTCGAGGGGGTTTTCGGACGTGTGTTTCGCTCCGAGGTCCGTCCAATGGAGCTGGCTCGTAAGCTCGCTCGCGAGATGGATGCCCACCGCACCGTGTCGGTCTCGCGTGTATATGCGCCCAATGAGTACTCCGTGTGGCTCTCGCCCAAGGACCGCAGCCGCTACGAGGGCGTCGAAGGCGACGTGATCGACGAGCTGTGCGCATACCTGCTCGAGCATGCCCGCCGCGAAGATCTGATCCTGGCCTCGCGGCTGCAGATCGCGTTCCACACCGACGAGCGGCTTTCGCTCGGCGAATTCGGCATCCAAGCGCGGTTGGTCCGGCCCGACGGCGAGGATGAGGGCCCACAACCGCCCGCCGAACAGGAAGAGCACGGCCAGACGATGATCTACAGCACTTCGGCGCGCCTGCAGGGTCCGCTCGAACAGGCGCGTGCCAGCGCGCGGCCGCAGCGCGTGCTGCTCGCGGTCGGCAATCGCCGCCTGATCGTCCCCTCGGGTGGCGGCACGATCGGCCGGAGCCGCGACTGTGACGTGGTCCTCGACGACGCTGGAATCTCGCGCCGGCACGCCGAGATACGCCCCGGACCAGATGGCTGGACGGTCGCGGACCTCGGCTCCACCAACGGCGTGCTCGTCAACGGCCGTCAGGCCCGCGGTGCGCAGCTACTGCGGGCGGGGGATCGTGTCGAGCTCGGCTCGACAGAGATCGTCTTCGAACTTGCATGAGTACGCTCGAGCCCGTATCGGTGGCGCTGAAGTTCGGCTTCTTGGCCGTGCTGTACCTGTTCCTTCTGTGGATCGCCCGTAGCGCCCGTAGCGACCTCCGCGGTGGCGCCGCTGTGCCGGGCGAATTCGACCCCGCCCGCGCGAATCAGCCGATTCCCCCTGACGCCACCGGCTTGTACTCGGCGTCGGCGCTCGGTAGCGCGAACGTCGCGCAGCGCGCCCCCCGATTGGTCGTCGAGCGCGCCCCGGGCCACGATCCAGGGATGATCTACGACCTCGACGGCGACATCGTGCTCGGGCGCGGCGATCGTGCCGAGATCAGGCTCGACGATCCGTTTGCCTCCTCGAGCCACGCGCGTATCTACGAGCAGGGCAACATAGTCGTCATTGAAGACCTCCACTCAACCAACGGCACCTACCTCAACGAGGAGCTGCTCCAGACGGCAAGGCCGCTACACCCCGGCGACCGCGTGCGCATCGGCGACAGCGAATTCGCGTTCGAGGTCGACTAGACGTGATGCTGCGCGTAGCTGAACAGTACGCTGGGACCGACACTGGGCGCCAGCGGCGTGCCAACGAGGACTCGCTGCTGTCGCGCTCGCCGCTGTTCGTCGTAGCTGACGGCATGGGCGGCGCGCAGGCCGGCGAGGTCGCCTCGCGGATCGCGGTCGAGGCATTTCAGGCGGGCCTGCAGGACGGCGCAGAGCCAGAGCTCGCGTTGGCCGCGCTCGCGCACTCCGCCAACACGCGCATCCACGAGCTTTCTCACTCCAACGCGGAGCAGGCCGGCATGGGTACGACGCTCACCGCCGTGTACGTCGGCGAGGAAGCGGTGGCGATCGCGCACGTAGGCGACAGCCGCGCGTACTGTTTTCGCGACGGCCAGCTGCAGCGGCTGACCGATGACCATTCGCTGGTCGATGAGCTCATGCGCCAGGGCCGGCTCACCCCCGAGGAAGCGATCGAGCATCCCCAGCGCTCGGTGATCACCCGTGCGCTCGGCCCGGAGGGCGTGGTGGAGGTCGATACCCGCTCCGTTCAAGCACGTCCTGGAGATGTCTACCTGCTGTGCAGCGACGGGCTCACGACGATGATCGGCGAGGACCAAATCGCCGCGGTCTTGCACGCCAACCCACGCCTGCGCGACGCGGGCGAGGCGTTGATCACGGCGGCCAACGAGGCCGGCGGACGCGACAACATCACGGTGGTATTGATCCGTCTGGAGGACGTGCACCTCGGTCAGGCGGCGCCACTGGAGGAACAAGCCACGATGGTCGGTCTCCCTGTGGTCGCTGCGGCGCCTCCCACAACCCGCCGTCGCACGCCGCGAGTTGCGCCGTCCACTGGTCCCGTCGCGCAGGCGCGCCCGCGCCGGCGGCTGCGCCACGCGGGCGCATTCGCGTTTTTGCTGACGGTGCTCGTGGTGATCGGCTCTGGTGCCTACCTGGCGTTTCAGTCGGTCTACTTCATCGGCACCAACAACCGCGGTCTGGTCACGATGTTCGAGGGGCTGCCCTACCGCCTCCCAGGCAACGTGACGCTATACAGCAGCCAGTACGTCTCCGGTGTCAGCGCTTCGACGCTCAGCCCCGAAAAACGGCGCTCGCTGCTGGATCACTCGCTGCGCTCGGAAGCCAACGCTGCGTCGTTGATCCATAGCCTCGAACTTGAACAGCTCGAATGAGGCGCTTGCGGTGAATCGCCCGATCACCCGCCTGTATGGGCTCGTGGCCCTGCTGTTTGCGCTGCTCGTCGCGTTCACCTCGCGTTGGACGATCTTCGAAGCTGCCTCGCTGCGCGAAAACAAGCTCAACGCGCGTGCGCTGCTCGAGCAGGAGCGCGTCGACCGCGGCCCGATTGTGGCCGCCGACGGCACGGTGCTCGCGCGCAGCGTACGCGGCTCGGAAGGTACCTATGAGCGGACCTATCCGACGGGTTCGCAGTTCGCCAACGCTGTCGGCTACGACTACATCGATCCCGGCACCTCCGGCCTCGAGGAGTTCCGCAATGCAGCACTCAATGGCAAGGGTGCAACCAACCTACAGGCAATTCTCAACGAGTTGCAGGGCTCCGAACCACAGGGCGACAAGGTCATCACGACGCTGAACCCGGCTGCCCAGCGGGTCGCCAACGCGGAGCTGACGGGCGACCACGGCGCGGTCGTCGCCCTGGAACCGCGTACCGGCGCGGTCACCGTGATGGCATCAGCGCCTAGCTACGACCCAAATACGCTGCGTTCATCCAGCGGCTATGAAAAAGTTGCCACAAACAGCGGCGACCCGCTCGTAAACCGTGCCGTACAGGACGGCTATGCGCCGGGCTCGACGTTCAAGCTCGTCACCGCCACCGCCGCCATCGACACCGGTGCGTTCACCCCGGAATCGACGCTGAGCGGGCGCAACGGCATCCTCGTCTCCGGCGTGCCATTGAACAACGACGAGGACGAAAGCTTCGGAGAAATAACGCTCACCGAGGCGCTGGCCAAATCGGTCAACACCGTTTACGCGCAGGTCGCCGAACGGCTCGGCAAGCGGACACTCGCCCGCTACATGGATCGCTTCGGCTTCGACCGCACACCGCGGCTCGATTACCCGGCCGAAGAGATGTCGGCCAGCGGCGAGTACGAAGGTGCGCGGCTGCTATCCCCCATGAACGCCAATGTCGACGTCGGGCGGCTGGGGATAGGGCAGGACAAACTCGAGGTGACCGCCTTGCAGATGGCTGAGGTGGCGGCGGCCATTGCCAACGGCGGTCGGCTGATGGTTCCGCATCTGACAGCGCGGATCGTTGACGCAGAAGGGAGCACGGTCGAGCAGATCTCGCCACGCGTGCAGTCGGTCGTGATGAAACCCTCCACGGCCAAGGCCGTTACCGGCATGATGGAGGCGGTCGTCAACGAAGGCACGGGCACCCCTGCGCAGATCCCAGGGGTCCAGGTTGCAGGGAAGACCGGTACCGCTGAAACGCAGATCGGCAATGCGATCAACAACGTGTGGTTCGTCGCCTTTGCTCCCGCGTCTGACCCACGAGTTGTGGTGGCAGCGACGCTCAAGGGCGTCCCCGGGTACGGGGCGGCATTCGCCGCGCCTGTGGCCAAGGCCGTGATGGAGAGTCTGTTGAGGCCCGCACCATGATTGATCCAGAGACGATCATCGACGGCCGGTATCGGGTCATCTCGCGTTTGGGCTCCGGAGGTATGGCCGACGTGTATCTCGCCCAAGACCAGCTGCTGGGCAGGGATGTCGCGGTGAAGGTCCTGCACCACCACTTCGCCGAAGACCACGAGTTCGTCGAGCGCTTCCGGCGCGAGGCGTCCAGCGCCGCGGCGCTGTCGCACCCGAACATCGTCGGGATCTTCGACCGAGGCGAGTGGGACGGCACCTACTACATCGCCATGGAGTACGTGGCCGGCCGTTCGCTGAAGACGGTCGTGCGCGAGCAGGGCCCGCTCGCGCCGGCCACGGCGATCGACATCGTCATCCAGATCCTGCGCGCCGCGCGCTCGGCCCACCGCCGCGGCGTGATCCATCGCGACCTGAAGCCCCATAACGTGATCCTCGACGAGGAGGGCCGCGCGCGTGTGACCGACTTTGGGATCGCCCGCGCGGGTGCCTCGGACATGACGCTGACAGGTTCGATCATGGGCACCGCCCAGTACCTCTCCCCCGAGCAGGCGCAGGGGTTCGTCGTCACCGCCGCCTCGGACCTGTATTCGATCGGCGTGATCCTTTACGAGCTACTCACGGGAACGGTCCCGTTCGAGGGCGAGACCGCGGTGGCGATCGCGTTCAAGCAGGTCTCAGCCGAGCCACGCGCGCCGAGCGAGCTCAACCCAGCGCTGCCGCCATCCCTGGACGCGGTCGTGCTGCGCGCGCTGGCCAAGGACCCCGCCGAGCGCTACGCGGACGCGGATGAGTTGATCGCCGCGCTGCAACGCGAGCGCGAGGTCCTGCCGGCGCCCGCTGGCGCGCCCGCTGCGATCCACGACCAGCACGTCTATCACGCCCCGCCTCCAACACACCCGAGCACCGGCTCGCTGCTGCTCGCGCCGGCAGGGGCTGGGCCATATGAGCTGGAGAGCGGGGGCCCGTCGGAGGGACGCCGTCGACGCAAACGTGCGCTGTTGTGGTCGCTGGCGGTTGTGCTCGTTGTCGCGCTGGTGGCGCTCGCACTCGTGCTGACGCAGTCCGGCAAATCGGTGAGCGTGCCGAACGTGACCGGCCAGAGCGAACAGGCTGCCGGGTCGGCGCTGCGCAGCGCTGGGCTGAACCCTTTGCCCTCGCTTGCGTCGAGCACGAAGGTCGCCAGCGGCCTGGTGATCAGCCAGTCACCGGTCGCCGGCAGTGTCGCCAAGAAGGGAGCCGCGGTGAAGATCGTCGTCTCGGGCGGCCCCGCGAGTAAGTCGCTGACGAACGTCGCCGGACTCAGTGCGTCGAAGGCCGCGGCCAGGCTGCGCCGGGCGGGCTTCAAGACAACGACCAAGACGGAGTCCAGCCAGACGGTCGCGCTAGGACAGGTGATCGGCACCGAACCTCCCGCGGAAACGGAGGTGCAGGAAGGCCGTCTGGTGACCCTGCTCGTCTCCAGCGGCCCGGCTCCGATACGCGTCCCCGATGTCACCGGTCAGTCCCTGGAAGCGGCTGAAGCCACACTGACGAACGCGGAACTGGCTGTGGGCACGGTCACGAAACGGGTCTCCAGCACACAGACCGCGGGTACGGTTCTTGCTCAATCCCCCGCCACGGGCGCCTCCGTGCACGCGGGTGCCAAGGTAAACCTGACGGTCGCAAAGGCGCCCAAGGAAGTCGAAGTCCCAGGTGTCGTGGGCGCGGCCGAGGCTGCTGCGACGGCGGCGCTCGAGCATGCTGGCTTCAAGGTGGTCCCTGAATCACATGCAACCACCGAACAATCTCAGGTGGGCGTCGTGCTGGAACAGAGCCCAGCGGCCAGCGCAAAGGCTCGCAAGGGCACCGCCGTGACCATCGGCGTGGGCGCGCTCACGCCGACCACGACCAGCACGACGACGCCGACCACCACTACAACCACCACGACCACGACAGCGCCGCCCACGCCGCCGGCGACCGGATGAGCGCCGGCTTGGCAGCGGATGCCGGCGCACCACCTAAGCGGCTTACAGTCGCGGTTCTTGCGGGCGGTCGCTCCTCCGAGCACGACGTGTCGCTGTCCTCCGGGGCAGCCGTGCGCGACGGCCTGTGCGCGGCCGGCCACGAGGTCGTGTGGGTGCAGATCGGCCGCGACGGCGTCTGGAGCCACGACGGGCAGCCGCTGAGCGTGACGCCCGCAGGCGGGCTGCTCGGGGTCGACGTCGTGTTTCCCGTGCTTCACGGCCCGTTCGGCGAGGATGGCACGGTACAGGGGCTCTTGGAGACGCTCGACGTTGCCTACGTGGGAGCCGGTGTAGCCGCCTCGGCGGTCTGCCTCGACAAGGTGATGTTCAAGGATCTGATGTCCGCGCTCGGCGTTCCCCAGGTCGACTATGTGGGGGTGCGTGCCGCGTCTTTCAGGCGCGCACGCGAACAGGTCCTGGCGGACGTGGCGCGCCTGGGTCTGCCGGTGTTCGTCAAGCCGGCACATCTGGGCTCTTCGGTGGGCATCGTCAAGGTAGGCGCCGCGGGCGATGTCGAGGCAGCCCTACAGCAGGCCTTTGCCCACGACGGCCTGACGATCGTGGAGGCGGCGGGATCCGGGACCGAGGTTGAGTGCGGTGTGCTGGGCGTGCTCGGCAGCGATGCGGACGCAGATGAGCAGGCGCTGGCATCCGAGCCTGGGGAGATCGTGTTCGCCGGCGATTTCTACGACTACGGCGCGAAGTACACGCCTGGTGCCATGGAGCTGAAGATCCCCGCGCGGATTTCGCCCGGCGCGAGAGATGCGGTCATGCGCCTTGCCGTCGCCGCGTTCCTTGCCGTCGGCTGCGAGGGCCTTGCGCGAGTCGATTTCTTCGTCGCCGGTGAGCGGGTGCTGGTCAACGAGCTGAACACGATGCCTGGCTTTACGCCGACGAGCGTCTACGCCAAGCTGCTGGCAGCGTCGGGTGTTCCATACCCGCAGCTCGTCGATCGCCTCTGTCGCCTCGCGCTCGAGCGCTATGAGCGCGAGCGCGCCTACAGCTACTGAGCGCTACTTGAACAGCGTCAGCTCGGCGATCGTCGCGGACTCCATTTTGGGAGGCAGCGTGGTCAGCCACACGAGGTAGTAGCGGTGCGGTGTTCCTGACAAGGCGAGCGGGATGCGTTCGCCGCCGCGAACGTCTGTGCTCATCCCCACCGGTCCCTGCCAGCCGCGCCCGCTCAGCGGCGTGGAGTTGCCGTACGGCAGCCTCAATTCGATCTGGTCGGCGACATAGATCTGCACGGAGAAGCCGGGCGTGGGCGTTTGGATCTCGATCGCCTTGGCGAGCACCCGCGGCGCCGCGTCGAGGTAGATCCCCAGGCCGACGCCGCCGGGCTTGTCGAGCGTGCCGGAGTAGTACTGCTCGGTGCTCCACGTGGTGTTGGGATCGCCGTCGACGACGTTGTCGATCAAGTCGCGGTTTTCCGGCCCGGTGCCGAACGGGTTGTAGTCGTGGGCTGCGGCCTGTCCCAATTGCACCGGTTCAAGGCCGGCGTGCGAGGTGATCCCTGGAGTGACTCCCGCGCCACGGTGTGCCCGCCCGGCAATGATCACGACCGCGATCGCTGCGATCGCGACGACCAACGCGAGCGAGACCGCCCAGCGCGCCGGGTGGCGCATCCGCCACGGTAGCCGCCGCCGAGCGGACCCAGGCAGCGTGCGCAGCACGCTCGTCACCTCGCCGGTGGCCTGCCCCGTGCGGGAGGCCTCGATCGCGAGCACCTCCTCGAGGTCGGCCAGCATGCTCGCGGCGTCCCGATAGCGGCGGGTTAGATCCTTGGAAACCGCGCGCTCGACGACCGCTGCGGTCGCCGCGGAGACTTCTGGACGCATTAGCTGGAGGTCGGGAACGTCCTCGCGCACGTGCTTCATCGCGACCGCCACAGGCGAGCTCCCATGAAAGGGGACGTCGCCGGTGAGCATCTCGAACAGGACGATACCCAGCGAATACAAGTCCGATTGGCCGGTAACGGGCTGCCCAAGCGCCTGCTCGGGCGATACGTAATCGGTCGTGCCGAGCACGCGTCCAGCCATCGTCAGGCCTTCCTCTGTGAGCGTGCGCGCGATCCCGAAATCCGTGATCTTGGCCCCACCTTCCTCGCTGACGAGCACGTTGTGGGGCTTGACGTCGCGGTGCACGATCTGACGCTCGTGTGCCGCACCGAGCGCGCGCGCGATCTCGATCGCATAGGCGATCGCCTGCGGGATCGCGAGCGGGCTCTCGCGACGGATGACGTCCTTGAGCGTCTCGCCGTGCACGTACTCGAGCACGATGTACGGCGTGGCGCTGGTGCCCTCCACACCATTCGTAGACGGCTCCTCGCCGGCGTCGATCACGGTGACCACATGCGGATGGTTGAGCTGCGCCACCGAACGCGCCTCGCGGCGGAAGCGCTCGAGCTGGTCGGCGTCCGCGGCGGTCTCGCGGTGCATCAGCTTGATCGCCACCGGGCGCTCGAGCACCAGATCGAAGGCACGGTAGACCGTCGACATCCCGCCGCGCCCGATCTCGCCGTCGAGTCGATAGCGTCCGCCGATCACCGTTCCGATAAGAGTCATCCGCCTCTATTGTGCGCGTACGCCAGGCGGCGCGAGCCCAGCGCGCGGCATGGAGCGCCCCTTTTATGGATTAGTCGGCGTTCGCGTGGCTGGATCGGGCGGTCGTGAGAGGACGAGCGCGGCGAGCGCACAGCGGTAGAGCGAGTAAGGCCATAGCGGCCCACCCTCGCGCAGCGTGCGATCCAGCAGCCGTGCACTTGCCAGCGTCGACAGAAATGCCGCACCGCCGCCTACCGCCAGCGCCGCGCGCTGCTCACGCGGGACCCCGTTGTGGCGCATACGCGCGCCCTTGAGCAAGCTCGCGCCGAAGATCACCGGTAGCCCCGCATGCCAGGAGAGCGCCTGTGCCGCTCCGCGCCCAAAGCCGGCCGCGCGCGCAGCCGTCAGCGTGGCCCCATTGCGCGACACGCCTGGCATCAGCGCGGCCGCCTGGGCAAGCCCGAGCGCGAGACCGTCGCGTGCGCTCGCATCCTCCTGGGAGCGCTCGGGAGCGGTTGCATCCGTAGCTCTCCGTGTGTCAGCGAGTGCCATCGCCACCGCTCCCACAGCAAGTCCCACGGCGATCGACCGTGGTCCGCCGAGCCGCCGCTCGATCGGTCTGTCGAGCGCATAGCCGGCAAGCGCGGGCGGCGCGAGCGACAGCGCGATCACTCCCGCCCGGCGCGAGTCGATGCCAATGGCATCGCGCCAAAGCTGCTTGCGCATGTGCACCGCCAGTGCCACGCCGGCGCCGGCGTGCAGCGCGACCTCGAAGGACTTGCGCCGCGCGCCGTCCATGCGCGTATAACGCCAGCCGGCGAGCCGCGGGATCAGCGCCGTGTGCGCGGAGGAGGAGACCGGCAGCAACTCGGCGGGCCCCTGCAGCAGGCCCAGCGCCAAGGCGTGGCGAAGCGGGAGCGCGTTCTCAGCCGATGGCATCGGCCGCCGGATCGCGGCGCGCTCGACGGCGGCGCACGATCGCGTAGGCGATACCCACGACGACGATCGCGACGACCGCGTAGTCGACGTACTCGAAGCCCTTGCGCACGCTGGTCCAGTCGCCGCCGAGCGCGTGCCCTGCGAGTGCCAGGCCGAGCACCCACGGAAAGGTGCCGATCAATGAGAACACGGTGAAGCGCCCGAGCGGCATCTTGGCCACGCCGGCTGGCAGCGAAACGAACGCCCGCACCACTGGGATCACCCGTCCGAACAGGACTGCGGCCTCGCCGTGGCGCTGAAACCATTCGTCCCCGCGCGCGATCTGAGCCGGTCCCATGTGCACCTTCGCGCCGTGGCGTTCGAACAGCTCCAGACGCCCGCCGCGCCCGACCGCGTAGGCGACCCACGAGCCGACGATCGTGCCCAGTAGGCCGGCGAGAACGACCCCCACCATCGTCAGATGGTGATGGGAGGCGCTCTGGCCGGGATCGGCGACGGCGAAGCCGGCGAACAGCATCACGACCTCCGAGGGCAGCGGAATGCAGGCGCTGCCGACGGCCATCAGCACGAAGACCATCGGTAGACCCCCGTCGCGGACAAGGTGCGAGGTTTCGTTGACGAGCGTTTCGGATATCGAGGCGAGCACGAGCAAGGCCGGCCAACGATAGCGGCGATCTGCGCTGCCCGCGAGGACTTGCGCGCTGCACTCGCGATGCGCGCGACCGTTACCGTCCCTGCCCATGCGTGTCTGGATAGATCTGACGAACAGCCCGCACGTGCTGGTCATGCGGCCGGTGATCGAGTGCCTGCGCGCGGACGGTCATGAGGTACGCGTGACCGCGCGCGACTTCGCGCAAACGATTGAGCTGTGCGAACGCTGGGGCATCGCCCACACGGCGATCGGCCGTCATCGCGGCGAACGCCTGGGCGCCAAGGCTGTGGGCTTGGCGTCTCGCTCGGGCGCGCTCGTGCGCTGGGCCCGGGCCGAGTCTCGTGGATCCGGAGCCCACCCACCCGGCCATGGCTTCGATGTCGCGCTCGGCCACGGCTCCAACGACGTGAGCGTCGCTGCCGCGATTCTGCGCATCCCCAGCGCGACGATGTTCGACTATGAGTGGGCCACCGTCCAGCACAACGTCAACTGCCGGCTGGCACGGACGGTTGTCGTGCCCGACGCGATCCCACCCGAGCGTCTGGAGCGCTATGGAGCGCGGGGCAAGCTGCGGGCATATGCAGGGCTAAAGGAGGAGTACTACCTCGCGGATTTCGAGCCCGACCCGGCGGTGCTAGCGGAGCTCGCCCTCGATCCTGCTCGCCCGATCGTGGTCGTACGTACCCCGCCTGAGGTTTCGCTATATCACCGCTTCGAGAACGACCTGTTCGGCGCCGTGCTCGAGCGGCTACGCACGGCCGCTGCCGAGCAGGGAGTTCAGCCGGTGGTGCTGCCGCGTGTGGCCTCGCAGCGAGCGGAGCTGCGTGGCGTTGCCGGCTTCGTGGTTCCCGAGCACGCCGTCGACGCCCAGTCGCTGATCGCCCAAGCGGACCTGGTGATCTCCGCTGGGGGCACGATGAACCGTGAGGCGGTCGCCCTGGGCACGCCCGTATACACGACCTTCCAGGGGCGCCTGGGTGCGGTCGACGAACGGCTGATCGACGAACGACGCCTAAGCATGCTCGCCAGCGCCGAGCAGCTGGAGTTGGGCAAGCGAGCGCGCGCCAGCGGCGCGCCGCGAGTGCGCCGGGACCCCCGCGTGCTCGTCGCGCTGTTGCTCTCCGCTGTCTCCCACCGGACAGCGCAAGCGCCGTCTGGGACGCCAGGGTCGGGATAGGCCCTTACAATCTGAGCAATGCGCCGACGGATCCGCTCGGCGGCCCTACCCCTCCACCGTCACTCGCTGCCTCAGCTCGCAGTGGACGGGGCGCTGGTCGCACTCGCGTACTATCTCGCCTTCGAGCTGCGCTTCACCACCAAGCTGCGGCCGCACTACTCCGACCTGCGCGCCGACACGATCTGGTGGGTGCTCGTGGGGAGCCTGCCGGTATTGGTGCTGACGCGCGTGTACCAGCGTCGCTGGCGCTATGCGGGCCAGCGCGACTACGAGGCGGTCGTGCTCGCGGTCGTGCTGATCGTGCTGCTGACGGTGGCCGGCGTCGAGATCCTGCGCCCGGTGCATCAATACATCGAAACTGGGCACGCGCCCGGCCGCGCAACAGCGGTGGCGATTGTGCTACCCAACACCGTGATCGTGCTGTTCGCGCTGCTGTCGCTGGTCTTCCTGGTGGGCATCCGCGCGCTCGCGCGCACGCTGTATGAGCGCCGGCCGCTGGCGGCCTTCCGCAGCCTGCGGCGCAACCAGCGCACGGTTCTGATCGCCGGTGCGGGCGAGGGCGGACGACTGGTGGCCCGCGAGATCATGCGCAACCGCGACCTCGGCCTCGCGCCGGTGGGCTTCCTCGACGACGACCCGAGCAAGCGACGGCTGCGCATCGAAGGGCTGCGCGTGCGGGGCAACACCGAAGGCGATCTGCCGCGCATCCTCGATGAGGCGGAGCCGGACGAAGTGATAATCGCGATCCCGTCAGCGCCTGGGTCCACGCGTGCGCGCATCGTGCGTGAGTGTCGTGCGCGCTCGATACCTGTGCGTACGTTGCCGACGGTGTTCGAGTTGCTGCAGACGCGCGGTGCGCTCTCGAGGCAGATGCGCGAGGTTCGCGTCGAGGATGTGCTCGGCCGTGAGCCAGTCCATATGGAGCTCGAGCGTGTCGGTGCCTACCTGGCGGGCGAGACCGTGCTCGTAACCGGTGCGGGCGGCTCGATCGGCTCAGAGCTGTGTCGCCAGATCGCGCGCGTGGAGCCGCATAGGATCGTGCTGGTAGATCACGCCGAGGACAACCTCTTCTCGATCCAACGCGAGCTCGAGGACGAGCGCCACGTGCCACCCTCGATGCTCGCAGCGGTGCTCGCCGACTGCAAGGAGGAGGAGCGCATGCGCGAGGTCTTCGCGGAGCACCGCCCGACGATCGTCTTCCACGCGGCTGCCTACAAGCACGTGGGCTTGATGGAGGCCAATCCGGTCGAGGCGGTGCGCAACAACGCAATCGGCACGCAGGTGGTCGCGCACATCGCTGGGGAAGCGGGCGTGCGTCGCTTCGTGCTTGTCTCGACCGACAAGGCGGTTGCGCCAGCGACCGTCATGGGCGCCTCCAAGGCGCTCGCCGAGTTTGCGCTCGAGGCCGCCGATGCTCGCTGGGCGGGGACTCGCTACAACGCCGTGCGATTCGGCAACGTGCTCGGCTCGTCGGGCAGCGTAGTGCCCATCTTCCGCCGCCAGATCGAACGTGGTGGGCCAGTGACCGTTACCGATGAGCGCATGACGCGCTACTTCATGACGATCCCCGAGGCGGTGCAGCTGATCATCCGCTCCGGCTCGCTGGCATCCTCACAAGCGATACAGCGGCGGGGGGCCGCGGTGTTCGTGCTGGACATGGGCGATCCAGTGCGCATCGTCGAGCTGGCGCGCGCGATGATCGACCTCTCGGGCCTTGACCCCGATCGCGACATCGACATCGAGATCGTCGGTCGCAGGCCTGGAGAGAAGCTGGGCGAGGAGCTGTTCAACAGCTACGAGCGCCCCCGCGCGACAGAGGCCGAGAAGATCCTGTTGGCCGAGCGTGAGCCGCTGGCCGTCGCGGAGGTCGAGTCGATGTTCGCCGAGATCGGCCTGCTGGTGCTCGAGGGCGACGCGGCGGGTCTGGCAGCGAAGGTATCCGAGCTGGCTGCTGCGCATCGCCAAGTACCTTCAGACCAGCTCCTCCAGCCACGTGAGCCCCGTGATCCGGGCGATAACGCGGGCGGGGTGCTCGGCGCAGCCGCAGCGAACGGGGCTGGCCAGGTGGCGGCCCGGCGCGATTCGCCTGCTCCCCTCGTACACTCCCCGCATTCATGACCGCGCTGCCGCTCGCGCTCTCGATTTCGAGCACGTTCACCAAGATCGGTGCAATCGCCGCGTTCGCCGCGTTGGTGGGCATCGCGATCCTGTCACTGCTCGTCTTCTCGCAGGCGCGTGAGCTCAAGCGGCTGCGCGAGTGGGCCGGACGTGCGCCCGAGCGTGCGGCCGACCTCGAGCAGCGTGTCACCAGCACCGCTGCCTCGCGGGTGCAACAACAACAGGCACCCGCCGCGCAAGCGGTGCGGCCGGTCCCGAGGGCCGCGCCGATTCAGGCCCGTGCCGCGGCTGGCGGCGCCGGTCCTGCCACGCGGGTCGTGGGCGCAGCGGATGTAGCTGTGCTTCCAGCCGGACAGGCGCTCAGTGCCAGCGGCATCCCGGTCACAGCTGCGCCCGGTGCAGCAGGCGTGCCGCTTCCCCAGCCAGCTCAGCCAGGGTCGCCCACCCAGCCGGTCGCGCCCACCCAGCCGGTCGCGCCCGGGCAGCCTGGTGCTCCCACACCTGTCCCAACCGCCGCCCCTGCGCAGCCTGGCGCACTGGGACAGGCCGCTGCACCCGTCCAGCCGTCCCCGGGAGCGCCTGTAGCGAGTCCGCCGGTGCAGTCCCCTTCGACACCGGTCGGCGCGCCAGCCTCCGCCGCGGGCGCTGCTGTGCAGAGCCGTCCTGCACCCGGTATCCCCGTGCCACCGGCTGCCGCCATCCCCCCTCCCCCGGCGACAGCCGCCGCTGGCGCTCCGCGCGCCCCCAGCCCGCCGCGCCCCCCGGTGGCGCCGGCTGCCGCGGTCCAGCCTCCCGTGAGCCCGCCCGTAGCAAGCCCGCCCGTGCCGAGCCCGCCCGTAGCGAGCCCGCCCGTAGCGAGCCCGCCTGTCGCGAGCCCGCCTGTGGGAAGCCCGCCCGTGCAGGCCATTCCGGAGAGCTCGCCAGTACAGCCCGCAGCACGGCGCCCGCCGGCTCCTGCCCCGGCTGGAGCCATACGCCGCACCGAAACGCGGCCGCCGATCCTGGCGGAGGGCCGTCGCTCGACATACACTGCCCGCCGCTCGTCGCGCAGGACGGCTGTGTTGATCGCGGGTGGGCTGATCGTGCTGGTAGCGGTGGTGGTTGGCGCGCTCACAGCGTTTGGCGGATCCTCGGGTGGCAAACCCTCTACTACGACGGCGGCGAAGACCCCGACGTCCACCGCTGCGACGCATCCGGCGCACGCGCACAAGACCCCGTCAAAGGCAGTCGCCAAGACGCCGGCGTTGAGCCCTGCGGAAACCACGGTGGCGGTGCTCAACGCTACTGAAGCGGAAGGTCTCGCCCATCGAACCGCGAACGCGCTTCAGCAGAGCGGCTACTCACAGGCGGAAGCGCTCAACGGGAAACCCCCGGGCTCTGGTCAGGTGAGCATCGTCGAGTACGCCAGTGGCCATCAGGCCGAAGCTGAAGGCGTCGCGCATTCGGCGTCCGTGACGCACGTGCAGCCGATGGAAGCGGCGGTAGCCGCTCTCGTGAGCTCCGCGAACGTGGTCCTGATCGTAGGTGCCGACAAAGCCACGCAGAGCCCATAGCGGGCTTCCTTGACATCCCCGAGCGCTCGAGCAAGCCGCGCGAGCACGGCATCACCCATGTGATCGACAGGGGTCTGTCGGTCGCTGACGTCGACGGCTTGATCGAGGTGGCGGGAGCTAGCGTCGACGTGGTCAAGCTCGGCTGGGGCACAGCTGTGGTGAGCGCGAACCTGAAGCCCAAGCTCGAGCGTTTCACAGCACATGGGATACCGGTGGTGCTCGGTGGCACGCTCACGGAGATCGCAATCCGCCAAGGGCGGGTGGATGGCCTGATCGCGTGGCTACGCGAGTTGGGCTTGCGTCACGTGGAGATCTCCGATGGCACGATCACGCTCGAGCCCGATGTCAAGCGCGAGCTGATCGAACGGCTCTCGCGTGAGTTCATCGTGCTGGCGGAGGTGGGTAGCAAGGACACGGACTTCATCATGGCTCCCTACATTTGGGTGGAGCAGATCGAACGCGATCTGGCGGCGGGGGCGTGGAAGGTGATCGCGGAGGCGCGTGAGTCGGGGACCGCTGGGATCTACCGTGCCAACGGCGAAGTGCGCACTGGCCTGATCGACGAGATCGCGCACGCGATCGATCCCGAGCGCATCATCTTCGACGCGCCGCTGCAGCGCCAGCAGGTGTGGCTGCTCAAGCGCTTCGGCACGGAGTGCAACCTCGGCAACATCGCGCCCGCGGACGTGCTCTCGCTCGAGACGTTGCGGCTCGGGCTGCGCTCAGACACGGTCGAGCGGTTCGCGCTGGGCGGCGGGGATTGAGCGACGCTGCCGCCGGGGTGGACGACGGCTCGCCAGCACGGGCATCGGCCCCGGGCACCGATCCGCTCGTGCGGATCGTGTTTGCGCTGTTGGTCCTCGCCTGCTTCGCGGCGTTCCTGATCACGCAGCGGCTCAAGCACACCCCCACGGCGGTACAGGAATTCAAGCTGACTCCGTACTTCTCGCCGTATCCAACTGGCCACGTCAAACAGGCGGCGATCTCGTTCAAGCTCGCGCACGCCGAAGCCGTGACGGTCACGATCGTCGATGCCAACGGCAACACCGTTGCGACGCTCGTCCGTCACTATCCGGTGGCCCGCTACAAACCGTTCTCGCTGCGCTGGAATGGTCGCCGCGGTAGCGCTCGCCGCATCCAACATACGCTCAGCCAGCGAGGGCTCGCGATCGCGGTGCCGGCCAACGAAGGCGC
>Ga0209275_10000080_pt1 | contig 28817 bp, 28 predicted proteins | sample HubBroMetageREF2_FD_188344 | JGI IMG/M metagenome (GOLD analysis project Ga0209275, IMG submission 188344) | Reference soil microbial communities from the Hubbard Brook experimental Forest, New Hampshire, USA - Hubbard Brook CCASE Soil... | ecosystem: Environmental > Terrestrial > Soil >... | reverse complement strand
CTCGGGCGTCACCGGGGCACCGGCGAGTGCCGCGATTGACAACGCCGCCGCGTCTGCCTGCTGCGAGCCGACCCCGCCGTGCTTGATCGGGAAGTCGACCGCGTCGCCGGCCGCATAGACAGCCTCGACCTCGCGCACCCGGCCGAACGGGTCGACGGGGAGGAAGCCGTGCTCGCCGAGGGGGATACCTCGGATAGCCGGGCCGTAGAGCTCGGGTAGCGCGATCACTCGCTTGACGTGAAGATGCCGGTCGCCGGGGTTGATCACGACCTCGCCCGCGCCGGGCACCTCGACGTAGGCCGAGTTGATCGTCTTGATGTGCGCCCGCTCGAGCCGCTGGGCGAGGGCGTCGCTAGCCACATGGCCAAAGATTGCCAGCGGGCTGTCCTCCGGGGTGATAATCGTCGTAGCGAGATCGACGTCCACGTCATACGCACGTCCGGCGGTCATCAGCGCCAGCTCGTACAGCGGCAGCTGCCACGCCATCCGTCCCGGCGCAACGAACGCGAGGCTGTCCACGTAGCCGCCCTCGATGTCCTGGATCAGCCCGTGCAGCGTTTCATCCATGCACCGGTCATCGATCGTGATCGCGTGCTCATAGCGCGGGACGGCGCGGGCACCGAGCGCCAAGACGAGCGCGTCGTACTCGATCGTCTTCCCAGTCTTGGTGTGAATCGTGCGCTTGTCAGGCTCGACGTAGTCCAGCTCGTCGGTGAGTAGCTCTGCGTTCGCGTCACGAACGATCCGCGCGAGCGGGTAGCGGCGTGCGCTGGGATACGCGAAGGGCTCGCGGACCGTCATCGGTCGATACACGAAATCCTCGTTCGGCGCGATCACCGTGGTGGTGGTCTGCTCCGACGCGAGCTGGCGCAGCGCCAGCGCTGTCTCCAGGGCAGCCACGCCGCCGCCCACTATCACTACGCGAAGCTTGGGGTGAGAGCTGTGTGTTGTCATGGTTCCAAGCTAACCCCGAACGTCAGGAGCGCCAGCCGCAGAAATCCGCCGTCGTCCACGGAAAACTACGGAACCGTGTAGTGCTGCGCATTCTCAGGCGAAGTCGAAGCGCACAGACAGCGCCTCTGGATGCGTCCCTGTGCCTCGTGTGTGACGGACGTCAAGTCGCGCGCCTCGCCCAGCACGTCCACGTCCGTGCGGCCGGCGGACAAGTCCGCGTCGAGATCGTTGAGGATTGAGTCCTCGATGTCTGAACAGAAGACCACGGGGCCGTTTACGGATATCGACGCGCGCCGAGCTGTGGAGGAGAAGGGGAAGCCACGACTTCGGTGCAGTGAAATACGGATCTTGCGGGTCATCATCCTGCTGTTAATGAGGCGAATGCCCCGTGTGCGTCTCACTCATAACGCTGTCGCCGGTTTCCACCGCGCCCTGTTCCCGGCCAACTCGATGACCTGGGCCTACCGCCAGCTTCGTCGTGAATGTGAGGTAGGGCAGCACTCAGATCAACCGCCGGGCTGGCTCTGTAGTCCGCACCCGAGCAGCGACGGATACCTGCTGCTCGGTGGCGGGAACGTGGCGCTGGCGCTACGTCACGGCCGTGCCGTGACGTGCTTGGTCAACCCACAAGTCAGGCCCGGTGCACGCTGAGCGCGACCTTCGGTAGAAAATGCGCAACGCGGTGGGAGGCTCCAATCGTGGAAGTGGTCCGGGATGCTGAACTCCGACCTTAGACGGTATCGCAGGTTGCGAGCACGGATGCGATCGGCATGAGCTCGGTATGAGGCGCCATCGGCGTCGAGATGCTCGTCTCAGCTCGAAGACCGCCGCGCGGAAGTCCGCATCCGAGGGTCGGTAATTAGGCAGCCGCACAGTGGCCAACTACGGTCTCCTCGAGGACGCTGAAATCCGAGGTATTCAGTATGTCTGGACGGCGGGAGACGACCTCAGAGCCAGCTGGCGAACCGCGGGGGACCGTCTCAGAACCGGCCGGGGTCGCTCGGGGGCCGCTTCACGCCTGGATAGGTCGCAGGCGCTCGCCGCTGATCGCCTGCGCAATCCTCGTGGTCGGCATCGGGCTATCGCTGGGCGGAGCGCTGCTGTGGCGCTCGAGCGTCCGTTCGCGCGAGCGCCAGCAGTTCCAGACAAACGCGACCGACGTGAGCGAGACGGCCGAGACGCTGTTGCGTCGCGACGCGGACCTCGTCACCACGCTGCGCGGGGTGCTGACGATGCAGCCCAACATGAGCGCGACGCGCTTCGACGAATGGTTCGCCGAGCTACGGAGCAAGCAGCGCCAGGTCGGCGGCCTCGGGACGACGGTCGTGGAAGTCGTGCCCGCGCGAGAACTGGCCGCGTTTCAGGCACGACGCGCCGCCGATCCCGCGTTTCGCAAGTTCGTCGGCGGCACGATCGTGCCCGTCGCACCCAGCGGGCGGGCCGTCTACTGCCTGCTTTCGGCCGGCGGGACCGTGACGCCGTACACCAAGGAAGTGGGGCAATTGTTGCAGGGCGACTGGTGCAATCCCGCCACGCCGATCGGCGGCTTCCAGGATGGCGGCATCCTGCAGGCGAGCCTCCTGCAGTCGATCACCGACAGCGGCCAGTTCTTGGTCTACCCCGTCGCGGTGCAGGGTGTGAGCACGCTGTTCATCGAAGCCGCCTTTTACAATCGCGGCGCCCCGCTGCGCACTGTCGCCGACCGCCGCGCGGCGGTCGGCGGATGGGTGGGGAGCTCGTTTGAGATCACGACCCTGATCGAGCAGGCGCTCGGCGATCACCGCGGGCTCAGCCTGGCTCTATATCACCGCAACCCCGGTCAGCCCGAAAAGCTGACCGGCAAGGCCGGCGTCGCGGCTTCCGCAGGCGCCTTCACGCACCAGATCACGATGCAGATCGACGGCATGTGGAGGGCGATCGTGCGCGGCTCGGCGATCACGGGTGGCCTGTCCCCCAACCTGCAGGGGTTGGTGTTGTTCGCGGTCGGGGCGATCATCAGCCTGCTGCTGGCCGCGCTGGTGCTGGTGCTGACACGCTCGCGCGAGCATGCCCTGGGGATGGTGCAGGAGAAGACCGGCCAGCTTCGCCACCAGGCACTACACGATGGCTTGACGGGACTGCCCAACCGGGTCCTTGCGCTGGACCGCGCCGAGCAGATGCTCGCCCGCGCACGCCGCCAGCATCTCCCCGTCGCGGCGCTCTATCTCGACATCGATGGCTTCAAGCAGGTCAACGACACCTTCGGGCACGCGACCGGGGACGCGCTTCTGCGCACTGTCGCCTCCAGGCTCAATAGCGCGATCCGCGACGGTGACACCGCCGCCCGCCTCGGCGGCGACGAGTTCGTAATCCTGCTCGACGGCTCCACGGTCGACGTCGACCCCAAGATGGTCGCCGAGCGCCTGCATGACGTGCTGCGCCAGCCCTATGACCTAAACGAAGAGATCGGACGGGAGCTCACGGTGACGGCGAGCATTGGCATCGCGATCGGAGAGCGCGCGAGCGCCGAAGATCTGCTGCGTGACGCCGATCTTGCGCTTTACGAAGCCAAGGCCGCCGGCAAGGACAGCCACGTGCTGTTCAAGTCGTGCATGCAGACCGCGGCACAGGAGCGGCTCGTGCTCGAGCTGGATCTAGCCAAAGCGCTCGAGCGCAGCGAGCTGTACCTCCTCTACCAGCCCACCTTTGACCTGAGCTCCGAGCGGATTGTCGGTGTCGAGGCGCTGATCCGCTGGCGCCACCCGACCCGCGGCATCGTCTCACCCGAAGCATTCATCCCGATCGCTGAGGAAAGCGGGCTGATCATCCCGATCGGACGCTGGGTGCTTGGAGAGGCCAGCCAGCAAGCCGCGATATGGCGCCGGCGGGGCCACACGATCGGGGTGGCCGTAAACGTCTCAGCACGCCAGCTCGACGATGACAGCCTGATCGAGGACGTGCGCCGAACGCTCCACGACAGCGGTCTCGACCCGGGGGCGCTCACGCTCGAGGTCACCGAGACGACCCTGATGCGCGACACCGAGGCGACGGCGAGGCGGCTCGTCCAGCTCAAGCAACTGGGGGTGCTGATCGCGATCGACGACTTCGGAACCGGCTACAGCTCACTCGCCTACCTCCAGCAGTTCCCTGCGGATGTTCTGAAGATCGACCGTTCCTTCGTGAGCGGCATCACCACCAGCGACGAGTCGGTCGCGCTGATCCACACGCTCGTGCAGCTCGGAAAAGCACTGCACATCGAGACCCTCGCCGAGGGCATCGAAGACCAAGTTCAGCTCGAGGCGCTACAGCGCGAACACTGCGATCACGGGCAGGGATTTCTGTTCTCGCGCCCACTGGAGGTTGACGCGCTCGAGCAGTTCCTCGATGCTGCTCCCACCGCCCCGGGGCGGGTCGCAGGCGCTGGGCATCGCGTCGGTCTGACGGTGCCGTCCATCCCATCGCACAGATCAGCGAGCATGCCTAGTTCGACGATCTAGGATTTCTCCGCGATAGTCCCGGATCACTTGGTCCTCGCTATGGGGCTAACCTCTGCGGTGATGGATTCGTCATCTGAGGGGGCTTGGATTCGTCGCCTACTCGATGTTGGGCGCGCGTTGATGACCGAGCTCGACCTGGAGGCAGTCCTCGAGCGAGTGCTGCTCACGGCGCGTGAGCTGACCGGCGCACGCTATGCGGCGCTGGGCATCCTCAACGACCAGCGCTCCGAGCTCGAGCGGTTCTTGACGTCGGGTATCGATAAGGAGCAGGCGCGCCGCACGATCGGCGACCTGCCACGCGGCAGGGGAGTGCTTGGAGCGCTGATCGAGCAGCCACACCCACTTCGACTTACCGACGTCGGGCAGCACCCCAGCAGCTACGGCTTCCCGGCGGGACACCCGGTGATGCGCAGCTTCCTCGGTGTGCCGATCGTGATCCGCGGACAGGCATGGGGCAACCTGTACCTGACAGAGAAGCAGGGAGGCGAGTTCTCAGAGCGGGACGAGGAGGCCGCGATGATCCTCGCTGATTGGGCGGCGATCGCAATCGACAACGCAAGGATCTATGAGACCAGCGAGCGTCGTCGCGAGGAGCTCGAGAAGGCGTTCCGCGGCCTTGAGGCGACCCGCGACGTGGCGGTTGCGATTGGCGGGGAGATCGCGCTCGAGCACGTACTGGAGCTGATCGTCAAGCGCGGGCGCGCGCTGGTGGGGGCCAGGAGCCTCGTGATCATGCTGCGCGACGGTGAGCAACTCGTCGTGCAGGCGAGCGCCGGCCATGTCAAAGAGATGCGTGGTGTGCGCCTGCCGATCGCTGGCTCCACTTCAGGGCAGGTGCTCGAGCATCGGCGAGCGGAGCGGATCACAGACGTCGCCGCGAGGTTGCGGATCGCTCCCAGCGAGTTCGGGGTGAGCGACGCCCAGACCGCCCTGCTCGTGCCGATGATCTACCGCGGCGAGGCGCTCGGTGTCCTTGCGGCGTTCGATCGGGGCCAGGATGGCAGCGTGTTCGCGGAGGACGACGAGCAGCTGATGCGTACGTTCGCCGCGAGCGCCGCCACCGCCGTCGCACTTGCGCAGAGCGTGCAGTCCGATCGGCTGCGTACCTCGCTGGCAGCCGCCGACGCTGAGCGACGGCGCTGGGCGCGGGAGCTGCACGACGAGACACTGCAAAGTCTTGGTGGGCTGCGGATTCTCCTCTCAGCGGCGCTGCGCGGCGAGGATCTCCAGCGCGCGCAAGCCGCGATGCGCCAAGCCGTCGAGCAGATCGAGCACGAGATCGCGAACCTGCGGGGGATCATTACCGAGCTTCGCCCGGCGGCGTTGGACGAGCTGGGGCTGCGGACCGCGATCGAGGCGCTACTCGATCGCCACCGCGAACACAGTGGCTTCGAGATCGAGGCCGAGTTGACGCTGCCGGGGCCCTCCGCGAGCGCCGAACGTCTCGATCACGACCTGGAGACCGCCGTCTACCGCATGGTTCAAGAGGCCCTCACGAACGTCGCCAAGCACGCACACGCAGGGCACGTGCGCGTCGTGGTCGGCGAGTCCGACGGCGAACTGCTGCTCGAGATAAAGGACGACGGTGTCGGCTTTGACTCCCAGGGCAGTAGCGAGGGTTTCGGGGTGGCGGGGATGAAAGAGCGAGCTGGCCTGGCCGGCGGCACGCTGAGCGTCGACTCCGGCGAGCAGGGAACCGTCGTGAGAGCCTGCCTGCCTGTGCGCCGCGATCGAGATCGCACAGCCCCCTCAGATTCTCAGCAGGCCGTGTCCTAGCGCGTAGCGAACCAGCTCGGCTCGCGTGGTGAGTCCCAACCTGCGGTGAATCCAGGCTCGGTGGGTCTCAACAGTGCGCGGTGAGAGATGTAGCCGGTGGGCAATCTCGACATTCGTGTGTCCGAGCGTGATCAGCCGCAGCACTTCAACCTCACGCGCGGACAGCTTGTCCTCGACAAGCGCACGATCCAAGGCCTCCAGCCGCGACGCGACCCGCGGGCTGACGTACTGCGTGCCTTGCGCGGCCTCGCGTATCGCTCGTGCCAGCTCCTCGTCGGCGAGATCCTTCGCGACGAACCCGAGTGCACCCGCGGCGAGCGCGCGCTGCGCCAACACGGGGTCCTCATCCATCGTCAACGCCACGATCTGAGTCCAAGGCGCAGCTGTGCGCAACTGTCCGATCGCCTTACCCACAGACTTGTCGGGCATGCCGAGGCCGAGCACGACCACCGGCGGCCGATGCTTTCGCAGGTGCCGCAGGACCGAGGTCAAATCGTCGACTTCGGCGACCACCTCGAGGTCCTTCTCGCCATCCAGCAGCACCCGTAGGCTGCGACGCATCTGTGCGTGGTCCTCGGCAAGGATCACGCCGATCGGGCCCTCTCGAGCCGTCCGACTAAGTGGACCCGTCGCAGCCGGAGCCAAGCGGAGATGGGGCGCATCCATCCTCCCAAGCTAGGGCCCAGCGTGTGTCAATTCGTCCGGGGGAACACGCCGATCTGCTGCGGTAAAGCACGTCGTCTCTGCTATCGAGTCCGACATCCGCATCGGCGAGTGGGACACCGCGCCGGAACGCTTCCGCCTGCATGCTTGCTCGATCGCGGCGCAATAGCCTGCACCTATGATGCTCGACATACGCGCGGAGCCATGGTGACAGCGGCGATTCACACGGAGAGGCTCACGAAGCGCTACGGCGACACCGTGGCGCTCGACGGGCTGGACCTCACCGTCAACGAGGGTGAGGTCTACGGCTACCTTGGGCCCAACGGGTCCGGAAAGACGACGACGATCCGGCTGCTGCTGGGGCTGCACCGTCCGAGCGACGGGCGGGCGGAGCTGTTCGGCATCGACGCCTGGAGCGAGCCGGTGAGTGCCCATAGGCGCATCGCCTACGTCGCCGGCGAGCCGTTCCTGTGGCCCTCGATGACGGGCGCGGAGACGCTGGAGTTCCTCGCGCGCCTGCACGGCGGCACCGACGTTGCCTATCGGGACACTCTTGTGGAGCGTTTCCAGCTCGACCTGCAGAAGAAGATCAGGGCGCTCTCGAAGGGCAACCGCCAGAAGGTTCAGCTAATCGCGGCGCTCGCCACGCGTGCTGAGTTGCTGCTGCTCGACGAGCCGACGAGTGGCCTTGACCCGCTGATGGAGCTCGCCTTCCGCGAGTGCGTCGAGGAAGCAAAGGAGCGCGGCCAAACGGTCTTTCTCTCCTCACACATCCTCAGCGAGGTCGAGGCGCTGTGCGACCGCGTGGGGATACTCAGAGATGGAAGGCTCGTTGATGAGGGAACGCTTGCGGACCTCCGCCACCTCGCCGCACAGACAGTCGAAGTCATATTCACAGGTGCTGCGCCGACCCTCCCGCCACTGCCGGGGATACAAGTGCAGAGCGCGGGCCCAAACACGCTTCGCTTCGAGTTCTCTGGGAGCGTCGGCCCGCTGATCGCCGCGCTCGCTGAGTATCCCGTCGCGACGCTCACGAGCCGTGAGCCTTCGCTCGAGGCGATATTCCTGCACCACTACGACGGCTCCGAGGATCGTGCCCGCGACTAGCGCACCGAACGCGGCGCCGCCCGCGTCCAGGCTCTGGTCCGACGTCAGGCTCGTCTCGACGCGCGCGTTGGCGCGACGGGCGTTGCGGGACGCGCGGGTTCGCACGATCTCCTTCGGCTACCTGTTCGCGTTCTACGCCTACCTTCAGCCGGTCGCCTACCGCGACGGCTACAAGACGCTCTCAAGCCGGGTCGCGTTCGCTCGCGCGTTCGCCGACAACAAGGCGGTTCGCCTGTTCTACGGGGAGCCGCACAACCTTTTGACAGTTAGCGGCTACGCCGCGTGGCGTGTCGGCGGGACGCTCGCGATCTTTGCCGCGATCTTTGGCCTGCTCGGGGCTGTGAGAGCGATGAGAACCGAGGAGGATGCCGGGCGAGTGGAGCTCGTGCTGGCCGGCGCCGTCGGGCGACGGTCGGCGTATCTCGCGTCCCTTGGCGCGATCGCGATGGGGGTGCTCGTCCTCTGGCTCGCTGAGACCGTCGGCTTCATCGCGGGCGGGCTGTCGGCGGGCGGATCGGCATACCTCGCCCTGGCAACCACCTCGATCGTGCCCGTGTGTGTGGGCGTTGGTGCGCTCGCGAGCCAGCTCGCGCCGACTCGCCGGATGGCGCTGGAGCTGGGCGGCGCGGTCGTGGGCGTGTTCTTCGTGTTGCGAGTGATTGCCGATACCGCGACCGGTCTCGGCTGGTTGCGGTGGGCGACGCCGTTGGGGTGGGCGGAGGAGCTGCGTCCGTTCGCCGGCGTGCAGCCGCTCGTGCTGGTCCTGCCGACCGCAGCGACCGCGCTGCTGCTCGTCCTGGCCGCGAACGTCGCCGCGCGCCGTGACATCGGCACCGGGCTGCTGCGGGCGCGCGACAGCGCTCCGCCGCGCCTCGCGCTGCTCTCCTCACCGACCGCGCAGGCGCTGCGCTCAGAGCGCACCAGTCTGCTCGCATGGCTAGGCGGCGTCGGCGTCTTTGCGTACATCCTCGGCGTGGTCGCAAAGAGCAGCTCGTCAGCTGGCATCTCACGGAGCGTCAACCGTGAGCTCGGGAAGCTCGGCACGGGCTCGATCGCGACGCCCACCGGCTATCTCGGCTTCACGTTCATCTTCTTCGTCATGGCGATCAGCCTGTTCGCCTGCGCGCAGATCGGCGCCGCCAGGCGCGAGGAAGCCGACCAGCAGCTCGAGACGCTGCTCGCTCTCCCTGTCGGCCGCCGTGGCTGGCTCGCCGGCCGACTCATCCTGGCGACGGTGGCCGCAGCCACACTCTCGCTCGAGGTGGGGCTCCTCGGCTGGGTGGGCGCCGCCTTCGGCGGCGTGGACATCTCGCTCGCAAAACTGCTCGAGGCCGGCGCAAACTGCCTGCCCGCCGCACTTCTGTTCCTCGGAGTCGCGGCGCTCGCCTACGCGATCGTGCCCCGCGCGAGCGCCGGGATCGCCTACGGACTCGTCACGGTCGCATTCCTATGGGATCTCGTTGGCGCACTGCTCGGAGCGCCGAAATGGCTCGTCCACCTCACGCCATTCGCGCATATCGGGCTCGTGCCAGCCGAGCCCTTCCAAGCAGGCGGAGCCGCCGCGATGCTCGCGATCGCCGCAGCATCAGGACTCGCCGCGATCTGGGTGTTGGCCCGACGCGACCTCACCGGACAATGAGAATTCTCCCGCGCGCCGCTGAGCCGATCGCGAACAGCGCCAGGGAGGCGAGCATCGCCTTCTTGCGCCCGTAGTGGCGCCGGAGCGCCCACCACCGGCGAGTCCCGGCCCCCGGGGATCAGCTGTGGGGTCATTGGCGAGATGTATTTCGCATCATCCAGCGGTGGACGCCGCGACGAGGAGATCCGAGCTGTGATCACCAGCGCCACCCTCGAGTACCACCTTCAGCGCGCCCGTATTCGTGGCGTCGGCGAAGATGTCGTATGCGCTCATCGTGTCCTCGAGTGAGACGTGATGTGTGGCGAACACCGTCGGGTCCAGGCGACCACTGGCCACCAGCATCATCAGCTGAGGGATCGTGCGGGTGTCGACGAGACCCGTGGTGATAGTGACGTCGCGAGTCCAGAGCCTCTCGAGGTGAAGCGTGGCAGCATGGCCATGCACGCCAATGTTCGCCACTCGTCCGCCGGGCCTGATCAGGGCGGTCGCCAGCTCGAAGGTGTCGGGGACACCCACCGCCTCGAACGCGACATCTGCGCCGAGCCCGTCGGTGAGCTCCATGATCTTGACGAGTGGATCTTCACGCCCGTTGTTGATCGTGACGTCGGCTCCGAAGTGCCTAGCGCTCTCGAGGCGTCCGTCGGCCAGATCGATTGCCACGATCCGTCCGGGTGTGTAGAGACTCGCCGTGAGAATCGCGGCGAGGCCGATGGGGCCGGCGCCGACGACCGCCACAACGTCTCCGGGTGCCACCTTTCCGTTGAGGACGCCCACCTCATACGCCGTCGGCAGGATGTCGGAGAGGAACAGGACCTGCTCGTCGGTGAGCTCCTCGGGGACCTTGTAGACGGAGTTGTCCGCAAACGGTACGCGAGCGTACTCGGCCTGCAACCCATTGATCGTGTGACCAAAGATCCAGCCGCCGCCGCCGAGGCATTGCCCGTAGCGGGATTCCTTGCAGAAGCGGCAGCGCCCACAGGAGGAGATGCACGACAGAAGGACACGGTCACCGACAGCGACCGTGCTCACGCTCGCGCCGATCTCCTGCACGGTGCCAACCGCCTCATGGCCGAGCACCGTGCCGGGGGTCGTCTCGGGTACGTCGCCCTTGAGGATATGCAGGTCGCTCCCGCAGATCGTCGAGGTGTCGATCCGTACGACGACGTCGGTCTGATCGATGATCGTGGGATCATCTACGGTGTCCCAGCCCCGTTGGCCGGGACCGTGATAAACGAGAGCCTTCATTTGTATCTCCTGCCTTGTAAATGGGTGCAACTGCAAGCACGCTGCTGGCTTCTGTCTTTCCTCTGTTGTGTGGTGCTGACCTGGACGATAACCTCGTCGCTAGCTCCACCATCGGGACTTTGTGCGCTCTCTTGTGCGGTTTTCTACGCGTCACCATGCCCGCAGTCGATACCTTGATGGGGATGGTCGACCACGACACAACGCCTCTCGACAGTGCTAACGAGGGCGAGGTTTCCTCCGCGGAGTCGATCCGCATCGTTCTCGCAGACGATCATGCGGTTGTGCGCAGCGGGCTGCGCATGGTGCTCGACAGCGAGAGTGACTTCGAGGTGGTGGCCGAGGCCAGCGACGTGGAAGGCGCCCGGCGCTATGTGCGCGGCCATCACGCCAGCGTGCTCGTGCTCGATCTCAACATGCCGGGTGGCTCTAGCCTCGAGGCGATCCCGACCATTCGCGAGGAGTCGCCGGGGACGCAGATCGTCGTGCTGACGATGCAGCAGGACCCCGCGTTCGCCCGCGAGGCGCTACGCGCGGGAGCACTCGGCTACGTGCTCAAGGAGGCCGCCGACGACGAGCTAGTCGAGGCGGTTCGGCGCGCCGCTGCCGGGGAGAGCTACCTGAACCCTAGGCTAGGTGCCCGCATCGCCTCCGAGCCGGCGCCCGGCCCACCGGACGATCTTTCACAGCGTGAGGTCGATGTGCTGCGGCTGATTGCGCTCGGGCACACCAACGCTGAGATCGGCGAGCAGCTATATCTGTCGGTGCGCACGGTGGAGACTCACCGTGCGCACATCCAGCAAAAGCTCATGCTGTCCACTCGCTCTGAGCTCGTCGGCTACGCACTTGAGCGGGGCTTGATCAGTACCGGCGGCGAGCGCGGTGACTGATCGTCGAAACGCTCCCGTGCCAGTCGCCACGACGAGGTGGGAAACTCGACCATCTCAATCCCTCCACGAAGTGCGACCTGGGCGTCAAATCCGTCCCGGAAGACGTCAAGCATCAACCGGTTCTCTGGCAGCACCTCAGCCACGAACTGTGTGATGCCACGCTTCTCAGCGACCGTCGCCAGTCGCTCGAGGAGCATTGTCCCTAGGCCGCAATCATGAAGATGATCGGCGACCTCAACCGCGACTTCCGCGCGCGTCTGGTCGAGCTGAACACAGGCGGCGTGAGCGACGATCACACCCATCTGATCGTGGGCGAGCAGCCCGTAACGGTCCGCGGGCGTGCCCGCGGCCCAATGAGCGGCAGCGGTAACATCGACGCAGCCGCTGAAGAAGCGCAAGCGTCGCGAGTCCGCGCACAGGTCCGTGAGGAACTGCAGCAGCGGCGCCTCATCGCCCTGTCCTATCGCGCGGACTGTCACTGAGGACCCGTCACGCAGCTTCACGACCTCAGACCCTGGCAGACCTGATGCCACTGGCGTAGCTGCCAGCCCGTCGGCAGGTCCCCGCTGGCTGTTGGTTTCCACCGCCGACGCTTTGGGGCGGCCGCGTCGGCCGGAGAGAAGCCAGATGATCGCCGTCACGATGAGCACGAGGATGATAGCCGTGCTAAAGATGGAGATCCAGCTCCCCGCGCCCATATGGTTACTCCCGTACATCATCGCCGCTCACCTCCGCTGGCGATGTCACTTATGTCACCGGGTCGTCTCATTTTCGTCACCTAGCCGCTCTGGTCGCCACCGGCACATGCGTGACCGGTGGGACCAACGCCGTGGCTGGAAGGACCGGGGTCGTGGCTGCGTCCTGGGGCTCGCTTCGGGGTCCGATCTCGGCAATGCGATGCCACCAGGAAACCCGTTGCTCGATCAGGCTGTCGACGCTGAAACGGCTCGGGCCGGTTTCGTAGTCGAGCGCGAGTAGACCCATGAACACGACCGAGTAGATCACGGCGGTGCCGATATCCGTTGAGCTACTTGTGTAAGGCCCACCGAAGCCCTCGGCCGTCGCCCATATCAGGACGCTGAAGAGTGCGGCGCCGATGTAGGTGAACTTGCGTGCGAAGCCGGCGATCACCGCCGCTGCGACCAGCGTCTCGATGACCGCCGTTGAGTACGCAAAGAAGCCAGAGTTGGGCGCGACCATGCTGATCCAGAGGTGAAACCAGCCGTGCAGCCATCCGGGCTGCCCGTGCGCTGCTTCCTTCAACATTGCGGTGAACCCGGTGCGGAACGCGGGCTCCCACTTGAGTCCGGCATCGATCAACCAGATCAACCCGAACCCGATCCGAAACGCATCCTTCGGGCGGCAGTGAGCGCGGACACGCTGCACGATTCCGGCGCCTTCGAGCTTAAAGCCCTTCGGTGCAGCGATTGCATCTGTGGCTCGCATAGCGATCCCTTCTACGGCTCGATGGATTTACCGAGACTGTTCGGTTGCAGACAGCATCCCAGTGCTCGGCCCTCGCGCCATCGGTGAAACGGCGCGCCCTCGCTGCGGTGTCTACCTGTCTCCGTCAGTATTTTTCCGTGCCGTGGGATGGTTTCGACTTCGGGGCTCTCGACGGACCGGCAGTTCGAGTGCGTCGCCCCAGCGTCTACCGAGCCCCATTGCTCACCGCTCTTTCGTCACCGGCGCTTAACGCCACTGACTTCGGTGGGCTCTAGAATCGCGCTGCCATCAAGAAGGTCACTGTCGGTATCGTCTAAGGAGAAGAATGCGCCCACGCCACCTGCTCGCGGTTGCCCTCGCCTGTATCGCTTGCTTGCTTCCTGCAAGCGCTTGCGCCGCGGTGTATCGCTGGGGGCTGGGAACGGAAACCGCCACGCTCGTAGCTGGCCTCAACGACCCGATCCTCATCGATGCGGGCAACGCGGACGGCTACGCCATCGAAGCTAGTGGGACGGTCAAGGCGTGGGGTAGTGCCAAGGACGGCGCTCTTGGAGATGGCACGAAGGCAGACAGCGAAGCGGCCGTGACGGTGCACCTGCCGGCTGGTGTGAAAGCGGTGTCGCTCGGCGAGGCTGAACGCTCGGGCTTCGCTGTCACGTCGACTGGGGAAGTCTATGACTGGGGCGATGACAAAAACGGCGACCTGTGCCAGGGCACGCAAGTGGCAGACGTCAAGACGCCGCAGAGGATTGCCGGGCTGAGCGGAGTCGTCGCGGCGCAGGGTGCAAAGCACAGCGTGCTGTTTCTGCTCGCGAACGGCACGGTAGATGCTTGCGGCTGGAACGACGTGGGCCAGATTGGCCTGTCCGGTGTCAGCGAAGCCGTAGTGCCGATGCCGGTCCCGGGCCTCTCGCACATTGTCGAACTGTCCGTTGGGCCGAGGGTCTCTGCGGTGCTCACTGCGGCTGGGGAAGTGCTGATGTCGGGGACGAACCAGGCGGGTCAGCTAGGCCTGGGATACGGGGTTGGCCGGGAGGCCACATTTACGCTGGTTCCCCTACCAGGGCGTGCCAGCTCTGTCTCGGTTGGGGGCGGCTCCCCGGACTCGCACACGCTGGCGCTCGTTGCGGGCGTTCCCTATGGCTGGGGCGTTGACGAAGGGGGCGAGATCGGCGACGGGTCAACAACGAGCAAATACACGCCCGTCGTCGCGTCGGAGCTCACCACCCACGATTTCACCGCGTTGAAGGCCTCCGGGCACTCCTCGATCGGCATCGCTGGTGGAGAGGTGTACTCGTGGGGAGAAAACCTGAGCGGGGAACTCGGCACGGGCGGCGGCCAGTCCTTCTCCCCTGAGCTGGCTGACCGGGGAGCGATTGAAATCTCCGCCACCGCGCGCAACGCGCTGGACCGCCACTGAGCTGGTGCTTCTATGAGCTCCTGTCCGGCGGTGCGAGCATCTCACCGTAGAGGTTGAAGTTCGCCCACGCGTGCCGGCTGACTTCGTCGAGCGAGCGATCCGGCACGCCGCGCTCGCGTCGATATCTGTTCTGGGCGGCGAGCATCTGGTCGAGCTCGCCCAGCTCGAGTTCCACTTCTCGCTGAGGCGAGCGGGTGGGCTTCCAGTCGAGCAGCTCCGAGTATCCGTCCTTGTGCAGACGCCCGGCCAGCAGTGCGATTGCCACGATCACCGCCGGTAGTCCCAGCACCATCGCAAGGAAGTACATCTGCACCATCGTCTCACGCGCCTTCCGGCGCCGGCCGCAGCGCCGATCGTGCCCGAGGTGCACGCTTGCTCACCGGTGCAGGCTCTCGCTCGGGCTCGTCGCGGGCTTCCTGCGTCCCGAGCCCGTCAATTGCCGCCTGCACCGTGGCAAGGCGGCGCAGCAGGGTGGCTCGCACCTGCTCCAGCGCCGCGGCGTCGAGCAGCGCTGGGCCGGTGTCTTTGTGAGCGTGGGCGGCGGGGGGCGCGACGCCCGGGTGTTTGGCTTCGAGCTCCACCAGTGTCCGCTCCAGCGCCGCGATCTGCCCTCGCAGCAGGCGTCGCCGCTCGGCTGCCTCGTCGGCGGGTGGCGGTGTGAAGCCCGGCGATACGTAAAGCGCGGCGGCGACCTCGCGTGGGTCCACGCCCGTCTCGCGCGCCTCGCGTGCCGCATCGGCGGCAATCGTGCTCACCGCCGATGCCCGTCGTGGGGTTGACGCCACGAACGTGCCGCTGCCCTGCTGGCTGTCGATCAGGCCCTCTTGCTCCAGGCGCTGGTAGACGGAGCGGATCGTGTTGACGTTGACGCCCGTCGCCTCCGCCACCTCGCGCAGCCCTGGCAGCCTGTCGTTGGGCTTGAAGATGCCGTCGCGGATGCGTGTGCGTAGCGCCCAGGCAAGCTGTACGCCGATCGGAATCTCCGCATCGCGATCGACGGCGATGTCCAGGGCAAGCGATTGGACTGCCTCGCGCCTCACACCCCAACTGTAGCCGTCGGACGGCCGGTTGCATAGTGTGCTGGTGAACTAGTACAATAGAAGTGTGGATATCGGCGCAGCCACAGTAGAGCGCTCGAGGCGGGCCCTGCTCCCAGCCCGGCGCTTCCTCGAGGAGCTCGGGGACATGATGATCCTCACGGGCAGGACGATCTGGTCCACGCTGCGGCCGCCGTACCCCTATGGCGGGGAGCTGGTCGCGCAGTTCCTGTTCACGCTGCGCCTCGTGTGGTTTCCGCTACTCGTCTCCACGGTCGCGATCGACTACGGCGCTCCGGGTCTTCAGGCGGCTGATTTCTTGAGGATCTTCGGTGCGCTGGATCGTCTTGGTGGGTTTTTCGTGATCGAGGTGGTGCGCGAAATCGGGCCGTTCATCACGGCGATCGTGGTGGCGGGTGTTGCTGGTACCGCGATCACCGCGGACCTCGGTGCGCGCAAGGTTCGCGAGGAGCTCGATGCGCTGCAGGTGCTGGGGGTGGATCCGGTCAAGAACCTCGTCGTGCCGCGATTCCTCTCCTTGATGGTCGTGACAGGCCTGTTCGACATATACGCGCTGCTGTTCGGGATCTACGGCGGGATCATGGCCGAGCTCTTCAACGGTGGCTCGCTGGGGCCGTTTTGGGCGACGCTGTTCGCGAACGCAGACACGACCGACTTGTGGGGGTCGGTGTTCAAGTCAACGGTGTTCGGGGCGATCATCGCGATCGTCTGCTGTTACAAGGGCATGACCGCGTCCGGTGGTGCCGAGGGCGTCGGGCGCGCCGTCAACGAAGCAGTCGTGATCGCGTTTCTCGGCATCGGCGCTTTCAACTACGTCTTCACGCAGACACTGCTCGCCACGCATCCACAGATCCTGGTGATCAAGTGAGCGCTGGGCGGCCGTGAGGAGGGCCGCAAGGTGAACGAATTGCTCGTGGTGCCGCGTGAATGGCTTGCCGCGGCGGGTGAAGTCGGTCGTTTTACTGGGCAGATCGTGCGGGATGTGTGGGGCCTGCGGGTGTTCAGGTTCTTCGGCGAGGCGCTGCGCCAGTCTGGGATCCTGATCATCGGCTCAACGGTCGTCATCTGGAGTTTCGTGTTCATCCTCGGGTTGGGCGCCTGTGGAATCCAGGCGGCCTACTTCACCGAGTCCACCGGTACCCCCAACTACGCAGGTGTGTTCGCGGCATGGTGCGACCTGCGTGAGGCGGTGCCGATCGTGTTTGGCTACATCATGGCCGCGAAGGTGGGGACGGGCATCGTGGCTGAGCTGGGGGCGATGCGGATCTCCGAGGAGATCGACGCGCTGGAGGTAATGGGGGTCGACTCGATGGTGTTCCTGTGTGCGACACGGCTACTGGCTGCCTGGATCGTGCTGCCGTTCATGTACATAGGTGCGATCGGCGTTGCCTTTGGAGCCTCCTATCTAGCTGTGGTGGACCAGATCGGCTACACGTCGAGTGGGGGGTATCTGCTGATCTTCTGGCAGTTCCAGAATCCCACGGATTTTCTGTTCAGTGTGATCAAGGGCGTGGTGATGGCGACGGCGATCGTGCTCGTTGGCTGTTACTACGGCTATAACGCCAGTGGTGGGCCTGTCGGGGTGGGCCGAGCGACAGCGAAGTCGATGGTGCTGAACCTGATCCTCGTGAACTTGATCGACGCGTTCGGTACCCAGGTGTTTTGGGGCACCAACGCGCGTGCCCCAATCGGCGGTTAGCTGGAGCGCGCATCGGCCACGACCCTGCTAGCGCTCGATCACGAGCTTCGCACGAGCGCGACGGAGTCCGAGCTCAGCCGCGGCTCCGGAGCTTCCCGCCACTCGAGCGTGTCCGGACCGGTGTAGGTGAGCTGCAGCATCAGTCCAGCGGCGTAGTGTACGCGCCGCTGAGACCGCCGTCGATCAGGAACGTCGACGCGGTCACGTAGCTGGAGTCCTCGCTCGCGAGGAACAGCGCGCCCTGTGCGATCTCCTCGGCGCGCGCGAAGCGGCCGATCGGCACGTGCACCAAGCGACGGGCAGCCTTCTCGGGGTCCTTCGCGAACAGCTCTTTGAGCAGCGGCGTGTCCACCGGGCCGGGACACAGCGCGTTGACGCGCACGCCGCGGCGCGCGAACTCCACGCCCAGCTCGCGCGATAGTGCAAGCACGCCACCCTTGGAGGCGGTGTAGGAGATCTGCGAGGTTGCGGCGCCCATCACCGCTACGAACGACGCCGTGTTGATCACCGAGCCGCGCAACGGGCCGTCGTTCTCGAGCAGGTGCGGGATGCCGTGCTTGCAGCACAGGAACACGCTGCGCAGGTTCACGCTCTGGACGCGCTCCCACGCCTCCAGCGTCGTCTCCAACACCGAGCCGTCGTCGCCCGGGGAAATGCCCGCGTTGTTGAACAGCACGTCGATGCGACCGTAGTCAGCGCGCACGCGTTGCAGCGCCTCGCGCACCTGCTGCTCGTCGGTGACGTCCACCTCGAGCGCGAGGTCTCCTGGCGAGCCCGGCTGGAGATCCACGCCTACCACCGTCGCGCCCTCGCGCTGGAACAGCGCCACGGTGGCCGCGCCGATGCCGCCGACGGCCCCCGTTACAACGCACACCCGCCCTGAGAGTCTGCCGGGTGTGCTCATCATGCCTCCGTTGCGTAGAAGATCGTCTTTAGCTCTGTGTATGCCTCGAGCGCGTGCGGCCCGAGCTCACGGCCGTAGCCAGACTGCTTGAAGCCGCCGAACGGCGTGCTCACGCGCACCGACGTGTTCGCGTTGATCGAGAGGACTCCTGTCTGCACCGCGCGCGCGACACGCAGCGCGCGCGCGCCGTCGAGTGTCCAGATCGAGCCCGACAAGCCATAGATCGAGTCGTTCGCCAAGCGCACCGCCTCGGCCTCGTCCGCAAACGGGATCACCGCCGCGATCGGGCCGAACACCTCCTCCTGGGCCACGCGGTCGCTCGGCTTCACAGGCGAGAGCACGGTCGGCGCGAACCAGAAGCCAGGTCCCTCCGGCGCGCTGCCGCGGAAGGCGACCGGCGCCTGCCCGTCCAGGAACGAGGAGACCGTCTCGCGCTGCGCGGCTGAGATCAGCGGGCCCATCTGCGTGTTCTCGTCGAGCGGGTCGCCGACGCGCAGCGCCTTCACCGCGGCCTCCAGCAGATCCATGAAGCGCTCCAGCGCGCTCTCCTGCACGAGGATGCGCGAGCGCGCGCAGCAGTCCTGGCCGGCGTTGCCAAACACCGCCAACGGCGCCGCCGCCGCGGCCGCGCGCAGATCGGCGTCGGCGAAGATGATGTTCGCTGACTTGCCGCCCAGCTCCAGCGTGACGCGCTTGATCTGAGCCGCAGCGGTTGCCGCGATCGACCGTCCGACCTCGGTTGAGCCGGTGAACGCGATCTTCGCCACGTCTGGATGCTCGACCAGGCGCTGCCCACAAGTTCTGCCCGGACCGACGACCACGTTGACCACACCCTCTGGCACGCCCGCCGCGAGCGCCAGCTCGGCGAAGCGCAGCGCCGTCAGCGGTGTCAGCTCGGCTGGCTTGAGCACAACTGTGTTGCCGGCGGCGAGCGCCGGTGCGAGCTTCCACGAGGCGATCGTCAACGGGAAGTTCCACGGCGTGATCAACCCCACCACGCCCACCGGCTCGCGTACCGTGAACGCCTGCCCGCCTGCCACCGGGATCGTGTCCCCGAGCAGCCGCTCGGGAGCGCCCGCGTAGTAGCGGAAGGTGTCCACGACCATGCCCATCTCGCCGCGGGCATCGGCGATCGCCTTGCCCGCGTTGCGCGCCTCCAGCACCGCCAGCTCCTCCAGGTGCTCGGCGAGCGTGTTCGCGAGCGCGTGCAGGATGCGCGCGCGCTCCCCCGGCGCCAGCGCCCGCCACGCCGGCAGCGCTCGCACGGCAGCCGCGACTGCCGCGTCGACGTCGTCGATGCCAGCGCGTGCGATCTCCGCCAGCGGCTGCTCGGTAGCCGGCTCGAGGACCGACAGCCGAGCGCTCACCGCTGATCTCCGTTTCTGGGCACTACGCAATCCATAGCGGGCGGAGCCGCAAGGCGGAGCCATTCATCGAATACAAGGCTCCTCCTAGGGGGCTTGCGCGATATCGGGCAGGGCCTCCGCCGCGTTGAGCTCGTCGATCGTGCGCACCGGGCCCGTGAACGTGCGTTTGGCGGAAACCACGAACCAGATCGTGACGGCGGCCATCACGCCGATCGTCACCAACGGCGCGTAGTTGACTGCCGACCATTCGAAGCCGTGCTTGAAGAACACGCCAGCGGGTGCGAACGGTAGGCAGAAGATCACTACGCAGATCGCCACCCAGCTGAACGCGATCGGGTTCATCCATTTGTATTTGCTGCCCAGCGTCCATGGCCCGGCCTTGAACTCCGAGCCCATGCGCCAGCGCAGGAACACGGGGATCGTGTAGGCGATGTACAGCCCGATCACCGAGATGGAGGTAACCGCGAGGAACGCCACCGGCGTACCCAGGTGGTTGGGGAAGTACGCAGGGATCGTCACGATCATGGCGCAAAGGCACACGAACAGCACCGCCCACGTGGGGGTGCGGTTCTTGCCCAGTCGCCGCCACAGTTTGTGGCCGGGGACGGCGCCGTCGCGCGAGAACGCGAACGTCATGCGCGAGGCGCTCGTCACGCACGCCATGCCGCAGAAGATCTGACCGACGGTCGAGATCAGGATGACCGCCTTGGCGCCCGCCGAGGTGAGCGCGGTCGTGAAGATCGCAAGCGCTGGGAAGCCCGCTTTGAGCAGTTCCGGTTCCTTGGTCTTCTGGATCGCGAACGTGATCGCCAGCAGCACGATCCAGCCGACTACAGCCGAGTAGAACACCGAGCGCCACACGCCTTTCGGCGCTTGCTCGGCGGCGCCGTGCGTCTCCTCGGAGACGTGTGCGGAGGCGTCGTAGCCGGTGATCGTATACATCGTCAACAGGAAGCCGAGCGGCAGCACGTAGAACCAGTACATGTGGCCGCTGAAGCCGGACGCGTTGGCGCGGTGGCCGAACACGTAGGAGAGGCTCGCGTGGTGGCTGGGGACGAAGACCAGGATCGCGACGATCACCGCGACGCCGAGCAGATGCCACCACACCGAGACGCCGTTGAAGATCGACACGAGGTGGCTGGAGAAGACGTTGATCAGGCCGTGGATGATCAACAGGAAGGCGAACAGCGCGAAGTTGACGTGTGCCGAGTAGTGCACGTTGGTCCCGGCCGCCGCCTTGGCGAAGTTGAAGATGAAGTGGACGTCGTAGAGGCCCAGCAGGTTCATCAGGAAGCTCGCGCACACGTAGTCGACCGACGCGACCACGGCCACGAGGCCGATCAGGTTGAACCAGCCCGTGAACCATCCCCAGCCGGCGCCGCCGAGCTTGGAGGACCAGTAGTAGATGCCGCCAGCCGTGGGCATCGCCGAGGCCAGCTCTGACATCGAGAACGCAACCATCAGGATCAGCACGCTGATCAGCGGCCACATGATCGAGATCGCGATCGGGCCGCCGTTCTTGAACGCCTGGCCGTACGTCGTGAAGCAGCCGGCGAGCACCGAGATGATCGAGAACGAGATCGCGAAGTTGGAGAACCCGCTCCAGCCGCGCTTCAGCTCCTGTTTGTAGCCAAGCTCGGCGAGACGCTGCTCGTCTGCGCTCAACGTCTCCGTGGTCGTGCTCATCGGCTCCCCCTGAAGATGAAAAGGTTTGGTTATCCGTCCTTCATTCGTGACAATACGCTCGATCGCGGATTGCTGTCAAGGGCAGTTGGGCGCGGATCGCGGAGCTTGAGGGTGGACAGATGGCCAAGCCGGCCAGCTGAGCCGGATCAGCTGCCGGGCAGCAGGCCCGCGAGGATGTGCTCGGTGCCCTGCAGGTGCTCGGCCATCACGCGCGCGGCGCGCATCGCGTCGCGCTCGCGCACCGCGGCGAGTACGCGGCGATGCTGGGCGTTGGAGGACGCGAGCACCTGTGGCGGGTGGGCGATGTAGGCGATCAGATCGCTCATTGCGCCCTGAGCCTCGGTCATCGCGCGCACGAGGCTCGTCGAGCGCGTCGTCTCGGCGAGCCCCACGTGCAGGCGGATGTCCGCCTGGCGGTAGGCAGCGAAGTCTTCGAGCAGGTCCTCCAGGGCGCTTGCCACGTCGTCGAGCCCGTCCAGGTCCGCGCTGCTCGCGCGCTCAGCCGCGAGTACCGCCACGCCCAGCTCGACCGCCAGGCGCTGGTCGCACGTCTCGCGCCACTGCGCGAGCATCAGTGGCGAGGGCGGGTCGCTGGGCGGCTGCGGATCCGACACGAACGTGCCACCGCCGCGCCCGCGCGTGGCGAACACGTGCCCACTCTGGCTCAGCGCCGTCAGCGCCTGGCGTAGGGTCGAGCGCGCGATCCCCAGGCGGGCGCACAGCTCACGCTCAGCCGGCAGCCGCGCACCGGGCGCCAGCAGGCCGAGCTTGATCGCCGTGCCCAGGCGATCGACCGTCTCCTCGAAAGCCGTCTGCGAACGCACCGGTGCGAAGATCGCATCGGGGGGCGTGAACGGCCCAGCAGCGGCTCGATCCTCAGTTCTGCCCGCCATCGTTCTCCGGCTCCCACATGTTCAAAGTCGCTCGAATCCGCGCACGCGCTCCCAGTCTGTCACGGCCGACTGGAAGCTCGCAAGCTCCACGTCAGCGGCGTTGAGATAGTGCGCGACGACGTCCTCGCCAAACGCCGAGCGGGCGACGTCGCTCGCGGCGAACAGCCCCCGCGCGTCGTGCAACGTCGCCGGCAGGTGCTGGCGCTCGTGCGCCGCATAAGCGTTGCCCTCCAGCGCCGGCTCGAGCTCCAGCCGCGCGTCGATCCCGTGCAGCCCCGAGGCGATGATTGCGCTCAGCGCGAGATATGGGTTCAGATCGGCGCCGCCCACGCGGTTCTCGAAGCGCAGCGACGGGCCGTGGCCGACGACGCGCAGCGAGCACGTGCGGTTGTCGTGACCCCAGGCGACCGTCGTGGGCGCGAAGCTGGTGGCGGCATAGCGCTTGTAGGAGTTGATGTGGGGAGCGAGCAGTAGCGTCATCTCGCGCAGGCACACCAGCTGTCCCGCCAGGAACGCGTGGAACATCGCCTGATCGCGTGCGAACAGGGGCGTGAATGGGTCCGAATCGTCGGCCAGCGAGAAGTGGATGTGGCACGAGTTGCCCTCGCGCTCGTCGTACTTGGACATGAACGTGATCGCCATGCCCTCCTCCGCGGCGATCTCCTTCGCGCCGTTCTTGTAGATCACATGCTCATCAGCGGTGCGCAACGCGTCCGCGTAGTGGAAGTTGATCTCGTGCTGGCCGAAGTTGCACTCGCCCTTGGAGTCCTCCACGACCATCCCCGCCGCGACCATGCTGTTACGGATGCGACGGATCAGCGGCTCCACGCGCGCGGTGCCCAGCAGCGAGTAGTCGACGTTGTACAGGTTCGCCGGGCGCAGGTCGCGATAGCCCTTGTGCCACGCCTGCTCGTAGGTGTCCTGGAAGACCAGGAACTCGAGCTCGGTGCCCGCGTTGGCGATCCAGCCGCGCTCGGCCAGACGTGCGAGCTGGCGGCGCAGGATCTGGCGCGGGGATGCCACCACGTCCGAGCCGTCCGGCCACGCCACGTCGGCCAGGCACACGACAGTCCCCTCCTGCCACGGCACCGGGCGCAGCGTGTCGAGGTCAGGTCTGAGCACCATGTCGCCGTAGCCGCCCTCCCACGAGGACATCGCGTAGCCGTCCACCGTGCGCATCTCCACGTCTACCGCCAGCAGGTAGTTGCAGCTCTCGGCGCCGTGCTCCGCAACCTCCGCCAGGAAGTGCGTCGCCGTCAGGCGCTTGCCCTGCAGGCGCCCCTGCATGTCGGTCATTGCCAGCAGCACCGTGTCAACAGTGCCGTGCGCGACCGCGTCTGACAGTTCCTCGAGCGTCACGATTGTGAAGGTACTGCAGTCGAACCTCTAGCGGCTGGCGCACCGCCGTTATGGTGCATGGGGATGACACCGGCATCGCCCTTGCTGATCGAGTTCCCCGCGGACGATCCCGAGCGCGCTCTGAGGTTCTGGGCGGGACTTCTGGAGGTCGAGCTGGCGCCGCGCCAAGACGCCGAGGGCGATGGCTGGCAAACCCATTCGGCAGCTCCTGCCGTCGGCGTTCACGCCCGCGGTCGTGGGCCAGGCGACTCGTTCTCGCTTCCTTACTTCGCCGTCGAGGACCTCACGGGGGCGCTCGAGCGGGTGCGGGCGCTAGGGGGAAGCGTGGTGCACCCGGGGGAGCAGTGGGCGATCTGCAAGGACTCCGAGGGGAGCCCGTTCGGGCTTGCACGTGAGGCGCCCCGCGCCTAGGCGGGCGCCGATGTCCACGCGTGTATGGCGTGACCGGGTGGGCTGGCGAAGGTCAGGCGGGTGCGCTGGTGGACAGGCCCACGAGCTCGGCGCTGCGCTCCCACAGGCCCTCGGCGAGCGTGTCGTCCTGTGCCTGGGCGCTGGGTGCCTGCACCTTCTCATCGACGACGTACTCGCCCGTCAGATCAGCTGCCGCGTGGGAGACCGCCAGCCAGACGAGCGACTTGGCGCCTCGCCGCGGCGAGCGGAAGAAAGGTCCGCCCAATGTCGTGAGCGCCTTCCACAGCCCGTTTTCGTTCTTGCCGAAGCCGGTGCGTACGACGCCAGGGTGAAAGCAGTTGGCGTGTAGCTCCGGCGCGCGCTTGGCCAGCTCGCGGGTAAAGAGGATGTTGCAGAGCTTGGAGGTGCCGTATACGCGCATCGCCGCATAAGACTTCTCCGACTGCAGATCGTCGAGATCGAGCACGCCGGCTTTGTGTGCGTCGGAGGCGGTGGTCACGACGCGCCCGCCATGCAGGAGCTCGCGCAGCAGGTTGGTGAGCAGAAACGGCGCCAGATGATTGAGTGCGAAGGTCCGCTCGAAGCCCTCGGAGGTCTGCTGTCGCGACGCGAACAGCGCGCCGGCGTTGTTGGCGAGCACGTCGATGTGCTCGTAGCGAGCACTGACCTCCTCAGCCAGGCCTCGGACGTCTGCCATCAGCGTCAGATCGGCCACGTGTTCATGGACCTGCGCGCTGCCGCCGACCGCCTGCGCTTCCTGTGCCACCGCCTTGACTCGCTCGGGCTCGCGGCCGACGAGCGCGAGCTCGATCCCCTCGCGCGCGAGCTCGATCGCAGCGGCGCGGCCGATGCCGCGGGTGGCCCCGGTGAGTAGCACGAGCGTCACCTCAGCGACTCTACAACTACGCGGCCTGCGTGGGGAGCAATGCGAGCCTGTCCAGCTCGGCTCGCCAGCTGAGGCGCGCGTGCTCGATGCCGGAGGGCTCGTTCAGGAGCTGTCGTTGCCAGTTGGCCGCCATGCCGAGTGCGTTCAGCCGGAAAGCGATTGCAGCCGGCTCTTGCCCAGCGCGTAGCTCGTGCGCTGCGATCGCCGCCTCGATGTTTGCGCTCAGCACGGCTATCCACTCGCGCATAACGGATTCCACGGCGTCTCGTAGGGGCCCAGGTCGCCCATCCATCTCCGCGGAAGCGGCGCAGAGAAAGCAGCCGCCTGCGAACACGTCGGCGGCGAGATAGTCACACCAGGCCTCGCCGATCGCTTGCAGTCGTGGCAGGCCGACTTCGCTCGATAGTGTCGGCTGGATCACGCGGTCGATCAGGATCGTCCGTGCGGCAGCGAGGGTCGCGAGTTGCAGCTCCTCCTTGGAGCCGAACAGCGCGTGCACACTGCTCTTGTGGACTCCTAGATCGGCTGCGAGAGCGCCAATCGTCAGGCCTTCGAGGCCATCTCGCGACGCCAGCTGCACCGAGCGCTCGAGGACGGCTGTGCGGCTGCGCATCCCGCGAGCGCGCCGGCCGTCGCTCGGCGGTGGCTGCTGAGCTTGGTCGAGGAGCGGCTCGCGGGGTGACCCCGTCATCAGCGCTCCACGAGCTTGTCGGTCGTTGATGGACTTCGGCATTTCGCCCATCTTACACAACCATACGAACGATCGTCTATATTCTGAGAAAATTGGCGAACGTTGGGAGCAATGGGGATGCCTGCACAGAACATGCACGTGGCCGAGGACGATCTGCTCGCGGACTTCGACGCATGCGCGGTCACGCTCGAAAGCGTCACGAAGGTGGTACACGTGGCGGGCAGCGGACCGGCAGTGATCGTCATGGCGGAGATGCCCGGCATCAGCCCGCATCTCGCTCGCTTCAGCCGCTGGGTCAGGGATGCGGGATTCACCGTGTACATGCCCTCGCTCTTCGGCCGCGACGGCGCGGTGCCAGGCGTCGAGGAGGGCACCGCAGTCTTCCAGCGCGCGTGCGTCAGCGCTGAGTTCCGTGCATTTGCCGCCAACAAGTCGAGCCCGGTAACCAGGTGGCTACGGTTGCTTGCGAACCTCGCGCACGGCGAGTGCGGCGGTCCTGGCATCGGCGCGATTGGCATGTGCTTCACGGGCAACTTTGCGCTCACGATGATGCTCGAGTCGGCGATGCTCGCACCAGTTCTCTCCCAGCCGTCGCTACCGCTTGATGACCCAGCTGGGCTCGAGATCGCACCCGACGAGCTAGCCGCTGTTCGCGAGCGCCTCGAGCGGGAGGATCTGACGGTGATGGCCTATCGCTTCGAGGGGGACCGCTTCTGCAAGGCTCAGCGATTCGCTGCCTACTCGCAGGCGCTCGGCGAGCGCTTCATCGGGCGAGTGCTCCCTGATAGTGCGGCCAACCCCGATGCTCCACCGTTCTTTGAACATGTAGTGGGGCGCCCACACAGCGTCGTGACAGCTCATCTCATTGATGAGGCCGGGCAGCCGACGATCGCCGCGCGCGATGAGATCCTGGCGTTCTTCTCTGAGCGGCTCGAGCGAGGTTGAGGCCGTGCGGCCGCACCGAGGCGAGCTTGGCGGTCAGGTCAGCGACACAACATGGAGCTTGAACAGAAGATAGGTCCCGACGAAAAAACCAACGACAAGCAAGGCCACAACTGCCTGGGTCGCAACCCCTCGTAGCGCTTCACAAGCCGAACTGCTCCCTGTAGGCCGCGGGAACCAGCGCCTCAAACTCCCGATGACGTTCGATGAATGCTTTGACGAACGGACAGAACGGGAGTACTGCGAGACCTCGTGTGCGGGCGTCTTCCAGAGCAAACCGAATCAGCCGATCAGCGAGTCCGCGACCCTGCAGGTGCTTGTCGACCTCGGTGTGGACGAACGCGATCAGGCCGGGACGCGCGCGATAGGCGCTGAACCCAACCACCTCGCCGTCGATCGACAGCTCGTAGCGCTCACGGGCTGGCGCGTCAGCCATCTCAATACGCTCCGCCACAGCCATGCCCGGAACATTAGAACGCACACGACAACTACGAAGCGGCACCTCGGAGTCAGAGGACCGGTCGCTTGACGAACGCGCGCTCGACGGTCACGCCAGTAGCCTCGCGGGCCTACGATCGATCACGAGGAGGAACATGCAAGACCAACGACGCACGTTCTCGAGTCGACTGATGGCTCCATCAGCGCTGGCACGCTGGACCCGTCTCGCCCACCAGCTCTGACGATCGAGTCCGGCGACATCGTGTCGTGCCCGAATACCTGGACGCAATGGGGCAACCAGGCGCGCTTTGGCATGTCGTTCGCTGACCGTGAGCCGTTGCGTCGCCAGTTTCCGTCGGGGCCCTACTCAAATCTCGGCCCGGTTGAGGTGCGAGGCGCCGAGCCGGGGGACGTACTCGAGTGCAGGATGCTCCGGACTCGGCCGATCGACTGGGGCTGGAACTCCTTTCCCCTTGGAGTCGGCGCGCTGCCATCGGATTTCGAGGAGCCCTACGTGCACTACTTCCGCTTCAACGACGACCGCTTGCATGCCGACTTCGTCGAGGGCATCCAGATTCCGCTGAAGCCATCGATGGGAGTGTTCGCGGTCGAGCCGGAGGGAGACGAGCCGGTCAGCGCGATTCTAGCTGGGCCATATGGCGGGAACCTCGATCTGTGGGAGCTGACCGAGGGCACCTCGCTGTTTCTGCCCGTGTTCAAGCCCGGCGCCCGGGTGTGGACCGGGGATGCCAACGCGATCCAAGCAGACGGCGTCGTCGACCAGACAGGGATCGAGTCCGCGATGGAGGAGCTCCGCGTCCAGTACCTCGTGCGCAAGGGCCTATCGATCGAAGGACCGACGATCGAGACAGCGACGCACTGGATCGTGATGGCCTTCGCCGACTCACTGGACACCGCGCTGCCTAACTGTGTGCGAACCGCGATCGGCTGGCTGAATCAGCATGCCGGGCTCGAGCGCCGCGACGCCTACGCGCTCTGCAGCATGGCGATCTCGTTCCGTGTCACGCAGTGGGCAGACCAGACTGGATCGGTCTACAGCGCGATACCCCCGAAGACCCATCCATGCGGCTATCCCAAAGCAGGTGCTCGGGGAGCGCCTGCTCGCGCGGATTGAGACCTCGATGCGTCCGCCGGCATGACGCTGAGCGCCGAGGACTCGATTGAGATTCTGCAGCTCGTGGCTCGAGCTGATGCGTGCGCGACGGTCCGCGACGCTGACGGCTATGCGGCACTGTTCGCCGAGGACGCGCTGATGGACGGTGCGATGGGTCGCGCCGTCGGTCGCGCCGCTCTCAGCCGGACGGTCGCGGCGGTCTGGGCCGGCGAGCCGGACGGGACGCTGCACCTGACCCTGAACGCCGTCATCGACGACTCGCAGACCGAGCCGAGTGTCGAGAGCGTCATGCTAATGGTGTCGAGCGGATCAGCGTCCGCGGTGATCGGGTCGGCCCGCGTCACCCACACCCTTCGCAAGACCCGAGAAGGCTGGAGGATCAGCGAGCGGCGTATCGCCGTCGCACCATAGGCGCGAGATTACGTCGATCACGCACTTGATCGGCAATGGTCAGATGGCCATGCCTTGGGGTGGTGGCAGGACGGCTTGCACGGTGCTTGCGTGCAGCCGGCTGGCGGCCAGCGAGTGCTCCGCGAGCAAGTGCCGTGCGACTTGCCCATTACGTCCATGCACTTGGTAGGACAGCTCTCAAACCCCTCGGTGCCTTTGGTAGCGGTATTTGAGGTGCTGCGGGACGAGCCGATCGAGGCGAAAACTCGGCGTCCTGAGCCACAACGAGACGTAGGACGGCTCGGCAACGGCGTGGTTCAGCGGGCCGTCGTCAAGGTGCTGGCA